>Ga0105252_10000303_pt1 | contig 38851 bp, 53 predicted proteins | sample EasRivMeERMZT100_FD_89675 | JGI IMG/M metagenome (GOLD analysis project Ga0105252, IMG submission 89675) | Soil microbial communities from meander-bound floodplain in the East River, Colorado, USA - East River MetaG ERMZT100 | ecosystem: Environmental > Terrestrial > Soil > Floodplain | place... | reverse complement strand
TCCGTAAGCCCTTGATATCGTTGACCTTTGGGGCAGCGTTTGGGGTCACAGCTTAGACCCCAGAGAAGGGACCGGATCGGGCCGGGGAACGGCGGAAGGCCGCCCCCCGTGCGAGCCCCACGCGCCAGAGCCCCACGCCGCCCAGACGGCCCGCCACGCCTCACGCTCAGGGCTCCCGGCACCATCGCACCGGGTACGGCGGTCGGCCCTCTGAGGGCCGCGCAGCCCCGTCCGGGGGCCGCTTTCGTCGCATGAACCCCCCCAAAGGCCATGCCTCTAGAACGCTCTAGGACGCCCACCACGGCCGACACCCCCCATACCCTGTGGGGTAGCCCCACCCCACCCACGCGCGGGCCTTACAGACGTTTGTTAAGACTGCGTTAAACCGTGGTCGGCTGGCATACGTTCTACGGTATGCGTTATACGGTATGCGTTATACGGTATGCCATATATCGTATACGATATGCGATATCCCATATACGGTATACGATATGCGGTATCAGGTATCCCGAAGGAAAGCCGAAGAAAAGGCGAGGGGGGTAGGGCCCGGAAAAAGTGGGGGCGCTGGCTAGCTAGCTCCACCCCCGGACGCAGAAAACGAAAACAACAGAAAATCCCCAAAATCCACGTCCCTTTTTCCTATGCCCTAAACCCTATATCACCACGCATGAGACTCCGCGCGTAAATTATCGCTTGTGGCCCGTGACCCCATGTGGTATAAGCGGCGGATGGCCGCGCCGTATCGAATCGAGGGCTTTGGGGAGGTCGTGATCCCTAGCGATTGGCTTTTCTATACGCCTTTGGCACGGCATTTGCGTCGTGCGAGTAACGAGGAAGCGATGGCCGATTTGTGCCAGATCATTTCCCGGATAAAGCGGACGCGATGGGAACGGTATTACGGGATACTCGGCGGCCCTGAAATGAGCAATATGGCCGGGTTAGTACGGCAGATGAAAGGAACCAACAGATGAATACCGAAAATAACCTGCCGGCGTTGCTGGTAAACGATGAGGAACCCCAGTGGACTAAAGAGCCCAAGGGGATTAGCGCCCGCGTTGCACAGGCACGGGAAGAAGGGTATGTCTCACTTACCCCCTTCCAACGACAGTTCGCGCTGGAATTCGTGCTGTCTGGGACTAGCCTTAGGAAGATCGCTAGGCTCATGGATTTGCCTGTGCCGGTGGTGCAAAGGATGTATAACGAGCCGGTCACACGCGCCTATATTGCCGACCTGCAAAAAGAGGTCGCCGCGCAACGCATCATCAATGACCAATGGATCGAAAATCAGATCATGCGCAACATGCCGAAACTACTGGGAGAGGAACCCGTCGATATAGTCACGTCAAAGGGCTGCCATATCAGAAAAAAGAAATACCACGGGCCCGAAATTGTCTCGTTGCTGAAACACTTCTCGTCACAGGACCAGAAAATCGGTCATGGCGGTGGCAAGGGACAGGTTAATGTCCAGATCAATCTAGGGGAAATGATGACCAACCCTAATGACATTCAAAATGCCGTGATCGTCGTTAGGGACGATGACCAATGAGAGACTACCGGGTTAATGAAACCATCCAGCTACCTAACAAGTGGCATCCGATGGCGCATCAAAAGCAGTTTTTTGACCATATGTTCCGGACGGGCGGCTTCCCGGAGCGAATGCGGGCATTTTTAACGTGGCATCGGCGCGCAGGTAAGGATAGCTGTTCTATTAACGGGCTCGCCATAGCCTCCCAGATGCGCGCAGGGACGTATTGGCACTTACTTCCGACATTAAATCAAGGCCGGAAAGTGGTATGGAACGGCATTGATAGCTCAGGACGGCGAATCATCCACCAAGCCTTCCCAAAGGAGATGGTGGAAACCCCCAACGAAAACGAAATGACATTGAAGCTGAAAAATGGATCATTTTATCAAGTGGTTGGCTCGGACAATTACAACAGCCTTGTGGGCGCTAACCCCTTGGGTGTTATTTTCTCAGAATGGGCGCTTTCTGACCCCGCAGCTTGGGACTTCGTTCGTCCCATTCTTTTGGAGAACGGTGGTTTTGCTGCCTTCATCACCACGCCACGCGGTAAAAACCATGCCTACAAGCAATGGAAACAGGTACAAGGCCAACCTGCGTGGTTTACCTCCCTCAAAACAATTAATGATACCTTCCGCAATAACGGGGAGCCGATCATCACGCAAGAGATGATTGAAAACGAGAAACTGGAAGGCGTGGCAGATGAGATCATTGACCAAGAGTATTATTGCAGCTGGGAGGGCATCAATTTCGGCTCTATTTACGGCCGCCAGCTGAATAAGTACCATTTCCAGCAAATCGTCTTTGATGAGCCGTGGATTGAGGATCTTCCGGTATTCACGGCCTGGGATATCGGCCACAGCGATGCAACGGCCATATGGTTCTATCAAATCGTCAATGGGGAAATCCACATAATCGACTTTACCGAAGGCACCGGTTCTGATGCCGACGAATGGCTCGATAAACTGGAAACCTTCCCCTATGCCTTTGGGACCCCAGCCCTGCCCCATGATGCCAAGAATAAGACCTTCGCAACTAAGTATTCTGCGCAGGATAGGTTTATCGCTAGGAAACTCGCCCCGTATATCGTGCCTAACATGCGGGTAGCGATGGGGATACAGGCGGTGCGTGCAATGATCCCGGTTGTGTGGTTTAATATCGGGAATCCGCGCGTCGTAAAAGGCTTGGAACACTTAGAAAGCTACCATTATGAGTGGGATGAGGTTACGAAGGTCTTCAACAGCGAGCCGAAGCACGACGAACACTCCCACCCCGCTGATGCTTTCCGAATGTTGGCATTATCTAAAACGGTAATCGAACATTGTGCAAGAAACAGGACAACGGTAGCCCGTGCTGCCACATACGTTCAAACCCCTCTCGGACGAGCCCTGAACCTGCAAAATCTGTTTGCCGATCGGGAAGCATTAAACCGGTATCGGAGAGTCTGAAATGGCCGCCAATTCAAAAGCCGCAAGTAACCCGTGGCCCCAAAGGCTACAGGCGTGGAAAAAGTTCTCCGAAAAGATGCACGAACGGGGAAGGTTAATCGAGGCCAGATATCAGGATGACCGGGAAGCAGAAACCTCCGGCCAGATGGTAAGTCAGCCCGGCATCAAGAAGGTTAACCTTTTCTACAGCAATACCACGATTATCAAGGAAAGCCTCTATAACTCCCTCCCTAAGCCCGATGTTACCCGGCTGCATAAGGGAGAAGTCGAGAATGAGCCTGCCCGCGTCGCCGCAACCATCATGGAACGCGGTTTGACCTATGAAATCCATTGCGCAAAGCACTTTGACCAAGCGATAAAGTCCGCGATTCTGGACCGCTTGGTTCCCGGCATTGGAATGATCTGGGTTTCCTTCCAGCCGCCTGAGGGGATGGCTGCATATGAGAAACCGCAGGTTCCGCCGCCCCCGGAAGCCGCAGAACCTCCACCCCCACAGGCGGGCGCTCCGCCGCAACAGGCGGGCGGCCCTCCGGGCGCTCCGCAACCGGGACAACCTCCCGGCCCTCCAATGGGCGGCCCTCCACAGGGAATGCCACCCCCGCAACAGCCGCCACAGCCACCCGCTCCGCCGCCTCCCCCTCCGCCGCCTCCCAAGCCGGCTGGATTGACCCCGAAAAAGCCCGGCAAGCCGGAAGAAATCACAGTAGATATCGTCTACTGGAAAGACTTCCTGTATGAGCCGCAAAAGGCATGGGAACAGGTCACTTGGGCGGGTCGCATCCTCCACGTTGAAAAGGATGAGGCCAAAGAGCGTTGGGGCGACAAGGCCCTGACCGGAAAAGCCGATTTCGACCGGAGTGCTGGTTTGAGCCTCGCGTCTGATGCAATTAACGAGGGTAAAGTAAGCGTTATCCAGATGTGGGACAAGAAGAAGAAAATGGTCTATCATCTTACCCCCGGCGGTGAGATTCTGGACGAGAATGAAGACCCCTATCAACTTGTCAACTTCTGGCCTTTCCCGAAGCCGCTTTGCGCGAGCCCGCCGACAAGTAAATTCCTGCCAATCCCGGATTACTATGTCGCGCAGGACCAATACATGGAAATGGATATCCTATATGCGCGAATCAACCTCATCATTGAGGCTGTCCGGGTAGCTGGCTGCTATGACTCTTCCACGCCTGCCATTGGGCGGATTCTGGACGGGGCTGAAAACAAGCTGATTCCGGTTGATAACTGGGCCATGTTTGCCGAAAAGGGTGGCGTGTCCGGAGCTATCAGCTGGTTCCCCGTGGAAACGGTTACACAAGTGCTGCAACAGCTAGTCACGACCTATGGCTTTATGAAAGAGCAGCTGTTTGAAATCACCGGCATGGCAGATATCATCCGGGGCAGCAGCAATCAGTATGAAACAGCCAAGGCGCAGCAGATCAAGGCGCAGTTCGCCAGCGTGCGCATGAATGCCTATCAACGTGACGTGGCATTCTTTGTGCGGGATACTCTGCGGATCATGGCTGAAATGATGGCGCAGCTATACAGTGATGACAAGCTGTCAATGGTATGTGGCCTTTTGCCGAAGGAAGATCAGCCCTTTGTGCCTCAGGCTTTGGAGCTGCTTCGTTCGGACTTCATGGCTAAATATACCATTGACATTCAGGCCGATTCTCTCACTCAGGAAGACTGGGCGCTGCAACAGGAGCAAAGGGTCGGCTTTATTGAGGTCCTGAGCGGCTATCTGCAAGCACTGGTTCCGGCGGTTGAAGCACAGCCTGCAATGGGTCCGCTACTGGCGCAGGCCATCAAGTTTGCCATCGTCGGATTCAAGGGTTCGTCGGAGCTTGAAGGCGCGATTGATTCCGGCATCAAAATGCTGGCTGAAAAAGCCAAGCAAGCCGAAGACGCTCCGCCTGAGGAAACGCCGGAGCAGCAAAAGGCCAAGGCTGAGCAGGCGAAGGCGCAGGCCGATATGCAGATCAAACAGCAAGAAGCCCAGATGAAGCAACAGGCACAGGCCGCAGAGCTTAAATTCATGCAGGATAAGTTCACGGCTGAGCTACAGTTCAAAACGCAACTGTACGCAATGGAATTGCAGCATAAGGAAAAGATGAGTGCTATTGAAGCCCAGCAGCGGGAAGATCGGGCTGTGATAGAAGGCCGACAGAACGAGGCTCGGTTTGTGTCGGAGCGTTTGCAGGATGCGCAGAGAGCAGGAATTCCAGCAAACAATAATGAGGCTCCGCCGCCGGGAGTTTAACATGCCATATGAATCTGAAAAACAAGAGCGTTTGATGCAAGCTGTGGCTCATAATCCACAGTTCGCAAAGAAGGTCGGTATTCCTCAGTCCGTGGGCCAGAAGTTTGAGGCCCATGAAGATGATGAGAAGAGGGCCAGAGTTAACGCACTTAGGGGCGGCCGTTCGCGCGGCAGCAGGGTTCCCGGAATGACGAAGTATTAAGCCATGATCTATACCTATCACTGTGAAGAGTGCAAAAGAGACTATGAAAGGGTATGCTCTTTAGCTGCCTATGTAGAGGACCCCACTCTTCACTGTAGAGAATGCGGTAAGCCCGCAGTTCGGGTCCTCACACCGGTACGCATCTTTTCCAAGGGTAATTTCGAGCCATTTGTCTCCCCCGTAGATGGCTCTGTAATTACTACCTCCACGGAGCTACAGGAACACAACAAGCGGAACAACGTGGTAAACCTGCATGACGGCTATGATGAAGCGGCCGTTAAAAGGTTCACTGAGCGGCAATGGAATCAGGCACCAGAGGAAGAGAGAAAGAAAGACCTGAACGCAGACATGGAAAAGGCGATTCAAAAGCTGGAAGAAGGCTACAAACCGTCCCCCGCAGAATATACAGAGGAAATTCCCAATGATGGGCGACCTACATGACGATATCCTAGCTGCCATGCAAACAGAGGGTGGTCAGCAGGGTGCAACTCCACAGCCCGGAGAGAGCGATTTTGTCAATCCTACCTCCGAAACTCTCCCGCCTGTCTTTCCTGATGGGGAAACAGGCCCCACGCGCGGCCCGGATGGCAAGTTCCGATCAAAGCAGGAATCACCCGCTGAGCCAACGCAGCAACAGCCGCAGCCGCCAAAGCCAACGCAGCAGCAGCCGCTTCCGGGCCAGCCTCCCGCGCCGGGAACACAGCAACCGCCAGTAGGCACGCAATCGCAGGGGGAGCTTCAATTTGACCCCGCAAAGCCGCCGGCTGGTTGGCGGCCGGAAATGAAAAGCAAGTGGAGCAACATCCCGCAGGATATCCGGGAGGAAATCACGCGGCGCGAACAGGATACCGCTGCGGGCGTCCAAAAGCTACAGCAGTATTACGCGCCGATGGAGCAGATTTTCCAAGCGGTCCAGCCCTATGCTCCGTACTTTGAGCATATCCAAGAAGACCCCCGCGCCTATCTGGATAGTCTCATTCAGACAGAGCAGACTTTGCGGCTCGGCAATCCCGCTCAGCGGGTTTCGCTACTTCTGGCCCTTGCGGATCAATTCGGCGTGCCCATGCGCGGAGCCCTTGACGGGGCAATGGGCGGCAAGCTAAACGCCATGCTGAATCAGGCGCACCAATACCATAGGACTCCGCCAGCCCTCCCGCCTCAGTTTGTGCAGGAATTCCAGCAGCTACAGCAATGGAAGAATCAGGTCGAGGAACAGGCAGCGGATAGCGAGCTGAATGCCTTCGCACAAGAGCCCGGCCATGAGTACCTAGAGCATGTGCGCGATGACATGGCGGACCTGATTGAATACGGATATGCAGAAACCTATCAGGACGCCTATGAGCTTGCGTGCTGGCGCAACCCGCAGATTCGGCCGTATTACATACAGGCCGCAAGCGGCAATCAACCGGTGCAGGTTCAGAACCCGGTGCAGATACGCCAACAGCGCGCGGCTGCGGTAGTCACTCCCCGATCCGCCCCTTTGGAGTATGGGAACGAGCAGCCGGGGGAGGGTGACGATTTGCACGATACCGTCCGGAAGGCTTGGAACGCCTCGGTTTCCGGGCGCTGAAACACGCTTGACACGTCGGCCCCGGCTCGCTAGGATGGAGGCTCGGGGCCGACCGCCGACACCGCGCGGGCTGTTTCCGGGGAGCTAACCTCCTGATTGCGAAAGTGGGCATACCTTTCCTCCGGAGAATCCAAATGGCCTTCCCGAATGTCAGTGATATCATCACTACCACGATTGAATCCCGCACGAAGAAGATTGCGGACAACGTGACCAAAAACAACGCGCTCCTGATGCGGCTTTCGCAGAAGGGCAAAATGCGTACCTTCTCAGGCGGTCGCCTGATCTACGAAGAACTATCCTTTGCCGAAAACGGCAACGCCGGCTGGTACAGCGGATATGACCTGCTTCCGGTGGCGGCTCAGGACGTGCTTTCCGCGGCCCAGTTCGATATCAAGCAGGCCGCTTGCCCGGTGGTCATTTCCGGTCTGGAATTGCTACAGAATGCCGGCCCGGAGCAGATGATTGATTTGCTCGCTGCCCGCATTGACGTGGCAGAGTCCACCATGAAGAACCTCGTTGCTGGTGGCATCTACAGTGATGGCACGGGCTCCGGTGGTAAGGAAATCACCGGTCTGAACGCGGCGGTTCCGTTCGATCCCACGACTGGCGTTTATGGTGGCATCGACCGCGTTACTTGGACCTTCTGGCGGTCCAAGCTGCGGAACGTCGCCAGCGCGGCCACAATCCAAGCCGACATGAATGCTCTTTGGGCACAGCTGGTCCGTGGCGCTGACCGCCCCGACCTGATCCCGATGGACAATGTTGTCTGGGCCGCTTACGTGGCATCCCTGCAAGCACAGCAAAGGTTCACCAATCCTGACGTTGGAAACCTCGGTTTCCCGACGATCAAGTACATGGATGCTGACTGCGTGCTTGATGGCGGCATCGGCGGCTTCTGCCCGGCTGGTACGGCGTTCATGCTGAATACCGACTATATTCGGTTCCGTCCGCACAGCGCCCGCAACTTCGTCCCGCTGAGTCCTAACAAGCGGTATTCCATCAATCAGGACGCCGAAGTTCAGATCCTCGCGTGGGCAGGCAATTTGACCACTTGCGGGGCCCAGTTCCAGGGCCGTCTTGATGTGAACCCGTAAGGAGTCTGCCATGACCCGCAGAAACAAGGCAGATGAACCGCAGGAAGACCCGGTTGAAGAATTGGGTGAAGAGCCCATGATTTTGACTGAGCCGCGCGCTGCGGAAGTCCCAGTGGACCCCGCTACGGGAAAGCCTTACAAGTCGGGTGAAATCCCGCCGGGCTGGAATGAGCCCGCACCGTAAACGCGGGGGCGCGTTGCTGGTTTGCGGCTTCCAGTCAAAAAGCCGTAATACTTTTCGCTGGATTGGAGGATGCTAAAATGCCTGCTGCAAACATGGCTGGCCCCCTTGTCACACCGGCCAATCCGGCTGCTGGCAAGGCCGTACTAATGAGCCCCTTTTCAGGGCCCAAGGGTTCACCGCTCGATGCCAAGCGGTTCAACCCTACTACCTTCGCCAAGGAAAACGATCCCACCAACCACTCCACCGGCGCGCTGAATACCGGTATCGGTTTCGGCCTCAGTGTCGGCCCCGTCATCAATGTGGCAACTGGCACGTCCCCGGCGACCGCTCCGCAGGCCATCAAGAATCGTGGCTATACGGATGACCAAACGCCCGGCGTGACCCTGCCAAACAATGTGGCCGCAACAACGGCCATCCTGACCGCCATCGGCGGCGGCAAGAGCGTTATCACTCCCGGCCCCGGCAATACGGGTCTGGGCGTGTCCACGGTTTCCCCCTACGTCGCCCAGCCGCTTCTGGCCTTTGGGGCGGGGGCTTCGCGTGATGCTGGTGCGGGCCCCGTGTTTACCGGGTTTGCAACCAAGGCCGTTACGGCAGTCGGCGCGGTGGCTGATGGTGCAGCCATTGAAGCTGGCTTCGTCAACCGGACTGGCGTTGCCATGATCGCCACGGATTCGGCATTCGGCTCCGCTACCGCAGCCTCTCCGGCTGTCACCTGAAACTGGGGCACGCTCTTTCAGGGGCGTGCCTTTCGGGAGAAACGAAATGACCATCACCATTACTGTCCTGCTGCTGCTGGCGCTTGTTTGCCTGATTCTGGCAGCACTCAACGTCACCGTCAGCCCTCGCGTGCATCTGGGGTGGCTGGGGCTGGCGATTTACGTCCTCGTTGCTGTCATAGAACGCGGCCTCATTGGTTAAGGAGCGCCCCATGCAAACCGCTGATTTTGATGTAAGTGATTTCAACTCCCGCGAGGCGGCCGATAAGTCCGTCTATGTGAAGTTCTATATCCGCCCCAAGGAAAACGAAGCCAAGTCGGCAGAGGAAGGCCGACCGATTTATGAGGACAAGGAATACGTCGAAATCCGCACCCCCGGCAACACTACAAACATCGTGCAACGTCCTGTCACGGATATGGACAAGAAGCGGTTCGCGGCGGCATACCGCGAATTCAAGGCTGGTGACACTGAGCAAGTCATCGGCACCCCTTTGGTGGAAGCCCCTTGGATTACCCGGTCGCAGGTAGAAGAACTTTCCTACCTGCGAATTCGTACCGTCGAGCAGCTGGCAAATGTGGGCGACGACGTATGCACCCGAATCCCCGGCCTATTCAAGCTGAAACAGCGTGCGCAACAGATGGAAGTTAATGCTGAGAAGCAAGCGCCTTTCATCAAACTCCAAAAGGAGAGGGAGGAAATGCAGGCGCAGATTGACTCCTTGAAGGAGACAGTCGAAGCACAGGCAGCCATCATCAAGCAATGGCAAGCAGCTAAAGCCGCCGAAGTGCCAAAGGGGAAATAAGTCATGGCCATGACAACCAATGCGCTAGCTATCGTCAACGAGTCTCTACAGGAGCTTGGTCTACCGCAGGTTGTCACTATCCTTTCGGCGCAGGACGATCAAACCGGGTTTCAAACACTCGGTTTACTCAATCGGGTAGGGTCGGAATTGGTGCGGGCGCATGACTGGCAGTTCCTAGAGAGGACTGCCACGTTCAATGGCGATGGCGTCCAGAACAAATTCCCCCTGCCCATTGACTACGGGCGCATCGTAAATCAAACAACGTGGTCAACCGCCAATAAGCGCCCGATGTATGGTCCCATGAGCCCTCAGGGATGGTCATGGATTCAGTATGGCATTGTGTCGGTCGGCGTGTATTACCGCTACCGCATTCTGGACAACATGCTTCAAGTGTTTCCGACGCCTGCGATGGGTGAGATTATCCACTTCTTCTATATCACTCGGATGTGGGTCACGGACCTGATTGATGGCGATGAAAAGGACAGGGTAACGAAGGATACTGACCTCCCGAAATTCGACAAGGATTTGATGATCGCCGGCACAAAGCTGAAACTCTGGAAGCAGAAGGGCATGGATGCGTCCGACCTGTCCAGTGAATTTGCCTATATGCTGGAAGCGGAAAAGGGCCAGAATCAAGGGGCCCCCGTTATCAGTCTAGATTCCCGCTGTGACCATCTGTATATCAGCGGTGCAAACGTGCCTGACGGATCGTGGAGCGTATGATGCTAGGTCTTAAGCGCCCGAAACCGCAAGTAAGTCAAGCCGATTCTCTGCCTGCTCCGGTTGGTGGATTGAATGACTTGGACGGGCTCGCTGTGATGGAGCCCCAATATCTGATTGACGCAATGAATTTTTTCCCGGACACCGCAGCCCTTACTGTGCGCCGGGGATTCAAGGATTATACGACGGGGATGGTCAACGCAGTTAAGACCATCATGGATTACAATAACGTATCTGGCACAACCCAGATATTCGCTGCAACCGATCTTGCCATCTTCCGCGTTGCTGACACAGCCGCCCCTACGAATGTTTTTGCGGTTACAAATGGTCTGTTTGACTATACGAATTTTGCGACGGCAGGTGCCCAGTATCTTGTTGCCTGTAATAGCGCAGAAACCTTGCTATACAATGGCACTACATGGAGCAAGTGGACTGAGAATACTCCGCCCGTTGGCCCCGGCCAAGTGCAGGGCGTCAATCCCAACACATTCAGCGCGGTGCAGGTGCATAAGGCTCGCCTATGGTTTCTGGTGAGTGGGTCCATGACGGCATGGTATCTCCCCGTTGACTCTGTGGGCGGTGTGGCTCAGCCATTTTTCCTTGGCGGTATCTTCAAGCGTGGCGGCTACTTGATTGCGATGGCCCGTTGGTCAATGGATACAGGCGACGGTTTGGATGACCGCATTGTGTTCGTTACCAACAATGGCGAGGTAGCTACTTACTCCGGCAACGATCCCGCAAACTCGTCAGACTGGACCCTTGATGCTGTGTATGCTGTAGGGGCCCCGTTAGGCCCTCGCGCTATTGCGGAATATGGTGGCGATATCCTGTATCTGTCCCGGCGTGGCTTGCTTCCTCTTAGCACGCTGATTCAGGGCTCGGAACAGGAAATCATCTATTCCAATGTCCTCTCTAGGCGTATCTCCAAAACGTTGATTGCGCTTACTGCGTCGTTCACGCCAACCCTTCCAATTGAGGTAGGTTTCCACCCGAATCTGACGGCCGTTATCATCTCCCTGTTTGATGAGGCAACCGGCAAGCCGTTACAGCTGGCTATGAATTTCCTCACAGGAGCATGGACGAAGTTTGACTATCCCGTGCGGACGATCAAGAGCATTGACCGGGTTGTATACATGGGAACGGCTGATGGTCGGGTGTTGACAATCACTCAGGATGGTTACTTGGATAACGTGCCACGCACAGGCACGGGCGGGGACCCTATCTCTGCGTATGCTTTCGGAGCATATTCATATCTGGGCAATCCGACCGCCAACAAGCACGCCAAGTTCATGCGGCCGGTGTTGCAGTCTGAGCTAAACGCGCGCCCCTCTTTTGTGATGCGAGCCCTCCCGGACTTCCGCATTGACAAGTTCCAGCAGCAGCCCAACACAGTGAGCCCCAGTGGTGGCGCGCGGTGGGATGAGGCTATCTGGGATGAGTCTTTCTGGGTAGGTGTGGAGAACATTTATCGCCCGTGGGTATCGGCCAATGTTCTAGGCTATGCTTTCGCATGGCAAATGAACGTCGTTACGGCTACGGCTCTGGGTCTTTCCTCTGTTCAATGGGTATGGGAACCGGGTGGCCTGATATGAGATGGCTAAACACTGACCGCCGAATGCTGCCTTTCTTGGCTGAGCTTGCCGGGATTGCATTCACCAATAACGCGATGCTCATTGCGGAGTATGACGATGGAATCCCTATTGCCGTTGGTATATTCGATCAATTCAATGGTCGTTCTATCCATGCTCATATGTGGATTGCGGCCGGTCGTCGCCCCTCACGGGTCTGGTACTGGGCCATGCACGATTACCCCTATTGGCAATTGGGTGTTACGAACGTCGTGGCTACTGTGTCGGCGGCCAACAAGGCAATGAACAAACTGGCCGTACACTTTGGGGGAAAGCTGGTTGGCACTGTTCCTGATTATCATGTGGATGGCTCAGACCTCCTAATCTATTCCGGAATCGAGGAGGACGCTCCTTTCTGGAAGCGATATAATGGTGGTAGAAAAAGTCATCCAACGTATCTTCATAATCTTCAAGTAACAGGCTGAGGAAAAGGTCATGGGAAGTTCCCCGAAACAACCGGCCCCACCCGATTACTCGGCACTTGCGGCGCAGGATGCTTTTCAGCAGCAACAAATGCTGCAAATGCAGACTACCCAAAACCGGCCGACGCAGACCAATGCGCAGGGTTCATTGAATTGGAGTCAGGACCCCACTACGGGGGCATGGACTCAATCCGAAAACCTGTCCCCACAGATGCAGGCTCTATGGAACCAAGCATATCAGGGGCAGCAGGCTACTCAAAATCTATATGGTTGGCAGCAGCAGGATGTTGCCAGCTTGATGAACCGTCCTGATTCGTTCCAAGGGCAGACATACGAGAATCAAGGCATCAACTCTGGGACGTATCAAGGTCAAGACCTTGGCATGGGTCAGTTCAATCCGCAGACTGGCACCATTGGTAACTTCAAACCTCAGACCGGAGCTATCGGGGATTATCAACAGCAACAGCTGGGAGTAGGCGGGTACAATCAACAGCAATTAGGGGTTGGTGGTTATCAGGGACAGGGCGCGCAGGGAATTAGCCAATATCCGGGACAGGGACAGGGGGCTAATGCAGTTAGCCAATATCAAGGTCCCATGTCGATCAATCAGCCTGACTTCAAACAGTCTATCGGTCAGATGGGGAATTACAATTCTCAGTATGACCCCAACAGTGACAAGTTTGCGGATACCTTTACAAAGGCGGCACTGGCCCGCGTAACTCCACAGCAGGAAGTGGATAAAAAGTCTATGGAAACCCAGCTTCGACTGCAAGGGCTACAGCCCGGTAGCGAAGCCTATAATCGTGCCTATCAAAACCTGCTTACCTCGCAGGGTGACGTGCGGGCACAGGCAACGCTGCAAGGTATGTTGGCCGGTGGTCAGGAAGGCCGGGCGCGGAGTGAAGAAGCAAGGAACATTTACGGTACGCAGCTACAGAGTAATCTCCAGCGCCAGCAGATGAATCAATCGAACTATCAAACTGCGTTGCAGTCGGCTCTGCAAAAAGGCCAGTATGCGCAGGGCGCATATCAGACGCAGCTACAGGGGCAAATGGCGCGTGGTGGAGAGCGGCGTGCGGAGTACGCTCAACAGCTACAAGGGCAACAGGCGCGCGGCGGAGAAGGCCGTGCCGACTATCAACAACAGCTGCAATCGGCATTGGCGCGCGGCGAGTTCGGCCGGGGTGAATACCAAACCCAGCTGCAATCTGCCCTGCAACGTGGCGAGTTCGGCCGTGGCGAGTATGCTCAACAGCTGCAAACTCAGCTGTCAAGGGGCGAAGCTGGCCGTGCCGACTATGCCCAACAGCTACAGGGGCAATTAGCGCGCGGTGAAGCCGGCCGGGCTGATTACAATACGATGCTGCAATCAGCATTGGAAAGGGGCCAGTTCAATAGGGAAGACTATCAGACACAATTTGATGCTGAAAAGACCCGCGCTGAGCAGGACCGCATTGGCAATGCGCAACAATGGCAACAGATGATGCAGCAATATATGATGCCGTATGAGATTGCGGATCGTCAGTCGCAAATGATTGCCGGCGCACAGGGTCCGGGCGTGAACGAAATTCGTCCGTCGTTCCAGAACTACACAGCAGCAGGTCAGGGCACGGCTGCAAACATGATGGATGCAGCGCAGCAATCGTATGCAGCGCAGGTGCAGCGAGCCAATGATGCAGCAGCGGCTAGGCAGGCTCGTAATTCGACCTATGGCGCTGTAGCCGGTGGCATCATTGGTGCCTTTACTCCGGTCGGTCCTGCGGGCGGTGCGGCAATTGGCGGTGCAGTCGGTAGCGCATTCTCTGATGCGGACCTTAAGGATGAAATCGAAGTTATTTCGGATGAAGACGCCTACAATGCAATGCAGCGCATTTTCCCGCATTCGTTCGTATGGCCGTCAGGCAAGCGCGCGGCGGGGTTGGTTGCACAGGAAGTCGAGAAAGAGTTCCCGCATCTTGTTAGCCGTGCTGAGCAAGGCTATTTGATGGTGGATTATGAAGCATTTACCGCCCTGCTTCTGGGCGCGTTCAGGCACCTTGCTAGGAGAAACGAAAATGCCCACCTTTAACCCTTCAATGGCCCGCTCCTATGCGCTCCGCCGGCCCTCAATGACGGGCGGTGGCGGTCCTCTTTCAATGGCTGCCAATGAGCCTCCCGGTGGCGGTGGCCTAATGCAGCGTCCTCCGCGATTCGGGGGCGGCAACCCCATGATGCCTCCGCAGCCCGGTCAAATGACAGGCGCTCCACAAATGGCCGTTGATCCAGCAATGGGCGGTGGTGGCGGCGGCATGGTAATGAATCCCATGACAGGCAATCCGATGGGTCCTGCCGGTCAATATAACGGATCGAATCCAGCCCTCCGGCGTGACTTGGCTACCATGCGGGGAACCGGTGGCGGGCTTCCCCCGCAGCAAGGCGGCGGCATGGTAATGAATCCCATGACAGGCAATCCGATGGGTCCTGCCGGTCAATATAACGGATCGAATCCAGCCCTCCGGCAGGACTTGGCTGCCAACCGTGGAACCGGTGGCGGGCTTCCCCCGCAGCAAGGCGGCGGCCTAATGACCGGTGGTGGATTGCCTCCGATGGGCGGTGGTAGGCCCCCGATGATGACCGGTGGCGGTCTTCCGCCGCAAGGTGTCCCGCAGCCCGGCAATAAGATGATGATGACGGCGGCAAGTTCTCCCCAAACTGGCGGTGGTCTTCCTCCCTCACAAGTTCCACGGCAAACCGGTGGCCCGAATCCCCCGCAAATGGACCGTAGCGGTGGCCGGCTATTCGCTCAATCCTTTGGTGGGGCCCCGCAAGGTCGTCCGCCCATGCTTCCGCCCATGCCGGGTCCGACTTCTAACAGCGGCTATACGCCTCCGCAGGGTGGCTATACGCCTCCGCAGGGCAGTAGCTACGTCACGCCGAATCCTTACGGTATTCCCCCCGGCTATAATCCGGGCGGTTACTATCCGTTCCCCGGTGGTATGCCGGGTAGGCCGCCCGGTGGTGGAGGTAGGCCGCCGATCCCGACGGTGCAACCACGTCCGCCCGGCACGCAGCCGGCCTAAGGGAGAAGGAAAATGGCATATACTTTCCAGCCCCAAGATTACGAGCAGATCGTAGCGAATCTGCCCGAATATCAGAAGCGGGCATTAAAGGCTAAAAGGTTGCGCAAACGGCAGGGAGAATATGAAGCCATGCGCGACAAGGATGAGCCCTTGGGCGAAGTGACTAAGGGCAGTATGGGTTCGCTGTATGCCATTCAAGGCAGGTATATTCCCAATACTTATGGACAGGTGATGAAGGGGATTGGCGGCATTAGTGCGGCTATGGGACAGGGAAAAGCGGACGCGGCAGAAGAGGAACTAGGGAAGTGGCAGGGAGAGAATATCCTTGCTGGCGTCCAACAGCTGGGCGGTGGAATGCCCGGTGGTGGAGCCCCACAGCCCGGTGCCCAGCCGCCCGATGTAGCGGCCGAAATGTCCGGCACTTTGGGACTGCCGAATGCAATGGGCGCACCCGCTACAGGCGCACCCCCGGCCGGCGCACCTCAGGGTATGCAGCCGCCCGGCGCAGCCCCGGCCCCCGGCGCACCTCCGGCTGGTGGGACCGGTGGCGGTCCAGATTTGAGCGGACTGGAAGGGATGAATCCGGAGCAAAAGGCAGAGCTACAAAAGACCATCGCTTCTATGACGGCAATGGAGATGCCACAGGAAGTCATTGATGATTACGTAGCGAGGGCGGTAGCGAAAGCCCAACAGACTCCGGGAGGGCAGGCCGGTCCTGTAAGCACTAGCCCTTTCCCGGACTCGGCTGACCCGTCCGCAGGCGCACCCCAAGTCGAGCCCCAAATGGCTCAGGCTTTAGGGATGGAATCGCAGCAGCCCGCTCCCACAGCGGGTGACGGGGGCGGCCGTGTGATGCCTACGGAAGCCACATTGAAAACCTATCTGGGCATGATCGGTGGCGACGAATATAAGGATGCCCTAAAGGGCATAACTGGCGACGACAAGAATCGTCTTCTCACAGTCACGGAAGACAATGAAGGAAACCTCCATCAACAGTACACGGATGGGACGACAAAGAAACTCCCATTCAAGGCACGTTCAAAGAATGTCAAGTGGGTCTATGACGAGTATGAAAAACAGTGGTATCTTGCCGATCCAGTGGGTGGTATGCGTAAAGTGTCGTATGGTCCGCCGGCAGGGGCACAAGCCTCTAGGGCGGACGGTACGGATATGACGCCTGAGGAAGTGCAAGCTACTGGGGTTCCTTCGACGCCTACTCTGAGCAGGCCCGCAGGAGCGGGACCGGGTGCCCAGCGTTCGGACGCAGAAAACGCGGCCCTAGAGGCTCCGATTGCAGTTCAACAGGCCGTTGATATAGAAGCTGGAAAGACGGATGTTGAGCAAAAGGCAAAGGCCAAATCGGCTCTTGGAAAGATTCGGGATAGCTTGCCGGGTGTTAAGGCAGCCATGCAACGCGTAGTTACTAGCCCTCATCTGGGCAAGGTAACGGCGGGCGGAGCAGGTAGCTTTATCCCTGATAGGGAAGAAGCCGGCGGCCTTATTGGTCGTGGGCTACGCGCCGGATATGCGGCCTATGATCCGAAGGGCTCGGACCTGTTACAAGATTTAGAGCAGATTCGGGGCGGTGCTTTCATGCAGGGCTTCCAGTCGCTGGTAGGACAGGGCGCAGGCTCTATTTCCAACGTAGAGGGCCAGAGTATTCGGGACTCCCTCATCAACATTTCCAACGCTAGGTCTGCGCCGGCCATGCGACAAGCCATCACTGAGTTTGAAGCAACCATGAAGGCCATTGAAACACGGCTGGCAAGTGTGGCGGAAGCACAGGATGGCGCACAGCAAGGCGGCGGGGCTGCAAAGCCGTTAACGGATGATGAGTTAGCTGCCAAGTATTTGAGGAAATAAGTCATGGCTACCCGTGCGGAGCTAATGCAGGCTTTACGTGACGCCGATGCGGCCGGAGACACAGAGGCCACGGCCGCTATTACCCGGTTGATTCAGGCTCAGGAAGCGGCTCCGCAACAGCCGGTAGGAGAGGGTACGGTTCTGGCCCCTAAGGCGGAGCCCTATGTGCCCTCATGGGAGCGTGATCCGGAAGAGTTTGAGCGGCGCAGACAAGCCGCAGTAGAGGAATCAAACGAACAGTATAGCCCCACCAAAGGGCAGAGCTTTGGTCAGAACGTGCTACAGGGCACCGGCCGCGCCTTCGATAAGATGGGTGGAGGGGTTCGCCAGCTTTGGAACTACGCCACCGGGGATGAAGAGGAATACGCCCGGCTGCAAAAGGAAGAGGAACAGCAACGCGCGCTGGATGATCCTTTGATGAGTACGGGGGGCGGCAAGGTCGGCTATTATGGGACCGAAGCCGGTATGGCTTTGCTCCCTGCCAGCAAGCTAGCTAAAATCCCTGCGGTGGCGAGGGGTGGCCGGGCTGCGCTAGCTGCCAGTGAGGCAGGACTAGGCGCGGTGCAGGGTGCCCTACAGCCTACGGTCGAGGGAGAAAGCCACGGAACAAACGCAGCCATAGGTGGCACGATTGGCGCTGCGTTGCCCTATGTAAAGCCAGCGGCGGCGGCCCTTAATCGGGGCGTTGCCCGCCTTCCTTTAGTGGGAGCAGGTTCCAGACAAATGCTGGAAATGAGTGATAGGGCAGCGGGCAGAGCGGCCAAAGAAGCCGCCCAAAAGGCTAGCCTAGCCAATCAGGAAGCCAACCGCCAATTCAAAGCCGCCGCACTTCGCCAGAAGGCAGAGGAAAAGGCGGCCAATCTAGCGGCTAAGGAAATGGCAGCGGCAACGCGCCAAAGGGCCGCGCAGGTAATCGAGAATCAAACGGGCCGGCTGTCTGGCACGATGCCGGTATCGCAGGACTTCGCTAAAAGGATGGCCAGTTTGAGCCGTCACTATGGCGAGGAACTTCCTGAGTCTTTCCACAGGGCTGCTAGGCAGGTCAACGTTCCGGGAATGGTCAACGTGCGCGTGCCCTATCAAGCGGTTGCGCAATTAAAGAGCGATTTGGGGAGTGCGGCTCGGGCTGCTAGTGCCTCTCGCCAGTCGGCTTCTGCCCTGCATAAAGCTGAGCGTGAAGTGGCACAGGGGATGCTTGAAACTTTGCCCAAGCGTCGGGCCGCTGCCCTCCGTACAGCTTATAGCGAGTATGGTTCTGGCGTTTCTGCTTCCGCTAGGCGTGGGGTCAAGAAGCCCCCTGTTACTCCGGCCCCGGTGCAAGTGCCACTTCCGGTTCCGGGAAGGGGACAAGCTGCAATGCAAAACATGATGGACTACACCAAAGGTATGCCGGCAGTCCTTAGGCGTCAGCTACTTCGTAATGTAGCCTATGACCTTTACCCGAATGGCGAAGAGTATCAGGGAGAATAACATGCCTCGTACCGGTAGCGGAACCTATACTCTTCCCGGCGGTATCAACCCGGTCGTAAACGGGTCGCTGATTACTTCCAGCTGGGCTAACACAACGCTGGGCGATATCGCCACGGCTTTGACCAACTCGCTTGCGAAGGATGGTCAGACTGTCCCAACTGGCAATCTGCCGATGGGCGGATTCCGTCATACGGGCGTGGGCAATCCCACAGCGCGCGACCAATACGCTTCAATGGGGTTTGTGCAGGACGGTTCCCACTACCGGCTCACTAGCATCAACGTCATTGGCTCAGCCATTACGGGTATCTTGGTCGGTGGCGATAACACGTATACCGTGGGCCAAATGTTCCTGCTTACCCTTGGCGTCGGACACGGTGCCAATCCTACCCTGTCCGTCAATGGTGGCACGGTGGCTGCAATCCAGAACGCTCTGGGTGCTGCTATTCCTGCAAACGGCTTGACCATCAATGTCCCCTATATCCTGACATGGACTGGCTCCGTTTTCTCCCTTGTCAATGGCACCGGTGAATACCTGCCGCTGACCGGCGGCACGCTGACCGGTGATTTGTTCGTCAACAAGAATACCGCAAATGTCAATGTTGGCAACGGCGGCGTAGTTAGTGGCGGATTAGCTAACTATGGAACCGGCGACGTTGGCGTTTATAGCGTTGGCCCTGCTGGTACTCTTCGACTCCGGCCGGATGGTCGTTCCAGCATCACAGGCGAAGTGCGAATTGATACCGCTGGACTGTTCTCCGCGCTTCCTGTGTTTATTGGCTCGCAGGGCGGTGCAACAGTTGGTCAACTCCGGATAGAAGACCCGGTGGATGCCCGCATGGGATTCACGGGCACGTCCAACAAGCAATACACGATCGGCAACAACGCGGCCGACTGGACCCTAAGGGATGAAGGTCTGGGTATTGATCGGTTGCACGTAACTTCTGGGGGCCGGCTTGGTATCAACACTTCGCCACAAGTGATGATTCATGGTATGCAATCAGGTGGTGTCCGTGGAGATGCCTTCCTTGAAAGTACGGTTGCTGATGCTGACGGTGCGCAAATTGCAGGTGTCTGGGGCCGCACGGAAGCCGCATTGACCATTCCCACTGAGAAGCGTACCTCAGGAATCAACTTCACACTTGATGGTACCACAGTCGGCAATCGTGGCGGAGGTATGATTTTCCTCTGCAAACTTGATAATTCCAATACGATGGCCACCCGTTGGCGGCTTCGCTCAGCCGGGCATTGGGAGCCGGGCGTTACTGACACTTACGACATTGGCACAGGTGCTTTGCGGGTTCGCCAGTACTATGGAACCCAGTCCACGATCAACACGTCAGATGCGAGGAAGAAGACCCCCGTTAGCAAGCTGTCCGAAGCCGAATTTGCTTGCGGTCGAGCTTTGGCGCAGGAAATCGGTTCCTTCCAATGGCTAGAGGCTGTTAAAGAGAAGGGCGTAGAGAATGCTCGCTTGCATATTGGCATGACCGTGCAACGCGCAATCGAAATCATGGAGAAATTCGGCCTTGATCCCATGCGCTATTCCTTCATCTGCTATGACAAGTGGGATGAGCGAACCGAACCCGCCGTCATGGATGAAATCATGGTGAAAAAGCCTGTATACGAAACCCGTGAAGTCGTGCCGGCTCAGCATGATTCCTATGAGATTGAGCCGGCGGTATACCATACCGATATCCTGCGGCCTGCGGTCTTTGAAGACTTCCCAGTGTCGGCGGTCATGGACGATGATGATAACGTGGTCCGGGAGTCTGGGTTTGTGCGGGTGGAAATCTCCCCTGCAATCACTACTCAAGTGCTTATTAAAGATGCGGTAATGGGTATTCGCCAAGTCAGCGAGCCCGTCTTTGCAGAAGTCGAGGTTGAGCCGGCCCAGTATGAGATGAAGGAACTTGTTCCGGAAAGGATCATCCCTGCGGGCGACTGCTACAGCTTCCGTTTGGAGCCGCTTATCATGTTCATGCTGGCCGGGCTAGTGCAGGGGAAGGAGCTATGATTATCCCCAAACCGCCGGACCTGAAAGCCGCGCCGGACGCATGGGAAAACGCATCCTATCAGGATGTTACGTTAGTCCACATGGTTGCGGCCCTGATTGCCAGCGGTAATTACACGCCGGGTCCGCTCATCATTGAATTGGCACAGGCGGCAACCGCGCAAATCATGGTGGAGTCTGGGCGCTGGGATGGTATCCCATACGATATGACTCTGGAACAGGCACAAGCCCGGCTCCGAAATATGGGTCGCACGTAAAAGAGAGGCCCCCTTTCGGGGGCCTTCCTTTATCAGCTTGATTGCTGGCTGATGGTGTATACCCGCAGCATTGCGCCTCGCGGGTGCAGGTTGCAGATGATTGATACCGGCCCGCCAAAGGCAATGAAGTCTGCGGTAGGCCATGCGATCTTGCCAATCAGGCCGGGCTGTACCGTGACCTGCTTCGTGATCGTCTTGGGGCCCAGCCCTGCCGTGTTGTACGTCATCACGCAGGTCGTTGTAGTGGCAACAAGGCCACCATCATTGTTGCCGATGTAGAGCCCTACTTCCGTGGTGCCGTTGCCCGACACGTCCACCAGTGGCGCGCACGCTGCAAACGCATTGCTGGTCAGGCTGATATTCACCAGTGCAAGTCCGTTCGCACGAAGGGCCAGCTTGGGCTGGTCAATGATGGTGAGTGGCTGGCACGCTCCGGGGGCTGCCTGTACCCGGATGTTCTTCGCTACGTTGGGCGGTACGGTGTCCGCGCTCCGCACGTTGTAGGAATGCAGGGCCGCCGCACTCAGGATCAAGACGGCTGCGGTCAGGCTGATTTGCTTGGTGTTCATGCTACGGTACTCCGGTTGTGATCGCGGCGGATACGGCCGCCTCCGTGAAAAGTACAGCACTATGGTACTCGATGCCTCCCAGATTTCAACGTGACGGGATTCCAAGTCATTGATCTATAAGGGGGGCCCGGCCAAGGGCCAGGTTCCGGAGAAGATCCTTCACCCTCCCTATCTCCCAGCCATCGCCGGCCCACCATGTAACGCTTTTCGGTATCAGCTGGGCGGCGGTCGAGCCCTTGATGGGATGCAGCCTGTTATTGATGTAGGCCAGCACGAAAGAGCGGCCCCCAGCGGCGGCCTGCTTCCTATGCCAACGCCTTTGGGGCGGCCTCATACTGACTTCGCCGTTCTTCATTACCTTGATTTCCAGCCAAAGGGTAACGTCGTTCTTTGATAGGGCTAGGTCCGGGATGCCGGGGCTCGTTGTACCGCTTTCGATATGCGACACATGCCAATGGTCGGCCTCTGCCTCATGGACAATGTGATTCCGCACGTCATTTTCATCCTCAATCTTCTTCATCGGGAGCGTCTTCATATGCTATGGCATCCGTAAAGAATAGCGGGTAGTGTTTCGTTAGTGCTATTTCCAATTCATCGGGACTAGGTAGCTTGGCAACTGTGATTTTAGACTCTGGGTTTCCGGGATACTTGCCGGCTCCTACTTTCAGGGAGCGTTTCTTTGCCCGGACATGCAACATACCTAGATCAAACAGGCGTTGTCGGAAATCCTTCTCCGTGCCACAGCCCCGGCCCTTGGAATGATGACGCAGGTAATACTGCCTGAAATCTATATATAGATTCCCAGCCTCTATGTATCTCAGCTTTGTATATGTTACAAGGGAGAAACTACATTCCTTGCTTAGCCCCTCAATCACGGCATCCTCTTCCTTGATATCCAAGATAAACAAACGCTTTACCCAATTAACGAATGCCGCCTCCATTGAATCAGCGTTGGTCAGTTTGCGCTGTTCCATAAGTTCGCTAGTGACCGGAGCTTTGGAAAGGTCATGCGTAATTTTTCTGACAAGGAAAAAATGCAAAATCTTGCCTAGATATTCCGGGTTGTTCGGCTCATTGCGATAGTTCTTATACAGCAGGGGGAGATATTGCCCCTTCCAATAGTCCGAATCTCCCATGCGCGAGTCACTTACTTTCAGGGCCAAGAATCTACGGCTATCGAAGCCAGCCGGGATGACCCATGCTTCATTAGCCGTGATTATCAGGAAGAGACAGTTCTTTTGGGACCATTGCTTAACGAATTTGTTGTTCCAGTCTAGCGGGCTTTCCGTGATGAGGGCCTTTAGCCGTTCGGCTTCGCTCTTGTGAGCCGAAAAGACTGCCTCTTCACCGCATACTAGAACCTTGTCCGCAATGCCTCCGGAGTAGGTGCCTAGCAGACCATCGCGGGTGGATACTTTCGTCGCATGGTTCGGGCCGATAATCAGGCGGAAGATTTCACCAAAGGAGGATTTGCCTGTGCCCTCGCGTCCAGCCAGTACCAACGCAATGCCCAGAAGATCAAGCGGATTCTGTAGCTTGTACGCCAGCATATCCAACAGGAATTCATAGTGTTCCCGGTTGCCATCGCAGATGACATTTAGCGTATGATCTAGAAAGAATTGGATTTCCTCCGGGAGACAGGGCACGGGCTTGATTGCAAAGCCCTGATAAATGTTGATATCCCCTTGCTGCTCTTGGCCGGGGTATTCCATCACCATTTCACCCTCGCGCCGATACCTGCTTTTGAGCCAGTAATCAGCGGCCGGGACGAACTTATCTCCCACCATGATTTGGGGCAGATTTGCGGCTACGATACCCTTGAAATCCCCTGAGGTTGTTCGCACATAGCGGGCGTTACCGTCACGGTCCTTTTCTATAGTGATGATGGCTGGCCCGCCTTGCGTGGTAGCCATGAACCTTTCGTTCATCTTCATCACAGCGTTATAGGCATCTATGTTAATGCCAGAAAACTTAACGTCACCCGCCGTTGGTTCTCGCCCGCGTTGGTTGGCGTGATAGATCATCCATGCAAGCGTTACCTTGCGGTTCTTGTCTATGCTGAAAGTCTCCCAGCGCCTTTCACATTCGCCGGGCTTAAACTTCTCGCTTTGTTCACTCCACGCAATCCAAAGGTCTAGGTGTCCCTGCCCCGGATCATTGTCGTGGATCGCCATGCCCACATTGCACCACTCATCATAGGGTGCGCCGGGGTCGAAGTAACTCAGCAGTTCCGTAATGAATTCATTGGGGGCAACGCTAGCAAATTCCTCTGGCTTGTTGTCTTTCTTTTTGTTAGGTGTCCGACCGCCCAAAGCCTCTAGCACTCTGTCCGGGATAGAGGCAGGTTCCCCGCCCGTATCCCATTGGTATCGGGCTCCGCCACTCATGGAAGGGGGCAATAGGACGGCGGTTTTCTTGTCGATTCCGTGGGTTTTCTTAAAGAAACTTACCTTGGAGTCTGACGTATAGAAATGGCATCCTCCGGTGGGGGTTAGAACCCGCAGCCCTGTAAGGTCATGCAAGCTGAGCCCCGAATTGATAAAGCCATCGGTGTTCCCATGCTTGTCGAAGTCCAGCACGATAATACCATCGGGCATGACTCCCAGTATATTGTATCCCTCATACGGCCCGCCGGGACCAAACCAATGAGTGATAATCTCTAGGTTGGTTGTGGCATGGTCAAGCGTGAGGTTCTTAATGTACCCCTTTGAGTCCCTTTTCTGGGGCAGTACCTTGATGCCGATGCGCGCATATAGCAGCGCGTATTCATAGATAGCGGCGTTCTGTTCTAGCTCATCCAGTTCTTTGATTAGGGCGAGGTCGATATTAAGCATGACCCAATGCCTCCCACCATGAATTTCCAACTCCGGAAAGTTCTAGCACTAGGGGGACGCGAAGCCAAGGGGAACCGTCATTAACAGCCTCTTCCACACGTTTCCAGATAGGTTGCCAGTCCTGAGGGACTGAAAGCCCATAGCTATCATGTGTGTTCAGCAGTAACCTCCCGTCACTTCCTAATGCCTGTTCAATCAGCAGCCAATTCATCTTATTGATATCGGCGGCCGTTGCCTGTACGATTACAGCCTGCGCCTTATGGTTGCTAACCCCACGGGGGAAGCGCAGCCTGCGCCCCATGTTGGTTTCCAGATATCCAAACTTGGCGCTTGCCTTCTGTGCGCGCCTTGCAAACTCCCGCACGCCGGGGATGAGCCTGTGATACCGGGCGATTAGCTCGGTCGCTTCTGGCCCTGCCTTGCGATACCGGAAAGTCTCCCGGCCTTTCTTGAATTCATCCCACTCCCACGGAAGCCCCATCTTCATAGCCACTAGGCCATCACCGCAGCCCATGATGATTGACAGGTTTAGTTCCTTGGCGTTCGGCTGGCCGGCATAGTGCGCTTTACGCGGGAGCCCAGTCATATCCGCAACGTGCTGGTGAAAGTCCAGCAGCGGGTTAGCCCAGAATGCGGCTATCAGGTCCGGGTTATTCACCAGATGGGCGAACGTCCGGACTTCAAACGAGTGCATATCCGCATCAAGCCATAGCTCCCCCTCTTCTGGCAGGAAAATAGGCTTGATGACGGACGCGATTTCCAGATTGCGGGAGGGGATTTGTTGCATGGCCGGCTCGGTATAGGAAAACCGCCCGGTGCCTGTGCCCCCATCCTCTCCCTTCGTTTGGTGAATGGACGGATAGACGCGCCCATTAATGGCGTTGCTCAGGATATGCCCGCGAAGGAAAGTGTCCCGCGTCTTCGTTAACGATCGGGCTTCCAGTATGCCCAGCGCCATAGCATCATTGATCGTGCGAAGGGACTCAGCCCCAAAGCTGGGGGCTCCGCCCGGCGTGGCCGGGAGCGGGGTTCCGTCTGCCGTAAACCATACCCCGTCAATTAGGCGGGGCTTGTATAGCTGGGCGACTTGACGCGGACTGTCCAGATTAAAGACTCCGCCGGCCCACTCAAATAGCTGTGCCTTTTTAGCATCAATCTCTAGGGTCAGCCTGTCAACCGCTATCTGTGCCTTCTCTTCATCTACCCGAATTCCCCTCATTTCGGATCGGATAATTGTTGGCATTACAGATTTTTCAAAGTCAATAATTCTAGAAATTCCCTGTGCCTGAATACGGGCTTCCTGATCCTGCCATAAGTCATGGCACAATACGGCGTCGGGGATAGCGTAGGGTTCCACGATAGCCTTTGGAGCTAGGTGGATTCGCCCGGCCTGTGCGGAGCGGGTAGGCTTACCGCCGAATAGCTCGGCTAACTGGCCCCAGATTTCCGTTTGCTTTTGCTGCCCCAAATGCTGGATCGCTTGATTGTCCAGCGAATAGCTATGTTCATGCTCGTTCAGGAGCGTTGCCCTGATTACGGTATCCTCTAGGCGCTCAATAGGCAGCCGGATACCCGCATTGTAAGCCATGCGGTAATCATAGGACGCATTATGACAGACAACGGGGAGCCCCCTTGTCCTGTCCATTATGTTCAAAAACTCGCCCGCCCCGTCATCGCGCAGGTCGATATAACGGGGTTCGCATCCCGTGACTTTCCAAGCAACGCCGATGGCTCTATCCTTAGGGCCTAATCCGGTTGCCTCAGTGTCAACGGCGATAATGTCGGTGGGCATGGCTCATCCGTAGCGCGTCTATTGAATGCCTCTATAGCCTTGTCGCCCTTCAAACTGGGGGCGAAAGATACCACGGCCCCGCACCCTTCGCAGAAGACGAAAGTGATATCCGCATGTCCCAGCTTATGGGATACGGGACTTCCGCAGAAGGGGCAGGGCCGTGGGTCCATGTTACATCACCGCAGATTCAGGGTCGTCTTCACCGTCATCATTGGTGCCGTAGGCCACGGCACGCTCGCCGGCCTTGATGGCATTGAACAGGGCGGTAGCGCGCTTGTAAATGTCTTCGCTCACGTAGCCCGCAGGCTTGATATCGTAAGAGAAGTATTCGCCCTTTTTGCCCTTCTCTTCAATGGCCCGGCAACGATAGGCACGGGAGAAGCGGTCCCCGGCACCCATTTGCACCATCGCATTGAGCTTGCGGGAAACCTTCAACTTCGACCGGCTCCAGCTGAAAACGGCTTCTTCCACAGTGTTGTCCGACCGCAGGACAAAAATGAAGTTCACCGCATGGAGGTTAACCTCATGGTCATCCGGGTTGTCCAGAGCTTCCAGTGCGGCCGTTGCCTCTTCCTCGGTCGGGAAGGAACCGACAAAGCCCCCGCCAGCATCGCGGGTTTGCCAGACGATCCATTCCTTGCGGAAGACGATGGGGACAAAGATGATTGCCTCCCCGTAAATCTCCCCGGAAATGGTATTGAACATCTGCCCTTGTTCGGCCCCCTTGATATACTTGGGGTCCGACTTCTTGATCTGGGGGGAGAGGGCTTGGAAAACTTCGATTCGCGGGAGTGCGATATCGTCCTGCCCCACGTCCTCGGAACCGCGCCGGGACTCAGGGTCCAAATAGGCGGGACGGTCGCCCGTGGTAATGCCGAAGGTCTGGGTAGCGATTTCTTTTTCGTCAGCGTTCATGGTTATTCCTCAGTCAGTAGTTAAGTGATTTACTTAGTGTAAATCACGGCTCGGCTAAACGGCGTGATCTTCAACACGTCGTCAGGGAGTTCCTTGTCCCGCTCCATTTGGTCCTTCACAAACGCCTTAAGCGTCATGGCGTTTACCGTGGGCTGGATGAGCGATTCATTGCCACTCTTGCGCAGCCAGTCATGCAGCTTGGTCTTGTCGGGGGCGCTCACGTACAAATCGCCGGTCAGGGTGCAGCGGCCAAAGCCGCCAGTGAGGGACCGGATATCTTCCTCTGCCATCGCGGACGGAATCGCTTCCAGTCGCAGCTGGTCATATTCCTTCTGGATGGGCTTGCGGTCTTCATCAATCGCGTCCAGCTGTTCGCCCAGTTCCTTCATCTTCTGGATAAGGTCGGTCAATTTGCTCATATCACTCTCCGGTTTGTGGTGCTTTACGAATCAGCGCGGCTGCCTCTTCAAACGCCTTTGCTAGTGCCTCGCGCCTATGGTCTGAATTGGGGAGCCAGAACGTGACTGCGCTGCGGTCATCGTCCTCTGGCGGATGGTGTAACAGTGCAGAGCTATGCAGGATGAATTGCACGGCATAATACACTATTTTTGTGTTGCTTACTTTGCCAATGAAATTGACTTCATCGGTTAGCTCTTGGCTATAAACGTTAACACGCATTACACATTACTCCCTTTTCAGTCAAAGTCAAGCATAGCAATCAGGGCTTTGGGGTTCTCCAATGAATCGGATACGAATTGTGCGAGGCTCCGTTTGCCCTCTGCAATCTCCTTCATATGCCGGTCAAGCTGGACGTTTGCAATGAGGTCAATGACCATTGTAGGCTCATCCTGTCCGATGCGGTGGATTCGCTTTTCCGACTGTACCAATTCCTCAAACGCGAACGTACCGGAATACCGGACAAGCAATTTACCGGCGGTCATTGTAAAGCCACGGCTACCGCGCGCGTAGGTTGAAACGAGAATCCGCACTTCCGGATCACGCTGGAACCGGTTTACCGTATCAATCGGGTCCTCTATATTCGGGTCCAGTCTGACGGCTCCGTAATTCTGGAACGCGCGCTGTACTAGTAGAGTCTCAGGGACGAATCGGCAAAAGACAACTAGCTTTTGCCCGGTGCCCTCTACAATCTGAATCAATTCGTCCAGCTTTGGATTCTGCTCCAAAGGTACGACGGCCCCGCCGTCCGTAGCAAAGTGCCCCCCGATGATTTGCGCTCCGCGCGTATAGAAGGATAGCGCATTCTCAACCGTCAATTCTTGGTTGTCAAGCTGGGTTTGCATGAGGGTCTTTAGCTCACGCAAAAGCCGCTTCTGTTCAACCGACAACTTGACTTCGCGGGTTTCGTGCCCTTGGGGGGGCAGGTCTACGGGGTTAGATACCACATGCACATAGGGCTCAATCGTGAGCATGAGTTCATTGAGATTCTGATACCCTAGAATCTGCTTGTTCTCGTATCCCCCTAGCACGCAGTACCGATTGCGGAAAGAATAGAATGACTTGAACCCCAGAATCTTAGGGTCCAGAAATTCAAACTGGGAATAGAGGTCGCCCACATTCTTCGTAATGGGCGTGCCGGTCAGGATCGAATTGAACGCGGTCTTAGTGCCCAATTCCTGGACTACCTCCGACCGGTTAGCCTTGAAATTCTTGATGCTCTGGGACTCGTCTACCCCGATGGCTAGGGCCGGGTGCAGACGGCTCCGCAGGCGGTCAGGAAGCCCGCCGGCCTGTAGGGAGCTAACCCCGTACACTTCGATTCGGTCGCGTATCTCAGGGGCCCACAGGCCGATTTGCTCGTGCCAGTTCCCGACTAGGGTATTCAGGCCGATAACCCACGCTTCCGCAATGCGGCCCTCTAGGAAATACTGCTTCCAGAGTTCTAGCAGGGTGCGGGATTTACCGGACCCCATTTCATGGAAAAAGGCAAAGCCGCGTTTGCCATATGCCTTATCCAATCCCTCCCTTTGGTGAGAGAGTAAGCCGACAGGGGACGCAGGAAACCGCCCGGTTCCCGTTCCTTGTAGCAGGGACGCCCCTGCCGGCTTAGCTTGGTTCCACGCTTCCGGGGTAAACTCATTCGCCAGAAAGTTAGCGCGGAGAAAGTGCTTATTAGCGGCGTTCATGCTCAGCCGCCAGAGCTTTTTTGCAGGTATGTATTTCCGTTCCGGAGCCGACCGCACCCGGACAGTCCATTTCGCGGGGACGACAAAGCTATCTTTATCTATGGTAATCACGGGGGCGGTTCCGGGGGGCGGTTAAATCATGCGAGCGGCGAAGTAGCTACCCGCTAGACAGAGGCCGACAACAAAGGCCAGAATGTTGATGCTGTTATGGGTCTTGCGACGCTTCCCGAATGTCGCGCTCTGGGTCGTTACCCTGATGTTCTCCCGGATCACTATTGGATGCGGTTGCATGGTTGCTTTCCTCATTGATGAGCGTTTCATGGATGATTGTTGCAGCTGCCATAACCTCGTTAACTGGCTTCTTACAGGAGGGACAATCACGCATGGAGCTTTCGCCATGCCCCGGTTTCGTTCCATCCACTCGCGTATAGTGGACCGCTTGGATGGGCTCATTCCAGCCGATGGGACCGGTATATTCCCCGATCTTTTCACCGCATTGCAGGCAATTAACGTCCATCGTTCTTGTCCTCTCAGGAGGGGGGTCATTCAGGATGGTTACGCCCCTGTCCATTAGTGCCCCCCTTTGGGACGATTCAGCCATTCCCAGAATTGGATATAGAAGGGGACTCGGGCGGGCTCGCGTGGCGGTTCCCTGTACCGTTCTAGCTCACGCTCTTGACTGATAATGTGATCTAGGATGATAGCACAGAGGTCGGTTCTGCCGGTCACACTTTGCAGGTGTGCAATAGCTGATTTGACTCTATCCGGGAGAGCGTGCATTATTGCTGTTCCTCTTGGCATTCATCGCAGACGCTAGCTCCCCTCTGGGTCTGGATGATGATATCGTCCAAAGCTGGACGGTCAGCATGGACAACTAGGGCCGTGGCAAGGGCCAGACGTTGCATCCGGTTTAACGGCTGCGCCATCCTGAAAATCTCAGTCACCAAAAGCCCGGCCTGATCTTCGCGCACGGCCCTAGCCTCCTATCCTGCGAACAACAGATTCCAATTGCCGCAGATTGAGAATTGCAATTTCGGTAAATAGCCCGCTTTGCATATTCTCAATAATCAGGTGTCGAAGACTGGCTATGGTTTCAACTCGCCCCACGCCATACTCATTGCCTTGGGCATCCACGGCGATTGCAAACAGGTTAGCAGAAGGGTCCATTTTTGATCGTAGCTTGCGCACGGCCCTAGCCCCTAATGCTGGGTTGCGGATTGGGGGGTGATTTCCTCCGATTCCCCGGCCCGCATTCGGTTGGCAGTACAGGAGGGGCAGCCGCAGGGGATACCGTCAATGACGGTAAGGGTCGCAATGCCAATCCGGACGGCAGACTCTTCCATGTCAATGCCCTTGAACGGGCTAGCCTCTCCTAGTTCCCGGTTTGCCGTGGCGGCAATAGCGCCAAGTAGCGAAGTGGCGAGGACGATCAAATCGCGGTTGTCGAGGCTCATTCTCTGGATGATCTGGACAACGGCGTGCAGGGGCGACGTAGCATGAATTTCGAGCACGGACGGCCCGTCATTTTCACTGTTCATAGGCGTACCTATCGGGGGGTTGTTGGGCGGGTTTAGAGCGTTCAGTCTATATTAAGGGGGGGCCGGTGTCAACCGGGTCCCGACGAACGGCAACCGGGGGTCGGAGCCCCCTTTTCATCGGTCGAGACAATCAGCAGTCCGACCATGATATCCACCAACGATTCCGTAATCAGGTTATCCAATGCCTCTTCCGTGATTTTTCCATTGATGGCCCGGAGCGGTTCAATGAGTAGCTTGATGGCCTGTTTGATATGCGGGGGCGCAGTCAAAAGCTGGGCAATCATATCCATTGATTTGAGGTTGTTGTTTTCTGCGCATTGGATGAGGACGATTGCCAAAAAGCCCATATCGGCCTCTGGAATCTTCATCATTCGCGCCAGTGCGCGAAGCCCCACCAGTTTTTGCTGGCTTTCAAAAACGGCATTTTCACTCTTCGTCGTGTTCACAGTCTAACCCCTACGTTGATGCCTTCATTGAGCCCTGAATCATGCGTTTCCAGCAGCGCGACAACAAGCCGCAGGGAAACGGACTGGGTACGCTTTTCATCTGCGTCCGCTGGCTTCTCCCGGATGAGCGAATCAAGCAACCCAATTAGGTCGCCTTTATTGTCTTCCGGGAGGTCCATGAGGTCCAGAACCGCAACCCTGAGCTTGCGGAATTTTTGCTCATACGTCATTTGCGCTTTTCCCTGCGCTTCGCCCGTTCCTTTCGGGCCTTCCGCTTGCCCCCCTGTTTGTAGTAGCTCCGGCCGTGTTTCGCTCCGCCGTTCCTGCTCATGGTTTTGCCTCCGCATTGCCGGGAGATTGTCCGGCCAGTTCTTGTCAGTTTCCGTCATGGTACTTCTGCCCCTCTTCTGTTAGTGCAATCTTCCCCTCTTCATTGAGGGTAACGTAACCCTTTTTTGAAAGGTCATCCCATGCTAACCCGCCGATGGGTTCCCAGTCAATGATGAAGTCTTGCAGGGTTGCATTCCCGGCCGTGTTTTTGACGTACCGCAAAAGGTCAATGCGGCGGGTCATTTTAGCGGTACTTCCCAGTGCCGCCTAGCGTTCCCTGCGACCGGCACGCCATTTCAGCCTCGCAGACTTGGGCCGCTTTGCAATTGTTGTAAGGCTCGTTTTTGTATGACTCGTTTCGCATATCGTCCAACGCGCGCGAGAGCTTCGCTTCTGCGGCGTGAAGCAAGCCGCTTGCATCCTGGAAATGCGTGTTTGTTTTCTTGTATTCCTTTTCAAGCCTTTCCATCTGCCCCCGGTGCCCCTCCACTTCTGCCCGTGCGTGCGTGACTTCCTCTTCAATCGCTTCCACGGTTTTCATAGCCTGCCGGAGCGGGCTTTCCTCCCAGCCCTTTGGGGATTGCTCCATCACGATTTCTTCCTTGCGGCTGGACTTGGCGGCTTGGCCGGCGCGCGTGCGCTGGGCGGCGGTCTTACGCTTGGTCATGCTCATGGCTTGATTCCTCAGGTTGGGGCAGGGTGCGGATCATGTGCGAGGGGACGACGGTAACGCCCAAATCTTCCCGGTGCCAAAGGTCGGAGCCACGCAGGAAGACGGAATGAGTCGCTTGTTTGATATCCTCGCGGGTGGCCTGATTGTAGGATTGCGGGGTCCATCGGATGATGATGGTATCCCCCACGGTATACAGGTCGGCGGCGGCGATGATCCCATAGTTTTCAAAGTAGACCCGCGCGCCTGTTTTGATGCACGTCATTTGCTTTAGCTCCGAAGGAAGACAAGGGTAGCCGGGTCGCGCTCGTTGTAGAGGCGGCGAATCACGTTACCGCAGCACATACGGATATGCCCGTTATTCAGGTGGCTGTAAGCCTTGCCGGTGCGGCCCATGATGAAACAATGGACTTCCTCCACCGTCTTTTTCAGCAGTCGGCGGGCCACGTAATCGCCGTTATGCTTTGTGGGGGTGCCGTTCGGGCCGATACCATCGGCATAGTTCGGACGGTAAGCGGTAAGCGTTTCGGACATGCTCATTTTAGCCTCTCTTTAGATACGGGAATGCCCCCTTCCGGGGGCACTCGATTACTGGGCGGGGGTGGCGGGGTCTTCGCAGTCGATCCCAGCGGCCCGCATACCGGCCGCGAGTTCCAGCTTTTCAGCGTGGGACAACTCGCGCAATTCAGCCGCGAAGTCGGAAATCTTCTGATCTTCCTTGAAACCGAAAAACGCCTTGCACGCAGCCGTGAAGGACTGAGCCATATTTTCCTCTCTTCTGGGGTGGGTGATGCCCCCGGAATGGGGGCATCGGTTTGGCCTGTAGGGACACGTCGCAACGTGCTAAGGCAGCGTTTACCTCTAGCCGCCCCGCACGGGGCGACGTTCAGCCGGTGGCGGCCTGCGGCTCGTCGGTGGCTTCGCCGGCATCGCTTTCGGCGACTTCGGACGGGGCGCATTCGGACAGCAGGGCGTCCAGTTCATTGACGCGGCTCTGTGCAGCGTCACGGGCCGACCGGACAGCGGCGGCGATGAGGTCGGAGCGGCCTGCGATTGCCTGCAACGTCGCACCGTAAACATCGAAACCGCGCTTATTGCCCTTCGGGGCGGTATCGTCCAGCGGGCTTTCGGAGATGACGGAACCGGCCAAATCGAAAACCGTGATCTGGTAGCCCTTCACGTCATCCTTTGCGGCTTCCGTCAGGTTGACGCGGGACAGGACAACAAGGGCCACCCCGTTGACGGCCTGCGCTTCCACGATCTTGCGACCGGTTTCACGGAACGGGCCGACCGAGAAAGAGTCACCCCGGCCCTTCATCTGGGCGACGGCGTAATCCTGCGGCGACTGACCGAGGCGGGGAGTGAAGACGGAAAGACCGGCGGCGGCGAGGAGTTCATTGCGGTTCATGGCGGGGACCTTTTGAGTGAGTGTTACGCGCGGGTTGCGCGTAGGGTCAGAATACAGGGTTTTTTGCGGGTGTCAATAGCTAATTGGGATTTTTTGCTTAAAAGATTGGCAGGTTTCGGCCCTCCGGGAGCTTGAACAAAGTACGGGCCCGGCTGATGGTCTGGGCGTTGGTCATCATCTGCCCAGCATCGCGCAGCCTGCGCGCCTGAGCATAGTAGCGGGACAGGAAGGACGCCCGGCTATCCTCATACTTTGGGATAATGTCCGGTTCCTGCCATGCGTCCATGACGGATTCAATTAGCTCATGGCTGATTGCGTCAGGCTCTACCGCCAGCAGTAGGGCCGCGATTGCGTCCAGTTCATCGAACCATGCCGCAGGATCAACGCCAGCCGCGTCAGGAACGTCAATGCGATGCTCAGCGTATAGGGAATGCTGCAACGTCCCGACCGCGCCCCTGATCCACTGGGCGGCTGCTACGGCCCCATTGAATACCTCCAAAGGGGCGAAGTCTTCCGGGGATGGCTGCGACGGATGGAAAAACCGGGACAGGTAATTCCGACACTGGACAAACCTGGGGGAAAGGGGAGCCCCCGCCAGCTGATAGCGGGAATCGGGAGAGGCAAAAACGGGGGACAGGTTCAGCCCGTTAAAGATGCACAAGGCGGCAAGGGTAGCGGCGGGGTTATTCTGGGGGGTTGTCATAACTCTCTCCGGTTCCGAAACAAACAAGGTAAAAACTCCACCATAGCCACCCGCTACAAAACAAGTAAGCAACGGCCGCAGACACTAGGGCGTCATGGTTATTGATCCATTGCGCCGCAGCCCATCCGAAAAGGGCGGCCGGGACAATGGCGAAAATGGGGGCCGCTACCGTTATCAGGATGAGGGTAGCGGCGACGTTTAGCGGGGATGGGCCGATGGGTCGCATTAGTCATCCCCCCATGCCGGCTCATCCTCTACCCTCTCCACCCTTGCGCGCGGATCGTCCAGCAGGCGGGCCGCGATCACGTCCAACCCTTTGGGGAGGTCGGCCAGTTCCACCGGTTCCCCCTCTAGGGTAAATTCGGGCTCGCTTGAATCCCCATCGTCGGCACAATGCCAGAAGGTATATTCACAGGCCAGCGTGCGGCCGTCTGCCATTTCAAACGAGGACCGGGCACGGTACACAAGGGTTTGATAGCGGCCCATTACTCAGCCCTCCGGATTGATGGGGGCGACGGTATCGGTATCCAGACAACGGCGGTCCCAGACGTTGCAGGGACGGACGCAGCCCGTCACCTTGCTGTAAAGCTGGCCCGTTTCCACGTCCCGCCACGTCAGGCGATTCTGAATCAGCTTGGCGACCTTAACGGTGCCTTTCGCGGTCCCGATTCCGCTGGTATGGATTCGGCCGGTATGGGTGGCGGGGAGATTTGAGGGCTTCATCTGGGGCGGTTCCGGGTGGCTGGGGTGTGAGGGAATCATCGCACGGGGCGGGGGGAGGGTCAAGCCCTCCCCCTTTGCCGGATTAGGCGGCTTGCTTAAGGGCCGCCATGCCTTCCGCCAGTTCCCAGAGGGCCCGGTTAACCTTCACGTTTTGGTCAATCCCGGTGACTTCGCGGGACGTGGTACGGCGGCCGGTAGCAGCGCGGCCACGCAGGCCACCCTTAATCAGGTTTTCCTGAGCCCGGTTAAAGACGCTCCACAAGTCGGAGCTATTGTCTTCCCAGCGGCGGGGGCGGAGGATCGCGGCCGGCTGGATCGGGAAGGCACCCGAAACCGGGTCGGGTTCATACTTGGTGTGCAGGGCCGCAGAAGCGAAGACATTTTGTTCAGCCGGGGACAGGGTGAGGGCCTTCATTTCCTCGCGCTTTTCGCCGATCTGGGCGAATTGGTCCACGACGGTAAACGCTCCCTCGATTACGTCGTCCACGATATTGCCCTTATGACGGACGCGGATATCTGCCATCTTGTCACCGCAGACAAGCCCGTTCATGCACACAAAGCGGAACATGCCGGCGAGCATCTGATAAGACGACGTTCCGTCGTGGCTATTGATGAGGATAATTTCATTGGCTTCCCCCTCGTTGATCTGGGAAGCGTGACGCAGGCGGATCATATGCTTGGTAAACTCGCGCTTATCGGCAACGCGGGTGCGGCTCTGGCCCACCATGAAGGGCTCGAAACCCTCGCGGCGGAGCCCGTCCAGAACGCGGACGGTGGGGACGAAGGTATAGCGGTCGGAGCGGCTATGGTGCGCGTCTTCCGCGAAAATGGAGGGGGCAACGGCCATGATTTGGTCATTGCTCAGGGGACGGTCGGAGCGGTACTGGACGGGGGCGGCGAAGCGAGCGGCGAGGCTGGACATTTGGGCAGTTTCCTAGCTGGGCGGTGGGTGGGTGGTACAGGTACAGATTAGGGCAAGGGGGGGAGGGTGTCAAGCCCTCCGGATGACTTCCCGACGAACGGTCGGCGGCTAGTGGGGCTGGTGGCGTCCATACTCCAAAGCCACGACGGGCTGACCCGTTGTCCGGTGCATCACGACGACGTTAAATCCATCGTCTTCGATAGCCGCATAGCCGGGGGCGGGGATGGTCACGGATTCCAGCTGGCGGAGGGCGGCCAAAAGCTGGCGCGGTTTCAGGTGGACCCATTCCAGCGGAACCCAGCCGCGCGGAAACCAATTGTTCCACGTCCAGCCGGAGCCCTCGCGCCATGCGTCAATAGCTAGCAGGCGGATCATGGGAACCGGGACGGCCGGGGCCGGTGCAGCGGGGGAGGGGGTCTGTTCAGCGTTCATTTAAGCGGCTTCCTGAGGGTTGCGGGCGTAGTCCAGCCCGGTGAATTTTGCGGCGGCCTTTTCGGCCCGGTCCCGTTCCGCTATCCAATGGTCCCGGAGCCTTTCCAACGCTTGCCGGGGTGTCTCTCCGGGGCGGATCATGGAGGACGCCACGCGCGCCCCGTCATCGTTCAGCAGAACGGCACGGGGCCGTCTGCAATAGGTGTCCGTCGTGATTCGCATGGCGGCTCAGCCCTTGACGTAGAATTCAGCGATGAATGCCGCATCCCCATTCGGGAGCGTGATCTTGTCCAGATCGCCCACGATCACGGCCGACGGGCCCCAATGCTTCCGCACGTTGTCCAGCAGGACCGTACCGGCATACGTTTCGGCGGCTACCTGAAAGGGGTCCGGCTCATACGTGTACGCGATGCGGCGGGACGGATGACTATATGCCTTGCAGACAACGCCGCTGGGGCGGTGGGCGGTCGGGCCGACGTAGCGGGTAGCGATGAGGCGGCGAATGGTCGTGGACATTTGGGCGGCTCCGGGGTTGCGTTTGGTGTGATGCCAGTATGGGTCAGAGGGGGGAGGGTGTCAACCCCCCAGAGGGGCGAGCCGACGAACGGTCATTCTATGCCGTACTCTCTCCGCCATGCCCAGACGCTTTGCGCGCGATGCTGGGCGGCCGTTGCCTCAAGCCCGGCAAACATGCGCTCAGTCATGGCCCATCCATGCTGACCCCGCCGCTCATATTCCCCCGCCGCGCGAGTCATTAGAATGACGTGCTCAGCGTAGGCGGCCAATTGGTCTAGAATAGCGGCGCGGGCTTCGTTCATGGGAGGATGCTCCAAAGGCTCAGCGGGTGAAGGGGGCAACATTGGACGCGGCCCGGATGGCTGCGGCGTCCCTGATCTGGGCACGGATGAAGGCATAAGCGGGCAAGCCTTCCACGCCAGCGAGCCCCAGATAAAAGAGGGTCGAGCGGTAGGCCACGCGCGGCCCTTGCTGGGCGTAGCATTTGCGGACGTGATGGCAGAGCATATCCAGCCCTCCCGGCGCGGCGTTATCGCGCAGCCATGCGCAGGCGTCGGAGAATGCTGCGGCTTCGCGCTGGGCTTTGGTGCCGGTATAGCGGACGTGGCGCTTCATGGTTTAGCCTCTAGTGTTTCACGTGGAACAACGGGTGTCGATTTCGGCCCTTGCCCCCTCGCGTGAAGGGGCATCGGCGGAAGCCGTCAGGGGGCGTCCCGGATTTTGCGGGTCAGGGCTTGCGCCTCTGCGAGGTCCAGCTTTGCCCCTTCGTCGGCCGGGTCGGCGCGTGCCTCGCGCGCCAGCTGATGCTTATAGGTCGAAAGCGCGTTCAGGATCACGAAAACTTCGCGTTCCGTCAGGGTGAGGGTAGCCGTGTCGGTCAGGTGCATGGCTCAGACTCCAAAGGCGCGGCAGATGCGACGGGCCGCGAGGGTGGCGGTAGGAACGGCGATAACGAGGAAGGCGGCGAGGGGCAGCATTGGGGGCGGCTCAGGCGACGTTAGCGGCTGCGGAATCCGTCAGGCTGCCATCCGCATTGTAGGCGCTGGCAAACTGGCGGGAGAGATTGAACGCCGTTTCAACGTGCAGGCGGCGAGCTTGTGCGATGGTCATAAAGCGGAGCGTGTCATCCGACCGGTAGCAGCCGCCCTTGTCCCAGCCTTTTGCGAAGCGTTCGGCCTGTTCGATGAGGGCATCGGCACAAGCGCGGGTTTCGGCGATGGCTTGGCGGCGTGTCTGGGTCATGGCGGCGTGTCTCGTTTGGTGTGAGTCAATAGTGAGGGGTAGGAGAGGGGGGATCAATAGCCTACCCCCTGCCCGCCGATGAGCGGACGAAAGCGGCCGACAAACGGTCTGGGGTCTCTCCAAAGGTCCGACCCCGGAGGGAGGTATGACCCCGGCCTAAGTCATTGATTCTGAAGGGGATAGTCTACTGGGGTCTGTGGGGTCATATCTCTTTAACTAATATATGAGGATATAGAAATGACTATAAAAACAGGGGTATATGGTTTTTCTCCCTGATATGGGTTGAAAGGGGGGCAAAAGGGGGACCCAGAAGACCCCAAATCCGTAAGCCCTTGATATCGTTGACCTTTGGGGCAGCGTTTGGGGTCACAGCTTAGACCCCAGAGAAGGGACCGGATCGGGCCGGGGAACGGCGGAAGGCCGCCCCCCGTGCGAGCCCCACGC
>Ga0105252_10000302_pt1 | contig 38896 bp, 33 predicted proteins | sample EasRivMeERMZT100_FD_89675 | JGI IMG/M metagenome (GOLD analysis project Ga0105252, IMG submission 89675) | Soil microbial communities from meander-bound floodplain in the East River, Colorado, USA - East River MetaG ERMZT100 | ecosystem: Environmental > Terrestrial > Soil > Floodplain | place... | reverse complement strand
GGCGCAGCCAGTGCGCTGGTCACCGGTACGCCCGAGGCGCAGCAAACGGCACCAGCCCCGAGCCGCCCGACGGTCGCGCGACCGACCGAAGCCGACGCACGCGCGGACTTCGTTCCTCCGGAGCCGCGGGTCGGCGCTTCTTTCATCCAACACCCGGGCTCGGATTTCATGGTCGACGTCTTCAAGGCGCTCGATTTCGACTACGTCGCCGTCAACCCTGGATCGGCATTCGAGGGGATACACGAATCAATCCTGAACCACGGCGGCAACCGCAAGCCCGAGATCATTACGGTCTTGCACGAGGAAGCGGGCGCAGCCATGTCGCACAGCTACGCCAAGGCTGCCGGCAAGCCGATGATGACGCTCATGCATGGCACCGTCGGCTTGCTGCACGCGTCGATGGGGCTGTTCCATGCCTGGTCCGACCGCGTGCCGGTATTCGGCGTCGTCGGGCAAACTCGCAATCCAACGAGCGTCATCAACCGACCGCACAGCGCCCAGGATATGGGCGCGATCGCTCGCGACTTCCTCAAGATGGACGACGAGCCGACAGAGCTCGGCGTCTTCGCCAACAGCGCGATGCGCGCCTACACGATCGGGCGCACGCCACCGATGGGGCCGACGTTGCTCGTCGTCGATTCAGAGCTGCAGGAAGCGCCGATTCCCGAAGGCGCCCGGCTTACGATTCCGCGGCTCGTCCAACCGAGCATTCCGCAAGGCGACAGCGCCGCGGTCCGTGAGGCGGCTAGGCTACTCGCGGCCGCGGAGCGGCCACTGATCCGCACCGGCAAGCTGGCGCGCACACCGGCGGGCTGGGACCTGCTTCTCGAATTAGCCGAGTTGCTGCAGGCCCCCGTCGACGTCGGCACCTACGGCTCGTGGCAGGACTTCCCGTCGTGGCATGCCCTGTACGGCGCCGGCGGCCCCGACTACAAGCCGGACCTGATCTTAGGCCTCGAGTTGAACGATATGTCGGCGTCGGTCCGCGCACTGCGGCCCACCGGCGGTAAGGTCATCAGCATTTGCGCGGAGTACCTCTCGCAGGGTCATAACATCCACGACTTCGGCAACTACGCCGACGTGGACATCGCGATCGCGGCCGACGGTGAGGCGACGCTGCCGGCGCTCATCGAGGAGCTGCGCCGCACGGCGCCTCGCGACGCCACACGCGTCCGTGCGGCACGCGGCAGCGTGATCGCCGCAGCGCACAAGGCTATCCGCGAGCGCGAAATCGACGATGCCCGTTACGGCTGGAACTCGAGCCCGATCAGCGTGCCGCGCATGATCGCCGAGCTCGGGCGCCAGATTCAGAATGACGACTGGGCCATCGTGTCGGGCCACCAATTTACGGGCCAATGGCAGCGCCGCCTGCTCAATCACGATAAGCACTACCGCTACAACGGTGACAGCGGCGGCTTCGGCATCGGCTACGACACACCGGCCTCGGTGGGGGGCGCACTGGCCCACAAGGCGCAAGGACGCCTCTCGATCGGTATCGTGGGCGACGGCGATTTCAACTTCGTGGGCCCCGGGGCCATCTGGACGGCCGCGCACCACAAGATCCCGTTGCTGCTCATCATCCACAACAATCGCGCGTACCACGCCGAAGTGATGCTCGTGCAGCGCACAGCCGCACGCCGTGGCCGCGGCAACGACAAGGTCGACGTCGGCAACGTGATCCGCGATCCGGCGCCCGACTACGCCAAGATCGCGCAGGGCTACGGCGTCTACGCCGAAGGCCCGATCAGCGATCCAAATGCCTTGGCACCCGCGTTCGAGCGAGCCCTTGCCCGCGTCCGGGCCGGCGAGCCTGCGTTGCTCGACGTGATCTCGCAGCCCCGCTAGAGCCACTCAATCATGAAAATCGGACCTTCGTCGTGCGCCTTGCTCACGCTCGCTGCGCTCACCATCGGTAATCTCGCCGCACAACCGCCGGCGTCGAGCCAGAGCGTGACGGGCGACGCAACCCGCGGTGCACAACTGTTCGCCGACACCTTCAATTGTTATGCCTGCCATGGCTTCGATGCACAGAGCGGCGAACGGCGCTTGGTGCCCATGAACTACACGCAAGACGGGTTCATCACGTTCGTGCAGAGCTCGCCTCTGCCGCAAATGCCGGCGTTTCCGGACGCGTCGGCCCAAAACCTGGCGGACATCTACGTTTACATTCGAACGATTCCGGCGGACGCGCCGGCCTTGAGCGAGCTACCGTTGTTGCGCGACATTCTCGAGCGGAAGACGCGCACGGCAGCGGAGTGATCGCGCCCTGATTGAAAGAAGCCGGGGCCTCCCCGGGCCCCGGCCTTTTCAAGGCAGCACGATGTGCCTTGGACTCCGTCAGAGTCCTGCGCTACCCCCCCCAAAGTTGTACTCGAACGTGACGCCGTATTCGCTCGGCCGACCACGCGTCATACCGAGAGCCGAGCGCTGCGGCGTCGAGATCGCCGGCTGAATACCGATGTTCGTGGAGTCCCAGAAGCCGCCGCCGAAACGGCTGGCGTAGTTGGCGTAGACCTCATCGGTGACGTTGTTGCCGAAGAAGGTCAGCGCCCATTTCTGATCGCTGCTCGTGTAGCGCACGCGGGCATTCAATAGACCGTAGTCCGGCAACTCATAGCGCGAGTCGTAGAACCACGTCGTGGACGCCGCGCAACCGTTGGTCACGGGGTCCGCAACGCCGCCCGGATGGGTCTGCGTCTTGCCCGTCCAGGCATAGCTCAACGAGAACGTCAGGTTGCTGCCGCTGCTGAGGTCCTTGAGCCAACGGCCACCGAGCGAGTAGCTCTCCTCGACCGGACCTGGAAACAAGAAATCGCCGTTGTTCGCGCAAACGTTATCGAGCTCGGAGTTGACGCTACCCGCCGTGAAATCCACGATGAAGTTGTCCGTGGCGGCGAACTGACCCTCGAGCTCGATGCCATCGAGCGCCACGTCACCCGAGTTCGTCGTTACGATGATGAACCCGGTTGGGCTCTGCGAGATCGGCACGGCCTGCGCCACGGCGGCCTGCCGGTCCGAATAGTTCATGTCGAAGAACGTCAGATTCAAGCGCAGTTTGCTGTCGAGCCACTCCGTGCGGAAACCGATTTCGTTGTTCTGCACCGACTCCGGCGGCACGAACGGCGGCGTCGCGGCAAGCGCGGCGGTCAGCAGGTCGCTCGTGTTGTTCGGACCGACGCCACCGGGTCCCGGCGCAGCGGCCCAGGACGGAATCGTGTAGCTATAAGCGCCCGAGCGGAACGCCTTCGACGCGGTCGCGTACACCATGAGGTCGTCGGTGATGTCGTAATCGACCGTGAGACGCCAATCGACATCCTCCCAGTCTTCGTGCGTCTTGATCGTCGTCGATTCGGTGCCGGGTGCCGGAGTGAAGCCGTTCGAGCGATTCGCCGTATCGACGACCGCCTTCTTGTCATAGCCCCACCGGACGCCCGGAGTGAGCCCTAGGCGCTCCGTGATATTCCAAGTCAGATTGGCGAACAGTCCATACGACTCGGCGTCCTGCTGGAACGCGTTGTCGCCCGTCTCCCAGAGACCGGTCGGACCTTGACCCACAGCGACGCCATTGCCGGCCGGGTTTTGCGTCGCGAACACGCTCGTGCCCTGCCGCGCCCAGCTGGCGCCATACGATTTGGAATCCTCTTGGAAATACGACAGCCCGGTGACCAAGTCCAAGCGACCATCGGCGAACGCGGCGTTGAGCTGGAACTCCTGGTAGGTCACTTCCGACTCGACGTTGCTCGGGATGGCCTGTGAGCTCAGCATGATCCAGTCGGCGATGCCGTTGCTTTCGAACTCAGACAGCCCCGTGGTCGAGGTGAAGCTCCAAACGTCACTGATGTTCCAGGTGACGTGGAAGTCCACCTGCTGATAATCCGACGAGTTGGTCTGCTCGCAGGCCGGATCCCAATCCGGGTTGGCGTCGTCGATGAAGCACCAGTCCGGCAACGTGAAGTCGTCGAGAACGACGCGCGGATCGTTGACCGTCAGCCGCGGCTGGCCGGCTGCTACCAAGAAATCGGAGACCCAGTCGGCGTGGTTGCCCTCGTAATTGAGGTTGGGCGCCATATCGAAGGTCTGCAGGTCCTGGGGGTTACCGTCGGACTCCGAGTTGACCGAGCTCAGCGCAATCGTGAAACGCAAGTCGTCGCTCGGCTCGATGGCCAGCTGCAGACGGCCGATCGTGTCTTCGGAGCCGCCGAGATCCTGCGTGCCGCGGTGAACATAGCCGTCCTGGCTCAATGAGCCACCCTGCACGCGAAAGAACATGGTGTCGGTGATCGGCAGGTTCACCATGCCGCTCAAGTCGGCCCGTCCGTAGTCGCCGGCCGTCAGCTTGATACTGCCCTCGCGATCGGGTCCCGGCTGCGTGGTGAAGACGCGAATGGCGCCGCCCGTGCTGTTGCGGCCGAACAGCGTGCCCTGAGGTCCGCGCAGCACCTCGATGCGATCGATGTCGAGCACGCTCATGTACGGCCCGGTCGTTCGCGGCATGAAGATGCCATCGATATACATGGCCGTGGCCCGCTCGCCGCCAGCCCCGCCGCCGCCCGATAGTCCGCGAATCTGATAGGTCGGGGAGATATTGCCGTTGCCGCGCGAACCCTTGATGTCGAGGTTCGGCGTGTAAATGGCTACATCCTCGAGGGTCTCGATGCCCTTGAGCTCCATCGTCTCGGCGCTGAACGCGGCGATCGAAATCGGCGTTTCCTGCAGCGAGGTCTCGCGCCGCTCCGCGGTCACGATGATCTCGTCGAGGCCTTGAGAGAAGCCCGTCGCGGGCAAGCCCGCGAAGACCGCGATGATCCCGGCATTGAGTGCTGATCGCCGACCAAAGTACGCCATGATCTACCCCCTTGACAGTCCAACCACCATTGAACGTTGACGCAACAGTCTATCGGAGCTCCACCGTTTGTCGAGCCGAAAAACGTTGCTTGTGTGCAACATCAAGAGCGGTCCCAATGTCGTTTCATCGGAGCTCATGTCCGCCTTCGCATCAGTCTTCGCCAAGAAGTAGGCGTTCGGCTCGTCCCTGCGCGGGCAGCCGATGGCCGTGACCGTGGTGCCGGTTTTGATCATTTCGCCTGACCGCCATGTTGGCGGGCGCATCCTGGTCCGGTACACATCCGGATCTTCTTTGTCTCGACCTTAGCAAGTTCGACCCGGGAAGGCCAGCGGCCCGGGGCAGCTCCCGCCCACTGCCGACATCGCGCGGTATCTCAACGCCACGGCTCGCAATAGAATACGCCGGCACCATCCCTCACGGAGACCGAGCTCGATGATCCACAGCTGCGTCAGGCATGTCGGGCGAATCGCCATCGGCATCGCGATTGCTACGGCCGTGTTGACCGCGTCGGGTCAACCGCCACAACCCGCGCCGCCGTCTGCCGAGAAACAGCGCATGATCAATCTCGGCATCGAGCAGAAGACCGCTCGGGCTCTCTACGAGCACTTCAAGCAAGAGGCGAATGGCGGCCAAACGCTCACCTGGCGCACCGTGCCCGACTGGACCGGCGTCTGGACGCGCGAGGCGACCCCGTTCTTCTGGGACCCGGATCAAGGCTCGACGGATGCGCTGCCGACAGCGAAGCTCACGCCCGAGCATCAACGCCTGCTGCTCGACAAGCTCGACAAGGTGAAGCGCGGCATCGAGTTCGATCCCTTGAGCAACTGCGAGCCCGCCGGCATGCCGCGCTGGCTCGTGGAGCCGTTCTTGAAGGAATTCGTCATTACGCCGCAGCAGACGTTGCTCATCAACGAGATGCAAAACGAGATTCGTCGCGTCTACACGGACGGCCGCGAGCATCCGAGCGAGGCCGACGCCTACCCCCTCTGGGAAGGGGACTCGATCGCTTTCTGGGATGGCGCCAAGCTCGTGATCCATACGAGCCAAATGCGCGCCGGTCAGTATCAGCGCGTTCAGCCGTTCTATACCGAGCAAGTCGAAACCGTGGAGGTCTGGCAGCGCACCGACGACGAGACGCTCACCGCCGACGTCTGGTCGTTCGATCCCCCGGCCTTGGTGGAGCCCTGGTACACTAAACAGGTCTACAAACGCCTGTCGAACGACGACAAGAGCCTGCGAATTCGCCATTGGGACTGCGGGGAAAACCAGAACAACACTGTCGAGCAGACCGAGACCGGCACATCGGACTTTTCGAATTTCACCTTTACGGAAAAAGACGACCAGTAAGGAGATGGCCATGAACAGAACCTTGGCATGCGTACTCGGCGGCTTGGCGCTCGTCTCAGCGGAGAGCTTCGCTCACCACTCGGCGGTCATGTTCGATGACGTCAAGGAGGTTACGGTGAGCGGCACCGTCAAAGAGTTCCAATACACGAACCCGCACTCTTGGCTGCTCGTCGACGTCAAGAACGAGGACGGCTCCGTGACCACCTGGGGCTTCGAAGCCGAAGGGCCGAGCACGCTGATGCGCGCCGGCATTCGCAAGAGCGACTTTGCCCCGGGCACTGCCATCACGATCACGGGACACCCGATGCGCGACGGCCGCCCGGCAGCGCTGTGGATGAAGGCGACGCGCGGCGACGGCAAGGAGTTCAATCCGGCCGCCGGATTCGCGATCAAGTAACGTGTCGCCACACCACGCGGCTACGTGGTGTCGGCAGCTAACAAACGAAACGGCCCGAGCCGCACAGCTCGGGCCGTTTTTTCTTTCCCCAGGCCGGCAACGAGACCTTAGCGCGCCAAGCAGGGTTGCGGGTCCCAACCGCTGCGGTCGGGTTGCTTCCTGAAGTTGCTGCTCGTGATGGGTGGTGCCGTGTGGTAGGTCGGATCCTCGACGATGGACTTGACCACGAGCCACTGCGAGCCATCCGGCTCGGCCAGGATATCGAAGTATTCCGTGAGCACGGTCGACGCGCTGTAGGGCACGCCGTTCTTGCGCAGATACCCTTCCCTCATCTGCGTCGTCACGACCTTGAGACTCCCGTTCGTCACGGGGCGCCCAAAGCCGCCGCCGTGCGGAATCCACGCGGCCCGTGAGACGCCTTGCCAAGTCGCCTCGGCCGCGACCGCCACGTTGCCGAAGTGCAGCGTGCGCACCTGGCGGCCCGCATCGGTCTGAATCTCGAGCGTCGAGTCATCCCGCCACGAGATCCGAACGCGCCCAGGCACGCGCATGATGGCCGCCGCGCCGTAAGCCTTGCACTCGTTGCCGGCCGCTTCGTCCTTGGCCGGATCCCAGGCCGCCGCGATGGCGGCGCCCGCAGGCGTCATGGCCGCCCCCGGATAGTCGCCCTGCGGCGGCGTGACCATGCGGAAACGCCAGTCCTCGGTAACGATCGACACCCACTGCCCTGTCAAATCGATGGGCGCCGACTCGCGCGCGCTGCGCGGCGGTTGTGCGGGGCGTGGCTGCGCCGACGACGGCGACACGAGCAGGGCGGAGAGCGCCGTCGTCGCGACGACCGCCGCAACGACCAACGGGTAGCGACGAACAGTCTTCATGGCGCATCCTCGGGTGGGTTGCTGAGGCTTCGGTACGCGGCCTCGATGAACCGATCCGTTGTCCAGAACCCCGTGGTCGATCCGTAGACCGGGTCGTAGTCTTGCGTCGGCTTCGCCGCTTTGACTTGCTCGAGCGTCATGCCCGCGTCGATCATGCCCTGCATGCGGTCGCGCACGACGATGACCATCTCCCGATAGTTCAGCACATCGCCCAAGTTCGACAGCCGGCCGTGACCCGGAATCACGAGCGTACCGCCGTCTTGGCCGTAGACGGGAATGATGATGTCGACAAGCCTCTCGAGAGCGCTGACGATACCCGCGTAGCTGCCGCCACCCGGAATGTCGATGACGGGATAGCTCGTCGTACCAAACACGTCGCCGGCAGAGATCACATCGGACTGGCGGAAAAAGACGATGCTGTCGCCGTCCGTGTGCGCCGCCGGCACGTGAATGATCTCGATGCCTTCGTCGTTGTAGTAGAGCTCCTTCTTCTTGCCGAAAAAGGTGCTCGTCGGCCAGCCGCCCGATGGCACGGCCTGCGGCCCCGTGGCCGAGCTCAGCCGCAAGAGCACGTTCTCGTGGGCCACGATGGCGGCACCGACACCCGAATCGCGAATGGCGCCGGCCATGTTGCCGCCGCTCACGGTCGTGCCGACCGCGCGCAGATTCGCATTGCCGCCCGTGTGATCGCCGTGGTGATGTGTGTTGACGATATAGTGAATCGGCTTGTCGGAGATCTTGCGAATGGCTGCGACGATCTTCTCCGACAAGGGCGCGAATTGCGTGTCGACCAACAGAATCCCTTCGTCCTTCACTTGCATCGTGATGTTGCCGCCGGCGCCGACCAACATGTAGACGTTGTCGCGAACCTGGAGCGAGCGAATTTCGCCCGCGGCGAAGTCCTGCTGCGCCTGGCTCGCGACGCTGAAACCCACGCTACCGAGCGCCGCGAGCAACGCAGCAAGAAAATGCTTCTTCATCGTTAGCTCCAAATTACGGTTGCGGCAGCGCGGCCAGCTTCTTCTTGTACTCGGGGTACATCGTGGCCGCACCGCCCATCGCGGCTTCGGACGGAATCTTGTGATTGCGCGCGTACTCGATCAGGAACGGGTTCTCGCCCGGCAAGTAGTGCGGGAAGTAGCCTTCCTCCGGCAACAGGACTTCGACGACGCTCTCGCAAGGGTAAGCGCCGATGGCGCCAGTTTCGGCCAACGTGTAATCGCGGTTGCGGAAGAACGGCTCCTCGAGATACTTCGCATCCTGGACGAACACGTTCCAGGTGAGGTGATTGCCGTGTCGCACGAAGTGCTCGGTCACGGTAGCCGCATCGCTACGTGCCACGCCGTTGCGACGCAACCAACCTTCCTTCAGATGCGTGGTGGTGACCTTGAGGTTGTTGCCAACCCATTCGCCCGTCGAGAAACCCATCGACGTGTGCTCGGCGAACTCGGGCGGATGCGGCCGGCTATCCATCCAGAATGTTCGCTGCGTGCTCCAGGCGAAGTGCTGCAGGTGGATCGCCACGAGCTGTTGAGTCTTGGTGTCGATCTCGTGCCACATGCGAATGTCCGCGAAGCTATTGGCGTAATCCGACGGATGCACGCGACATTGATAGTCGGGCAGCGACAGGATCGTCGCGTTCCAGCTCGAGGCGCGGGCGCGATCCGACGCGTTCAACGGCAGCCCGGCGTAGTCGCCGAGCTCAGGCCCCGGAAACCGGTCCGGCCAATCTTCGAAGTAGCCGGCGTTCCAGACGCCGGCGAAAGTCGACTGCCCGAACGCCTGTCCCGACAACAGCGCCGCGGCCACGAAGACCAGTCGCCCGCCGCTTTGCAACGCTCTGAACGCTCGCATCGATTCAACTCCCCAAGGTCGATCGCCCCCGTCCCGGACCGCAGTTTTTTTGCCAGCCGCTCTCGACCGACGCGCCTATGGCTGCGCGACCGGCATACCCGATGGACAATGCGCTGTGGATCCCATGCCGCGACTCGGTTGCCCGAGCCCGATCCGCCGCACGGAAGTGGTACTAGGGTGCGGCCAGCGACGTCGCGATCATAACGACGTAACCCTACCGCGGCAACGCAACACCACGAGCACGCCTGCCATCTCGCATGCCACGCTTGCCGAGCGATTCGCGTCATGACGACGCGAGCCGACGCTCACGCGCCGGGCAACGCGGACAGTGCTCGAGCGAGCTCGAAGCGTGGCTCGATGAGCTTAAGATCGGCGAGCGCCGCGACGACGACGCGCAGGTCGTCAGCCGCAACACCGGGGCTGCGACTCCAACGCGTGGCGGCGAGCCACTCCGTGACGTCACGCGGCTCGAGCCGATAACGGCCGCCGATCAGCGCCGCGGCATCAGGGCGGGCGACGAGCGCTTCTGCTTGCGTCAGCACAGTCTTTAGCAGCGCCGCGAGCGCAACTCGTTGCTCCGCACGCGCGACGTCGGCGACGCAAAGCACGAACGCGGGCCACGGCGCCACGAACTCGCCGACGCGGCGAAACTGCCCCGCGTCGACGAGTGGCTTGGTCATGAACTTCTCCCAGAAGAACACATCCGCGGCGCCGGCGGCGAATGCGTCGATCGCGCCGGCCAGGTTGCGCACGATCACGAGATCGAGCGCTTCGAGCGGCCAGCCCTGCTGGCCTGCATGCACGAACGCCATGAGGTGCGAACCCGAGCCGCGGCGGCTGATCGCATAACGGGCCCCGCGGATGTCGCCCACCGTGCGTAACCGCGACGACGCCGGCACGTGAATGCCCCAGATCAGAGGCGACTCGGTGTACAGGCTCGCGACCTTGAAGCCACCGCCGTCGGCGATGGCCGCGATGGCGCCTTCGGTCAACAGCAATGCGGCATCGAGCTCGCCGCGGCGCAAGGCGGCCGCCATCGCCCCCGAGCCATCGGGGTAGTCGTGCCAGTGCAGGTCGACGCCGAGGCGCGCCGGCTCCCCGAGCTCGAGCGCTAAGTGCCAGGGCAAATTGAAGTGCTCGGGGACGCCTCCGATGCGGAGCCCAATCACGCCGCTGCTCAGCGGCCGTCGACCGAGAAGGCAATCAGGACGTTGCCGGGCAGACCGCCGCCGTGCGCGTAACCCGAGTTCACCAGCACCAGGCCGCCGGCGATCGTCGGCCCCGGGCCATCGAGCGCACCGCCCTGCCCCGGTACACCGTTGACCGTCGTATACGTGCGCACGGTATCGAAATCCCAAATGACGCGGCCGGTATCCGTCGCGTACGCGCGCAGATGACCGTCCATCGAGCCGGCAAACGCCACGCCGGGCATCGCCGACACGGCGCCCGGCTGCGCGGGACTGCAACGCGGCCGCGTACCGCAGGGGACGGGCGGCGTGTGCCAAACGCGTTCGCCGTCACGCAAGCGCAGCGCGAACATGCCGCCACCCACGGCGGGATCGGCGTCCGTGGCCCAGGTGTTCGGCACCTGAAGCCGGTGCAAGTCCGAGAGCGCTACGTAGATGTTGTCGGCGTCCGCGGCCGAGCCCCATTGCACGCCACCCATCGAGCCGCCGTTGCCAATGCGCTGTTGCCACAGGATCGCGCCGCCCCGATCCGGGTCGAGGGCATGCACGACACCCGATTTCTGTCCGGCGACGAGCGCGCGGCGACCGTTGCCGAGGTCGACGAGAATCGGCGACGCGCCGAAGTCGAAGTCGGGGCCATCCGATTCGGCGCAATTAGTGCGATCGGTCATCCGGCACGCCGCCGTGTAGGCATCGGCCGGCGTCGTTTGCCGCGACCAGAGGATCTTGCCGCTGTCGAGATCGAGCGCGACGAAGGCGTCGCTCAACTCCGTGGTCGGATCGGTGTAGTTGTTGCCCGTCGTGACGTAGACGGCGTTGCGCTGCGGGTCGACGAGCGGACTCGACCAAATAGGTGTGCCCGAAGGACCCCACATCTGCGTGCCGACGGCGTTCGTTTTCGTCGGTTGCGGCGCGTCGACCGTATAAGTCTTCCACAGCTGTTTACCGGTCGAGGCATCGAGCGCCACGAGACTGCCGCGAAAGCGACAACACTGGTAAGCGGGAGACGCGCCCGCGCCCTCTTCACCCGAGGCGACGGGCACGTACAAACGGCCCGCATGCAACGCCGGCGAGCCCGTGACACGGGCCGTCGGGAAGTCGTCGACCTGTGTCGACCAGATGACCTCGCCGCTCGCCGCGTCGAGGGCCCACATGAAAGCGCGTTGATCGCCGAAGATCACGGCTGGCCGCGCCGCCGCACCCGAACCGAACTCGGTCACGGTCATGGCCGCGCGGACGCCGGCACCCGCGGCGAAGTACCAGTGCACGCAGCCCGTCGCCGCGTCGAGCGAGTAGACGTTGCCGGCCTGGCTGCCGACGAATACACGGCCGCCCGCCACGGTCGAGGGAGCGTAGGCGCGGTTGTCGCCGGGCAAGCCGAAGACCCACTTCACGGCCAAGCGCGGCACGTCGCTCGCCTTAAGGCCTGCGGCAGCCGCAGGCTGGAAGCGCGTGTTGTTTCCGTCGACGCCCCAACCCTGCCAACGAGGCCCCTGCAACGAGAGCGACTGCGGGCCGGCCTTGCACATCGCCGCGGCCGTGGGCTTCATTTCGAGCACGGAGCCGAGCGGCCGGCCGGCGAGGAACTCGCTGAGGTGGCGACGCTCGTCGGCCGACATCGTGAGGCCCATGCTGATCATCGAGCCACTTTCGAGCGCAGCCAGGATCTGCTCCGGCGCCATCGAGGTGAAGGCCTCCCGTGTCGGCGCGCGCGGTACACCTGCATCGTGGCAGGCCGCGCAGTTGCCCTGATAAAGAGCCACACCGGGCGGCGGCGTTGACTGCGCCGATGCGGCGCTCCAGAGCTGCAATGCCCCAACCGCCACGAGCCACGAGCCGATCCTCTGCAACTGCATGCGTTTCATCCCCCAGAGAAGGCCTGAATGAGCGACTTGGTCAGCCGCGATTTAACGAAGACCCGGCGCCAAATAAGCCGCGAGCGCAGCGAGATCCGCATCGCCGATCTCGGTCTTGCGAAACGGCGGCATGACCGACACACCGCTGCGAACGAATGCGCGGGTCAGCTCGGGCACGAGATCCGTTCGCTCCTCGAGCGCTGCGGGCTTCGCGCCCTTATAGAGCACCTCGAGTGCTTGGGTGCCTGGGTGGCGCGGGCCCGGTGCATGGCACGGTGCACACCAATGCTCGAACACCTCGCGACCGCGCGCCGCATCGGCGGCGTCCTGTGCGCGGGATGGTGCGCCCCACAGGGCGGCCACTCCCGCCAGCAACGCCGGGAGGCGTCGATACATCAAACCATTTGCGCTCATGCTGCCAGCCACCGTCAGAGCCCCGTGCGAGCCGCCGGAGCGATCACCCAAGAGAACAGTGGCTCCGATTCGGGGACTCGCGTGCCGCGATTGGCGCTCACCGTGTGCGCCGTCGTGGACACCGCACGGCCGCTTGGGCACTGCGTGACCACATCGGCCATGGCGGCAGCCCAGGCCGGCTCCGCAGCTGCGCGGCAGGCGGCGGGCAGAATTTCCGGCACCCCGGTGAAATCGTGCGCGATGGAACCTGCCGCTGCCGCTTTGTGCTCAGCGCGAAACACCACGCGCATGCGCTGATCCCAGGCCAGACGCTCGAGGCAGAACAACGCGCCGTACGCCGTCAACCCGGCGATGGCCGCCTTACCGCGCGCCCAGCGATGGTACAGGTCGTCATACCAAAACTGCGTCATGTCACCGGCCATGGCCTGCGTGACCACACCCTGGGCGGCCACACGCCGCGCGAAGGCCACACTGGCCGGGAAACGAGTGTCGTACAGAACCTTGTACAACGGCACGGCGTCGGCACGGGCTCGGGCTGAAACGGCGGGGCCAGTGCCCTCCACCGCTCCCGCCGCCAACGGCAAAACCGACGCGGCGAAGGTGCTTTGCAAGAACTCTCGGCGGCTCGTCATTGCTCTCCCCAAAGTTTGCCAACGCAGGATGCCGGCGCCCTTTCAGGCCCGTATCATACGATGCGAAGCCGGTGACCGCATCGCCGCCGCATGGCGCCTGTACACTGCCCCGGTCGCACTGCTGCCGGGATTTCGGGGGCTTGTCCAATGAGCAAATCGCGCGACCACGCCGCGAGCGATCCTCTGCAGCGCTACCAACAACGCGCCGCGGATCTGCACCTCACACCGCTCTGGAGCTTCTTCAAGCAATGGTTTTCGGCCGAGCCTCCCGCCGGCGCCATCCCGCACCTCTGGCACTATGACGGCCTGCGGCCATTGATCATGGATGCGGCGGGGGTGATCACGACAGCCAACGCCGAGCGACGCGTGTTGGCGCTCGAGAACCCCGGTTTGCCGGGGCAACACCTCGCGACCGACGCCCTGTACGCGGGCCTGCAGCTCATCATGCCGGGAGAGTACGCACCCACTCATCGACACACGGCGGCCGCTCTGCGCTTCATCGTCGAAGGCGCCGACACCTATACCGCCGTGCTGGGTGAAAAGTGCTACATGCGTCCGGGCGACTTCATCGTTACGCCGGCTTGGGCCTGGCATGAGCACCGCAACGAGGGCAGCGCACCGACGATCTGGCTCGATGTGCTCGACGTGCCGATCGTGCGCTTTCTCGGCGCAGGCTTCTCCGAGCACTATTCGGCGACCGAGTTTCCAGTGGCGGCGCCGCCGGGCGACAGCCACTACCGCTACGGGCGCAATCTGCTGCCGGTCGGCTATCGACGCGCTGGCGCCGCATCGCCGGTTTTCAGCTATCCCTACGAGCACGCCTACGAAACGCTCGATCACCTTCGACGGAATGGCGAGTGGGACGAATGCCATGGCCTCAAGATGGAGTACATCGACCCGACGACGGGCGGCCCGGCAATTCCGACGATCTCGACGTTCCTGCAGCTGTTGCCGCAGGGATTCGCGACACGCCCGTACTGCACGACCGCGAGCAGCATCATGACCGCCGTTGCGGGACGCGGCCGCGCCACGATCGGCCGCGGCACGACGGCGCTTACGCTCCAATTTGGACCGAAGGATCTCTGGGCCGTGCCGAGCTGGCAGCCATTGACCATCACGGCCGACGAAGAGTGCGTGCTATTCAGCGCCTCGAGCGAAGCGGTGCAGCGCAAGCTCGGTATCTGGCGCGAGCAGCGCGGTAGCTGAGCGCGGCACGACACCAGCCGTGCGGATTTTGCCTCAGCTGCCGGGCAGGCTCGGGCCCGTGATCGTGATGGCTTCGAGCGATTGGCGATCGATCGGCAGATCACTGCCGCCGGTCGGTAACCCGTAGACACTGAAGATATAGGCCAGGATCGCCGCATAGTCTTCCGGATCGAGCGACGCCGGCTCATCCTCGGGCATCTCGGCCCAAACGTATTCGAACGTGTCCCAGAGCCGCTTGCCCTCGACCTCCTCGAGATAGGCACCGACGCCCGTGAACTCCTCGATCTCATGGCAGTTCATGCAGATCGTCTCGAAGTGCTCGCGCCCGCGCTCCACCTGGGCGGCCGAGAACACGCCGTCGCGCAAGGTGCGCGGTGGGGAGGTTTGCGCCCACGCGGCGAGCCCAACGACACCTAGGCCAAGCACGCCGATGGCGAGGCCGATGCGCTCCAAGGTCATACGATTGCGTTGCATGTTCGTCGCGGTATCCGTTCCCCACGCTGCCGAGCGTCAACCGACGCGCGGAGCGGCCGGCAGTGCGCGGCCATGATACGCACGTTGCCCTCGCGGCGCCTGGCGCCGCAACCGAATACTGCTGCCCGGCGAACCGCGAAAATGCGGATCGGTGCGACATAACCACGCGCCCGCGCTCCGCTTCTCACTCATCGACGGCCGCGGCCGCCGGCAAGACACCGCTCGCGAGCAACTCGTCCTGAAAACCGAAAGCGCGCATGTCCTCGATCCGGTCCGGATAGAGGATGCCATCGAGGTGGTCGCACTCGTGCTGAACGACGCGGGCATGAAAGTCCGCCACGGTTCTGTCGATTGGCTGCCCGTACTGGTCATAACCGCGGTAGCGAATCTGGCGATGGCGGGGGACCAGTCCGCGCATGCCGGGCACGCTGAGGCACCCTTCCCAGCCGAGCTCGCGATCCTCGCCGAGCGGTTCGATCTCGGGGTTCACGAGGACCGTCAGGGGCACGGGCTCGGCGTCCGGATAACGCGAATTGCGCTCCAGGCCGAAGATCACGACCCGTTGCAGCACACCGATCTGGATGGCCGCAAGACCCGCGCCGTTACTGGCTTCCATGGTGTTGAGCAAATCCTGGACCAGTGCATGCAGCTCAGGCGTGTCGAACTTGCCGAGCGGCGCGGCCACCTCCCGCAGCAGCGGGTGACCCAGACGCAAGATCGGCCGAACCGCCATGATGCTTGACCCCACTCCGTTCCAACGCCAGCGCCAATTATATTGGCCGTCCCTCGGCCCACCACCCCCGTCCGTATGTTTCGCCTGCGTTGTGAACTGGCACCACGAAAAACCCTGGGCTGCGCCGCAAACTGCAACTCTGCAAACCACCGCATCGGGGCATGCAGAGCGCCATGTATCCAGCACACTTCGGCCTGAAGAAGCGTCTGTTCGACGCCGGAATCGCCCGCGACGCCGCCGTCTTCCGCTGCGCGAGACGCGAGCCCATCGCCGCTAATCTCGAGGTGGCGTTCACGTCCCCCAACGCGATCACGACGCTGAGCGGTACCGCCGGCGTCGGCAAGACCACGCTAATTGCCTCCGCGCTGCGCGCAACCACGACGCGCCTCGCGCTCGGTTGGCTGAGCGGCATACCGACCAACGGCAGCGACCTGCTCGAGTTGTTGCTAGTCGAGTTCGGCTTCAGCGCTCATCGCGCCACGCGAATCGAACGCCTGCAGATGTGGCGGCAGTTCTTGAGCGAAATGAGCGCCACGGACTCGCGCGTGTTCATCGTGGTCGAACGCACCGAGGATCTTGCCCCGGAGGTGCTGCGCGCGCTCGACGCACTCACGGCGGCCGACACCAGCGGATGCGCCGGCGCCAACGTCGTCCTGCTCGGCAACGAGGGACTCGATGAGCACCTGATGCCGCCCCTCCTCGAGTCGCTGCGACAGCGCATTCGCTTGCGGCAGCGTCTTACGCCCTTCACGCTGGCCGAGCTCGAAGACTATCTGCGCCATCACGTTGCTCGCGCCGGTGGGGACTTCGAGCGATTGTTCGCGCCCGGGACCGTCGCCGCGCTGCACCAGTATTCCGCGGGCATCGCCCGCGTCGCCAATAATCTATGCGACACGGCCTTGGCGTTGGCAGCGGCCGAAGGCCAACCGCAGCTGACACCGCAGCTCGTAGCGATGACCGCGGTCGGCTGGTTCGGTCGAGCCGCCGACGCGCCGGCCGCAGCGGTGGCGAAGCAGCCCGTCGAGCCGGCCCTGCCCGCAACACCGACCTCGGCGAGCCCGGCTGCGCCACGGCAGGCCGCGCCCAGCCGCCCGCCGCTGACCGACACCGACGCAACCGACATTGTCGGACTGGCGACGATGGACGTCCCGGTACTCAACGACGTGTTCGAAGAGCCCCCTCCAGCCGCCACGCCGCGGACCGAAACCGCCCCCGCAACGACACGCACGACCGCGGCCATGGCAGCCCCGGCGCCCAAGCCCGCACCCGTGCAGGCGTCAGCCCAACCGGCGGCGGTGAAGCCCGCGGCCAGCGTCGCGGCCACTACGCCGACGGCGAGCAAAGCGCCGACTAGCACCGACCATAGCGCCGATGCCGACCAGTTGCGTCAAACACAAACAATGCGCGCGATTTCGGGGGCAGCGTCGATCGACGACATCAGTAATTCGATGGCCGAAGCCCTTTTCGGCGACGTCGATCTCGAGATGCTGACCGCCGCGCTTGCGGCCGGCTGGTCCGAGGAATCTGGGACGGATACGGTGCCATCGCCGGCAACGGAAGCGTTGAACTCGAAGGCCACGACGCCAGGCGACGATCTCTTCGACGCGCTCAATCTCGGACGCGACGCGCTACTCGAGCTCAGCGACGATCCCAAGCCAGCGCAGAGCCCGCAGCCGCGCAAGACCGCTACGCAGCGCTAGACGCAGCACGCTCGCGAGCACACGAGGACAGCGCCTTACCGGCTAGCGAGACGTGGAGCCGGCTCGGCGCCGCGATCTCTTGGCAGGCATCTTCGTTGCGGGCAGATGACTCGTCCGCGCGTACAGCTCGTCGAGCTTGCGCTCGTAGTCGAGGTACTTGAGAACACCGTACAGCTCGTCCCGCGTTTGCATCGACGCGAGGAGCGACTGCTGCGTGCCGCGTTCGCGCACCGTGCGATAGGCCTGCAGGGCCGCGTGGCTCATCACGCGAAATGCCGTCAACGGATAGAGCACCATGCGCACACCGGCGCCGGCGAGCTCGTCCACGGTGAAATACGGCGTCAAGCCGAATTCGGTGATGTTGGCCAACACCGGCACACGAATCGCCCGCGTGAACGCCGCGTAGTCCTCGAGTGTGTAGAGCGCTTCCGCGAAAATCATGTCGGCCCCGGCGGCCACGTAGGCAACCGCGCGGTCGAGCGCCGCCTGCCTGCCCTCGCGCGCAAACGCGTCGGTGCGCGCCATGATGACGAACCGCGCGTCGCTGCGGGCATCGACGGCAGCCTTGAGGCGGTCGCACATCTCGTCGCGCGAAACCGTCGCCTTGTTGGGGCGATGGCCGCAACGTTTCGCCTGCTCTTGGTCTTCGAGGTGGATCGCCGCTACGCCGGCGCGTTCCATCTCACGCACCGTGCGCGCGATGTTGAAAGCGCTGCCAAATCCCGTGTCGACATCGACGAGCAACGGCAGCTCGGTGGCGGCTGTGATCCGCCGCGCATCTTCGAGCACGTCGCCGAGGGCCGTCACACCGAGGTCGGGCAAGCCGAAAGAGGCGTTCGCGACACCGGCGCCCGACAAATACAGCGCTTGGAAGCCCGCCTGCTCTGCGAGCAGTGCACAGTAGGCGTTGATCGTGCCAGCGATTTGCAACGGCGCACGCTTGGCGGCTGCCGCGCGAAACTTCTTGCCTTGACTCATGCCGGCACCCACTGGGCCATGAAGTCGGGCACCGACAGGGCTTCGAGGCGAGTCTGATCGGCGCAGGCCGCGTCGATGCGTGCGCACTGTGCGGCGTCGAACCGCGTGGCGAGGCTCCGCCTGAACTTGTCGATGAGCAGCGGAACGCCTTCGTCCCGCCGTCGCCGGTGACCGACCGGATAATCCACTGCCACGCGCTCGGTCCGCGAGCCGTCGTCAAACAGCACCTGCACGGCATTGGCGATCGCACGTTTGTCGGGATCCAAGTAGTCGCGGCTGAACCCTTTGTGTTCCGTCACGGTCATCTTCGCGCGCAGGGCGTCGATGCGCGGGTCATGCGCAATCGCGTCTTCGTAATCGTCCGCCGTGAGCCTGCCGAAGATCAGCGGCACGGCCACCATGTACTGCAAGCAGTGATCCCGATCGGCAGGATTGGCCAGGGGTCCCGTCTTGTCGATGATGCGCACGCCGGCCTCCTGCGTCTCGATGACGACCGCGGCAATCTGCTCGAGACGCCCCGCCACCTGGCCGTGCAAACGCAGCGCCGCTTCGACGGCCGTTTGCGCATGGAACTCGGCCGGAAAAGAAATCTTGAACAGAACGTTCTCCATGACGTACGAGCCGAGCTCGCGCTCGAGCTCGATCGGCCGACCCTTGAACAGGACGTCCTGAAAACCCCAGCTCTTTGCCGTGAGCGCCGACGGATAACCCATCTCACCGCGCAGCGCCAGCAGTGCGTGCCGCACACCGCGACTCGTGGCATCGCCCGCCGCCCAGCTCTTGCGCGACCCCGTGTTGGGCGCGTGTCGATAGGTGCGCAGCGCTCCGCCGTCGAGCCACGCGTTCGACAACGCGTCGACGATCTGCTCGCGGCTGCCGCCGAGCAGTTGCGTCGCGACGGCCGTGCTCGCCACGCGCACGAGCAGCACGTGATCGAGACCCACGCGGTTGAAGCTATGGTTGAGCGCAAGCACACCTTGCACTTCGTGCGCTTTGATCATGGCCGTGAGCACATCGCCCATCGTCAGCGGCGCCTCACCGGCGGCGAGACGGCGGCGACTCAGATAGTCGGCTACCGCGAGAATCGCACCCACGTTGTCCGACGGATGGCCCCACTCGGCGGCGAGCCAGGTGTCATTGAAATCGAGCCAGCGAATCATCGCGCCGATGTTGAAGGCGGCGGCAACCGGGTCGAGCTCGAAGCGCGTGCCCGGGACACGCGCCCCGCCAGGCAGCTCGGCGCCGGGAACCACCGGGCCCATGAGCTTGGTGCAGGCCGAATAACCGAGCGCGAGCAGGCCGCAGCCGAGCGTATCCATGAGACAGTAGCGGGCGATCCGCCGGGCTTCCGCCCCATCGGCGCGGAAACTGCCGACGTAGTCTGCAATGTCGGTCAGCAAACGGTCCGGTGCCGGCCGTTCGGCATCGCGACCACCAATCAGGCTCATGCGCACCAGTCCTCTGGGCCAGCGGGTAGCCGCAATATAGCATCGGCCACCCGCGCACCGGCGAACGCGAACTGTCGTGGCTCGTGACACGCTTACGGTGCCGGTGTCAGTATCCACCGCCTCACTACTTCGAGTCGCACCGATGTCCTCACCGCTGGTCAGCACCGCTTGGTTCGAAGCCATTCTCGGCTGAGCGCCCAGCGATCACGCAATGCTGAGTTATCTCCACGGCTTTCATGCCGGCAATCACGCCGATGTACTCAAGCACACGGTGCTGACCGCCACCCTGGCGCGCCTGGTCGCCAAGGACAAGCCGCTGCGCTACATCGACACGCATGCGGGCGCGGGCGGCTACGATCTCAATGCGCTGGCCGCACGAAAAAATCGCGAGCACGATTCCGGTATCGGCCAAGTCTGGCAGAGCACCGACGCGCCAGCCGCCGTGGCGCGCCTGCTCGAGCTCGTGCAGCGCTACAACTCGGGCCAGAGTCTCAGACGTTACCCCGGGTCGCCGTGGCTCGCCCGCGAGCTGCTACGACGGAACGACAGTCTGTATCTCTACGAGCTCCATCCGGCGGAGCACCGCGCCCTCGAGCGCAATTGCGAGCACGATCGACGCGTCAAGGTGCTGCGCGAGGACGGGCTCATCGGCTGCCTCGGCCTCGTGCCACCGCCGCACAAACGCGGTTTGCTGCTGATCGACCCGTCATACGAGCTACAGAACGAGCACCGGCTAGTGATCGATGCCGTCGTGAAAGCGCAGCGGCGGTTTGCGACGGGAGTCGTCGCGATTTGGTATCCGCTCCTCGAGCGGCGCTGGGTCGACCGCTTCGAGCGCGCGCTGCGCGCGACGCGCATCGCGCCGATCGCCGTCTACGAGCTCGGTGTCGCGCCCGAGGGTCGCGACCGCGGCCTCGTCGGGAGCGGCATGTTCGTCATCAACCCTCCCTGGCAGCTGCACGACGATCTGCAAGCGGCACTGCCTTGGCTGGCCGAGAAACTCGCCCGCGACGGCGACGGCACGCATCGCAGCTTGGCGGAGCTCGGCTGACCCGCCCGCTAGGAACCGACCTGCGCCAACCACCACGTCGTCGCGACATCGATCGCTATGAGCGCGGTCGCTCCGCATAAAGAAACGGGATGCGGTCCGCGTCGCGACCAGAGGTCGTAGGCGACGTTGGCGAACGCGGCGCACGCGTACACAGGTAGGTTGAGATACGCGACCCCGAGCGGGCCGAACAGCCGGCCAACAGCCGGCGGCAGCAACACGACGGCCGCCAATAGCATGAAACGATTGTGGCGCGCCGCGACGTGGCGCTGCAGAACGCCCGCGACGACGAACACCGCGAAGGCAGCGAGCGGCGCGCCGTTGGTGAACAGGTGCGCCGCGAGCGTCGCGCCCGCTTCGCTACCGTGGCTTTGCTCGAGTGCACGCACGACGAGCACACCGCTCGCAACGAAGCCCACTGCCACTATGACGCCGATGGGCCCGAGGCTCCGGTGCCAGGCACGACGCCCGGCCGCGACCAACCACGTTTGCACGGCGAACAAAGCCACCCACACCGTTCCGAGCAGACCGTGCAGCCGGACCGCAGGAGTCAGCGGCGGCAGCTCGAAGAACACGCCGCGGGCGAAGAACGTCGGCGCGAACCCGGCGACGATCGCAACGACCACGAGCGCGGCCATCGCCGAGTAGAACCGGCGGTCCTGCGACAACGAGTGATCGCGCATCGACAAAGCGCAGTGCGCTAGCGCCTACGGCAGCAGGGGCGGCACGTAGCGGAGTGTGTAATTCAGAATCCAGACGAGGAGCAGCACGAGCGGCACGTGCACGACGAACTGCAGCATCGAGTAGCCGACGATATCGCGTGCCTTGAGCCCGAGGATGCCGACGAGCGGCAGCATCCAGAAAGGATGGATGAGGTTGGCGAGCGCCTCCGTGGCGTTGTACGTCTGCACGACCCAGCCGAGATGCACCTCGAGCGTCTTCGCCGCTTCCAGGATGTACGGCGCCTCGATGAGCCACTTACCGCCGGCCGAAGGAATGAACAGCCCGAGAAGAGCGGAATAGATGCCCACCATGACCGGGTAGGTGTGCTGATTCGAGATCGCGACGAAGAAGTGCGACATCTTGGTCGCGAGCCCAGACTCCGTGAGCATGCGCACGATACCGGCATACATCGGATACTGGATCAACACGCCGCCAACGGGCGTTACCGAGGCTGCGATGGCTTGCACGAACGACTTCGGCCGCCAGTGCAGCAGCAAACCCACCATCAGGAACAGGAACACGTAATGATTGAGCTGGAGCAACACCGCCGCGCCGTTAGCCAGCACTTCCCGCAGCAAGAAGCCGAACCCGAGCACGCACACGACGATCGTCAGCAGCGGGCTATGCTCGAGCCACTCGCCGGGTGTGGCGCGTTTGCCGATGTCGTGCGTCGCCGGCGCGTAGGTCACGCCCATGTCGCTCATGCTGCGCGCTTGTCTGTTGCCCGGTGCCGAGAAAAAGGCGATCGCCATCGACACGCCGATCAGCACCGCCGCGACGAGCAGGCTCTGCCACAGTCCGAGCGTCTGGCTGAGCGGAATGACGCCGCTGATTTGCTCGATCGCGTCCGGCAGCGACGCCGGCGCCGCCATGATCAAGGCAGCCGACGACGATAAGCCGAGCGCCCAGACGCTGCCGACGCCGAGGTAGGCCGCCGCGCCGATGGCGCGATAGTCGGCGCCGCGGACGCGGTGCGCGACCTCGCGAGCGAGCAGCGCACTGAAGATCAGGCTGAAGCTCCACGACAAGAGCGACGTGAGCATCGAGAAGAGCCCCACATACGCCGCCGCGCCAGGACCGGTGCTCGGCACAGCTGCGAGCGCACGGATCACGCGATAGACGGGCGGCGCCGTCGCCACGGCATAGCCCGTGATGACGATCATCGACATCTGCATCGTGAAGGTGACGAGATCCCAAAACCCGGAGCCGAAGCGCTGGGCCGTGTCGAGCACGGAGCTGCCGGCCATGAGACTCGCGATGAATACGATAGCGACAGCCGACAGCGCCAAGACGAACGCGTCGGGGAACCATTTCTCGAACCACGCCGACAGTCGCAAGCCGAGTCGCGCGAGCGCTCCGCTGTCGCTTCCTTCCGGTGGGGGGGCCATCGGGCGGCGACTATAGGTGACGGCCCGCCGCGTAGCAACTCAGTCGAGCAACGAGAAGCAGTCGCGTCCGGACCGCACACCGCGATTACGGCGAAACCGCAACGCTCGCGGGTGTGTCGCCATGCGCCGGCCGTGCAGTAGACAGCCATGCGTGCTTGCGGCTACGCTGCTGCGGATAACAACTACATTCCGCCTGGGGGAACACCGCGTGGGATTTCTGGTTTGGCTCGAAGCAACGGGATTTGCCGACTGGGTCCGCATGTCCACTCTGGGGTACCCCTCGATGATCACGCTGCATGCCATCGGCATGGCGATCATGGTGGGCCTGTCGCTGATCCTCGATCTGCGCTTGATCGGCTATTTCGCCGGCATTCCGGTTGCAGCGTTGCATCGATTGCTCGGCATCGCCTGGATCGGCTTCGGCATCAACTTTCTCTCGGGCTCGGCGTTATTCAGCGCGCAGGCCACGTCGTACATCGTCGACGTCGTGTTCATGAGCAAGATGGCGCTCGTGTTTCTCGGCGCCGCCACCGCAGCAATCCTGCAACCCGCCGTCGTGAAAGCGGATTCCTGGCCTGGCGGCAGAACCCCGGGCGGCACGCGCGCGGTCGCGTTCATCGGCATCATTTTTTGGGTCGGCGCGATTATCACCGGCCGCCTCACGGCTTACCTCTAGGGGGCATGCGCCATGGATTCGGTAATGGATTGGATGACCACCACCTGGATCAACCAACTCGTGCTCGGCTACGCCTGGAGTTGGCCGACGCTCGAGTCGCTGCACTTCCTCGCGCTGTGTACGCTCATGGGCTCGCTGCTGGTCATGGACTTACGGCTCATCGGCTTCGAGCGCGTCATCCCGCTGCGCGCCGTGCACAGCTTGATGCCCGTTGCGCTCGTCTCATTCGCCATCAACTTCGTCACGGGGCTCGGCTTCCTGTTCGGTGATCCGTACACCTACGCGGCCAACTACGCGTTTTGGGTCAAGATGAGCCTCATCGTGCTGGCAGGCGTCAATTTCCTCGTGTACTTCACCAAAGTTGAGCCGGCGATCATCAATCTCGGGCCCAACGAGCCGACGCCCGCGCTCGCTAAAGCCGTTGGCGTCATGTCGCTCGTGTTCTGGTTCGGCGTGTTGTCGTACGGCCGACTGTTGCCGTATCTCGGCACGGGCGGCGGCTAGCGCTACTTACAGATCTCGACCACGCAGATCGAATCGAGCGTGCGGCCTTCGGGCGGCACCGCCAACCCACGTTCCATCATGAGCCGCCGCAGCAACGCGGAGGTCTCGGGATGTGGGATTGCCGATTGCACGCCCACACGCACGAGTCCGTCCGCATAGTCGATGGCCTGCCACGTGAGACCGGCCAACGAATGCAGCGTGTCGCGACTGCCGATATCGTGGATCGCCAGATCGGCGCCACTGTCGACGAGCAGCTGTACGACGTCGTTCCTACCCTTGTGCGCCGCGCCCATCAGCGCGGTCTGACCGTCGAGATTTTGGGCATTCATGGGCACACCAAGCGTCAGCAACAAGCGCACGGTTTCGAGAGTCTGCGCCGGCGACCATTCGTAGGTGACTCCCTCGACCCAGCCGATGCCCGCGGCAACCATGAGCGGTGTCGTGCCGTCGTCGGTGGCGAGCAATGGGTCCGCGCCTTGCTCGAGCAGCAGCTTCATGAGTGTCAGGTCGCCGGATTGCGCAGCGCGCAGCAAGGGCGTCGCACCCTCCTCGTGTAGCCACTGGTGCGTGAAGATGGTCCGCGTCTCGGTGCTCGACCGCATACGCGTGTTCGCGTCCGCGCCGCTCGCAAACAACGCCTTGATGAGATCGAGGTGATCGAGATCCGCTTTGCGCGTGGGGTAATCCCCCCCTTCGATGTTGCGATTGTCCGTGGCGATATAGAGCGGTGACCAGCCGCCTTTCGTAGCCAGGTTCGGATCCGCGCCGGCCTCGAGCAGCAGCAAGGCCAGGCCGTAGTAACGGTTGTGAATCGCCGTCAGCAACGCCGTAAAGCCGAACTCGGTCACCTGATTGACGTCCGCCCCGGCAGCGAGCAGCAGCTTGGCCGACTCGATGCCGCCTTGACGCGCGGCGAACACGAGCGGCGTGAGGCCGCCCCATTGCTCGGGCCCGTTACGCGGCGGCGCGTCGACGTCTTCGTCGGACAGACGAGGCGCCGGCGGTGCGGGTTCCGGGACAGGCGCGGCGGCTGGCGCGGCCGATTCGTTGAAGAGATCCTCGTCGGTGTAGCGTCGCGAGGCGGCACCCGTGCCTAGATCCACCGGAATGGATCGACCGGCCTGGCCGACGCCGCGCTTGAAATCCTCGAGCCGCGCGCGTGTCGTGTCTGCAAGGTAAGGTCGCCGGCCGCGTGGAACGACTTTCGACTGCGCAGCGACATCCGCGCCGTGCTGGAGTAGCACGTCGACCACTGCGGGATGCTCGTAGGCAACGGCCCACATCAGCGGCGTCGTGCCGCGCAGATTCTCCACGGCGTTCACGTCTGCGCCGCGCTCGATGAGCAGCTCCACGGCTGCCGCCACGCCGGTCCGCGCAGCCATCATGAGCGCGGTTTCACCGTTCGCGAGCCGTTCGTTCGGCGCAGCCCCACCGTCGAGCAGCAAGGCGATGACTTCGGGGTTACCGGCGAGGCACGCGAGCGACAACGGCGTGGCACCCTCGCGGTTCGCGGTGCCGACGTTGGCGCCGGCCTCGAGCAACATCGATGCGGCCACCGGATCGCCGCGATAGGCGGCCCAGTGCAGCGCCGTGGCACCGTCGGGCTGCGCCGCATTCACATCCAGTTGCGCGTCGAGCCAGCGCCGCAGTGACGCGTGATCGCCGCGCATGGCCGCATCGGCGACGTCGCTCGCCGCATTCGTCGTGGTGGTCGCGCAGAGCAGCGCAACCAGGATGGCCAACGCGTTCGACCGCAGCATCAAATGCTCTCGATTCGACCGGTGCTGTCGCCGAAAGACTGCTCGTGGATCCCGTACATATCGAGGATGCTGAGGAACAAATTCCCTGTCGGCACGGTCTTGCTCGGAAACGCCAAGTGACGATTGCCTTTGAGCTGACCCGAAGCGCCGCCGATCAGCACGTGCGGCACGTCGTAATGCAAGTGTTGATTGGAGTTGCCCATGTTCGAGCCGTACAGCACGAGCGAATGATCGAGCAACGTGCCATCGCCTTCGCGAATCGACCGCAACTTCTCGATGAAGTAGGCCAGCGTTTTGACGTGATACTGATTGAGCCGCGCGTACTGCGCGATGCGACCCGGGTCCTCGGCGTGATGCGAGCCGCCATGGAAGCTGATCTCCGTACCGCTGTCCGGATACACACGGCCCGTCAGATCGCGCGCGTACAACAACGTCGAGACACGCGTGATATCGGCTTGGAACGCCAGAGCCAGCAGATCGAACTGCAGCTTGATGTGCTCATCGAACGATTCCGGCACACCGTACGGCATCGCGATTGCCGGCGTGTCGGCCGACGCCTTGGTCGCGATCTGCAACCGCCGCTCGATCTCGCGCACGTCCTCGAGATACTGCTCGATGCGCACGCGATCGTTGCTGCCCACTTTGCTCTCGAGCCTCGCGAGACTGCCGGTTACCGAGTCGAGGATGCTGCGCTGCTGCTCGCGGCGCACCGCACGCTCCTCGGCAGTGCCGCCGTCGCCGAACAGTCGCTCGAAGACCACCTGAGGATTCACCTGCATCGGCATCGGCCGCACGGGCGTTTGCCACGAGATCGTGTTGGTATAGACGCAGCTGTACCCTTCACCGCAGTTGCTCGCGTTGGCGCCGGGATCTTCCACGGCGAGCTGCAGCGAGGGCAACAACGTCTCTTGGCCGATTTTCTGCGCGATGACCTGATCGACCGTGATGCCGGCTTCGATGTCAGCCCCGGTGGTCTTCTTCGGCTTGACGGCGCACAGGTACGCAGCGGCCACGAAATGATCGGCGCCGGTGACGCCGGGCGGGTTCTCCGACGACTGCGACCAGAGGCCGCTCGTCAGCAACACGTGCTGGCGAAACGGCTGCAGGGGCTGAAAGACGAACGGGAACTCGAAATTGCGCTGCTGGCTCTGCGGGATCCAATAGCCGGGCGCCGCGCCATGGGGCACGAAGACACCCGTGAACCGCGTCGGCGACAGCGACTGCGCATGTGCCACGGACGACATGGCCGGCAACATCGACTCCAAGAGCGGCAATCCCAACGTGGCACCAACGCCACGGAGAAATGTGCGCCGCGGCAGACTCTTCTTCGTGATGAAAGCCATTACCTACTATCCCTCAGTTCGGAGTGGCGGCCGCGACGGAGAGGCCACCGGTGCTGCTCGCTTGCGACGCTGCTTTGCGGCTCGAGCGGAACGGCTCGCTCTGCACCACACCGACGATCAACGCGTCGAATTTGTAGCCCTCGTCGTCCGCCGACCGCACGATCGAACGCACGACCGGCATGTCGTAGTACTCGAGGCCGCGACCGAGCGCGTACGTCATGAGCTTCTCGGTGACGGTCCGCATGAATTGATCCGAGTAGCTCAACAAGAAATTGCGCAGATCCGCGGGGCCGCTGATCTTGGTCCCGTCGTACATCACGCTGCTCGGATCGATCACGTTGCTGCCGTCGCTCGTGCGCCAACGGCCGATTGCGTCGTACTGCTCGAGGGCGAAGCCGATCGGATCCATGAGCTGGTGACAGCCCGAGCACGCCGGATTGGCCCGATGGGCTTCCATCTGCTCGCGCATGGTGGGCACGCGCGTGTTGCCGGCGGCGTCGCCGGTCTTTTGTTCGAGGTCCGGGACATCCGGCGGCGGCGGCGGCGGCGGCACGCCGAGCAAGTTCTGCAACACCCAATAGCCGCGGATGACGGGCGAGGTTCTCACGGGCTGCGACGAAGTTGCGAGCAGACTACCCTTGCCGAGCAGCCCGCGACGCGCATCGAGCTCTTCGCCGAGCGCGACGCGCTGGAAGCGGCTGCCGTAAATACCGGGTATGCCGTAGTGCTTCGCGAGTCGTTCGTTGACGAACGTGTAGTCGGCGGTCAACAGCTCGGTGGCTGGCCGGTTCTCGCGTATCAGGCTGTCGAACAGCAGCTCCGTCTCGCGACGGAACGCCTGGCGCAGGTTGTCGTCGAAATCCGGGAACAACGCCGCGACGGGTACGTGGCCTTCCAGCGCCCGCAGGTTCAGCCATTGCCCGGCGAAGTTCGTGGTGAGTGCCTCGGAGCGCGGGTCCGCCAGCATCCGTCGAACCTGGCCGGCGAGCACGTCGGGCTCGGTGAGGCGCCCCTGCTCCGCGACGGTGAGCAGCTCCTCGTCCGGAATGCTGCTCCACAAGAAGAACGACAACCGCGACGCCAGCTCGAGATCATTGACTGCGTAGACTTCGCCCGGTGCGAGCTCCGTGGGCTCGTGCTCCAATCGGTAAATGAATTTCGGATCCGCGAGCAAGCGCTGCATGGCAAGCTCGATGCCGGCTTCGAAGTCGGCGCCATCACGCCCCGCGCGGTAGAAGTCGAGCAACGTGGCCACGTCCTCCGCGGTACCGGCGCCGCGGTACGCGTGCCGCACGAGATTCTCGACGATGCGCTGCGCGCACGGCTCCTCTTCCGCCGGGGCGGCCGGCCGGCAGGTGAGAATCGCCGCGCGACTCGGCGAGTCGCCGGCACCTTTAACGTCGTAAGGCCCGTCGATGCGCACGCTACCGATGTGCGGATAGAACGAGAAGCCCGGCAGGCCTCCCGTCTCGATCGTGCTGCGCTCGAACGCGCGGTTGATATCGAGGCCGGGCGCATAGTTCGTCGCTAGGAACGTGACGCCGACTTGGTGCGGGCCAGCCTTAACGGGCACGCGCACATCGATGGTCTTCAACTGCCCATTGCCGCCGCCAAAGCCGCGGTTCAAGTTGAACGCTTCGTCCCAGTCGATGAGCGCAACGCGTTCGCCGTCGAGAAGCACCTCGAGCTGCTCGCCGCGAATCTCGCCGAACGGACGGAAGTTGCCCATGTTGCCGAGGTTCACGGAGTAGACCTTGAGGTTGTACTCGGCGTCGGCGGGAAATACGTGCTCGACTGCGAGACCGCCGCGCGTGCCGAACGGTAAGCCTTCCACGTGGTAGTTTTGCGTCGCGTCGGTGGCGACGCGGTACATGGCCTGAGTCGGCGCCGAAACACGCCCGAGGGCCAAGCGGCTGATCTTGCCGGCCGCGCTCAGATAGGCTTCGAGCAGAGCCGGCGACAGCGCCAACGTGCCCGCTTGGTTATCGAAACCGCGACTCGAATCGTCGGCCGGCAAGAAGCTGCTGGCATCGATCTCGAGCGCCAAGAGGTCGCGAATGGCATTGCCATACTCGGCACGGTTCAGGCGGTGCAATCCGGGCGCCGGCAACCCGGCGGCCGGGTGAAGGTCGAGCTCGGTTTCGATGAAGCCGGCCAGCGCCGCGTAGGTGCCGTGCTCGGGGCGTGGCTTATCGAGGGGGGGCATCATGCCGGCACGCAGCTTGCGCACCACGCGCTCCCATTTTTCGGCATCGCCCGTGACGTCCGCGAGCCGAACCGGTTCGAGCGATAGATCGCCGACCTGCTCGGCGTAATTGTGACAGTCGAGGCAGTAGCGCTTGATCGTGGCTTCGTGCTCTGCGATGAGCTGATCGCGGCTCGGCTGACAGCCACTACCCAACACGGCAACGGCGAGCAGACCGCCTAGCTTCGATAACCGCCAGTGCACAACCACGTCCCCCGCCAACCGAGCGCTCTCATCCTAAGGACTATACTCGAACAACTTGGGCCTTGCCGAGGCGGGCGCCCGCGCTGCGGCACGTTGCGGCGGCAACGCCTCCAAAGATTCCTTTACCGCGGCCGGCCGGCCCCGAGCACGAACTGCTCGCGGCGCCATGTCGTGCCCGGTCCGAAAAACCGCGTCGACTAGAGACGCCAGGTGTAGCTGAATTTCACCGAGACATCGGCCGAGGTGGACTCGAACGAGTTGTCTTTCTCCGGGTCGGCGAGATTATGGTTCAAGACGATGAAACCTTCTCTGCCGGCCCGCGGTATCCAGTGCAGGCGGCTGTTGAAGCCGACAGTTTCCGAGACGTTGTCGTACTGCACGAGATTCGCCCACGACAACGTCGAGGAAAACGCCACCTCGGCACGCAACGACGTCAGGCGCACGACGAAATCGCCATCCGGCAAACTGATGTCGTTCACGTCGTAACTAGCGCTCAGCCGAAAGTGCGGCGAGGGCCGCCAGATCACCTCGGCCGTGGGGTTGGTATGGCGGCCATCATAGAACTCGCCGGCCGTCATGGTCGCGCGCAGCGACACGCGGCGCTGGCGGCCCGCATCGAAGCCGACTCGATAGTCCGTGAAGCTGTAGTCACCGGCCGGAATGACCACCTCTCGCCCACCCGCGGCGGGCGGCTCTCTATAGATGATGAAGTCCTGTTCCAGCACTTCGCGACTGCCCACGGCGCGCATGAACAGGTTGTCCTGGGTGTTGTTCTGCATCGTCAGACGTAACGACGAGATCTCGGACTCCAACTCACCGGTGTCGAGCCGTTCGACGCGGTAGCCGTCGAAACCGTGAAACAGCGACCGCAACCGACGGTCGACGAAGCGCCACTGGTGGCCGAAGTCGAGCGCCTGATCGCGAATCCCCGTCCGCTCGACGAAGCCGACGGCGGGATAGAAGTTGTCCTCCACCTGCCGCGTGTTGAACGAGCCGCGCCAGCCGACACTGTTCGGCATGCTGATGCCCGCGCCGAAAGCGCGGTCCTCGCCGTCGAAGCCCTCGTTGTCGGACTGCTGGTACCACGCTTGGCCTTCGAGCAAACGATTGCCCGGAAGCTTCGAGTTGCGATAGCGAAAATCGGCGCCAGCCAGAGAGCTATCGGCGTTGGACTGCGGGTCGCCGTCGGTGAAGATCATGCCGACGGCAGACTCGTCGAGCACGTTGGCGGCCACGCGGCCGACGAAGATGTCGCCCGCTTCGATGTCTTGAAACTCGCTCTGGCGGATCGCGAGGGCGCCTAAGTTCCAGCGACCTGCTCGACCGCTCAACTTGGCGCCGTAGTCGATGTCGACAGGCTCACCCGTGGCGCTGAGACCAATCCTTCGCGAGAAAAACGGCCGCGCGTTCTGTGCCGCCGCGGCAGGTACCGCGGGATTGAAGCTGCCGCCGCTATTTCCGCCACCGCCCCCGCCGCCGCCACCCCCGCCCCCAGGGCGATTGGAGCCGCCGGCACCGATGCGGCCGAACTCGAAGATGTCGGCATCTTGCAGAAAGAAATCGCGTTTCTCGGGAAAGAACAGGCTGAAACGCGTGAGATTGACCTGCCGATCATCGATCTCAGTTGCGGAGAAGTCGGTGTTGACCGTAAGCGCGATGTTCAGCGAAGGCGTGATCTTGTAGAAGACGTCGAGCGAAGGCGTGAGCTCGGATTCATGCGCGCCCGTGGCGTAGGCGTGGTTCTGGCGCGCCACTACGGACGGCACGACGTCGAGGCCGGCGCCCTGTTTCAGACCCTCGAACCCGATCGCCGTGCCGGCGACACCGGGGTTCAACTGCCGATTGCGCGACACCCAGCCGAGCGTCTCGCCATTGCGCTGAATCGCACGCTCGAAGTTGATACCCCACTCCGCCAGACTCGGGTTGAACGACAACGTCTTGAACGGAATGGCCATCTCCGCCGTCCAGCCGTCGGCATCGCGCGTGGCGGCGCCGAGCCAAATACCGTCCCAGTTGCTCTCGAGGTTCGACGTGTCCTGGTACAACGCCTCCCAGCGCACGCCGTTCGGGTTCACCTGGAAACGGTAGCCGTTGCGCCGATCGAGGTAGGGATCCAGGATCACGGAGAACCGATCCTCGTTGTTGAGACCCTCACCCTGACGCAGCACGTGGGCCGTGATGTTGTCGGCGTCGGTATCCCAGAGCCGCGCGGCCACGTAGAGCGCGTCGTCGTCGAAATAGACGCGGATCTCCGAGCGCTGGGACGGCGGCGCGTATTCCACGGGGTCGAGCTGATGGAGATCCTCGATGAGCGCTGCTTGCGCCCACATCGGCTCGTCAAGCACGCCGTCGATCACCGGCGCCTCGTCGATGCGGACGATTTGCAGGGTCTTGCTCGCTCCAAGGTCGGCGGGCAGCGACTGTGCGTGCGCCGCGGCCACCCACAACGGCAAGGCGCCGAGAGGCGCCGCGCGCAGCAGCACTAGGAGCAGCCAATGCAGGTCGAGGCGAAACATTGTTCTTTGGGTTTCCGCCCGTCGCTCGAGCCAACGTCGCGCGCCGCGGCCGCTCGACCTACAGCAGCGCCCGGCCGAGACCGATCAGCCCGCCCACGATCAGCACGAGATTGACGATGCCGGTGATGCCGGCGCCCGGGCCGCGCTTGTCAGCGGCCTGCGTATAGCCGATCGCGTAAATCACGCGGCCAACGACGAACACGGCGCCGAGGACGGCGGCCCAGAGCTCGCTCACGTACAGGCCGAAAATCCAGACGCCCGGCACGAACACGATGAGACTCTCGAGCGTGTTGACATGCACGCGATTGACACGCTCGAAGTCGGCGTTGCCCGTGGTGGCAGGCGCCTTGATGCCATACTTGACGCGGGCCCGCCCCACGAGCGCCGCCATCGCGCTGTACTCGAGCAGCGCCAGCAAGATCGTGACGAATACCAATTCCATTGTGCTCCCCCCTCTATTGCCTCGTGCCGTTATGCCGCGCGTAGCCCGAGAATCCGGCGGGCCTCGGCGGGTGTAGCCACGGTGCGCCCGAAGCTGCCGGTGAGCACCGCGACTCGTTGCACGAGCTCGGCGTTGCTCGTGGCAAGCCGATTCTTGTCGAAACGCAAATTGTCCTCGAGGCCCGTGCGGCAATGGCCGCCGAGCTCGAGCGCCCATTCGTTGACGTCGAGCTGGTGGCGACCGACCCCGGCGGCGGTCCACGTCGCGCCGGGCAGCACGCGCTGCAATTGCGCGAGCTCGAACTCGAGCACCTCGCGATCTGCGGGCAATGCACCCGGTATGCCGAGCACGAACTGCACGTGCACCGGTGCTTTGAGCAGACCATCTGCGACGAGCTTGGCGGCGTTGTACAGCATCGCGAGGTCGAAGATCTCCACCTCGGGCTTGATGTCGTGCTCGAGCATGCTCGCCGCTAGATCGTGGATCAGCTGCGGATGGTTCTCGTAGATCATCTTGGCGAAATTCACCGAGCCCGTGGTCAACGATGCCATCTCGGGCTTGTGCCGCAGCATGCCGCCACGCTCCTTCCCGGTGCCGCTGCGCCCGCCGGTGGAGAACTGCACGATCATGTCGGGACAATGCTTTTTGAGACCGGCGAGGAACAAGCCGAATTTATCCGCGTCCGAGGTGGTCGTGCCGTCGTCGTTGCGCACGTGCACATGAACCAGAGCCGCGCCGGCCTCGTAAGCGGCGTGCGTCGACTCGATTTGCTCCGGCACGGTGATCGGCACCGCTGGATTGTCCTTCTTGGTCGGCACCGAGCCCGTGATGGCCACAGTGATGATGCACGGCGTGCTCATGCGCTTTAGTTGGTCCTTGCCCCGGGAACGGGGCGGTCGCTGCGGCAGCATTCTAGAACGGGCGCGCCATCCGCGACCACGCTTTCCGCGCGCTTGCGAAAGCCGTGGAGGCTATTATGCTGCACGCCTCCATATTTCTTCAGAGGGAGAGACTCATGTCGACGCTGACACTTGCGCAGGCGAACCAGATCATCGCCAAAGCACTGGAAAAAGCCCGCGCGATGAAGATCAAGCCGGTGACGGTCGTCGTGCTCGACGACGCCGGCCATCTGCGCGCGATGCAACGCGAGGACGGCGCGAGCATGTTTCGCTTCGACGTGGCCACGGGTAAAGCCTGGGCCGCCGTCGCCATGGGCACCTCGAGCCGGGCGGTCGCCGGGCGAGCCAAGGACAACCCGAACTTCTTCATCACCCTCGCGGCCACGGCCCAGGGCAAGTTCCTACCGCAGATCGGCGGCGTGCTGATTCGCGACGCCGCCGGCGCGATCATCGGCGCGGCCGGCGCGAGCGGCGGGACCGGCGAGGAAGACGAAGCGATCTGCGCGCACGGGATCGAGCAGGTCGGCTTGGTGGCGGACGCGAAGGCCTAGTCGTTACCGGGCAGGCACTCGAACACCCCGAGACTGACCTCGGGGCGCCAGATCCAAGACTTCTTGAGCTCGACGGGTGCGGTGAACGTGGCCGCATCGGTCACCGTCAACGTGTAGTCGAGTCGCGAGCCGTCGGCTTGCGGAGTGAATCGCTCCACTAGCACGGCCGCCGCGGAGAGCGGGATGCCGACGCTATCGAAATGCCCCCAGCTCGACTTCGTCGTCGTGACCACGAGCGTCGCGCCTTCGAAGTGCCCGACGGAGTACCCAAGCGGACCCGGGGGCGCCGCGGCTGCCGCAGCCTCGCCCGCCGCAGCCATGTGCACGATACGGCGCGTGTCGTACTCCTCGATGCGAATCAGGACGCTCGCGCCTTGGTCCACGATCTGCATCGGATACGGCTGCTCCATGATCGTGGGCATCCCCTTCGGCGTGCAGTTGCGCGTGGGGTCGTCCTCCGCGTAGTCGAACGCCTCGAGCGCAGCCTTGGCCGCTGGCGTCAACGGATAACGACTGAAGTCGAAGTTTGCTTGGACCGCTTCCGGAAACAGCACGGCGCCCACCGAGCCGCTGCTCCAGGTGCGATAGATACCGAGCTCGGGACGCGACGCGTCACCCTCGCTGGCCTGCAACAACTCGCTGGCACGCAACGTCGTATCCGACCAACGGGCCGCGCCACCGAGCACGATTTCGCGGCCGCCCGGCAGCAAAATGTTGCGCACGAAAATGTTGTTGGAGTTGCGGCGCGATGGATTACCCGCCACGCGCAGGCGATCGCCAACGTTGAACAAGTCTCGAGTGATGCCCCAGCGGCTGATGCCGCTGATCGACAAGGTCTCGATCTCCCACGACGCGCCTTCACCGCTCGCCGCCGTCCCGGCGGGGACGCGCAACGTGAACACGACGTGCGGGTTTTGCCAGCGAAACTCCGTTACCTCGCCCTCGATCTCCGTCATGCTCGTGGTATCGAACCAGGCCGACACGCTATGGTGAGCGCCCGCGAGCGACGCCCAAGCGAGTAGAGTCGCAGTCGTCAGCAGTCGAGTCGTCGTCATGTCAGTAAATTCCGCAGTTCCATCGCCGAGGGATGCAGTCTACTGTTGTCATCGGAGCATTGTCCCCTGCTGACCCTAGCCGGCGCGAGCCGACCTGCCTAACATGCGCCGCGCGATGCCATCGATCCAGCTCGAGCACAAGTATTGGGTTTTCCTGGTCTGCGTGATCGGGATCTTCATTACCGTGTTCGACACGAGCTCATCGATCGTGGCGCTGCCGACGATCGCGGAGGAGTTCGGCACGGATCTGCTCACGGCCCAATGGGTCATCGCCGGCAACGGGCTCACGATCGCCGCGCTCCTGGTGCCGATGGGCAAGCTCTCCGATGTGCTCGGCAGGAAACGCATCTATGTCGTGGGCGCGCTGATCTTCGCCATCGGCGCGCTGCTCGGCGCGCTAGCCGGGTCGATCTATGGGCTCATCGCCGCGCGCGTCTGCGTGGGCATCGGCTCGGCTATGACGCAGGCGGCCGGCATGGCGATCCTCGTCACGAGCTTCGACGCCGGCGAGCGGGCCAAGATGCTCGGTCTGCAGCTCGGCGCCGTCGGCCTGGGTTCGATCGTGGGCCCGGCCACGGGCGGCATCGTCGTCGGCACGCTCGGCTGGCGAGTGCTGTTCGCCATCACGGCGGCCGGGATGCTCGCGGTCGCGATCGGCGCGCAGCGCACGCTGCGGCGTCGCGAGCAGCGACCGAAATCCGTGGAGCCGTTCGACTATCTCGGGGCGCTGCTGTCCTCGACTTTCCTCGTGGCTTTGTTGCTCTCGCTCACACTCGGCCCGACCTTGGGCTGGCTGGCACCCACCACGCTCGCCGGCGCGCTCGCGGCGGTGTTGCTGCTGGCGCTCTTCGTCGCCCTCGAGCGCCGCACGGTGGCGCCAATGCTCGATCTCGCGCTGTTCCGTCGGGCCGAGTTCGCGCTCGGCGCTTTGGCCGCCCTCGTCGCTTTCATGGGGATCGCGGCGATCCGCTTCCTCGTGCCGTTCTTCCTGCAGAACGTGCGGGGCTATACGGCCGCAACCGTTGGCCTCTTGATCGTGCCGGCGGCCGTCATCACGGCGATCGCAGCACCGTTCGCGGGTCGCTTGGCCGACCGGTGGGGCGTTCGCCTGTTCGCCAACATCGGCCTCGGCGTCACCATCGTCGGGTTCGCCGTGTTCACTCTGGTGCATGCGACAACGCCGATCTGGGTGGTCGTGGTGGGACTCATGATCATGTCGTTCGGCATGGCCGTGTTCGGCGCGCCGAACTCCGCTTCCATACTGAACTGCGTCGACGAGAGTGCCCAAGGCGCCACGGCGGGGTTCGTCAGCCTGTGCCGCAACTCGGGCAACGTGATCGGCGTGACGTTCGGCACCGTAGTGGTCACGTTGACGATGGGTGCAGCCGGCTATCCGCCATCGCTCGTCGCGATCGATCCCAACGCCGACCCAGGCATCCTCGCGGCGTTCAGCTCTGGAATCGACGTTGCGGCGACGCTGCTCGCGGCGCTTGCGACCGTGGTGCTCGCGATCGTCGTGCTGTGGTCGTGGCGCGCGAGCCGCGCGGCGGCTACTCCTCGGTGAGGAACCGGCGCGCGACGTTGAGATCGCAGGCGAGGCCGGTAGGCGTCAAGTCCGGTCGATAATCCCACTCGGCACTGTAGGTGATGGGCGCCGCCAGGTAGTCCGGATCTGCCAACGTGGCCTCGTAGCGCAAGTGCTTACTGTCCTCGCTCACGCTGAAGCTCTCGACGAGATGCTTGTTCGGCCCCGATGGCAGACCGCCCATCGCATTACCTTCCTTGTGGGGCGCGAACTGCACTGTGTCGACCAGCAGAGTCTCGCCCTCCCAATGACCGATCGAGTGGCCGTGCAGTGATGGCGCGGCCGGTTGCGGGTGGTTGCGGCCGTCGAGATAGACGACACGTTCCGAGCTCATCCAGTCGACGTGGAACTTCACGACGTCGGCGGCGACTTCGACCACGCTCGTGACGGGATAGAGCATCAACGTAGGCGCGGTTACCGGTACGCAATCAGCGTGTGCGGTCTCGCGACTGTCGAACGCCGCCACCGCTGTGCGGCCGCGCTCCGTCAGCTGCCAAGTCCTCAGGGAGCCGTTGAAGCCGAAAAGTCCCTGACGCGGCGGGAACCAGGTGCCGGCGATCGACATAGCAGCGACGTTCTCGGGCGCTTTGCGGCTGGCCGCAGAGCCGATGTTGAGCGGCAAGACGGAGCCATCGGCCGTCACGAGCTCGCGACCGAGCACAACACTGCCGGCGCCGCGTTTCGACGGATTGCCGCGCACCGTGACACGATCGCCAACAGCCACGGCATCGGGCGTCAAGCCGAGCGGCAACAACACCGAGCTCGCACCCGCTTCGACTTGCTGCGTACGCGTGGTGCCGTCCGCCTCCGTGACACGCAGCGACACATAGACGTGCGGGTTGCGCCAGTCGTAGCTCATCACCACCCCTTCGATGGTCACGTTCCGGCTCGTATCGAACATCGCCGCGCTATGGTGCGCAGCCACGGGCTGCACACTGGCCCACGCCACCGCAACCGCGAGCAACACCGCGCAGCTCACGGTCTGACGCCGCACGCTACTCAGCGGCGTTGTCGAACAGCCAAACGACAGCAATCGTTTCTCCCGGCAAGCATCGTCGCGCGAGATCGCCCCTCGGCTAACCGTAGCAGACCGCCGTCAGATGCCCAAGTGCGCCGCGATCGCCGCGTAATCGGTCAGGTCGTCGAACCGTACGACGTGCTCGACGCCGCGCCCGACGGCGACGAAATCGTAGCCGAGCGCAGTACTGGCGCGTTGGTCCCACGGACTGTCACCGAAGTAAGTGACCCTGCGGAACACCTCGTCGCCGGAGGCGCGCAGCTCTGCCAAACGCATGATCGCAGTCCGTGCAACGGCATCGGACCCTGTCGCGAGCGCCAGCCGCTTTGGATCGATCCCCACGTAGCGCAGCTTCAGCGTCGCAGTCTCGTACCAGCCGCCCGTGGCGATCGCCACGCGGACACCAGGCTCTTGGCCAAGGCGTTCGATGAGCCGCACCGCACCGTTGATCTCCCGGATCGCACGCTCGTGCCCTGCGAGATAGGCGCGCGTGGCGGCCACGAAGCGACTGGCCACTTCCGCGCGCAACTCCGCCGCTCGTGCACCGTAGTCGCCGCCGCGCAGGACCTCGTCCAGAACACCGCTGTCCGTGACGTGCGTATACGACGCCCACGTGGGATCCACCTCGACGCCGAGCACGCTACGCACGGCGGCGGCATACAAGTCGCCATCGAGGCCCGCCGTATCGACGAGCGTGCCGTCGATGTCGAACATCACGAGCTGCACAGGCGGACGCGTGCCTAATTCGGTAACGCGGAGCGATGAAAGTGGACGATGCGCCAGGTGTCGCCGCGCTTCGCGATGACGAACGTCACGCGGCCGGGCGTGCTGACGGGCTCGCCGGCGCGCACGCTCGTGGTCGTATCGAGTCCGGTGACGAGCACCGTGCCGTCGGCGAGCTCCGCGACGACGCGCTCGCCGAGCGTGGCACCGCGCGGCCGGTTGTTGCGCAGCGCTTGCTCGAAATAGCGCCGAATGTCCGCGGACGC
>Ga0105252_10000301_pt1 | contig 38962 bp, 37 predicted proteins | sample EasRivMeERMZT100_FD_89675 | JGI IMG/M metagenome (GOLD analysis project Ga0105252, IMG submission 89675) | Soil microbial communities from meander-bound floodplain in the East River, Colorado, USA - East River MetaG ERMZT100 | ecosystem: Environmental > Terrestrial > Soil > Floodplain | place... | reverse complement strand
GGGAGCTGGGTAGTCGGTCTGAAGCGCGAGGAGAGAACAAGACTTCTGGGCGCTTTCAGGCAAAGGATGGCTTGATCTCACGTCCTACGCCAGTTCGCCGTGGTTCGTAGATCGCCGCCGTGCTGCGGTCTATTCGCCGGCGGGACGCGTGTCCCTGGCGCGGATTTTCTGCCCAACCCAATAGAGGCAGAATATCGCTATACCAAGGGCAACGCCGACCTCGTTCTCAGTAAAGTCGACGACGCTGGTTGTTCTTCCAACCAGGGGCTGAAGCACCTCGATCGCAAGTCCCAGAAGACTGATCGCAAACACGATGCCGATTCCCTGCCACAGCGTCAGCTTGGGCACCGACAACAGGGCTGCGCCGGCAAGCGCCGCGTATGCAACCACATGACTGAGATCGACTGAGTTCCAGGAAAACAGCCGCATCGGGTCCGACGCATCCGATGGCAGGAAACTCAGTACCAGCACGGCTATGAGCACCAATACCGATGTAATCCTGCAAACGGTGTGGATCGATGGGGTCGAGCTCAGCATGTCGTTCGGCGTCCTGTCCACAGTCGCAGCCAGCGGCTGTTACAGGCGCCAGACATGCAGTCCGGCCGCGGCGAGTGCTTCGCGGTCGAACTGCGACCTGACGTCGATGAAACAGCCGCCCTTCGTGACCTTGCGTGCGAGTGCTTCCTCGCCCATTTCCCGGAACTGCCGATGGGCGACAGCCACGACCATCGCATCGGCCATAGGCAGCGTCTCCCAAGGGACAAGATCGAGACCGTATTCGTGACGAGCTTCCGCGGCGTTGGCTACCGGATCGTGCACGAAGACCTGTATGCCGTAGGCTCTGAGTTCGTTGATGACGTCGATCACATGTGAATTGCGCAGATCTGGAACGTTCTCCTTGAATGATAATCCGAGTACGCTGACCTTCGCGTCCTTCACGGCGTGACCACTGCGAATCATCTGTTTGACGGTTTGCTCGGCGATGAACTTTCCCATGTTGTCGTTGATGCGCCGTCCCGCGAGGATGACCTCGGGATGGTAGCCCAGCATTTCGGCCTTGTAGGTCAGGTAATAGGGATCCACGCCGATACAGTGGCCGCCGACGAGTCCGGGCCGGAACGGCAGAAAATTCCATTTGGTGCCGGCCACCTGGAGGACCTCGAGGGTATCGATCCCGATTCGGTTGAAAATGATCGCCAGCTCGTTAACGAGCGCGATATTGAGGTCGCGTTGGGTGTTCTCGATGACCTTAGCGGCCTCGGCAACCTTGATGCTAGAAGCGCGGCACACGCCTGCGACCACTACGGCGCAGTAGAGACTGGCGAGCCGCTCAAGTGTCTCCGGGGTGTCGCCGGCGACAACCTTCACGATGGCCTCGAGCCTGTGCTCCTTGTCGCCGGGGTTGATGCGCTCGGGTGAGTAGCCGACGTTGAAGTCTTTGAGCCAGGTCTTCCCAGAGTTTTTCTCCAGTATTGGGATGCATACTTCTTCGGTCGCTCCCGGGTACACGGTCGATTCATAAACCACGGTTGCGCCCTTTTTCATGTATTTGCCGACCGTGGCGCTTGCGCCGACCAGCGGCCCGAAGTCAGGTTGGCGCACAGCGTCTACGGGCGTAGGGACTGCGACTACGATGATATCGGCGGCGGCGAGCTGTGCCGGATCGGTTGTTACCACGAGCTTGGTTGCGGCGCGCAATTCCTCGCCGGAGATCTCTCCGGTCGGGTCGACGTGACGGCGGTAGCTCTCGACTTTCTCGGCGCTGAGGTCAAATCCGATCGTCCGGAACTTCCTGCCGAACGCCACTGCCAGCGGCAAGCCGACATAACCGAGCCCGACAACGGCGACGGTGCTCATGAACCTCTCCCTTATCTCTTGGATTGACGCAATTCTCCCCGAAATCCTCGATTTTGGGGCCGCGTCAAAGCGACGGTTGGCGATTCTAATCCGGGAGGGCTCGTATATGTCTGCAAAATAGCGTTGTGCGTTCGGGACACCGCCGAGTTCTGTCCGAGGAGCATCCGCTGGACAGAGGGATCGTCAATGCAACTTTTTCGCGGCCGCCGGTGGATTCGCTGACGCTTGGCACACGTTCTCGTTGAGCGATTTCTCAAGGGCAACCTACCTGTCCGCCGCGAGGGCTTGCTGTCTCCGGACCGTCGCTTGCAGACGACAGAGTGCGGTCGGGCACGGAGCATTCTGCGCTTGACACGGCTTGCCCAGCGACTTCATGATATCGTCATAGGGTCCGTCATTTTCGATTGCTTAATCGCACATGAACTGGGTGATCTTGTTGTCAGTGTTGGTTGGATGGCTCCTCGCCGGTTTGGCCGTGGCCTACTTGTTTGGCCGCCTTATCCGAGGAGTGGAAACCGCGGACAACGTCGGCGACCTGGTCCCCCCGGTAGTGAGCTATCTGCGGCGCAACAGGCGAGTCAAGACGGCCTCGCGCATGCGCGTACTAACCCAGCCCAAAGCGCGACGCGAGACTGGCACCCGGCATTAGGGCAGGACTACCTCTTGCAAGGAGATGCAAGAGGCCGGTTTTCCAGCATTTCCTCCTCGAACACTGCATGCCCCGGGGCGTAATCCGGCCTGAAGCCTGTCCTTCGATCTCTGCACGGGACAGTCCTTCCGAAAATCAGCTAGACTCCACGGGTCCTTCGAGTTCCCTCGTTGAATAGATCCCAGTTGCCGGACTCAATCAGGAACCCGCTGCTCATCCAAAGTGCCAACGCGAGCGGATTGCGATGAAAGTCCTGGTAACCGGCGGGGCCGGCTATATCGGATCCCATACCTGTGTCGAACTGATGCAGGCGGGGCACGAAGCGGTCATTCTGGACAATCTCTGCAACAGCCACAGTGCGGTGCTCGAACGCATCGCGCGGATTGTCGGTAAGACACCTGAATTCGCAAGGGCGGACGTTCGCGATCCGGGGGCATTGCGGGAGGTATTCGTCCGGAACCGCTTCGACGCGGTGATCCATTTCGCCGGGCTCAAGGCGGTGGGCGAATCGGTTGAAAAACCGATCGAATACTACGACAACAATGTGCAGGGCGCGTTATCGCTGTGCCGCGTGATGGCGGAGGCGGGAGTCGGGATGCTGGTGTTCTCCTCCTCGGCTACGGTTTACGGCAGCGCCTCTTCGGGGCCGATTCGCGAGGATGCACCGCTCGGGCCCACCAACCCCTACGGTCATTCGAAACTGATGGTCGAGCGGATACTCTCGGATCTCGCCGCGTCCGATCCGGCCGCGTGGCGCATCGCCTTGCTGCGATACTTCAATCCTGCGGGCGCGCATCCGAGCGGGTTGATCGGCGAGGATCCCCAGGGCATTCCGAACAACCTCATGCCCAATATCGCACAGGTCGCCGTGGGCATTCGCGACAGGGTTCGCGTGTTCGGCAGCGACTACCCGACGGGCGATGGTACCGGGGTGCGCGACTACATCCACGTGGTGGATCTCGCGCGCGGCCACCTTGCTGCGATGGAAACCATGCAGCGCGAGCGGCGGGGTTTCACGGTGAATCTCGGCACGGGGCAGGGGATCTCGGTGCTGGAGGCTGTGCGCGCCTTCGAGCGCGCGAGCGGGAAGTCGATTCCGTTCGAGCGCGTCGCCCGGCGTGCGGGCGATGTGGCCGAGTGCTACGCGGACCCGACGCTGGCGCAAGAGCTGCTTGGCTGGAAGGCACGCTGCTCGCTCGACGACATGTGCCGCGATGCGTGGCGATGGCAAAGCATGAACCCTCACGGCTATCGGGAGGAAGGCGCGCAGTCGGGAGAGCGCGTGACGTAATACACGTACGGAGGCGGCGCGGCTGGGGCGCGCCGATGACACCGGGAGACTGGATCGAAGATGAAAGTTCTTGTTACTGGCGCCGCCGGGTTTATCGGTTCGACGCTGACCCATGCGCTGCTCGATCGCGGCGACGAAGTCGTAGGCATCGACAATCTGAACGACTACTACGACGTGCGGCTCAAGCAGGCGCGGCTCGATCGCTTGCTGCCGCGCAAGGGGTTCGTGTTTGAGAAGCTCGACATCGTCGAACGCAAGCCGATGGGCGAGCTTTTCGCCGCCGGCAGATTCGACGCGGTCATGCATCTGGCCGCGCAGGCCGGGGTGCGCTACTCGATCGAGAATCCTTCGGCCTACATCGATGCCAACGTCGTTGGTTTCACTCACGTGCTCGAAGGCTGTCGCCACTCTCGGGTCGGGCATCTCGTTTTCGCCTCGAGCAGCTCGGTCTACGGCGCAAACACGCGGCTGCCGTTTTCCGAGCACGATAATGTCGATCACCCGGTCTCGCTATACGCAGCGACCAAGAAAGCGAACGAGCTGATGGCGCATAGCTACGCCAGCCTCTATGGATTGCCGTGCACCGGCCTGCGTTTCTTTACCGTCTACGGCCCCTGGGGGCGTCCCGACATGGCGCTGTTCAAGTTCACCGAGGGAATTCTCGCCGGACGTCCTATCCCGGTGTTCAACCGCGGCGACATGGTGCGCGATTTCACCTACGTGGACGACATCGTCGAGGGAATCGTGCGCGTTATCGGGCAGCCTGCTGTTCCTGCGGCCGGCTGGAGCGGAGATCGACCGGACCCGGCGACGAGTTATGCTCCCTGGCGCATCTTCAACATAGGCAACAACCGGCCGGTCAAGCTCATGCGCTATATCGAAGTGCTCGAGCAGTGCCTGGGTAAGAAAGCGCAGCTCGATCTTCTTCCGATGCAGGCGGGAGACGTTCCTGCGACTTGCGCGGATACCGGTGAACTGGAAAGGGCGGTCGGTTACAAACCGCAAACCCCGGTCGAAATCGGCGTCAAGCGCTTCGCCGAGTGGTACCAGGGGTATTATCGCGATCTACGCAGATGAAGGCTGAAACGCGCCCGGGACTGTTGCACCACGGCACGCCCGCACTGTTCCATGAGGGCGTGCAGTACCGGGTGCTGTCCGCGTGCGTGGGCGTTTCGCTCGCGCTGCATGTGGCGGCGTTGTTCGCGTTTCCCGGTCTTCGGCCGAGCGTGAGTGCAGGTGGTGCCAAGCCGCTGACGGCGACATTTTCTTCGACACTGGCTCGGCCCGAAGCCCTGACTGCAGCGCCGAAGCCGCTCTCGCGGTCGCGACGGGAAGTGAATTTCGAGGCGCAACCGCAGATTCTTGCCACGTCGGGGCCCGCCGTCCCCGATGTGCCGCAGCCGGCCGAGCCGATTTCCTTGTACGCACCGGTGCAGCAGACCGCGGGCACCGCACCTCCAGCGACCGACACATCAGGCGGCCGCGAAACGCCTGCAACCCTTGGCCGATCCACCGAGAAATACTTGGCTGAAGCGGCGGACACCGGTCTGTTGGAAAAGTATCGGCTTGCCCTGATCGACGCCGCCAAGCGCTACAAGCGCTACCCGAGTCGGGCGATAGAGACGGGATGGCAGGGGCGGGTGGAGATTCGGTTGGTGGCCGGCTCGGACGGCACGATCAAGAGCGCAATCATCAAGAGATCGAGCAGCTATCAGATCCTTGATGATCAGGCCCTGGACATGGTGAAGAAGAGTGCGAGGGCCGAGCCGATTCCGTCGGCGCTGCGCGGCCGGGAATTCACCTTGGACATTCCCGTGATCTTCGAACTTCAGGCCGGCTGAGATCCAAGACCTTGGGATTGGACCTGCATCGGGGCAAACGCCACCACGTGGTCTACATCGAGACGGATGCCGATGCGTTCGCCGATCGCGTGGTTGTGGTGGCTTGGCACGAGCGCGAGGACTTTCCGGCCGCTGCCGAGCCTGAGCGTGTAAAGAATCTCGGCGCCCCGGAACGCCTTGTTCAGCACCTCTGCCTGCATGCCGCTTGCGTCGTCGTGCATGATGTCGTCGGGCCGCAGCAGTACTTCCACCTGGCAGCCCTTGCCGCAGGCGTCGCAGCCCATGCCGCAACTCGCCGGAATCTCGCCGTTCAGCACCCCAAGCTCGATGCTGACCTGCCGCGGTGACAACACCGCGCCGGGCAGGAATACCCCCTGGCCTACGAAATCCGCGACGAAACGCGTGGCCGGACGATGATAGAGGTTGTAGGCGCTGTCCCATTGCTCGATCTGCCCGCCGTGCATGACTCCCACCTCATCGGCGATCGCAAAAGCCTCGTCCTGGTCGTGGGTGACGAGGATCGCGGTCATGTTGAAGCGCTTGATCACAGCGCGTACGTCCGCGGCGAGCCGATCGCGCAAGGCAACGTCCAAATTGGAAAACGGCTCATCGAGCAGCAGGAGATCCGGCTGAGGCGCTATCGCCCGGGCCAAGGCCACGCGTTGCTGCTGTCCTCCCGATAGCTCGTGTGGAAATTTTGCTTCCAAACCGGATAGTCCGGTCGCGTCGAGGTAGTGTCCGATGCGCCGTTCGCGTTCTGCCTTTTCGATGCCGTGGAGGCCGAAGGCGATGTTCTGCACCACGCTAAGGTGAGGAAACAAGGCATAGTCCTGAAAAACCATGCCGACAGATCGGCGCTCAGGCGGAACCATCAGCCCCGGTTTGCTCACCAGGCTGTTGTTGAGCCGGATTTCGCCGGACTGAATCGGCTCGAAGCCGGCGATGCAGCGCAGCACCGTGGTCTTGCCGCAGCCGCTCGGCCCCAACAGGCAGCCGATGGCGCCGCGCTTCAGGTCGAATGAAAGCCCGCGGACAACCTGATGGTTGCCGTAGGCTTGGCGTATGTCGCGGAGGGCGAGGACGGCGCCGTCCGTCAGTTCGCTTTGGGCATTCATGGTCGCCTATTATGACTCAAAACTAAATAAGAATCATTCTTGATAAAATGGGTCACTTCAACCAAGCCAATCGGATTCTCAGCGAAGAGTCCCATCCAGTGTGAACTCGGTCAGCGCCGTTTCCTCAATCGCCATCTCGCGCGCCCCGCGCTCCGCGGCAGGGCTGGCTTTCTGCGCCATCGCGGTCGCCGCGCTGCTGCTTGCTCCGATTGCAATGGTGCTGGGCGGTGCATTCGCTCCAGGACAGGGGAGTTGGCAGCATTTGACTGCTACTGTGCTTCCCGACTACATCGCCTCGACGCTATGGCTCGGGCTGGGCGTTGCTTTCGGCGTGATGCTGACGGGGGTGTCGAGTGCATGGCTGGTTACCACGTATCGTTTTCCGGGACGCACCCTTTTCGAATGGGCGCTGATCCTGCCGATGGCGGTGCCGGGATACGTGATCGCATACGCGTACACCGATTTCCTTCAGTTTGCGGGTCCGGTACAGAGCGCGTTGCGCACGATCACCGGTTGGCAGGCGGGTGAGTACTGGTTCCCCGACATCCGGTCCCTGGGCGGCGCCATTCTGGTTTTTTCGCTGGTGCTCTATCCCTATGTCTACCTGCTTGCCCGTGCTGCTTTCCTTGAGCAGTCAGCGAACCTTGTCGAGGCCGGTCGTCTTCTGGGCAGGGGCGCGTGGGGAACCTTTTTCCGCGTAGCGCTTCCGCTTGCTCGGCCCGCGATCGCGGCGGGCACTTCGCTCGCGCTGATGGAAACGCTCGCCGACTTCGGCGCAGTTTCATATTTTGGCGTGCAGACCTTCACGACCGGCATCTACCGCGCCTGGCTGTCGATGGGCGATCCCGCAGCGGCGGCACAACTCTCGGCGGCTCTGCTCGCGGTGGTGTTCGCAATCCTTCTGGTGGAGCGCTGGAACCGTGGCCAAGCCCGTTACTACGACTACTCGATGCGCTCACAGGAGCGGCTGCATCGGCTGTCAGGACGCGGGGCGACGGTGGCCATACTGGTGTGTGCTGCGCCGCCCATACTGGGCTTCCTCTCACCGGCGGTCATCCTGATCTACCGAGTTGCCGCAGAGACCGGGCCCCTGTTTTCCGAGCGGTTTCTTTCACTCGCAATCAACAGCTTCACGCTTTCGGGCATCACGGCCGCTGCAGCCGTTGCGCTCGCCCTGCTGCTTGCCTATGCCGCACGGCTTTCGCATTGGCGGCCCGTGCATGTCGCCAACCGCGTCGCGGCGCTCGGCTATGCCATGCCCGGGGCCGTGATTGCGGTGGGGATCCTGGTCCCGGTCGCTCTTCTTGATAACTGGCTCGCTGCCTGGCTGGAAGCCCAGTGGGGGATGAAGGTCGGCTTGATTTTTACCGGCAGCGTGATCGCTCTGGTGTATGCCTATCTGGTTCGTTTCCTCGCCATCGCGCTGCAGGCGGTAGAGGCGGGACTCGCCAAGATCCGGCCCAGCATGGAGGATGCCGCACGGAGTCTGGGACGCACGCCCGGGCAGGTGCTCGCACGAGTGCACGCGCCGATGATGGGCTCGAGCCTGCTCGCGGCGGGCTTGATCGTGTTCGTCGACGTCATGAAGGAGTTGCCCGCGACGTTTGCGATGCGCCCCTTCAACTTCGACACTCTCGCAGTGCAGGCCTACCACTATGCGTCCGACGAGCGGCTCGCCGAGGCCGCCGCCGCATCGCTGGTCATCGTCGGCGTCAGCCTTGTGCCGGTGATTCTGCTTTCACGGGTGATCGTCAAGGGACGGGGGACGTCGGGCTGATTCTCCGCGGGCCCCTGTCCCGATTCCTACTTCCAACCCACGCGGTCGAAGATCTTCTGTGCGAGCGGTTGGTTCTTTCCGAAAGCGAATACGCTGTGTGTGTCTTGCCTGAAAGTCCCGAGTGCGGCGAAAACCGGATTGGTGATCTGCACGGTCGCAACGGCCGGCCACTCGTTGTTGCCGTCGGCGAAGTAGCGCTGAGCGTCGTCGCTCGCCAAGTATTCGAGGAAACGCACGGCGTTGTCGCGGTGAGGGGCGTTCTTGAGCACGCCCGCGCCCGAAATGTTTATGTGCGTTCCACGGTCGCCCGGTGCCTGGTTGGGCCACACGACGGCCACTTTTTCCGCGATCGCCCTCTCATTGGGTTTGGCCGAGCGTGCAAGCCGCGCGTAATAGTAGGTGTTGGCTACTGCGATCTGACATTCACCGGCTGCAACCGCCGCGATTTGATCGGTGTCGCCGCCCTTGGGTGCACGCGCCAGGTTCCCTGCGACGGCCTTTGCCCAGGCTTCGGCCTTGGCTTCGCCCAGGTGACTGATGAGGCTGGACAGCAGCGACAAATTATAGATGTGCCCTCCCGAGCGGACGCAGATCTTGCCTTTCCATTTCGGGTCTGCAAGGTCCTCGTAGCGCGTCAGTTCGCCGGGCCTGATCCTGGACTTGTCGTAGTAGATCACCCGAGCCCGGGTCGAAAACCCGAACCACAGGCCGTCTGGATGGCGCAGGTTTGCGGGAATCCGCGACTCGAGCAGCGCCGATTTCACGCTCTGGAAGAAACCCAGTTGCTCCGCCCGCCACAGGCGCCCCGCGTCGACCGTGACAAACACGTCGGCCGGGCTTCTCGCGCCCTCGTTGCGGATGCGCTCGATCAGCGGATCCTCCGCGGCGTCGATGCGATTGATGCGGATGCCGGTCTGCTTGGTGAAATTGGCGTACAGCGCCTCGTCGGTGCTGTAGTGGCGCGAGGAATACAAGTTCAGCACCTTCTCTTGCGGGAACACCGGAAACGCAACGAAAAAACTGAAAGCGGCAAGCACGAGCGGGGGAAAGGGGAATGCGCGAGACGACATGGGCGGAAGCTCCGAAAAGAAGTGCAGAGAGGCCATGATAGTAACGCGAATCATTCTCACTCGCAACATAGAGTCCGTGCGAGAGGTTAAGGGCTTGATCTGAAAGGGCAGGGCCCGCCTGTCCGGCGGATCGATGAAGCTCAGTCGATAATGCGACGCCCGCCGTCGAAGCGCCTGACCCAATAAGTAGTGCGCATGCTCTCGACACGGACCGCGGCGCCGGGTCGGGGCGCGTGGATAAAGCGCTGGTCGCCGAGATAGATCCCCACGTGGGAGTACGGCCGTCGCTCGGTGTTGTAGAAAACCAGGTCGCCCGCTTCGAGCGCGGCCAAGGACACGGGCTTTCCCACCCGGCTTTGCGCCCGGGCGTTGTGCGGCAGCTCGATGCCGAATGCTTCCCGGTAGACGTGGGCTACCAGGCCGCTGCAGTCGAAGCCGCTCTCTCGCGACTGCCCGCCGCGCCGATACGGTACACCCGCCGTGGCGAGCGCCTGAAACACGATCTCCGGACTGCGGGCCGTGCCGGGCTGCTTGAGGGGCGGCCCGGTCGTGCAACCGGCAGCGATACAAATACTGAGAAACAGGGTGTTGCGGCGCATAATTGAAGTACCTTAGATCATTGATAGCTTGCTGTAAAGGCAAGCTGGGCGAGCGCTTGGGGCGCTGCACGAACCAAGATGTCCGGATCAATGCCAGGGCGTTATAGTGCCTGCGACTACCGAAAAAACCTGGCTCTGGATTAACGTTGAAGAAATCAAGTAACCCGGACGGAGGAACGCCGCAACGAATCGATGCGGCCTTCGGTCCGCAGGGGCCACTTGCTGCAACAGTTCCCGAATACCGCACGCGATCGCAGCAGATCGAGATGGCAGCACGCGTCGCCGAGGCGATTCGCGACAACGCCGTGCTGGTCTGCGAGGCGGGTACCGGCACGGGCAAGACTTTTGCCTATCTCGTTCCCGCCTTGCTTTCCGGCGGCAAGATCATCATCTCGACGGGCACGAAGACGCTGCAGGACCAGCTCTATCATCGCGACCTTCCGACGGTCCGCGAAGCGCTCAAGGTCCCGGTGACCACGGCTTTGCTCAAGGGCCGCGCCAACTATGTGTGCCACTATCACCTGGAGCGCAATCTCGCAGAAGGCCGGCCCGCCGGCAGCGAGACCGCGTCCGATTTGCGGAGTCTTGCGCGTTTTGCGCAAATCACGCGCACCGGGGACAAGAGCGAGTGCGCAGAAGTCCCGGAGCAGGCCGCCGCGTGGGGCCTTGCCACATCGACCCGGGAAAACTGTCTGGGACAGTCATGCCCGAAGTTTCGCGACTGCTTTGTGATGGCCGCCCGCCGCGAGGCGCTTGCCGCGGACATCGTCGTAGTGAATCATCATCTATTCTTCGCCGACGTCATGCTCAAGGACGAAGGCATGGCGGAGCTCTTGCCCGCGTGCAATGCCGTGATCTTCGACGAGGCACACCAACTGCCTGAGACGGCGACCCTGTTCTTTGGCGAGGCTCTCTCAACCGGCCAACTTGTCGAGCTCGCTCGGGACGTTCGCGCCGAAGCTCTCTCGCATGCGAAAGACACGCCCGATCCTCCGCGGCTCACCGTGGCGCTGGACAAAGCGGCTCGGGATCTGCGTCTATCCCTGTCCAACGAAAGCGCGCGCTTCTCCGCGGCGTCCGCCGGGCGAAGGCGCGGATTCTCGGATGCGCTCGCTGCGCTCGATTCCGCCCTCGCATCCTTGTGCGCCGGACTTAGACCGCTCGCCGAGCGCGGCGAGGGCTTGGCGCGCTGCGCCGACCGCGTGGATCAGGCAAAAGCCTTGCTCGAACGCTGGCGAGACGACAGCCGCGCCGATCTGGTCCGTTGGGTCGAGGTGTTCGGTCACTCTCTCCAGCTGAACGCGACGCCGCTTTCCGTTGCCGATGTTTTCCGAAGGCAGCTGGACGGGCACCCACGCGCCTGGATCTTCGCCTCGGCGACGCTTGCCGTCAGCGGCGATTTCAGTCACTACCGCGGCGAAATGGGGCTGGACCAGGCGCGCACGGCGTGTTGGGAGAGTCCGTTCGACTACGGCGGCCAGGCCGTGCTCTACGTTCCCAAGAAGCTGCCGGATCCGAACAGCGACGAACACACGCGCGCCGTCGTTGCGGTCTCGCTCCCGGTGATCTTGGCGAGCGGCGGCCGCGCCTTTCTGCTGTTTACGACCTTGCGGGCGATGCGCCTTGCGCACGAGTTGTTGCGCGATGAATTTCAGCGGCGGTCCCTCGAGTTTCCTCTGCTGCTTCAAGGCGAGGGCTCCCGAAGCGAACTGCTCGAGCGCTTCCGGCGGCTGGGAAACGCGGTCCTGCTGGGAAGTGCGAGCTTCTGGGAGGGGGTGGACGTGCGAGGGGACGCACTGTCGCTCGTCGTCATCGACAAACTCCCGTTCGCCCCGCCCGATGATCCAGTGCTCGCGGCGCGGCTCGAGTCGATCGAGCGGGAGGGCCGCAACCCCTTCATGGACTACCAGCTGCCACGGGCGGTTATTTCCCTCAAGCAGGGCGCCGGCAGGCTGATCCGCGACGAAACCGACCGGGGGGTTCTCGTCATCTGCGATCCGAGGCTTTTCTCGAAGCCCTACGGCCGGCTCATCCTAGCCAGCTTGCCGCCGATGAAACTTGTGCGCGAACTCGACGAGGTTCTGAATTTTATTACCCTCACCCAGAAGCGTCCCGGCGAAGGCGCCGCGGGCGAGAAAGGCGGCAGGCTATCGTCGGTCAGCGGCGCAGTTCGCTGAGGTCACTTTTCGAATGCGCGCTATTGGGAAAATTTCTTCGCAAGATCCGCTCGGCGTCGTTGCGTAGCTCAGGCATGTCGAGTGCGTCGTAGGCCTGGACCATGATGAGCAGCGCCTCTTCCTGAGCCGGCGCCTCCGGATAGTTTTTCAGCGCATATTGGGCGCGGTTTGCCGCCGCGACGTAGGCGCCGCGTTTCATGTAGTAGCGGGCTACGTGCACTTCGTGGAAAGCAAGCGCGTTGACCAGATATCGCATGCGCGCGCGCGCGTCGGGGGTGTACTTGCTTTCGGGAAATCGCTGAACGAGGTCCTTGAACGCGTCGAACGACTCCCGCAAGGCCTTGGGGTCACGCTCGGTCCGGTCCTGGCGGGACATCCTGCCGAGCAGACCCATGTCCTCGTTGAAGTAGACCAGGCCCTTCAGGTAGTACGCGTAGTCGACGTTGGGATGGTTGGGATGCAGCTTGACGAACCGCTCGGTGGCTGCCACAGCGGATGCAGTCTCGTTCTGCTTGTAGTACGCGTAGGCGATCTCGAGCTGTGCCTGCTGCGAGTAGCGACCGTAGGGAAAGCGTGCCTCGAGCATTTCGTAGTGCTTGATCGCGAGATCATATCCCCCGGAGTCCAGCGCCTCCTTTGCCTCGCGGTAAATTCTCGCTGCGGACCAGGTGGCAGCGTCGTTGGTGACGGCACACGCCGTCAGCAACAGAGCGAATAAAGCTACACTACGTTTCATGATGGGTCCTGCAGATCGCGCGGAGAATTATACCTTGGGGGGCGTTACGCGACGCGTTCCCGAGACCCTTGCAGGGCTGCGTCTGGACAAAGCCCTCGCGCGCATGTTTCCCGAGCACTCGCGCAACCGCCTGCAGAAGTGGCTGAGAGATGGGCACGTGCGGCTCGATTCCCACGCGGCCAGGCCCAAGCAGAAGATCTGGGGCGGCGAGCGCATCGAACTCCATCCGCAGGCCGACCCGGTGGAAACGACGTTTCGAGCCGAACCGATTGCGCTCGAGATCGTCTATGAGGACGAAGATCTCCTGGTGATCAACAAGCCGGCGGGCCTGGTCGTTCATCCGGGAAGCGGCAACTGGCAGGGGACGCTGCTCAACGCGCTCCTGCACCACGCGCCGCAGCTTGCTGCGATTCCCCGGGCCGGCATCGTGCATCGGCTCGACAAGGACACGAGCGGGCTGCTCGTGGTGGCAAAGAGTTTGCGCGCTCAGACCGAGTTGGTTCGACAGATTCAGGCGCGAACGGTCAAGCGCGACTACCTCGCCGTGGTGCGCGGGGTTGTCAAACTGGACGGAGAGGTCGCTGCGCCCATCGGTCGCGATCCCCGCAGCCGCACGCGCATGGCCGTGGTCGGAACGGGCAGGCCGGCCCTGACCCGATACAAGGTTGCCAAGCGCTTTGCCGACGCCACTTTGCTCGAATGCAGCCTCAGCACCGGCAGAACGCATCAGATTCGCGTCCACATGCAGTCGCTGGGCCATCCTCTCGTCGGCGACCCGGTCTACGGCGGCAAGCGTCGGGGCGAATCGAAACCCACAGTGCTTCGCCGTCAGGCGCTGCACGCGGTTCGGCTTGAGTTTTCCCACCCGGTCTCCGGTGTACGAAGGCGTTTCACCGCGCCTCCGCCCGAGGACCTCCGCGTGCTTCTGGACTCGCTCGAGTGAGCGTACCGCACCCCGATTGGATTACCCCGGATTGGCCGGCGGCGAGGCGCGTGCGTGCGCTCATCACTACTCGCGCGGGCGGAGTGAGTTCGGGCGAATTCGCGAGTCTCAATCTGAGCGCGTGCGTCGGTGACGACCCGCAGCGCGTGGCGCGCAACCGCGCCATTCTGGGCGCGTGCCTGCCTGCGGAGCCCGCGTGGGTCACGCAGGTGCACGGCGCGGTCGTGATTGACGCCGCGAAGGCGACGCCGGGGACGGAGGCCGATGGGCTCGTCACGCGGGTCGCCGGAGCCATATGCGCGGTATTGACTGCCGATTGCTTGCCCGTTCTGCTCGCCGATCGCGCCGGCAAGACCGTGGGGATCGCGCACGCAGGCTGGCGCGGGCTCGCGGCAGGAATCATCGAGAACGTCGTGCGGGCGATGGATGTCCCTGCGTCGGATCTCATTGCGTACATTGGTCCGGGTATCGGGCCGCAGCGTTACGACGTCGGCGAGGATGTGCGCCAGGCCTTCGTCGGCAAGGATCCCGATGCAGCAGCGGCCTTCGTTTCCCGGCAGAACGGAAAATACCTCGCCGACCTCCATAGGCTCGCGCGGCGACGACTCTCGGCCGCGGGCGTCGACGAGGTGCACGGCGCCAGCGTGTGCACCGTGAGCGATGAGCGGTTTTTCTCCTTTCGCCGCGATCACGTTACCGGCAGAATGGCGAGCCTTGTCTGGCTCGAGGGTGTCTAGTTTGGCGACGATTGTCTGGATTTCGGCGGCGACGGTCGCGGGCGGCGTGATCAGCATCGCCATCGCTGCGCTGTTCGCACTCTCGGCCCCCGCGAGTTGGGTGCCAGCGCTGGTGAGCCTCGCGATCGGAACCCTGTTGGGAGCAGCGTTTCTGGAGATACTCCCTCACGCAATCGAGAGTACCGACAATTTTCAGGCACTGTTCGCGACGGTGCTCGCCGGGATCCTCGGATTCTTCGTTCTCGAAAAACTGGTTCTCTGGCGCCACCACCACATCGAGGACTTCGAAGCCCGTGATCACCCTCACCCGGGGGACCACGGCCGCAGCGGAGTGATGATCACCGTCGGCGACAGCTTTCATAACTTCGTCGACGGTATCCTCATCGCCGCGGCGTTCCTGCAGAGCACTGAATTGGGAGTGGTCACTGCGGTGGCCATCATCGCCCACGAGATTCCGCAGGAGATCGGAGACTTCCTCGTTCTCCTTCATTCGGGTTACAGCAGATTCGCGGCGTTGGCACTCAACTTGCTGTCCAGCCTCGCGATGCTGGTCGGGGCGCTGCTCGCGTATTTCGCGTTGCGGGACGCAGAGGAATGGATCAGTACCGTGCTCGCGCTTGCCGCCGCGAGCATGATCTATGTCGCGGTTGCCGATCTCATTCCGGGGCTGCACCGGCGGCCGGAACTGCACGCCACGGCGCAGCAGGTTGTCTTGATTGGAGTCGGGGTTGCCCTGATCTGGCTGGTCGGGAACCTGGCGGGGTCGAGCTAGCCCGCGAGAACTCAGAGCATCGCCGAACCGCCGTCCACGGCGAGCGTTTGTCCGGTCACGAACGCTGAATCGTCGCTCGCGAGAAAACTCACGGCGCCAACGAGATCCTCGGGCCGCTCTTCGCGCTGGATCGCGCGACTGCGGATGCTTTCGGCGTGATTGCGCAGATGCTCGGGTCTGCCGGCAGTCCCGTCCGATACGGTCAGTCCAGGGGCGATCGCGTTTACGGTGATGCCGTCCTTGCCCAATTCGCGCGCAAGGCCACGTGTCATGGCGATCACCGCGCCTTTGCTTGCGATGTAGTGCAGGAAGTAAGGCACGCCCTTGAGGGGCGCGCCCGAGGCGAGGTTGATGATGCGACCGCTCTTTTGCGTGCGCATCTGCGGGGTGACGGCTTTACAGCACAGCGCGACGCCCAGTACGTTGATCTCGAGAAGGCGCTTCCATTCGTCCACCGGAATCGCCTCGAAAGGACCGAGCTTGACGGTGGCGAACATCGCGGCGCAGTTGACCAGAATGTCGATGCGACCGAAAGCCTTGACGGTCTCCTCGGCCATGGAAGCGGTGTCGGTTTCCGAGGACACGTCGACTCTGAGGCCGAGGGTGCGTGCTCCCGACTTTGCGAGCTGCGCGGCCGCGACGTCGTAGTGCGCGATATCGGCGATGACCACGCTGGCGCCGTCGGCGGCAAGCCGCGCCGCCATCGCCTTTCCGATTCCTTGTCCCGCACCGGTCACGATTGCGCTCCTGCCTGTGAGCTTCATTCCTCCTCCAAACTCGATTCGAACCGGTTACAAAATAAGGGGACACATCCCCTCATACTCTCCTAAATCGGGTCCGTTTCAAGCAAATTGAAACGGACTCTAAGATAGGTCCTGCCCGGTCTAGACCAGATCGGGGTCCACGGCGGTGCGCAATGCGATCTTTCCGTCTGCGCGAACAAGCCACCACAAGGCGCCCTTGCCGAATTCCCAGTCGGCTTCCGCGCCCGAGAGCAGCATTGCCGCGACCCTGCCCAATGTCGGCTGATGCCCGACGATCACGACGGTGCCCGGGCGCGTCGGCCATCCGGCGGCCGCGACGACGTCGGCGGTGCTCGCATCGATGCCTACCGCCGGCGTGGTCACGAACCGCACGCCCAGAGCCAGCGCGGTCTGTTGCGCCCGGGCCGCGGGGCTGACCAGAATTTCACGGTCCACGGGCAGGCGGGGCTTGAGCCAAGCCGATACGCGCCCCGCCTGCGCCTGTCCGCGCTCGGTCAGCTTTCTCGCCGAGTCGGGACTGCCGTTTTCGGCATCGGCATGTCGCCAGAGAATCAAATCCATTGTTGCCCGGAGCTCCGGTCGTAGTATGCGCGGGCCGTGACGTTTCAGAGGAGTATTATTCTGGAGCGTTCTCGTCCCAGGAGGGCGCTACGGCTTTACACTCAAAGGAGACGAACGATGGCCAAGGCTGAAGGAGTTTACAGAATCACCGAGGTGATTGGAACAAGCACGACCTCGTGGGAGGACGCGGCCAAGAAAGCGGTGGAAACCGCGTCCAAGACCTTGCGTGATCTTCGCGTCGCCGAAGTGGTGAAGCAGGACCTGACGATCGAAAACGGCAAGGTAGCGGCTTACCGAACCCGAGTCATGGTGTCGTTCAAGTACGAGAGCTGATCGTCCGCGGCCGGCGCGATGCGACCGGCATCATTCCTTGCTTGAGGCCGAGATGGCTTTGCGCATGAACGCCTTTCTCTCGCTTGCGTCCTCGATCTCCTCGGCGATGAGCAGGTAGAGTTCTCCGGCGTCGCGCGCCTTGGCCGCGGCGCGTCGCACGACGACTTTGGCGACAGCGCCGATATGCTTGGCGAGGGCCGCCTCGGCCTTGGCAAGGGTCTGCGGATCGATGCTCGAAACGATCGGCGGTCCGGACTGCTGCCGCGCGGCGGTTGCCCGGGTCGGATCCCCGCTCGGAGTCGACTTGTCGCTCGAGAATCTCCTGACGAATGCGGCGCGGCTCTTGTCGTCGGAGATGTCTGCGGCAACGATCTCGGCGAGGCCCGCAATCGTGTAGGATTTCTTTGCGGCGCTCCTGATGACGATGTGCGCTATCGGGCCGATGAACTTTGCGAGCTCCGCTTCGATTTTCTTCAGCGTATCGAGATCGAACACGACGCCGGTGGGTACGCTGGTGAGCGAGCTGGGCCTCGGCTCCTGGGTCTTGACGGTCTTTTCCTCGGGCGTGGCGAGTCCGGACAGCACCGATCGAAAATCCGCAACGGATTGCGGGCGCTGATCCTCATGGGGTGCGAGCGCCCAGTCGACCGCGGTAAGGAGTTCCACGCTGTAGCGGTTGCGGTCCGCCACCTGCACTGCGGGCGGCAGCACGTCCTGGCGGATGCGCGCGACCGCCTCTACGGCCCTGTTGCCGGTGATCATCCAGTAGAGCACGCCGCCGAGGGCATACAAATCGCTCCACGGCCCCTGGTTGCCGTGGGAGTGGTATTGCTCGATCGGGGCGTAGCCGGGCGTAACGATCGCGGTACGTTCACTTCCGGCCGAAGACACGCGCGCCGAGCCGAAGTCGAGCAGCACCGGCGATCCGTCCTCGCGCATGAAGACGTTGCCCGGCTTGATGTCCCGGTGGAGGAACCCGGTGCGGTGAACGACTTCCAGGCCATCGAGCAGCGAATGGGCGATTGACAGCACCGTTTTCTGTTCGAGCGGTCTGTGGGAACGCATCCATTCGCCAAGCGGCTGGCCGGCGACGAACTCCATCACCATGTATGCGGTGCGGTTGGCCTCGAAGAACCGCATCACTCGCACGATGTTGGGATGGCGAAAAGAGGCGAGAGTGCGCGACTCGTCGAGGAACCGCGACAGGCCCCACTTGAACGAATCGAGATTCGAATCGGACTTGGGCTGCACCGACTGGTCCTCGCAGCGCAGGGCGAGATCGCCAGGCAGGTATTCCTTGATCGCGACCCTGAGATTGAGGTTCGAGTCGGTGGCGAGATAGGTCAGGCCGAAGCCGCCGATACCGAGCGTCTGCTCGATACGGTATTCGTGCAGCGCGTAACCCCGGGGCAGTGCGATTTCGGCAGCCATCGAAACGCGGCTACTTCTGGTCGATCAGGCTGATCGCTTTTTCCAGGCTGCGGCGCATGCGGTTGAAGGATCTTGCCAGGTCCGCCACTTCGTCCCGGCCCGATTCTGCGAGTTCAGGGATGTCCGTATGACCGGTGCTGATTCGCTCGGCGGCATCCGACATCTGCGTAATCGGCCGCACGATCATGGCCGAGAGCATCAGGTTCAGTATGATGAACAGCACCACGAATACCCCGGCGAGCGATGCAATGAACGTGTAGAAGGCCCGGTTCGCGTTCTGGATCGGCAGAAACATGGGGACGGATACCACCTGCGCGCCGATGACCTCGTTCAGCTTCCAGCCAAATCCGTTATTGCTCCCGTAAAGCTTGACCATCGACGCCGGCGCCATCTCCGGCGTGGTATGGCAAGTGAGACAGGCCGGATCCTTGATCTGGAACGGTCGCGCGAGAAACAGCGACATGCCGGTGGGTGTCATTCGCATTCCGGAGACTTCCGCTCGCGCGGAGTTGTTGCGGAACTCGTTCACGATGTCCGCCTCCCAGTCCACGGCGCGGTCGCGGGGATTGGTCGGATTCAGCGCCGCTTCCTTGTAGGCGTAATCGGGATATTTCTTTCGCAGCTGGTTCATGATCTCGGTTGCGGCGAAAGCGGGTACGCTCTGCGGCAGGAATTCGTCTTCTTTCTGCACCAGCTTGTCGCGTACCTGGCTCACCGTGTACTGGCGCATCGACAACGCCGCCTCCATCATTACCCCCGCATTGCGCAGGACCTCGTCGCGCGCGTTCCGGTGCAGCAGGTCGTAGGAAACGTAGCCGGAGACGGCGAGCCCCAGGGCAAACACGAACAACAGCACCAGATTGAACTTGAGTCTCAAACCCATGATTTCTCCCTATTCTCGATGCGGCTGGTCACGCATTTCATTATAGACACTAAGCGCTGCACCCCGCCTCACCCAGGCCTTGTACGGGTGATCGGACACCTCGGATGAGCGCAATGGGCGGGCGAAGCGACAAATTGCGCCCAGGCGGCGGGAAAGCGCGTGAAACACAGGCCGCTAGGCCTTCTGGCCGGCCTTGTGCGGGCAATTGAGCTTGGTGCAGTCTGCATAGAGGTGAAGCGAATGCTCCCGGATCGAAAAGCCGCGCTCTTTAGCCACGCGGACCTGGCGCTTTTCGATTTCGGCGTCGTAGAACTCCTCGACGCGACCGCACTGCATGCATACCAGGTGATCGTGATGAGCACCTTCATTGAGCTCGAACACCGCTTTGCCGGACTCGAAATGATGGCGCTTCAGGATGCCGGCCTGCTCGAACTGGGTGAGGACGCGATACACCGTCGCCAATCCGACGTCCAAATCCTCGCCCATCAGGATCCGATACACGTCCTCGGCCGAAAGGTGGCGCACCTTGCTGCTTTCGAAGAGCTTCAGAATTCGCAGCCGCGGCCCCGTTGCTTTGAGGCCACTGGTCTTCAAGTCGCGGACGTTGGTCACGGAGATGCGGCTTCGGAGAGGATGAGCCTTTCCGCTATGATAGCGTTTTGTTGCCGTGCAAGAACATCGAAACGTGCTGCGAATGCTGATTTTGGCGTTGCCGCTTCTGGTTGCGGCCTGCGATCTCGCGCCCAGGCTCAGACCTTACCGGATCGAGATCCAGCAAGGAAACTACATAACCCAGGAAATGGTCGCGCAGTTGAGCCCCGGCTTGACCCGCGATCAGGTGAGGTTCGTTCTCGGTACACCTCTGGTCAGCGACATATTTCACGAGGAGCGTTGGGACTATGTCTTCAGGCGCCAGCGCGCCGACAGCCGCGAAGTCGAGTATCGGCGCATGGCCGTGTTCTTCGAGGAAGGCAGGCTGAAGCGCATCGAGGGCGATGCTGCCTCCGCCCCGGGAAAGACCCAACAGTGAAGCTCGTCATCGCCGGAGCTGGAGGCCGCATGGGCCGAACCTTGATCGAGATGGTGCTCGGATCGAAGGATCTCAGGCTTGCCGCGGCGCTGGAAGCTTCCGCAAGTCCTCTGATTGGCAAAGATGCCGGCGAGCTGGTCGGCCATCCCTGCGGGGTAAGGATTGTCTCGGACTTGGCTGAAGGGGTTGCCGGAGCCGATTGCCTGATCGATTTCACGCGTCCCGAAGGCACGCTCGCCCATATGGAGCAGTGTCTCAGGAAGGGCGTGCGCATGGTGATCGGGACAACGGGTTTTTCGGCCCGCGAGCTTGCGCTCATCGAAGCGGCCGCAGAAAAGATAGCGATCATGTTTGCGCCGAACATGTCGGTCGGAGTGAACGTTGCGTTCAAGCTTGCCGAGACCGCGGCGCGCGCGCTCGGGGACGGATACGACGTGGAGATCATCGAGGCGCACCATCGGCACAAGGTTGACGCGCCCTCGGGCACGGCGCTCAAGTTCGGCGACGTCATTGCGCGCGCCCTCGGCCGGGACATCGCTCGCAGCGCGGTGCATGGCCGCAAAGGGGAAGTCGGCGAACGCGATCCCAAGGCGATCGGATTTCATGCCATTCGCGGCGGCGACATCGTCGGCGAGCACACCGTCATGTTCGCCGGAGAGGGCGAGCGGGTCGAAATCACCGTTCGCTCGGGAAGTCGCGCCACCTACGCGCTGGGGGCACTGCGCGCCGCGCGCTTTCTGAAGGACAAGGAGCGCGGCTTGTACGACATGCAGGACGTGCTTGGGCTGAGCTAGAGCAAGGAGGTTGGTCCGCTTCACCCGCGCTCCTGGTGCGGCAAGCGACACGCTACGGGTACCCGGCCGCTTGCGCCTCCAATGAAGCGGTCGGCGCGCGGCCACCCGTAACGCGTGTCGCCGCACAAGTCGCTCGAGTGAAGTGGCCCAACACTTGGCGCTCAACCGCCCTTCAGCGTACGCATGGCCTGCCTGGTCCAGACCTCGTCGATTGCCTCGAGCAGCTCGTCGGCGTTTTTGTAGCGGTCGCGTGGAGTTACGGCAAGCATCCGGTCTAGCAGGCCCTGGTAATCGGCGAGCGGCTCCGGCAGCTTCGGACGCGCCGCGCTGACGTGCATGGCAATCAGCTCTGACACCGAGTCCGCCTCGAACGGGCGCTTGGAAGTCAGCATTTCGTAAAAAATGACGCCCAGGGAGTAGATGTCGGACTGCGTCGTTGCGGGGCTGCCTTCGATTTGCTCCGGCGAGATGTAATAGGGAGTCCCATAGAGCTCGCCTTGTCGCGTGCGCTCGAAACTGTCTCCGAGCCGCTTTGCTATGCCGAAATCGGCAAGCGCAATGCTGCCGTCGGCGCGCGCCATCAGATTGCCGGGCTTGATATCCCGGTGGATGATTCCGCGGTTGTGGATCTCGCGCAGCGCGTTTGCGGCCTGCGCAAGCAACGACACGGCCTGCCGCTCGGTCAGGCCGCTTGCGATGATTTCGGCGAGGGTGCCGCCGGGAAAATACTCCATGGCGATGTACGCGTGACGCCCGCTGAAGCCGCGGTCATAGATCTTGACGACGCTCGAGTGATCGATCGACGAGATGATGTCGAACTCCTGCACGAAACGCTGATTCAGGGGCTCGTCCACGTCGGCGCTGGCGTTGAGAATCTTGAGCACCACCTGCTGCTTGTCGCTCTCGCGCTCGGCAAGATAGACGACCGAGGAGCCGCCGAAGCCGATCTTCGAGACAACGCGATAGCCCTGTACGCTCAAGCGCTTTTCCCCGAGCGCGTCGCCGAGTTCGCTCGTGATCATGCGCAAGGTCATTCCCAGCGCTTCCTTTACCGCATCGGCGGCGATCCGCGCGTTGGCGGCGAGCGCCTCGCGCATTTCCTCGGGGATCTGCACGGCGGCGTCATCATCGCCGCCGCCCGAGACGCCGATGATCTCGAACGCCTCGGTGGGCGTGCTTCGGCCGCGCAGCTGAATCGCCCGCCGCGAACCGACCACGACTGAAGGGCCGGCGGCGTTGACGGTCGCTTCGCTGGCAACTACCGCCCAGCCGAGTTCCTTGGTCTGGCCTTCGAGGCGCGAGGCGATGTTGACGCTGTCTCCCACGGCTGTAAGCTCGCCGCGTCCCGGCACGCCGACGTGACACAGCAGCACTTCGCCGCTGTGGATTCCGACGCCGATGGAGAATTCAGGCAGGCTGCTGGAGGGGTGGTGCTTCGTGATCCAATCGCGGAATTCGAATGCGGCGAGCTGCATTGCAAGCCCGGCACGCACGGCCCGGTGCGCGTGCGACTCGCCCTGCTCGCCCTGGCGGGGCTGAAACAGCGCCATCATTCCGTCGCCGATGAACTTCATGACCAGGCCCCCGGCGCGGATGACCGGCGCGCAGGCCATTGCGAGGTAGGCATTCAGCAGTCTCGCGATCTCGTCGCTGGTCAGTCGCTCCGAATACGTGGTGAAGTTGCGGATGTCCGAGAAGAGCACCGTTGCCTGATCGATCTTGCCGCTGAGCTTGCCGGTATCGGCTTCCTCGATCGCCGCGGTGCCGTCGCGTCCTGCGATTTCCTCGCGGAACCTCTTGGTCAGACTGTCCTGCTGCGGGACGAGCCGCGCGGCAAAGGCTTCGGCGAGGTTCTGGTATTTTTTTAGACGGCTGTTGACTGCTTCCAACAGCTCGTTTCGCGTGAAGGGTTTCGGGAGATAGTCATCGGCCCCGAGGTTCATGCCGCGGCGCGTGCTGGAGCGGTCATCAAGCGCCGTGAGGAATATGAATGGAACGTCGGCAAGGCGCGACTCGGCTCGCAGCGCCTCGAGTACCGCGAACCCGTCCATCTCCGGCATCATCACGTCGCAAAGGATCAGGTCCGGCGGATCGCGGCGCGCCATTTCCAGGCCCACTCGGCCGTTTTCCGCTCCGGACACGCCGTAGCGCTCCACCTTCAGCATCAGCATGATGTTGTTGCGAATGCTCGGCTCGTCCTCGATGACGAGGATCTTCTTTGGCGTTTCCCCGGCCATCAATTCACTCCGGCCGGTTGCTCGCTCGGCCGCAAGGGAAGCACCACCGTGAACCGGGTCCCGGCGCCGGTGGTGCTGGCAAGGCTGATTTCTCCGCCGTGAATCTCCACGGATTTCTTCACGATCGCAAGTCCCAGGCCCGTGCCCGGGCGATTCTCGACGTTCGAGGCGCGGTGAAAGCTCTCGAACAGACGCGGCTGGTCTTTCGCGGGTATACCGATTCCCCGATCCTGAATCTCGATCACCGCCTGCTCGTCGCGCCGTGCGAGCGAAAAGGTCACTTCGCTCCCGGGCGGGGAATACTTCACCGCGTTGGAGAGCAGATTGTTCAGGATGTGGCGCAGCAGTTGCTCGTCCATGTCCACGTCGGCCCGGTCAAAACGGTCAACCAGATTGATGACGTGCTGCTTGCCTTGCGCGATGCGAAACTCCGACACGACTTTGCTGCAGAGCTCGCGCAGGTCCATCCGGCTTGAGTTGAGCTTGAGCACGCCGGACTGCACGCGCCCGAGCGAGAGGACGCCGTCGATCATTTCGCTCATTCTCTTGGCGCTGTTCTGGATCGTCTGCAGGAGGTTGCGTTTCTCCGCGGCGTCGAGGTTGTCGGAGTAATGCTCGAGCAGTTCGGCGGACGACAGCATGGTCGCGAGCGGCGTGCGGAATTCATGCGAAGCGGTCGAGACGAATTTCGACTTCATCTCCGAGAGCTCCTTTTCACGCTGCACCGCGGCCAGGAGCTCGGCTTCGGCGCGCTTGCGATCGTCGATGTCGACGTTGACGCCGGTGATGCGCAACGCCCGGCCGTTCGCGTCTCGCTCGACGACCCTTCCGCGGGAGAGGCTCCAGACCCAGCCTCCCGCCAGAGTCTTGACGCGGTGTTCAGCGAGATATTCGGACTCCCCGCCTGTCAGGCATTTTTGCAGAGCCTGCTTGACCTTCTGCAGATCGTCGGGATGCACCATTTCCGCAAGCTCGTTCACGGTCCGGGTGCTGGCTTCCTTGCCCACCCTGAGGATGATTGCCCAATTGCCCCCCAGGAAAACATCGGTCCTGCGCATATCCCAGTCCCAGATGAGGATATTGGCCGCTTCCAACGCAAGATCCAGGCGCTCCTTCGCTTCCTTCACCTGCTCGAGCAGGCGCTCGTTTTCCCTTCCAAAGCGAAGCGTTTCGATGAGCGCGCGGTTGGATGCCAAATACAGCGCGAGGAGCACCGCGGAAAACACCAGGATCAGGATTCCGGCGGAAGCGTTGAATGCGCCGCCCTGGGAGAAAAGCACGCCGATCAGCGGCGTGAAAATCGGTACGATCAGGCAGGCGAACGACTTGGGGCTGGGGGCAAGGGCCGGAGGCAGGCCCATGGCGACGCTGCCGATGAGGAACGGGACGAGAATCTCGTGAAGCTGGCCGCGTTCCGGATAAAGCAGCATGACCGTCAGGCCCCACGCGGCGCCTACGACCGTACTCGTAAGGCAAAAGTATCCCTCCCATTTCGCCGCGGCCTCCGCAGCCGGCTGGCGCAGGCGGTAGATGCGATTGAGGGCAATGCGAACGAGGCTCGCCAGGGCGAGCCAGATCAGCCACGCGGCGATCAACTGGTCGCTGATGTAGCCCCAGAGGGCAAATGCGGCGATCCCCGAGGCGATGAGAATCGCGGGGACGTCGTTTCCCGACAGGCGGTAAAGGAGCGAGACTCTCTGCGGCAGAAATTCGCCCGAGGAAACTTCGCCGATCCCGGCGCGAGACTCAGTCACGTTTTCCATTCGTTGAGCTTTGAGGACGGATTGATTCGTATGACAGGCGCGTAATTCTGGCACGGTTAGCAGCGCGGTGCCTGTCGGCGGCGAGACGGTTGCCCGGCTGCAGGCCATTTCGTCCGCCACGCCAGGAGCGAATGTGAAATGGCCCGTTGCCAGGTGCCGAATGTTTGTAGGGGTGGCCGAATCACGGTATACTTTTCGCCGTACCGCAGAGCGGGACCGGCGAAAGCCGGTCCCGCTCTGCACATCTGGCCTACACTGCCCCACATGAGCCTGCTGCCGTGCCTGTGCCCGTCGCCGCGCCCGCCCTCCTTGCCTTAGCCGACGGTTCCATTTTTCGGGGCGCGTCGGTCGGGGCGACCGGTCTTGCCTCCGGTGAGGTGGTTTTCAATACCGCTATCACCGGTTATCAGGAGATCCTCACCGATCCGTCTTATTGCAGTCAGATCATCACGCTGACGCATCCGCATATCGGCAACACCGGCGCCAATCGGGAGGATATGGAATCTTCCAAGGTGTTTGCCTCGGGTCTCGTGATCCGGGATCTTCCGCCTGCGATGTCGAGCTGGAGGGCCGAGCAGGGGCTCGCGGATTTTCTCGTCGCGAACAAGGTGGTCGCGATCGCGGGGATAGACACGCGGCGCCTCACCCGCATCCTGCGGGAAAAAGGCGCCCAGAATGGCGCGCTGCTTGCCGGTGCTGACGACCCCCAGCGGGCGCTCGCTGCGGCCCGCGCCTTTCCCGGGCTCGCGGGAATGGACCTGGCGAAAGTCGTGACGACAGCGAAGTCCTACGATTGGTCTGAGGGGGTCTGGCGGCTCGGCGCCGGGTTCGGCAAGGGCGCCGGCGTGCGCTTTCACGTCGTGGCGTACGACTACGGCGTAAAACGCAATATCCTGCGCATGCTCGCCGAGCGAGGCTGCCGGGTGACGGTCCTTCCTGCACAGACGCCCGCGCAGGAAGCGCTTGCGCTCAAGCCCGACGGGGTATTTTTGTCCAATGGCCCGGGCGACCCCGAGCCCTGCGACTACGCGATCCGGGCGATCCGCGAGATCGTCGACACCGGAACTCCGACCTTTGGAATCTGCCTCGGCCACCAGCTCATGGGACTCGCGTCCGGGGCAAGAACCGTAAAGATGAAGTTCGGCCATCACGGTGCAAATCACCCGGTGAAGGATCTGGACAGCGGAAGGGTCGTCATCACCAGCCAGAACCACGGCTTTGCGGTCGATCCGGACACGCTGCCCGCGAACCTCAGACCGACCCACGTGTCGCTGTTCGATGGAAGCCTGCAAGGCCTCGCGCGTACCGACCGGCCCGCGTTTTGTTTTCAGGGGCACCCCGAGGCGAGTCCCGGACCGCACGACATCGGCTACCTGTTCGACCGCTTCGTCGAGCGGATGGAGCAGCATCGTGCCTAAACGCACCGACATCAAGAGTGTGCTCATCATCGGCGCGGGGCCGATCGTCATCGGCCAGGCCTGCGAGTTCGACTATTCCGGGGCGCAGGCCTGCAAGGCGCTGCGGGACGAAGGCTACAAGGTGATCCTGGTGAACTCGAACCCGGCGACGATCATGACCGACCCGGAGATGGCCGACGTCACCTACATCGAGCCGGTGAGCTGGCAGATGCTCGAGGCCATCATTGCGCGGGAGCGCCCGGATGCATTGTTGCCGACGATGGGCGGCCAGACCGGGCTCAACTGCGCGCTCGATCTGGCGCGGCACGGTGTCCTCGACAAGTATCGGGTCGAGATGATAGGCGCAAGCCGCGAGGCCATCGACAAGGCCGAGGACCGGGAGAAATTCAAGCAGGCGATGGCACGAATCGGCCTCGCCTGCCCGCGCTCGGCGCCGGCGCACTCGATGGAGGAGGCGCTGCAAGTCCAGGTTTCGATCGGTTTTCCCGCCGTGATCCGGCCTTCGTTTACCCTCGGTGGGTCGGGCGGCGGTATCGCCTACAACCGCGAGGAATTTCTCGCCATCTGCGAGAGAGGGCTGGAAGCTTCGCCCACGCACGAACTCCTGATCGAGGAGTCGGTGATCGGCTGGAAGGAATTCGAGATGGAGGTGGTGCGTGACCGCAAGGACAACTGCATCATCGTCTGCTCGATCGAGAACCTCGACCCGATGGGGGTGCACACCGGCGACTCGATCACCGTGGCGCCCGCGCAGACCCTGACGGACAAGGAATACCAGATCATGCGCGACGCGTCGATCGCGGTGCTGCGCGAGATCGGCGTCGACACGGGCGGTTCGAACGTGCAATTCGCGGTCAACCCCAAGGACGGGCGCATGCTCGTGATCGAGATGAACCCGCGCGTGTCGCGCTCTTCGGCGCTCGCTTCCAAGGCCACCGGTTTCCCGATCGCCAAGGTGGCCGCCAAGCTTGCCGTGGGCTACACGCTCGATGAGCTCAGGAACGAGATCACCGGCGGCGCGACGCCGGCTTCGTTCGAGCCGAGCATCGACTACATCGTCACCAAGGTGCCGCGTTTCGCATTCGAGAAATTCCCCCAGGCCAACGACCGGCTGACGACGCAGATGAAATCCGTGGGCGAGGTCATGGCGATCGGCCGCACCTTCCAGGAGTCGTTTCAGAAGGCGCTGAGAGGTCTCGAAGTCGGCGTCGACGGCCTCAATCAGAAGACGACCGACCGCGAGACCCTTGAAAAGGAGCTTGGGGAGCCGGGGCCCGAGCGCATCTGGTACGTGGGCGATGCTTTCGAGAACGGGTTTACGCTCGAGGAAGTGCACCAGCTCACGCACATCGATCCGTGGTTTCTCGCGCAGATCAAGGAGATCGTCGACGTGGAGATGGAACTCGACGACAAGCGGCTCGCGGATATCGATGCGGACACGCTGCGGGTTCTCAAGCGCAAGGGATTTTCCGACAGGAGGCTTGCGTATCTCTTCAACGCGAGCGAGACCGATGTCCGCGCGACGCGCCACAGCTTTGGCATCCGCCCGGTCTACAAGCGCGTCGATACCTGCGCGGCGGAGTTCGCGACGCGGACCGCGTATCTGTACTCCACCTACGAAGAGGAGTGCGAGGCGCTGCCGACCGACCGGAAAAAGGTGATCGTGCTCGGCGGCGGGCCGAACCGCATCGGTCAGGGCATCGAGTTCGACTATTGCTGCGTGCACGCCGCGCTCGCGCTGCGCGAGGACGGCTTCGAGACCATCATGGTCAACTGCAATCCCGAGACGGTTTCGACCGACTACGACACGTCAGACCGCCTTTATTTCGAGCCGCTCACGCTCGAGGACGTCCTGGAGATCGTCGACAAAGAGAAACCGTACGGAGTGATCGTCCAGTTCGGCGGGCAGACGCCGCTGAAACTGGCTCGGGATCTCGAGGCAAACGGCGTGCCGATCATCGGCACCACGCCCGATATGATCGACATGGCCGAGGACCGCGAGCGCTTCCAGCAGCTCCTCAATCGCCTCGGGCTCAAGCAGGCGCCCAACCGTACGGCGCGCACGGAATCGGATGCGCTGCGCCTTGCAGGGGAAATCGGCTATCCGCTGGTGGTGCGGCCGAGCTATGTGCTCGGCGGGCGCGCGATGGAAATCGTGCACGAGCAAAAAGACCTCGAGCGTTACATGCGCGAGGCGGTCAAGGTCTCGAACGACTCGCCGGTATTGCTCGACCGGTTCCTGAGCGACGCAACCGAAGTGGACGTGGACGCGGTCAGCGACGGGGAACGCGTGCTGATCGGCGGTGTCATGGAGCATATCGAGCAGGCCGGGGTGCATTCGGGCGACTCGGCCTGCTCGCTGCCGCCACACTCTTTGTCATCGCCGGTGGAGAAGGAACTGCGCCGCCAGACCGTGGAGCTCGCCCGCGCCTTGAACGTCGTCGGTCTGATGAACGTGCAGTTCGCCATCCAGAAAAACGAGCAGCGGGAAGTCGTCTACGTTCTCGAAGTCAATCCGCGGGCATCGCGTACCGTGCCCTTCGTCGGCAAGGCCACCGGCGTCCCGCTCGCCAAGATCGCGGCGCGCTGCATGGTCGGGAAGACCCTCGCGCAGCAGGGCGCGCTGGCCGAGGTGGTTCCGTCGTATTTCTCGGTGAAGGAGGCGGTGTTTCCGTTCGTGAAGTTTCCGGGCGTCGATACGATTCTCGGCCCCGAGATGAAATCGACCGGAGAGGTGATGGGCGTCGGGAGGAGTTTCGGCGAAGCCTTCGTCAAATCGCAGCTCGCCGCGGGCGCCAAACTCCCGGAGGCCGGCACCGCGTTCATCAGCGTGCGGGATGGAGACAAGCTGGCCGCGGTGCAGGTCGCGCGCGAACTGGTGAAGTTGGGTTTCACGCTGATTGCGACGCGCGGTACGGCGGCGGTGCTCGTTGCGCACGGGATAGCCGTGAACGTGGTCAACAAGGTGGTCGAGGGCAGGCCGCATATCGTCGACATGATCAAGAACGGCGAGGTGAGTCTGGTGGTGAACACGGTGGAGGACAGGCGCAGCGCCGTCTCGGATTCGCGCTCCGTCCGCACCAGCGCGGTCCAGCGGCGCGTGACCTACTACACCACCGTGGCGGGGGCGCGCGCGGCTTGCGAAGGTATGCGGCACACGAAATCGCTGGTGCCGTATCCTCTGCAAGGGCTGCACGCCGGCCTGCGCTCGCGCGGGCCTATTGCAAAATGGCTGGAAAAGTGGTCCCATTAGATCGCCTTCCACGCATTCTCCGGTTCTGAATAACCCATGCCGCAGCTTGGCGCTCAGGGCGCCGTGCGAGGCTTTTTTTTGACACAAGCATGAGCACGATACCGCTGACCACGACCGGTGCCGAGCTGTTGCGACAGGAGCTCCATCGTCTGAAAACGGTCGAGCGGCCGAACGCGATTACCGCGATCGCGGAAGCGCGCACTCACGGAGACCTTTCGGAGAACGCCGAGTACGACGCCGCCAAGAACGCCCAGAGCTTCATCGAAGGCAGGATCAAGGAGATCGAGGCGAAGCTCTCCAACGCGCAGGTGATCGACCCGAAAGGGGTCGACGCAGACGGGCGCTGCGTGTTCGGCGCCACCGTCGATCTGGAGGAAGCGAAGGCAGGCGAATCGGTGACCTACCAGATCGTCGGCGACGACGAAGCCGACCTCAAGAAAGGCAAGATCTCGATCAGCTCGCCGATTGCGCGGGCGCTGATTGGAAAATACGCCGGGGACGAGGTCGAGGTGCAGACCCCGGGTGGAGTGCGTAAGTACGAGGTGCTGGAAGTGCGTTACGAGTAGGCTCTAGGGTCGTTTGGTGGGGAGTAAATGTTGGGATGGGTTAGCCCGCTTGCTGCTCAACAGAGATGCCCTCGCGCTTAGCCCATTCGACGAGTTCTCGCTCAGACATGAGCACGACGCGCCCCGTTGGCTGCGCTTCAGCGTATACCCATCGATAGGCGCGTTCGAGCAACTCGGTTTCGAGCGCCGGGCTCTGCTTCTGTGAATGCTTGGGTTGCTTCTTGAGCAGGGCTAAGCTCTCGTCGCCGATAAGGATTACCCCCATCTGGGCGCCGGAGTTGTTGAGATTGGACACGCTGCCCTTCACGTGCTTCGCGCTCAACCCAGTCTTGTTCTCGACTTCAAACGCCGCTATGTGTTATGGATTTCCATCCGTTCGGCACTGAGCGGATGTCAGTGACGCCAAAGTTCCACTTCGTCTCAAAGCCCTCCTGGGTCATCCATGACGGATAGTGCTGTACCGCTAAGAAAAACGTGACTAGACGCCTGTCTATACCCTCTGCCGTCAATATTGACCGAGCCTTCTGCCTTGCCTCTGTAGCGTCCATTTGCCGAGCTCTTTCGAATTGTCCATGCCTCAGTTCGGCTCATGTTGCCCAACGAGAAATCGACCCCCATAAGCGGGGCGCTGTATGACCCCGGCAGCGGGATTCTAGTCCAAGCAGGCTATGTCAAAGCCTCTGATTGATCAAGAGGTTTTCCCGATGCCTAGGTACGTCCGTTTCCGCTTAGCTCGAGATAGTTGGATCGGCACTAACGCCCGCGACGGATCCTACGAAGCGAGTCCTACCCCGAACCGGGGGAAGGTTCGGGATTCTCCCGGAATACGACAAGGATCTTGCCGATGTGTTGAACCGGTTGCGCTCCCGTCTGCCCGCAGATCTCCTCAAGGATCGCCTCGCGCCCAGGGCGGTCGGCGCCGTTCACGCGCACCTTGATCAGCTCATGGCTTTTCAGGCCGCGATCGATTTCCGCAAGGACCGTGGGCGACAATCCGGCCTCGCCGATCCGCACCACCGGATCGAGCGCGTGCGCCCGCGCCTTCAATTCGCGCCGCCGAGCAGGGGATAGTTGGCGCATTGGAAAACCTAGGGAATGTCCGCGTCAGGCGCCGCCTTGGCGTGCACCACCTGAGCGACGCGGCCAAGTTGCCGGGTTACGGGATTGATGTACGACCGCGAGCACGGCGACGCGGGTTGGCTGCACTACGTAGAAGACAACGTACGGAAATCGCGACACCACCGCTCGCCGGACATCGCGATAGAGAACCGGGAATGCTTCAGGAAAACTCCGGACCGTTTCGAGTCTCTCGCGCAGCGACGCCAGGAACTCGTCCCCGAGACCAGAGCGTTGTGACTCATACCACTCGAAAGCGGACTGGATGTCGCGCTCAGCGCGAACACGAAGAATAAACCGCCGAGTCATGCGACTCGACGGATTCTCGCAAAGACCTCTTCTAGAGATGCGCCAGAGTCCGGGTCAGCCTCGAACTCCGCGAGCCTGCGATCAAGCTCATCCATTTGCCATTGAGTCAGCGGCAGCGCATCGGGAACTGAAGAAATACTGTCCCAGATTGCCTCGACCAGGCGCATGCGCTCCGCAACGGGGAGCGCGAGAATTTCAGCGACGAGCTCGCGTTTCATTTCCATAGCCTACCACCATTGTTTGCGCCGCCGTAGGGGCGATAATGGCGGCAATCGAGGAAATCAAGTCTAGAGAATGGCGCGCAGTAAATCCAGCAACGCGTGGCTCAGGCGCCACGTTAACGACCCATACGTTCACCGCGCGAGAGCGCACGGCTACCGCTCGCGCTCGGCGTTCAAACTGATTGAAATCGCCGAGCGCGACAGCCTGATCCGCCCGGGGGCCACCGTGGTCGATCTCGGGGCCGCTCCCGGGGGTTGGGCGCAGGCGCTTGCGGAACGAGTCGGGCCGTCCGGGCTGATAGTGGCGGTCGATCTCCTCGCGATCGCGCCAATTCCCGGAGTAGCCGTAATCCGGGGCGATTTCCGCGACAAAGGGGTGCTCGATCAGGTGAGGACGGCTCTGGGCGGGCGAAAGGTCGACCTTGTGGTTTCCGACCTCGCCCCCAACCTATCGGGTGTGAGCGCCACCGACCAGGCCCGCAGCATCGGTTTGTGCGAACTGGCTCTCGAATTCGCGAGGAGCCATCTGAAACCTCAGGGCGTATTTCTGGTCAAGGTATTTCAGGGGGCCGGCTATCCGGAGTACCTTGCCGCGATGCGCGGCGCTTTTGCCGAGGTCGCATCGCGCAAGCCTGGAGCGTCGCGCGAGCGCTCCAGCGAGATGTATCTGCTGGGGAAGAGGCTGAAGAAGAGTGAGTGAAAAGCATCATGAATCCTCCCGAGGCACTGGTCCGTACCTGTGCTTGGGCATAGAATGAGCGACACGCAGTTCGTCAAGGCAAAGGAAGCACATTGAATAACCTTTTCAAGAACCTCGTTATCTGGCTCGTCATCGGCTTGGTGCTGATGACCGTGTTCAACCAGTTCAGCACGCGCCAGTCGACTCAGGCGCCGATGGAGTATTCGCAATTCATCGAAGAGGTCAAGGCGGGCCGCATCGCCAAGGTGCTGATCGAAGGTCGGGTGCTGAAAGCGACGACCATGGAAGGCAAGCGCGTGACCAGCTACTCGCCGGGCGATATCTGGCTCGTGTCCGACCTGCTCAAGTACAACGTCAAGATCGAAGCCAAGCCCGAAGACGAGCCCTCGCTGCTCATGAACATATTCGTCTCCTGGTTTCCGATGCTGCTCCTGATCGGCGTGTGGATCTTCTTCATGCGCCAGATGCAGGGCGGCGGGCGCGGCGGCGCGTTCTCCTTCGGGAAGTCCCGCGCGAGGATGATCGACGAATCGAACAACAGCATTACCTTCGCCGATGTCGCCGGCTGCGAGGAAGCCAAGGAGGAGGTCTCCGAGCTGGTCGATTTCCTGCGCGATCCCGCCAAGTTCCAGAAGCTGGGCGGCCGTATCCCCAAGGGCGTGTTGATGGTGGGCAACCCCGGCACGGGGAAGACGCTGCTGGCGCGGGCGATCGCGGGCGAGGCCAAAGTTCCGTTCTTCTCCATTTCGGGCTCGGACTTCGTGGAAATGTTCGTCGGCGTCGGCGCGGCGCGCGTACGCGACATGTTCGATCAGGCGAAGAAACACGCACCCTGCATCGTGTTCATCGACGAAATCGATGCGGTCGGTCGCCAGCGCGGCGCGGGCCTGGGCGGCGGCAACGACGAGCGCGAACAGACGCTCAACCAGCTGCTCGTGGAAATGGACGGGTTCGAGGGCACGACCGGCGTCATCGTCATCGCCGCGACCAACCGGCCCGATGTGCTCGACCCGGCGCTGCTGCGCCCCGGGCGCTTCGACCGCCAGGTTGTCGTGCCCTTGCCGGACATCCGCGGCCGCGAGCAGATCCTGCTCGTGCACATGCGCAAGGTGCCGATGGCGCCCGACGTCAAAGCCGACATCATCGCGCGCGGAACGCCTGGCATGTCGGGCGCCGATCTCGCCAACCTCGTGAACGAGGCGGCGCTGTTCGCCGCGCGCAAGAACAAGCGCCTGGTGGACATGGAGGACTTCGAGCGCGCCAAGGACAAGATCATCATGGGGGCGGAGCGCCGCTCGATGGTCATGCCCGAGGAGGAACGCAGAAACACCGCCTATCACGAGTCGGGCCACGCGGTGGTCGCGAAGCTGATGCCCAAGACCGACCCCGTGCACAAGGTCACCATCATTCCGCGGGGACGGGCGCTCGGCGTCACCATGCAGCTCCCGGAACAGGATCGCTACAGCATGGACAGGGATCGGCTGCTCTCCACCATCGCAGTGCTCTTCGGCGGCCGAATTGCCGAGGAAGTGTTCATGCACCAGATGACCACCGGCGCTTCGAATGACTTCGAGCGTGCCACCGCCATCGCCCGCAGCATGGTGACGCAGTGGGGGATGTCGGACGAAATGGGGCCGATGGTGTACGGTGAAAACGAGGGCGAGGTGTTCCTCGGCCGCTCGATCACCACGCACAAGAACGTTTCCGAAGTGACGATGCAGAAGGTGGATGCCGAGATCAAGAGGATCATCGATCAGCAGTACACATTGGCCAGGAAACTCATCCTCGACAACCGCGACAAGGTGGAGGCCATGACCAAGGCGCTGCTCGAGTGGGAGACCATCGACGCCGAACAGATACAGGACATCATCGACGGCCGGCCGCCGCGTCCGCCCAAGCCGGCGCCGGCGCCGCAGTCGCCGCCTCAGCCGGGGCCGCCCGGCGCGACGGCGCCCGCGCCGGTCGCGTAGCAACGCGGTCCGCGGCGCCCGGGGGCCTGGAGCGACCCCGGCCGAGCGGCGCACGACCGATGAAGGACTCCAGACTCCGCACCCTGCAAACTCCGCCCGCGGCGGTCCTTCGCTGCGGCCGCTTCACGCTGGAACTCAGACGCCCGCTCATCATGGGCGTGGTCAACGTGACTCCCGACTCGTTCTCCGACGGCGGGCACAGCTTGGAATCCGGGGCCGCGATCGCGCATGCACGACGGCTGGTGGATGAAGGAGCTGACCTGATCGATATCGGAGCCGAGTCGAGCCGGCCCGGCGCCGAGGGCGTTTCTGCCGATCAGGAGCTGTCCCGACTCATGCCGGTGCTCGAAGGACTTCGCGATCTTTCGGTCCCCGTTTCGGTCGATACGACAAAACCCGAAGTCATGCGCGCGGCGATCGCCGGAGGCGCGGCGATGATCAACGACATCGGAGCTCTGCGCTCGCCCGGCGCGCTCGAGGCGGTTTCGGCCTCCGATGCGGGTGTCTGTCTCATGCACATGCAAGGCGAGCCGCGCACGATGCAGCGCGAGCCGCGTTACGGCGACGTGGTCGCCGAGGTCAGGGCCTTTCTCGCCGAACGTATCGCTGCCGCCGAAGCGCACGGCATCGCGCGCGAGCGCATCGTCATCGACCCCGGCTTCGGTTTTGGCAAGACCGTCGCGCACAATTTCGAGCTGCTGCGCAATCTCGGGCGGTTCGCGGAAACAGGCTTGCCCGTGATGGCGGGTTGGTCGCGAAAATCGGCGCTGGGCGTTCTCACCGGCCGCAGCGCTACCGAACGGCTCGCGGCGAGCATCGCCGCGGCTTTGCTGGCGGCGCAGCACGGCGCTAGAATCCTTCGAGTCCATGACGTCGCGGCGACTCGCGATGCGCTTGCAGTGCTCGCGGCTACGGATCGAGGCAAGCTATGAGCCGAAAATATTTCGGAACCGACGGCGTGCGCGGCAAGGTCGGCGAGACACCCATCACACCCGATTTCGTCATGCGCCTCGGTTTTGCCGCAGGCGAAGTGCTGGTGCGGCGCTCGACCATGCCGAAGGGCGAACATCCCGCCGTGCTGATCGGCAAGGACACGCGCGTCTCGGGCTACATGCTTGAAGCCGCCCTTGAGGCGGGCTTCGCCGCAGCCGGAGTCGACGTGATGCTGACTGGCCCGCTGCCGACTCCCGCAGTCGCCTACCTGACGCGAGCGCTGCGGCTGCAGGCGGGGGTCGTGATCAGCGCCTCGCACAACCCGCACCAGGACAATGGCATCAAGTTTTTTTCCGCGGAAGGCACCAAGCTGCCCGACGGCGTGGAGACGGATATCGAGGCCCGGCTGGATCGCCCGATTCAGTGCAAAGACTCAGCCGGCCTCGGAAAAGCACGCCGCATCGAGGACGCCCGCGGCCGCTACATCGAGTTCTGCAAGAGCACGTTTCCATCGGCTCTCGACCTTCGCGGAATGAAGATCGTGATCGACTGCGCTCACGGCGCTACCTATCACGTTGCGCCTCACGTGTTCCACGAGTTGGGCGCCGACGTCGAGACGATAGGAGCGGACCCCGACGGATTCAACATCAACGACGGAGCAGGAACCGTTCACCCGGAGGCGCTGCAGGCCGCGGTTGCCGAGCACAAGGCGGATCTGGGCATCGCGCTCGACGGGGACGGCGACCGCGTCCTCATGGCCGACGGAGAGGGCAGGCTCTACGACGGCGACGAGCTGCTGTTCGTCATTGCGCGCGAACGGGCAAAAGCGGGCGGCCTGAAAGGGGTCGCCGGCACGCTGATGACCAATCTCGCGCTGGAGCACGCGCTGGAGAAGATGGGCGTTTCCTTCGCGCGCGCAAAGGTCGGTGACCGCTACGTGATCGAAATGCTCCAGGAAAAGAACTGGCAGCTCGGAGGAGAGAACTCAGGGCATATCATCTGCCTGGACAAGCACACAACCGGCGACGGCATCGTCTCGGCGTTGCAGGTTCTGTCGGCGGTGCGAGGGAGCGCGACGACGCTGGGGGAGCTGTGCCGGGGACTCGCGCTTTACCCGCAGGAACTGGTCAACGTGCGCGTCGCCAAGGGCTTCGATTGGCAGAAACAGCCGGCGATCGTGAAAGCGAAGGGCGACGCTGAGCGCGCGCTCGGGACAAACGGTCGGGTGCTGTTGCGTCCCTCGGGCACTGAGCCCGTGCTGCGCGTCATGGTGGAAGGCAAGGACGATGCGGAAGTACGGCGGCTTGCGCGGGCAATCGCCCAAACCGTGCAGGAGTCGTCTTAGAGCTTCCGTCCCGCTGTTTTTCACCAGCAAGATCCTGAATTCCCGGCGTTTTCTGTTGACCCTCACGCCGGTCAAGAAGTAAAATCGACGGCTTTGGCCGCTGCGAATTCAATGCGTGCGAGGCTGGTCGTGGGTAACTGGAAGATGCAGGGGGGCCTTGCCGCCAATGCGCGCCTGCTCGAAGCGTTGAAAGCCGGATTGAAACGCGTCGATGACCTCGGTTACGCGGTGTGCGCGCCGTTTCCGTATCTGGCTCAAGTGTCTTCGGCGCTCTCGGGAAGCCAGGTGGCGTGGGGCGCTCAAGACGTTTCGGAGCACGATGCCGGTGCCTATACCGGCGAGGTGTCGGGAGCGATGCTCAAGGAGTTCGGTTGCAGGTTTGCCATCGTGGGCCATTCGGAGCGGCGCAGCCTCTACGGGGAAGACGACGGCAAAGTCGCAGCCAAGTTCGCAGCGACCCAGCGTTCCGGTTTGACGCCGATTCTGTGCGTGGGCGAAACGCTGGAAGAACGCGAGCGCGGTGAAACTGAAAATGTGGTGGGGCGTCAGCTCGACGCGGTCCTCGCGGCGGCCGGCCCGGCTGCGCTGGAGAATGCAACTCTGGCCTACGAACCGGTCTGGGCGATCGGCACCGGCCGAAACGCGACGCCGCAGCAGGCCCAGGACGTTCACGCGTTCATCCGCGCTCGCCTTGCGGCGCGCGACAAGGGATTGGCGCAGCGCGTGACGATCATGTACGGCGGCAGCGTCAAGCCCGGCAATGCGAGAGAGCTGTTTGCGATGCCCGATGTGGACGGCGGGTTGATCGGCGGGGCATCGCTCGTCTCCGATGATTTCATCGCGATCTGCGCCGCGGCGCGTATGCAACGGTAAATCTCAAGGGAAACCAATATGGACATGTGGGTCACGCTGATACTCATCGTCGACGTCATCGTCGCGCTTTGCATCATAGGTCTCGTGCTGCTCCAGCACGGCAAGGGGGCGGACGTGGGAGCGGCATTCGGTAGCGGCTCCTCGGGAAGTTTGTTTGGCGCGACCGGCTCGGCCAACTTCCTTTCGCGAACGACGGCGGTCCTGGCGGTCATTTTCTTCATCACGACCTTCGCCCTTGCCTATCTCGTCACGCATAAACCGCGCGCGAGCGGAGGCGTCATGGATACCGTCAAGGAACAAGCTCAGCGTCAGAGCGTCACGCCTTCGGCGCCCGAGGCCTCCAAGGCGGAGGATGCGGTGAAGTCCAAGGCAAACGAGGTGCCGAAGTAGTAAAATCGAACCCTTTGAGGGCGGGCTCGTTTCCAACGCGGCGACGCGCAAAGCCATCACGCCGACGTGGTGAAATTGGTAGACACGCCGTCTTGAGGGGGCGGTGGCGAAAGCTGTGAGAGTTCGAGTCTCTCCGTCGGCACCAGACAAAGGGGACTTGGATCGGAAGCGGAGGACTTCCGGCCCAAGTCCTGAATTTTGAGAGGGATAAGGTTTCTGTGAGAGCGAACGTGCGAGCGCAAGCCACCGGCACGGCGTCCCACTCTCAGGTCCGGGGTTAACCCGTGCTCGAGAACTATTTCCCGATCCTGTTGTTCATCTTCATTGCGCTTGTTTTCGGCGGCCTCATGGTCGCGGCCGGGGCTGTACTCGGGCCGCATCGCCCCGACAGCGAGAAGCTGTCCCCATACGAATGCGGATTCGAAGCCTTCGAGGACGCGCGAATGAAGTTCGACGTGCGTTACTACCTCGTTGCGATCCTGTTCATCCTGTTCGATCTCGAAATCGC
>Ga0105252_10000299_pt1 | contig 39256 bp, 54 predicted proteins | sample EasRivMeERMZT100_FD_89675 | JGI IMG/M metagenome (GOLD analysis project Ga0105252, IMG submission 89675) | Soil microbial communities from meander-bound floodplain in the East River, Colorado, USA - East River MetaG ERMZT100 | ecosystem: Environmental > Terrestrial > Soil > Floodplain | place... | reverse complement strand
TGCACGACGATGCAATCCACATCCACGTTATTCGAGTCGTCAACCTCCGGCTGGTCGGCAGTGGCGATCGCGACGTTACACACCTCTTCATCGCCGGGGTTCGGCCCAATGAGCCCCACCAGTACCACGATATCGATCGTCGCGGAGAGTCCCGCGTCGAGATCCCCGACGCTCCACACACCTTCAACCGGGTCGTAGGTTCCCTGCGAAGCCGTATATGAGCTGAAGAACACGAAGTCCGGGACGAGATCACTGAGCAGCACGTTCGTCGCATCAACCGCTGTGGTGTTTGTGACGACCACCGTCCACGTTACGAAGTCGCCGGGAAACGGGGTCGCGTTGTTATTCGATTTCTCAACCAGGAGATCGATCGCGGCAGATTCGAGGTATTCGATAACAATGCGTAATCCAGTTGCCTGAGCCTGTGAGAGTGTGGATTCGAACATCTCACGAAGACCTGTAATGCGATCCTCAGAGAGTTCCCACTCCACGCCCTCACGAAGCCCCGTTGCATGAACCTCCGTGAGTTCCGATTCGACAACCTCTCTTAGCCCCGTACTGCGTGTCTCATCCGCTAGATCCGCTATAGTCCCCGTGTCACATGCAGAGGCATTGTTGGTTGTGGTATCGATCTGGATCTCGGCGCTGTACGGACCATTGCCATCGTTATTCTCCATCCGCACGCGAAAGCGATAGATGGTTCCGTAGACGCCGCTGTTGATGAATTCAGCCTGCGGATCTGGAGAGGACGCGAACTGCACTCCCGTCGAGTTCCCGACGAACACAAATCCGCTGCATAACGCACCTGTGCATCGTTCCACGCGCATCCGGATGCCGGCGGAGAGTGCATCAGTGGGATCGACGAGCGCATACACACCAATATTCGGAGTATTGTTCGGATTCGCGAAGCCCTGATGATACGAGACGATCGCACAGATTTGGAGGACAGCGCCCGGTGCGGCCATTTATGAAATCCTTACAATACCGATTCCAGCCCGAAGCTATCGATCGTATCGCCCAGCTCCCACGGGAGGGAGGTATCGGGATTCGCAGTGCGGCGATCGAGGACCACGCCATACCCAACCCCAATCGGCACGCTCGCCGCCGCGATCGGGTAATCGACACCGTTAATTCGGAAGAAGGGGCGCAGGCGGCCATTACTCACCTTCCGCACGACCCACCGAGCAGACACCGCCATGATCTCGGAGGGCGCAAGCAAGCCATGTCCGGGGCATACAAAGCTCGATTTGTCTCCATTCACATTCGAATAGACATAAGTTGAGTCCCCATCATTCGGAGTCTCATCAATGAGTGCGAAGCCCTGTGCCCCAGTAGAGAGCAGCCAATCGGCCCAGAACCCATCAGCGGTGGGCACGAAGGACTTCATGCGCACAACTCCATCGTACCCGTTGTTCTCCGCCCCATCGGTATCGTTGATGTAGAGCGATTCGATATAGTTCCCGGAGGACGCAGAGGGAAATTCGAAGCGATTCACATAAGTGGTCCCAGCGCCCCGTGTATCCCCGCTGAACGTGAGGATATCGAGATCCTCATCGAGACGAGCTTCGAACTCCCCAGCGAGCCCAATGAGATATCGGAACTGGACATGGTAGTTGATGTTAAGCTGGATGTTGTGCGTGCCCACCGCTTGCACCACGCCATTCACCAGGAGTTCCAGTTTCGTATTGGCGGTGTTCACTCTTATTGTCCCCAACAGATTCGCATCCATCTTGAAGGTAATGAGAGTGGTCGTGGTGTACACATTCCCCGCCGCCCCTTGGTGTCTGAAGAAGAACCCCCCATACACCTCCCCCGGAAAATCACTCAACACGATGAGCGATGCCGTGCCTCCGTTAGAGGTGTTCATCACGGTCTCGAAGTCGAGGAGCGGGACTGGGGGAGAAGCGATCTGTGAACTCCCCTGCGTCGAAAAGATGAGGAAATCAGCAGGGTCGAAGGTCTCAGTAATTCGTCGGGACATAATGAACTCCTATTGATCGAAGGTTGCGGTATAGAGGATGGGGGTATCTACAGGGAGAAGAGAGGTTGTCTGAAACTCCCATCGCTTGCTCTTAATCGCGCGATACACAACGTACACCCGGCGATACTCCCCGTTGGTCGAAGGGATCGCGATCGCATACGCATCGTTATCGGTGCGGACACAGTGGTATACCTCGGAGAAGGATTCGAGAGGGACATATCCATCTCGGATGTGTCCATAGCCCTTCATGCCGAGGGAGGTGAATTGGGTCTGCCAATTCGCGGCGGATTCGGGATGAGGCTCCCAGACCCACCGCACGCCATAGAGCCATCCCGGAGAGCCATCCCTTGGCAAGAGGCGGATCTTATTCGCGGGCACTGGGAATCGGAAGCTATACGCACGTCCCATCCGCTTCGTGTGATTGATGAAGAAGGTCTCCACCTGCCCATCTTCGAACTCCACATCGAGTTGCTTGGTCGCGCCTCCCGTATCCGCATCAATCACAATCCCCTGCATGAACTTCGCGCCGAGATACCCGGCATCCTCGTAATTCACATCGAAGTTCGTGAGATAGTTGGGCTCCGAAGCGTGGGCGATCCATGACACATCGTACATCCGCCCAATGACCCCATCCGCGCTGTGGAATCTTACCTGCCTCGCTCGGATCGCGTTCGTGATAACCAGACTATAAGTTCGAGTAAGCCGCCCATCATGATTAAGAACATTCCCGCCAACGGCGGTATGGAGGCTGACGACCCCTTCAAGTTCAGATTCGAGAATGAATGATTTCTCAACTCCGTGCGTATCCGCCTCGATGACAACTCCGGTAAGGTATCCAACTTTCGCTCCCTCGATCGCGTCCTTCCAGTTCGTGTCCCACTTCGAGACATCGAAGGGCTCAGGCTCGGCGATCCATTCCCATTTCCACACTCTCCAACGATTGGAATCAGTGGGAACCAACCTTCCCAATTTCCCCTTGAACACGGGCCACGAGAACTCCAGCTTCTGCTCCCCAGCGGAGATGATCGTAAGGGTGTTCCCCGTGAAGGCTTGATCGCACCACACCTGAACGGTCTTCGTCTGTGCGACTCCCGCCTCATCCCGCGTATCCACCCAAATCCGTATCCCCATCACATACGCATCGTCCCCAATGATTTCATGCCAATCGACTACCCGCTTCTGGGAGTCCTCGGGCTTGGGGACGGCGCTCGGTATCCATAGATAAACTGTTGGAGGACCAACGTTGGTTGACCAGGAGAAATCGATCCCCATGTTTCGGGCTTCTGCTCCAAGCAAATCCAAGATGTATTGCTTGCGACCAGTGGATGCGGATCGGATTTCTGATGGTCCGTTGAACGTGTCATTTTCGAAGAAGGATTGAATCGTAACCGCAGCGTCTCCCGTATCCAGGTCATAGGTCGCATCCCCCCACAGCTTCCGAGTGCCTGGGTCGTTGTAGTTGAGCGATCGATTCCGGATCTGGCAGGGGATCGCATTCCCATTATCAGCGGCCCCAATCGATAGCATCACGCTGTTGGTTCCACACGCGAGAAGGGAGAGGGATTCGCGGGCCTCGTCAGAGTAGTGCAGGAACACTGGGTTATCGACGTGATACGTGTCGGGGAACCACCCTTCTACGAGCGGGTCGTACACTAGACACACCGGGGTGCCGGAGATGTCCTTATAGTTGAAGTAGACCTTCCCCTTATCGTAGGCGAGACGGAGATAGGTACGCTGGGTCATATCCGGAGGGAGGTAGCCATTCGCAGCTACACCCTCAGTACCCTCGTTGGGGAAGAGGGGATACAGATCGGCATCCGTGATGCACCGTGCCTCCCCTCCCGTGGTCTCGTAGATCCCATCCTTCGCGAGAAACCAGCACCGAGCGCCCTGCTTGGTCCCCTCGGTACAGAAGGCCCAATTCGTATACAACCCCTTCTGGCAGGGGGTTCCAAGGATCGTCCACTGCGACTTATCGTCGAACGCGGTGTGAATGCTGTACAGCCGTTCGGAGCTGAAGACGAATGATCGTCCGCTAAGGATGAAGCCATTCATCAGCGGCTCGCTTGGAGAGGTGATCTCTTGATTATTCGCGGAATCGGCGCTATCGGGGTTGTTCGGATTCGTCCAATACAATGTCCCCGGCCTGTAGATATCCCCACAGGCAAGCAGGCAATTCTCAAATGGCCCCCACACGAACGGCAGCGACTTCGCAAGGAGCACGGGCTCCTGAATCGCGTAATTCACAGGCCCCGCAGGGCCGGTATACACACCCCGGATAATCATCACGCTATCGCTCGTTGGCGACGAGTACACCGTAAAATCGATATCGTTCACATTGATGATCGTGCCGGGAGCGATCAGCAGCGGCGACGCTCCAGTCGTGTTATCCGTGATGAAGAGCTTCCCGCTAACGCGAGTGATTGTGAAGAGACCCACCTCGGGAGTATCCGCAGCGACCGTCACCGTCCCAATCATCGGGAGACCTACGGTTGTGAATGGCTGATCGTTATTGATCTCCAGGATCTCAGCGGTTTGCAGATCAATATCCGGGAGCAGATCCGTGAACACGAGCGAGCCGCTATTCGGAATCTCCCCTACCTTCACATAATCGAGCAGCGCTTCCCCCTGCCGGAAGATGTCGATCGTATCAACTTGGATGGATGACGAAGCTATGACTGTGACCGTAACGCCGCCCGTCGTAGTGAACACACTCACAGGAATTGGGGAGGGGTTCGATTTCTCCCCCGTCTGGGAGCTGCGGTATCGGTATCTCCATCGATAATCGCCAACAGGACCTGCGCCCCCAACATCCGCGATGACAGGAGCTGTCTGGGGAATCGGAATTCCAATCGGATACACCACATCAACAGCGACTGCCGTATTCGATGTCCTCCCCACCTTCTCCTGCTTATCCGCGTCGAACACATACATAAAAGCGCGAGGGGAAGCATCCGGTCTCCAATGACACATACTCAGCGGACGCCCGCTCCAACTTGATGAGACAAGTGTCATCGCTCCAGTAGGTCCCCGGTAGAGAAAGGTACTCGCCCCGACAACATAAGTGAAATCACCCACAAAAGTAGAGTTAGGTCCAATATTGTCATTGAGCCTCCTTATGCTATGCACGTCCCCCGTCATCCCCGTAAGCAGATCGCTGTATCCCGTGCGGGCGCTGATCGCGGCGAGCTTTCCACTCGTCGCGCGAACGTTGAGGAGGCGGCTGAACTTCCCATTCGGAAGCGCGTCGGTTGGCATGAACACATTGACACCTGTGCAAGCCATCCGCTCTACATGTCTCTCGTATTGGTGATTCTCAGGCACTAGCGTTCCCCTTCTTCTTGGTTTTCACTACCCGCCAGGGTTCCTCGATTGCTGCCTTATCCTCCGCGCTTCGACACTCCGGGCACTTCGCAAACGCCTTGAGAATGTTATGGAGGATGTCATCCCCAATCGACCATCCAATAGCCTTCGACACACACCCACACTCACACTGAATGTATCGTTTCCCATCGTCATCTCGGAGGATGTTCATCATAACTCGATGTCCACGATCTGCTCAACAGGTTCGCGGCGGGCGCGTCGCTCGTCTTCCCTTCTGCTCCGTTCTTCCATGAGTTCCCGATAGAAACTCATCGCACTCAGCCGTTCATTGAACACCGTCGCCTGCTGCACGATATTCTTCAGGTTCCGCATGGTCGCCTTGAATTCCACCCCACCCTCTTTGAAGGTCCCGATATGATGCGCGTAGTCAAGCACCGCGTCCTGTTCCTCAAGAGCGACCTGGATCGGATCGCCAAACGGAGCCGTTCGCAGTACATCCATGGTGATGCTGTAAACCCCATCAGGAACCGGGGACAGCGCCAACATATCCTCTGACACCCCGATCGTGTCTGGAGGGCCAGGGATGTTAGTCCACCCCGGAGCCTGCGTATCCAGTTCCTCAATCGACACCAGCGGGGCCTGCATTCCATTAATCAGCGCGTGAAGAACCGTCGGAGCCTTCATACACAACTCGACTCCCATCGCATAGCGGGATTCGCAATACGCGGCCCTCGCGGGATCTCTTGCCTGATTCTCCATCCCCAACAAGTCTGCCATCGCTCCCCACTTCACCGCCCACGTCCAATCATCAGGGACACCGATGAGGGGATTAGTAATCGCATCGAGCGTAACACCTGTCTTCGTTACGATTCTCTCCATCGTGCCGGGGAGCGCAGGCGCAGGCATAAGTTGGATGCGAAGGGGATTCGTGAGGATGATACTGAATTGGGTTGGCGTTGGATCGCTATTGAGTGCCCATCCCACATCGAGCGAATCCCGTGACCATTCATCACTCCGCCACAGATGCGTCCGTATCCCATCGAGATCGACCCATTCGAGTCGGCGGATATCCATCCACCCCTCGGGGAACTCGAAGCGACCGCTACCCAACACGGTGAACGCGGAGTTGTCAAATTCCTGCTCTACCCCAGTATCCACGAGGAACTGATCTCTCCGCTTCTGGAGGGCATTGACTATCTGCTCCATTGTGAACATATCGGTGCCAGCCCACACACTGGGCGACAATGGCTCCATGAGATGAAACTGCATCTCCGCGATGAGATCTTGGGTGGTAACGGTGTGTGCGACGAGATTGGATGGAGAGACTACAAGCGCTGGGTCGTTGAGATTATAGAATGCCTGCCCCGCGACGGTCTGAAACACGAACCGCTCCCGGTACTTCGTCGCAAGGCAGTTCCAGAACCTTACGGCTTCCTTTAGATAGAGTTGGATCTCGGGATATGCGGAGAATTGATCGTTGGTGAAGAAGACAGCTTTTGAGTCGAGACGATCCTGAAGACGGGAGAGAATCTCATTGAGGCTGGTTGAGCTATACGGCATTTCATTTGACTAAACGACGTTCCATTCGGTCCCGTTAAAAATAACCCACACCGCTTCGTAATTGGCGGTGGTAGCGAAGCTCCCAGCTCCATCGATCGTCCCAGCAGCGGGGGTAATTGTGAGAGGATTCGCGGCCCCATCCCCCTTCCCATCCTTGATACAATACACATCGCCAGCCGTGGGTGATCCGGGTAGGTTCACCGTGCTCGCAGCCGCAACTGTCTTGTTCACGATCACTACATCATCAGCGGTGGTGATCGTTACATCTCCGCTTGCGATATGCACGCGGGTTTTGATGTTCCGGCCACTTCCGGTAGTAAGCCTCCCACTAAGCGTCTTCGCCCCAGCGATGGTCTGAGTGCCTGTTGTGACGAGCCCTCTCGCACTCGCGCTCGCATCGGGGAAATTGAACGTATGCACCGACGTAACGGAGCTGATGTTTACATCGGTTCCGGTTGTGCCCACCGCAAACGTCTGTGCCGCTGCCGTCAGCGTGTTCAGGGTTCCTAGCTTATTGTTAAAGATCGTGAAGTTTGCAGCGGTGAGGTAGCCATTCACAGCGCCAGTCGCCGCCGCCATCGACACGACGCCGGTTGATGAGTTGTAAGCAACCGGAGCCGTCGCAGAGATCGATGTCCTCGCGCGAGCTGTCGTGAAGTACAGATTCGTTACTTCAGGAACAATAGCGGTATTCAGCGTCGCGAGGGACGCATCCCCACGGACGTACTGGAGCGTGGTCCCAGCGAATGCCGCCTGCTTCGCATTGAACGCGGTCCAGTTCGCAGCAGAGAGCAATCCCCGATTCACTGCGGATGCGGTGGGAAGGTTGATCGTGATATTGGTCCCGAGGGGCGCAATATTCGCATCGGTCCCCGCACTCCCGATCGTCATGGTGATCGTGTTCCCGGAGAGTCCCGCGAGCGATCGGATCGCAGAGTTGAAGAGGGTCCAATGGGTGGGAATCAGAAGTCCCCGTGCGGCCCCACTCGCACTCGGCAGATCGATCGTATGCACCCCACCTGCTGAGGTAATCGTCGCATCGACTCCAGCGGTTCCGATTTCAATAGTCTGCAATGCTTCCGTCTGATCGTTGATGGACTCAATCGCGGAGTCGAGTGGAGTATCTCCTAGCGTGTAATCGAATAGCTCTGCCTCCAGCGTATACAACGAATGCACGACGATATCCACGATCCCATCGAGCGTGTAGAATCCGAAGCGGCCAGCACTGTCGCCTGTGAAGGGATTCGCTAGCGGCGTGGGAGAGATCAGATCATCGGAGAATAGCTCCGCCCGATCGAGCGTGCCGCTGATGAAGACATCAATCAGAGGAGAGGGGATAGCTACCCCCTCATCTGTTGTTGCCTGATAATTCTTCCGCTGCATTGCCATGCTCGCTGCGCTCGCTATTTCTTGATAGCTTTGAAGGGGCTATCCCAGTGCGCCCCTGCATTGTCCGATGCGTTATGCGAGGGAGGGGTGAGGTTCGGGGTCTTCGGAATGCTATCCATCGCATCCATCGGGGTATCGATTTCAATCGACTTCCCGCGTTTGATCGTTTCGAGGAATTTCATCTGGAAGCCCCCAGTCGTTGGCTTCGACAGCAGAGGGTTGTTGTTATAGACACCGGGACCACTCGTTTCTCCGGGGAATGGTTCATGTCCTTCTTTCTTGCTTCCTGCGGGTGAATCCCACTTAGCTCCAGCCATTGCAGTCTCCTTTCCAGCGTCACGCGCTGGCTTTCCACATCACTTCTTTCGGTAGATAATTCTCACCTTCCACTCCGCCTTCCGAATCTTCGATCATTGTATCGACGGCTTCTGTATTCCCCGCTGACACGCTCGTTGTCCGCGCTCATGCGTTGATTGAGCCGTTTCACAGCACCCGTCATGTACTCTTCGTTTCGTACGCTCTCTGGATCAGTATACCTCTTCCCAACCACTACGTCCGGAATAGCAGGCGATGGTGATGCGCTCGCACTCGACTTCCCTGCTGTGCGTTTCGTTGGCGATGGCCCAGCATCGAGCAGCTTCGCCGTCTGACTGTATGGATCATGTGCCATTACCATCCACCTCCATAGAACGGCGCGTGCTGCTGCCCAGCGACGGTATCACCCCATCCTCCCCATCCCGCTACGCTCATATAACTCCTCGGATAGTTCTGGAGGAAGATTTCCTCATCCTGCCTCGATGCCTGCGCGAGCATCACTTGGTATTCTTTATTCGTCTCATTCCGAAGATTCATCCAATTCGTTCCCTTTAGCTCCGGATGCTTCCCCTTGTTCGACTCGCACCACTCATATCCGAAGTAGCGAGCCCGAGACATGATGAGTTCGTCGGGGATAATCGACGGCTGTGATTGACCCGCGACGAGATCAATCCCTTTCTTCTGATACAGCGCGAGATATTGGCGATACACCGTAGGTCCGGGCCACAATTCGAATCGATACCGATCAAGGATCGCCGGACTCGACCCCGCGAGATTCGCCTCATACCGATATTGTGCGAGGCGATAAGGTTGACCCATGGCTCCCCGCTGTGGGTCCCACGAATCCAACTCTTCCTTGGTTGTCGTCACATTGAACGTGGGCGTGGGAGAGTACGGATCGATCACACTCACCCAACTAAGAAAATCGGCAGGCGCGAGAATGTACGGTTGATAAATGATATACGCGAGTCCGCTCGCCGTGGGTCCATTGTAAGGATACTCAATAGTAAGAAACCCCGGTCCTCCATCAGCGATGATATTGTAGATGTTGGTCCCGATCCGGATGGATAGCTGCACAAGCTGATTTGTCGTGAACCCAACCGCCGTGAGCGCCGCATCCGCTGTTGCATCCATCCCAACGGTCGTGCTCCCCTGCGTCACATTCACGGTCCCAACGCTGATCGAATCAGGCACCCCAATCGCAATCTCCCCACAGAGAAAACTCCATCGCCTACTGTCCCGTATGTCCCTCCATGCCCGCTGTACCAATTTCTGTGCGAAGAGCGAATCCACCTTGGGGATGGACGACTTCAGCTCATTCCACATGAACTCGTAGCGCATTCAGTTCCCTATAAGCAAAAAAGGGAGCGACTGCCGCCGCTGACAGCGCTCCCAAGCCCCTGCGGGGCTAGTTACTGCCCTTCACCCAACACCCTACGAAGGCTGACCCGTTGACAATCCAGCAGGATGCAAATTCCCGGTCCACAACAGCGTCGTGCTCACAAGATTCAATCCACTGTTGAGTGCTGCCGGGAATGCACACCGCGTAACCACGCCATCGTTCGCATTGTCGCCATTGAGAAGAATCCACGCGGTGGGCAGCGCGTGAGTGTCCTCATCTCCTGGCCCGAACGTGCATCCATCAACCACCAACCCCCTGAACCTCACATCTGCCGCCGCTCCACTCTCCGCGATACTGGCATCCGGGAGGGAATGGAAATACGTGTTCTTGATGAATGGCTGGGTCACAGCGCCATAATCAGACGCTGCCAGCACGATCCCCAGATCCGCCCAGCACACCTCACAATCCTCAAGCAGGCAATCGCTCCCGTCGCTATGTGTGAGGGCGGCAATCTGAGCCACCGTTCCCATCGTGAGCGTGCAGGCAATCGCGCCTCCTTCGATCTTGCAGCCATGCGCGCGAAGACGGCGACCGGAGTTCACAAGCCCCCCGCCTGCTCCATCGCCCTCACATCCGATATTGACGAGGGTTGTGTCATCCGCGAGATTGGTGACAGCCACTCCATCAGTCGTAGCAGCGACGAACACACTCCCTCTCCCACCCAACCCAATGATCTGAAGGTTCGGCTTCGAATGGGGGATCACCACGAGTTCTTCATATTCCCCTGGCGCGACGAAGATCACATCTTCGCTCACTGCGGCAGCGACTGCGGCTCCGATGGTGGTATAGGGTCGCGACGGACCAACTACCAACCCTAGCCGCCGTGATCCCGACGCACTCACAATGCTTGGAACGTTGCTGTAAGCCCCAAATCCATTCAACGCGGTCATATTCGTTTCTCCATGTCCTGCTGTCCGCTGGAGTACAGGAGCGCACTCGCTAGCTCTCTACTATTCGTTAGATCCCCACCGCCCACAGCCGGAAGGTCACAGCGCTCAAGTTCACCGCATCCGCTACTTCCGCTCCAGTAAGCGCGACCGAAACCCGGAAGAACACCGACTGCCGAGGAGTCGTATCTTCTAGTGCGGCATCGATCCGGGCGGTCACGAAATACAATCCATTATCGCTGTCCATCCCTCCCGCGAAGTCGATGTACTTGAGGCCAAACTCCCGAGCTTCAACTTCCAAGCCCCCCGCTGCATATACCAAGGGACCAAGCCGGGAGATCACTCCAAGATTCTGTGAACCAATCGATGTCGGGTATCCGGGAACTTGTGGCATGTCACTCTCCTCAGTTGTTGGTGATTCTGAATGTAGCGCTGTTATCGAATACAGCAGGCGCGGTAAGACTCTGCACCCGGATGAGACAGTTATTGCAAGACGGGGGTTTCACGGTCCAAGGCGTGGTTCCTGTGCTCGCTGCCACACTATTAACAATCGTGCGATAAGTCGAGCCACCATTACGGGATATCAACACTCTCACATTCCCCATGACATCGCTACTCTTGGTCCAAGTGATCGTCTGAACAGAATCCTTGACCCAGGTCTCCCCACCCGCCGGACTCGTCACTGTAATCGTTGTCGCCCCCGCCGCGAGGGTCGTGAAGGTGTTATCCCCGCTCACGCTCAGTTGCCCAATCGCATCCCGTGACTCCACGCGATAGTGATAGAGGGAGAACGCAGAGAGACCACTAAGAGCTTTCGAATGGGACGTGACAGAGTTCCCAGTGGTCACGTAGTTCGTGTAGGTCCCGGTGAAACCATATCGAACAGCGGTATCAGACAATGTGCTCGTTGTCCAAGCGATCGTTGCAGTACTCGATGTGATCGACCCTGCGCTAATCCCACTGATTGTTGGAGGGGGGTTGTTCACCATCACAATCACAGCAGTGGAGGTGGTTGTGTGTCCCGCACCATCCCTTGCAACCGCCAGCAGTGTATGTGCTCCGTCCCCTGCGCTTGGCGTTCCCCACGAGACTCCGTAGGGGAACGTCGTGTCCTCAGCTCCGAGATTCACCCCATCCAATTTGAACTGTACTCCACTCACACTCACATCATCGGTTGCGAGAGCCGAAACAGTGATCGTCCCGCTCACAGTCGCCCCATTTAGCGGACTATTGATAGACACAGTTGGAGCTGCATCCGGCGCTCCCGCGTTATCTACCGTGACACTGATCGCAGCGGAGGTTGCACTGTTCCCCGCTGCATCCCTCGCGACCGCAGTTAGCACATGAACGGAGTTACTCGATAGCGTGCTATCCCAGGTTACTCCATAAGGAGTCGAGGTGTCCTCTGTCCCCAAATTGGACCCATCCAATTTGAACTGAACTCCTACGACTCCCACGTTATCTGTCGCATTCGCCATCACCGCTACGGAGTTCCCGCTCACAGTCGCCCCGTTCGACGGTCCCGTCATCGACACCGTAGGAGCAGCAAAGTCAACGTATTTGTAAGCTCCCGTATCCCACGGCACGGTACGCGTCAGTCCCGAGAAATCAGTCGTGAACACAGCAGATAGATCGGCTCCCTTTTCTCTCGCCGGACTTGAAATCAGGAGTCGGAAGTCAGCCGCTGCCGCATTCACGAACTGCGGATTCCCAAACGCAGTCGTCATGCAACCCGTGGTCGCTGCGTTGCAGAAGTTGTTGGTGAAGCTCGTTCCTGTCCCTGTGTTGACAATGTTTGTGGTGTTGTTGACTACGATATTATTTCGGACAACCGCACTCGATGAGCCGCTTCCAATCACTATCCCCCGAGGATGTCCATAGACCGTATTGTTATAGACCTTTCCTCCACTCACATTTTGGAAGTCAACTTCGATCCCGGAGTCCTGACTGGCGGTAGTCGCATAGGTAACGTTATTATAGACCTGTATGTTCGACCCGCGTGAGATGACAATCCCACCGCCATACCCACCTGTTCCATTGTCAAACAAAGTGTTTCTCCGAATGATACCATTACTGGGAGCGGAGGAACCATTAGAGTAAAATTGGATGCCGTAGCCCGAATTCCGGTAGACAATTGAGTCCTCGACAAGCACATCCGCGACGTGGTTGTAGATCCCATGATCCAGTTGATCCACGCCATTGTCGTGAACCTTCATGAACTTGAATTCATGCCCCGCACCAGCAGCATCACTAATATGGACTCCTGCTGTCGTAGTGCTCGCGTTCTTCCAGTTCCTCACCTCGATATTGATGAAGCGAAGGTGGTGCGCTGCTGCCCAGATGAAGATCCCGTCGTCTCCCTTCCCAGTGCCGTCCAGAATCCAGTTCCCATCCGTCGCCCCCACAATGAAGTGGTGCTCGGTGTTATCAAAGCAGAACTGAGCAGTAACGGTTACGGTCGCTCCTGTTGCTGGTCGCAGCACAGCAGCATCCGCGAAGGAAGTTCCATTTGGGACAGTCGTCGCGCAGGGGATACCGCTCGTATACGTTCCTGTCTCAACGATCGTTGTGTCTCCCGCCGCAAAGAGGCCCCCAGCCCACATATTAGCGATGGAGCTATAAACCCGCGCCGCTCCTCCCGTACATGCCTTCGTCGCTGCGTTATACGTGGTGATGTTATTCGTACACGCCGGGTTGACGTAGCGCGTCACAGCCCAGAGCGGAGGAGAAGCAAACAGCAAGCAAATCCATAGAATTAGTTTTTTCACCGCTTGCTCCTCCGAACAGGTAAGGACATAGAGATCAACCAAGCATCCGAATGACGAGCAGGTGCGAGGTTGGGTCATCCGCGCCACTCGCAAGACCCGCAGTGAACGCATCAAATGGGGCCTCGACAGCCACCCGATCGAACTGAGCGGTCCCATCGCCTGCGGCGATCACGGGCTCATCTTCAGCAGCGGTTGACGCAGCCAGCAGGAGGACGGTTGCGCGTCCACTCACCCCAACCCCTACCTTCTGCATCCAGATACGTTTCCCAGCCGGGTCCACAGGATCACCCGCTGAATCGAGCTGTGGGTTGCAGAGGAAGACGCCCGCGAGTTCACTCCGTAGCTCATCATTGGTCGAGACTTTGAAAGCGGCCCGGTCGGTCCAGAATAGCGCGAGTCCCACATCTGGGATCACAAGGGCTTCATCAACCACTGGAGTCTCATCCAGCTCCACGTACTGATACTGGCCCTCATACAACGTCCCAACGTCGGTATTCGACAACTGGAGCGCGTGCTCCTTCGTGAAGGTGTTCACGAGGCCGAGCTGACCGCTGAACGACCCCGCGTCATCATACGTGGTGTTGAGTTTTCCTGTCACCCTAACTAATTGCAGTCCGTCCATAGCATGTTCCTCCGTGGTTCAATGTGATTGATGTGCCGTTATGCCAATCCGTAGCATTGCTTCCCGGACCACGGGGAGCGATTCTGTGCGTTGTTCATCGTGAGGACTTGACCAGCGACTCGCGTCGAGCCGATATCCGTCTTGAACCCCGTGAACCCGAACGCGAAGAGCGGATCACGCGCGACCCAGTAGATCCATTTCTCGGTGTTGAAGAGAGTCATCACTTCGCCAACGGTGACGGTGGTTCCAGCGGTTGGCAGCTCCGACTGAGCGCTCGCCCCTGCGGGAACAACAAATGTTCCAGTAAGGTAGTTCCCAAGGATTCCATCATTCTTCCCATACGCGAGGGAGGGGAAGTAATCAGACTTCAAAACCATCGCATTGTTAATCCTGAACCCACTCGCACCCCAGATCGGATCTTTCTCCTGCGCGAAGCGCTGCTGGACCTGGATACGCGATTGGCATCCCGCGAACAACCGCTTGTTCATCGCAATCAGGTTGGGTTCCACGTTCCCCCTCACGCAATCTTGGTATACGTCAGCGATGAAGTCGTAGGTGATGGGAGCAGGGGCACCAGCAGCCGTCCCTCCCCACCTCGGGATCGAGTTCAGCACATCCCCAATCGCGCCGTTGCGGACCTGGGTTCCGTACAGGGGGAACACCACGCCCTGCCATCCGGGGGTGATCCCGTCCTGGTACGCTTCATCCCATCCGTTGATGTGCGCCAATCGTCCCGCTTGCTGCCCATCGAGCGCCAGATTCACGCCGCAGATCGCAGAGATCGTGGACATTGCGTTATTCAGATCGTTCTCAACCAGACTGAAAGCAGCTTCCGGTCCCACGTTCTGAACGCGAATTTGTTCGAGAAATTCAGTGACGTTCACCTCATAGAACCGGGGGGTGAACACCTCAGACGTAAGTGTCGAGGGCTTCGCGAGATTGAACGGAGCGCCTTGAAGGTATGCGCCACCATTCAGCGGGGCATAGTTAAATGCTGCCCTCATGTCCCGTCCGCCGGGGAACACTGTGAGCGCCGTTTGTCTGAAGTAAGCTGTTACCGGATCGCCACGGAAGAAGTTATCCGTGACTGCGTTGGGCCAGATGTACTCTTGTGTTGCGGCATCTAATTCACTAACGACTGGATCGGCCATTGTCTGTATCCTCCGAGCGACTGGCGTCGCTATTGGTTATGATGGGCATCACCCATTCCCGGAGGATACACTTCGAGCCTTCGGAATGAGATTAGCCGGACTTCGCACCTGCGGTGCCATTACTACTAACTGCCTGCTTCTGACGGTATGCTTCAGTCGCACGAGCCACAGAGGGAGATACGCCCATCCCTCGATGTGCTCCATCCTTCGCAGAGAACATAGAGAGGATATGCTTATTGCCCCCGTCATCGAGCCCGGTGTAAGGCGCACCAGATCCCTCGATCGCCCGCTCACTACGATCCCGGACCAGGGCTTCATCAACCGCAGCTTTAATTCTCGCATCCTCAGCAACCTTCGATAACTCTGTTCGCTTCGCATCGACCCCGTACTTCTTCGCCCAGACTTCCTCGATCGTGACAACTTTCGAGGAGCCTTGATTGGCATCGAGGGTAGCCTGTACGAGTTCATCCCGACTCAGCCGCGTACCGAACAAATCAAAATGCGCATCCGCGATATCGTTGATCTTCGCGATGTTCCGAGCGTTCTGGATGTACGTGTTCCCGATCGTGGAATCGAGATCCTCTTTCGACACATACTTCCGTTCAATGGGTGGCTGCTGGATTTGTTGCTGGATGAACTCAGTCTTCGCGACGGTAGCTTCCTCGGTCGTGATAAGCCCCTGGTTTACCAGTTCTCCCAATCGCGATTCGTATGCCTTCGCCTGCTTCTGTGCCGCGAGAAGCTGAGCGTTAGTCGCGTCGTAGAATTCCCTCACCCGCTTCTCTTCATTGGCCTTGAAGGTATCGTACGAATTCTTCGTCATGAGCGTGATCTTCCGCTCATTCTCAATCAACTGCTTCGCTTCCTGATCCTTCGCATTCAGTGTCTTCGAATACTCGCTCCTCGGCACCATCGTCTCGAAGAACTTGTTCTGCACTTCATCCTTCTCAAGCTCCGGCGACAACAGTTTCTTCGTGTCCTCACTGAGCGGTAGTCGATCCAGCCACTCTTTCAACTCCGGTTTGATTGGCATAAGCCATCTCCGTAGGTCCTTCGGGATGAATGCGTGTGCAACTTCATGCTGCACCTCAAACATCCCGAGCCGGACAAAATCACACTTGGGATAATCAACTTCGTAAGCCGGACACGCATCGTGCTAAGTATGAGAGGTATTAACGTTCGCACTCTTTGTGTCCTTTACTCCGTTGTATGAGCATCACATCCATGCGTGCTCATCCTTCTATCACTATCTCACATGCTTCTCATCCAAACGATGACCGTGGAGCGCTCGGGGTGGGCTGAGACGCTTCCACCGTCACCGCTTGGATGATATCGATGAGCCCCTGCGAGGCCCCTTGCATCGCTTCCAGAACACGGCGAATGGGCTCCGCAGCTCCGGGGAACTGTCCACTCAGCGTCATCAGGAAATCGGAGCTGTTTTGCAACCCCATCTGCATCTCCTGGAACATCTCGAATATGCCGCCATTCTGCTCCGCGACCCCTCCAGCCGCAGCCATCGGATCACCGGGCGGAGTGCCCGCTACCTCCCCACCTTCGAATCCCTGCTGGGGCGCGAACGCACCCTCCGGGGGCTGTTGGGCTGTGGGTTCTTCTGGGGTTGGAGCAAAGCCGCCCATATTACCTCGATGTCTTCCTACTCAGCTTCCTCGGCATCATGCGGGTCTTTGGCTTCCGTCCGAACGATCGATTCGAATCGGCAGCGGATTTGCCTTTTGTTTTATCCATCATGATCGATTCGCCACAGCCAGCTTTCACCGTGAACTCCTACGTGAACTCGACCGTTTCACTCTCGCGAATTCACTGCGTTTCTTATGCCCCGTCTCACTCAGGAACTCCCTCGCTACTTCCTTCGAGGGGCCATCCTTCACGCTGCCGTCCGCCGCCGCCCTCATAAGCCTGTATTGCTTCGCGCTCTTGATCGGCATCTACTCACTCGGCGTGGGCAGCTCCCGAATCCACTTCTCGATATCCACGTAGATCATGGGCTTGTAGTCCTCAACCCACTTCGCGAACTCGGACATCGAAGGGAGTACGCGGCCATCGGGGGTCTCAGTGTCGGGAGTGTTATATGCCTCCCGATACGATCCATCCGCAAGCCCGATCGCCATGTTCGTCATGTGATACGCACAGAGCGACACGCTGGGATTTCCGATCCATCCACTCCCAAGGAGGCTTCGATACTGGGGCTGTAGCTCCAGTTGCCGCAGTGCGGCCTCTCGGAGCGAGTAATCCCACCCACCCAGTGCATTCGAAGTCACAACTCCATCACTCTCATAAGCGAAGAGAGTAGGAGTTGGATCTCCTTCGGTTTTTGGAGAGGAGGAAGTCGCTTTCTTTTTCTTCGGCATAGTGTCCTTAATAAGGAACAGATTGTGCTGACAATCAAGCACTACACCACGGGTAGTGTCAAGAAGAATCTGCGCTGCGCGCTAATCCAGAGGCGACATTGGAACAATCTTTCCTCTCATCACATGCGTGCAATCGTCGGTGAAATCGAGCACTCCCCGCGACACCCACCCCGCACACACATCGGACCTTCGATCCTCATGTTCCATAATGAATCTGAACGCCGGGGAGAACGAGGGGTGCTCCATATCCTTATTGAACGCCCATCGACGACCTTCGGCGTCATTCACATTCGTAGGGAGAAAGTGACGGGAGCCACATCCGGGGCACAGGAACGCATACCCATGCAAGTCCCCCATGACCATCACCGGTTGGAGAAGTCGATGCTTATCTTTGGAGAGCAGGCGGTTGAAGAGGGATTTGTACGAGAGGCCCATCATTTCGATTCACTCACCGTAACCCTCGGGGCTCCCGCTTCATCCTTCTTCGTCTCCAGGTGAGGCGCTACTTCTCCGCTGGGTGGTCTCCCAACGTGACCCCCACTTCCATTCGCAGATGCCGCTTCCCCTGATCCACTTTGTCCACTCCCATTTTCGGACGTAGGTTGTTGCCCACCTCCCTCCGCCATGAGTTGATTCAACATCTGGATGATCGGGTCGAGCTGAGCTGCCATCATGACCTTCTGCGCTTCTATTTGTCCCTCCGCCTGTCCCACCATCTGATACTTCATTTGGTCCACAGCTCCCTGAACTTCGATCTTTTTCCATGCGGCCCACCTTTGTAACATCGTCGGGAGGGAGCCAGGAAGCTCCCCAAATTGATTCATCTCGAAACGTTCTGCGATCGTTTGCGGATCGATCGGGAACCGCTGATCCCTCCACAGCGCCAGCGCGAACATCTTCGATTTCGTCTGCGTGATCTGATGGAGGGAGCCCGGAACGATCTGCAACACGCACTCGCTCCTCGCCATCCGTGCGCGTTCCATATTATCCGGGATCAGGAACCGCCGATCCTCCCGCTTTCCTTTATCCATGAACCCGCTCGGGACCAGCATATCCCGCTTGAACTCAAAGTATTGCTGCCGCCCATCCGCCCCGAGGATCGCCATCTTCCGCTGATCGGGATAATACTGGTAGAACATCGACTTCACCTGCTCACCAAGGACCGTTAGCGGTTGCTCCATGCTCCGACTCATGTCTTCCACAACGGGGCCAGCAATTTCCTGTAGCTTGTCGAGCGTGTTGTCGCTCGGAATCTGTGCTGCCCTCGCGAGTGCCTTCATATCCGGAATCGCGAGCATGTGATCCATTTCGGCCACTAACAACTGGTGAAAGTCCAGTGGCGAGAGCCCAGCGGGCATCCCCGGCATCTGGATGAATTCGAACTTCTCCCCCAGACGAGTATCCAGCGGGATCTTCTGTCCAGGCACGCGAGGGTCGAATTTCTCGATATCCTTCCTCGCAGATCCGTTGGGATCGTACCCCACATGGGGGCGTAGAATCTGATTCACACAATCCTGATACGCACGCAGGTTGTTGTTGATCGCCTTCTGTATGCTCCAGCCATCATGAATGATCGAGTATCCAAGGAATTGATCCGGCCACTTATCCAGACAGAACTGCGCCAGCGGCACCTGTCCATGCCAATTGGTAGCTGGGCCATCACTCAGCACCACGTCATCGGTTGCGACGAGGCAGCGACGGAGCGGGTATAGCAGACAGTCGTCCTCGGTCGCTTCCCGTGTCTGTTTCTCCATCCCATGCGTGGGGATCTCCGCACCGAGGTTGGGGACCCTGTAATTCCATGAAGTCCCCGGCTTTCCCATATCCATCGGGCGATCCGTGCGGTTGATGGTCCCATCGAGGATATACACGGTGAATTTGTCACACGTAGGTCCGGAGGGCATGGCATCCTCACCCCGATCCTGGATGATATCGATCACATGCCGGGGACCGCTCCGCAGAGCACGTTTGATTCGTGTGCCGAACGATCCGAACCAACTCGGAGAGTTTCGGGTAGCTTTGATCCGATCCGCGTAGTGCGGATATTGTGCGATCATCTGCGCGATGGGGGTTTCTTCGACAACAATCACCGCATATGCACGTTGGAGATCATGATCCCTCCCGATCTGCACGGGGAGCACATCACGAGGCCCCAGCGGGATCAGATCCACATCCCCTTGCCCCGGACCCCAATAATTCCGCCTCCAGATGGGCATGATGTATCCAGTGCTCACACATGCCCATTGGAGCGCACTCTTCACCTTCTGATCCGCGTACGTCCCCTGCCACCACGCGAGATTCAGCCGCGTGAGATTCCCGCTCATCGGGAGGAACATCTCGTTATCGGTGCGGTAGCCCCACAGCGGGCGGAGGTTGGAGATGGTAGCGACTAACTCACGACTCTGCCGTCTCAGTCGATTCACATACACATCGGAGAGATTCTTCGGGATCGCCTCTGCGACCATCCCCGAGATCACTGCCAGCGCCTGATCGAGGAAGGGGTAGACTGCTTGGCCACGGAGGTAATTGGTCCCTTCTTTCCTTGCTTCACTCAGCCATCCCAGCCGCAGGGTGCCCTTGGGGTCTTCCCAACTCTGCGGGCAACGCCACCCTCTGTGAAATCCAAGCGCATTTAGGTCCATAGTGTGCTATGGCATAACACATTTCCCTAGCGTCTGTCTTTCCAATTCGTGTCCTTATCCTGCCAAGGAGCCCGATTACTCGCATCCTGATGTCGATGTTCCATGTGGAACCCAGCTTCATCCTTGATGTTCCGATTGAGGCGGCGATCAGCATCCGCGAAGCACAAGTCCACGAAGCGCTTGGTGTGTTCGGATTGGGAATTGTTCTTAATCGCGAGCAACTTATCCTTATGCTGAGCGAACGTATGCCTCGCGGCTTCCAGCTTCCCATACTCGACCATCCGCAGTTTCTCCGTTTCGCGAGCGTTCATTTCCTTTTCGAAACGGTCTGCGCTTCTACCTGAGAGTTCCACCCGTTGGAACCCACGCGGTGGCTTATCCGTATCTCTCCCTGGAAATCGGTACTCCCCCTTGCTGTTTCTGAACACTACCGTCGGCGCTGCTGTCGTCGCGTTCCTCTCGTAGATCGATCCGTGAGGACAGTGAGGCCAATCGCCCACCTGCACCTTCCGATTACAAAGCTCACAAACTATCGCTCCCATTCCTCTCCCTCCCTTTTCAGTCTCTCCACTTCCCCCTTCCTCCACGTTCCATACTGGGGGAACACCAGATCCGCAATCTCCTCCCCAAACCTCCCCGCGTACTCGGTCCACGAGCATCGTACGCACTGCCCGCACCAGACAATGCGCCCCAGCTTCATACACTTCACGCACACACAGATCGGCGGCTTCCCGGTCTCATGCACGGATTTGCATTTCGGACAGGGATCGAGCGAGAGCGGCCTCGTGGGCTTCACGTTCCCCTCCGCATCCAGCAACGTCCGCTTCATCGTCTCGAAGTCATCAATCGCGGGAGGAGCGATCACATCATCCATTGGAGCTGGAGTCGCACCTTCCGGCATGGGCATCTCATACGGTTGGTTATCGCGTGGCATTAGTTCCCCTCCCACTTCGGCGCGAATCGCTGATCGTATCCATCCCAGGTGTCGGACTGCGGGGTCCAAATTACACGCTCAGTTTCCCCCTCAGAGATGAGTTTCGAGAGCGGGGATTGAGACGGTTGTCGGGCGTACGTCTTCTCCTTCACCTCTCCCATCACCTGCATCTCTTCCATGATCCGCGCCTTGCCAAACATCGACACCAGCGAGTCCCACTCAAACTCGTACAACGATACGAGGATAATGCCGAGCGCCACAAACCGATCATCATGGCACTCGTTCGCGTGGTCGATCCGATCGCGTTCCACGTCCTTCTCAAGGGTGCTGATCTCATCCATGAGCCACGGGGAATCGATATCAACCAGCCCGTTCTTAATCGCCTTCACCCCATGCCCGAACACCTTCGAGCGGAAATTCTCGTTCATCAGCACGCCGAGATAATTCGCCTTCCCCTCATCGATGATTTTCTTATCCGCGCGGACCCAGTTATGGAAATTCCTCCACCCCATCTTCTGAAGCGCGATCTGGCACGCATCGCCGCCGTTGTTCACCTCCACGGCGATCTTCGGTTGCTGGAGATACTCAGTCCCAGCTTCTTTGGTCTGATAGAGTCTTGCGATGCAATGCACCCACGGATGGAGATCATTCGCGGAGATCCAGAGGGAATTGAACTCACACGCCTGCCTCGCGATATGCGTCATCGTAGCCTTCCGCACTACGGCAACATTTGATGCGTCGTTCCCCAGACCTTTCGAAGTGTCGACCCCAACCCCGTACGTTTTCCCATCCCCCGGCGGCTCCCACACGTAGATGATCTTGTCCGGGTTCATCATCGCACTCCAGAGCGAGCGACGGAGAGGGTAGAGCGTATACCTCTTATCAATCAGCAGGGGTTTCCTGTCTGTATCGATCTGCCGACGATCGGGCTTGAGTTCCTCCCGGATCTCATCGGGTGGCCCATCGAGCATGTACATATCGCCCCCGTCGGTGAATGGCGACTTGGCTCCCGCCTGGAGCGCCATCAACACCTCCGCGTCGAACACATTGGAGTACATACTCGAAAAGCACTCGATATCATTCGACGGGCATTCGCGAAGGAAGTTGTTAAGTGTCCCTTTCTCTTTATAGTACTCGCGTGTGTACTCCCACCACCACATCTGCTCTCGCGGCATCTCCCACCCAGCTCCAAGTGCTTCCCTCAGCAACGGATCACTCTGCACATACTCTTTAGCAGAAAGTGCGTGTTTCTCCGTGAGGACACTCGGTTTCCAATCCCTCGGGATCGGATGCTGCCTCTCGTCTGTAACCGTCGGGTACATATCCCTTCCCACGAACCACGGGAGGAACATGGGCCGGAGTCTCGCGACCTGCCCACTCACGCCCCACCGCTCCTTGTTCCACTTCCACTGCTTATGGAACCAACTCTTAATCACCCCCGCCGTGGATTCCAGAATCAAGATTCTACGAGGCCCCTTGTGCATGGCGAACATGAGCGCGGCATCGATATCGGCATCCGGGTCCAACCACTCCGTCACTTCCGACAGGTGTGCGATCGTCGGCGTCTCGCCTCGTGCGAACCCGGTCTTCATCGCTCCGTGATAGACACTCAGCCAGCTTCCAATCCCCCCGAACTCGATGTAGCTGTTCGTCTCATGTTTCGTCATCTGCGGGAGCAACCAGAACGGAATCCGATCGATGCTCTTCTCGATCATCTGGACCATCTTGGCGGATTTCTCCGGATTCGCAGAGCCTACGGCAGCCCGTGAGTTCGGATGGAAGAGTACCCTGTGTTCGATCACGGCTTCGGAGAGCGTTGTGATCCCGAGCTGCCGAGCTTTGAGTGATTGCAGGTCTATGCTGAGCTTCCCTTCCTCCTGCTCAGCCATGATACTCAACACGATCCGCTGAGCAATATTCGGAACCATGCGAACATACTGCTCCGTTTGCCAATCCATAATATGGTGGTAACGGGTCATGAAATATGAAAAGTCCCACTTGCACAGCGCCCGCTCCGACAGAACCGCCCTACGGAGTTTCAACGGGAGTTCTTTGACGAACACTCCCTTATCCACATCCGCATACCCATACAGCTCGTAGTTAAGCGCGATCACTTCGGACACACTGAGCCGTTGGATCTTGAACCCCGGCTCCTTCACGCTAATCTCGCGCTCGGCCCGTGTGAGTTGTCTCTGTGTGACCTTTGCGGAGTACATTACTCTTCGTCCTCGTCAACCCTCGTCGCGACCCCGGAGTATGTCGCTTCCGGGCGTTCCATCCCGCCCCCCTGCTGATTGAGCTGCCCGATAATCGTCGTGCCCCGCTGCTTCTCCACGATCCCCGCGATCTCCAGTTGCATCTTCCGATCTGCGAATCCGAACGCGCCATCGTTGATCGCGACTTTTATGCTGGCCTTCATCATTTCCGGGCTCTTCAGCGCGTTTATCAGCCTGCTCACCTGCCCCCCATACTCACACAACGCCGGAACCACACTCGCAAGGATCGCACTAAACCGCACGTTCATACTGGCGAGTATGTTCTCCAGACTCGCATCCTTGTCGATCTCGCACTTCCGGACGAACTCGATGGCTTCCGGCGCATCGCTCAACCGGCACATGTTGACGAGTTCCTGCCGTCCGCCCACATCCTCCGCCACCCGATCCACGGTGAGTAACGATGTCTTCGAAGCCAGCGCACCGCCATTGACCTTCACCGGGAGCACACTCACATCCTTCTCCCTGCTGGCATCGATCGTGATTGCAGGTTCCTTCTTTCCCAACCGCGCTCCCTTCTTCCGAAACTGTTTGAGTCGAGAGGGTGTGCGCGGTACGTGTGATTGGGGTCGTCGTTTCTTCATTAATTCAACCCTACCTTTAATGATTTCTGGAGTGAGAATATCAGGAGCGCAAGCCTCAACGCACGGATCACTTCCTCCTCAGACATCGTGTCTACCTCGGGCGGTCGCGTGTCCCACAGCTCCTTCGCTGCGTCCTTCGCAATATCCGAGTCACCTTGAGTAAGGTTGTTCTCCATCAAGATTTCAATGAACCGCTCTTTTGTCATGTCGCTCCCTTCGTCACATTCCTCTCCCGCCACTGGACATACTCAGCGTATTCTTTCATGAGTTTATCCTCCCGCGATTTCATCTGCCGTTCCTCCTCATCCTCCAGCGCACATAGCGTCTCGTTATCCACCGCTGTAATCCCCAGATCCGGATACTTCACGTTCGGCTGATGGAAAGTGGGTTTGGCAGGGGCCAGTGCTTCCAATGCACACGCGATCCTCTCCAGCACCTGGATCAATCGAAAGAGTCTCATAGGAGTCTCCTTATCCCCAGTATCCTTGCTAGTGGAAACGAAGCAACACTCACCCGATTACTTTGATTCCCACCGAGAACACTCACGCTCGATACTCCCACGTTTGGGGAAAGCCCAGTTCCAGCATAGATCCCTACATGACCAGGGGCTTTAATAATGTCCGGTCCCGGCTGGGGATCTAGTCCCCTCTTCAGCACTACGATATCCCACCCCGGAGACGCCTCGTTTAATCCAATAATTCTCCCCACCTCCAGCCAACTCCGAGCGGCTAAGCTACTGGATCGCGCCAGCCGCAGGTCCCACGCCATCCCATTGACGAACGCAGAGCACCAGGGGATCTCATCGGCAGCATCCAGATCAAACCCGCAGAGCGAAATCCACCACGAGATCAGCGGATGGTTCTTCTTCCCGCTCAGCTCCGAGATGCCAACGTAGCGCATTCCATGAGACAGCAGTGTGATATCCATTATGATGTTACCTCTACTGCAACAGGAGATGCTATTTCAACCGGAACTACAGGCTTGCGCGGGCCGCGTGGCTTCCCTTTCGGCCACCCGCTCCGCTTCCGTTTGCGTGTTGTCTTCCCGCGAGGGCGTGGCGGCTTCTTCGGAATCACTTCCTCTTCCTTCTTCCCATCAAGCAACCGCGCCACCTTTTCCAGCGTAGCCGCCGTCTCTACCGGATCTCTCACGCCGACCTTCACCTGCGCGAGCGTTCCACTGTACTCATCCACGAGCTTCGTCTCATAGGTCCCCAACCCCAACTCGTCCCTCACGCGATCGGGTTCCAGAATGATCCCCCCCAGATCGACCATGATCTCGAATCCCCCATCGTTCGGCGTTTTCTCCGGCGTATAACACTGAACATTAATCGCCAACCGTATCCACGGATTATGGTACGCCAGATGCTTCCCGAAATACTGATTGTACTTCTCCAGCATCTTCATGCCCTTCCTGCGTATCACTTCGAGTAGTTCGCTCCCGTCGAGGGGCATGTATTCCTGCGAGATTGGCTCCATTCTCTGTCTCCTTTAATAGTCCGGATCGCCTTCCATGTTCATCACTTTCCTCGCCCATTGCTCCCCCAGCTTCTTCAGAATCCCATCCATGCACTCCGAGCACACGAGCGTTACCTTGTCGTTAATCATGATCTTCTCGAATACATCCGTGATGGATGTACAGATCGGGCAGGGGATGGGCGGGTCCACAGCAACTCCCACAATGTTCCGATCTCGTTTCCTGCGCCCGCCGCCGTTCACATCCTGTAGCTGATCGGCTCCCACCGATACCCCCCTCTCCGCTTCACACACTCCAGATAATACGCGAGTAACGCAATCCGCTGTTCCTTCCGTTCCCTCAGTGTGCTCCGCTTCCGCTCACTATGTATCCTTTTCCATAGTCTGTCGGAGATGAAGACCACACACCGTACCTGCTTCGGCTCCCGTATCGCGCTCGGACGCGCATTCCCTTTCTTCTTATGGAGAATGATGCACTTCCTTCCCTTCCATACCAGAATCTGCATCCGTGCAGGGAGCGCAACCCTGCGGAACTCAGGGATCGATAACCCCATCTCCTTCCGCAGGCGCTGCTTCTTCCGGGAGAAATCGGACGAATCACTTGTCCCCAGCGTTAACAATTTTCATCCTTTCCAGAACCCCCGCCGCTGTGCCCCTCTCGATCGCCAGCTCCCCGCGCCACCATATGAGGAACCCCTCGATGTCCCGTCGGAGCTTCATGATCTCCCCTGGCTCCAATCCAATGATCCTCGTGGGCTCTCCAATGGGCTTCCTTTCGTATCTGAATGGGTCCAGCGTCCGGATTGCGATATCGATCTCGATCGTTCCCCGCGACTGGAGTTGCATTTCAAACAAGATTTCGGAGGGCGTGGTGATTTTCGAAAGTGGCCTCCCTTGGTTGGGCGTTCTCGCTACCCGTCTCGGTCTCGGCTTCTCCTTCTTCAACCGTTCGCGTAGCCCTTCGACGCTGGCTTTGGGGTAGTGCTCCCAGCTCATACGCCAATCTCCCGATCCAGGCGATCCTTCGTCTGCCGCAATGCGTACCGGATCACCTCTCCCATCTTCATCTGGAACACCTTCATCAATCGCGCGAGGATCTCCCGATCTTCTTTCGTGAGGTTCACGCTGGTCATCTGATAGCCCTTCGCTGGACGTTTGATCTTGAACTTACCCATCGAGCTTCGCTCTATCCACATCTAATGGAGGCTGAAGCGTTCTGCCCGTACAAAGAGTTCTCCCACACTGCTCGCACTGCTCCTTATAGGCGTGATCCTTCCCAACTGTTCCAGAATCCTCTCGCCGGATTGTTCGTGTTCTTCTGCACCAACCACACCAGCCTTCGTGATAGGAAACTAGTGATTGACCAAGTTCGTGAGAACTATCCATAAAGTTGCTCCTTCTGTTCCTTGAGGAAGTTCTCCGCTTCTTCTCTCGTCCGCGCTCTCAGCATCGGTCTCCCGTCGCCACAGATCGGACAGAACAATCCTCCCATACTCCCCGTATCGTCCACGATGATCTCCTGACACTTCCCACAGGCGGCGAAGAACTCGACCTGCTGTCCCATCCTCACGAACTCCGAGAAGCGCTTGAGATCCGATTCAGGCATGGGCAACTCCAATCTGCTTCTCGATGTCCTCTTTCTTCTTCGGGAGGCTCACAATCGCCTTACACTTCCCGCACTTGAACTGTACCTGCTGATCGTTCTGCCCGATGATACTCGATACCTTGCACCTGTTCGTTCTCCCACACGGGCACTGGAAGGTGAGGCCGAGCACGATGCTGTCCTTCAATCGCAACTTCATCAATGTCCCTTCGACAACACGAATGGGAGAGGTGCGCTTCATGTGTTCCTTGATGTGAATGTAGCTCCCCGCCGTGAGAGCTGGACGATTTGAACGTCCCTAACCATGTGCGACTCTCACGCTTCTGTCCTCTGGTTCCGTAAGTGAGCATCGGGACTCGGCTCGCACGGGCACGGGGAGCACAATGGGTATGCTATATAGGTTCTATATAGGTGTCAAGGGATATGCGGGAAAGGAAAAAAAAAATTTACGAGTCCCGGCCCCTGCTACGCACACACCCGCCACCCAACCCTCGGACAACTGTCCCTTCGGGACTATGCTGGGCATTGGCACTGGCTCTGCGTGTGTGACAGCTATCATCAGCCGATCACCTGGATCACGCCGATCACCTGGATCACCTGGATCAGCGAGCAAGCAAGCCCGATCACCTGGACCACTAGCGACATCTCCACCATGACAAGTGAGCGGGAGGACAAGGGGACAATCGAGCGCGAGCACATACTATATGTATATGCGAGCCGATCCGATGAGCCGGACTGGTCGTGCTATTCGCCCGGATTAGTAGGCTCATAACTATTTTCATCCGTGTGCATTTTTCGCTTGACATTGCAATTCTCACCTATATAATGAGCGAAACGCGGTTGGAGCGCGATACACATTATTCAACGTTGAGGGACATCACAATGAACGCATACCCAGTATTCACACTCGAAACAATCCAGCTTGACGCACGCGAGCACACCGTTGGAGTGCACCTATTTGACTTGCACTACGCACGCCACGTTCGCCCAAGCGACCCGGTTGCGATCCAATTACTTATGGATTGCGCCGACCATTGCGAGAAGTGCAAAGCCCAACTAAACTCATTTCTCTACAATTAACTTGACATCTCCCATCATGCTACCTCACTATCCCAAGCCCTAACTTATCCCCGATACAAAGGAGACACACACCATGAACCTGCCATCCATCCGCACATTGGAACGCGCATTCCCCGGCAAAGGAAAGCGACTCCGACAGCTCCTTACAAGCCTTGATGCTGTCAATTCTCATCCAGCCGTCATTGAGCTTGAGCGACAGTGCTACCATTCGCCATCCATCGTTCATAAGCGAATGACCGCAATCGACGCTGAGCTTGAGAACTACGGTTGCGAATACGTGAAAGGCACTGGGAAGAGCTTGTCATTCGAGTACAGCAACACGGGCGACAGCTACGATGCAACAATCATCCGCTTCAGCAATGGTCGCTATATCGTCTCATCCTGGGGCGATATCGTCGAACGCGGCAACTACTCTTAGTCATCCACACACACACACATTGAAAGGAGACACACTCATGACACGTGCAATGGCAATCCCTTACGTTTCATTTGTAGTCGATGATGCACTTTCGGCTAGACACCTAGGCGGGGCTCAAGCTGTCATGGGATTCACAATGCATCTCTCCGAGGGGATAGCTATCCCGTGAGCGGTTCACATAAATACACAGGTCGTCGCCATCGGTTTCAATCCTACAGCTCACACCAAACGCGCGCTTGATCTGGCGGTCGGTTGGATACGCTCCTTTGAATTCGCTAGGAGTGTCGGCATTGAAACGTGTGACTGGGATACGCAGTTCAACCTCTCCAGCGCTGTATAAGTAACACGCGGGCTTCAGTCTGGGAAGTTCATTGCCTTTTGTGCTCATGCCAAGGTAATCCATAAGACGCTTGGCAAGATCGCGGATGACTACCTGGGCGGATGTATCTATGAGTCACTCGATTCGTTCATGGATCATCGCGAGTGTGGAAAACAGAATCGAGAGTATGAGGCGAAGGGCGATCCGGGAAGGTGCGGGAGTTATTTCAGCGGAATGGTCAAGCAAGTGTGTGAAGACGCCCGCAAGGCAATCATTGACAGTAAATCAATTCGCGTGCGAGGTGCGTAACCATGTATCTCCGCCTTGAACTATACCAACTCGTCATCCTATGCGCGGTTGTCGGACCGTGTGTGATTAATGGGATCACGCGGGCATTCAGTAAACGAGCCTGACGGCTCTATTTCTAATTCAATTCGCAGTTACCCCTGGGAGGGGGAATTCATGACAAAGGGAAATTTCATTGCACTCGCGGACGATATTCGCGAGCACAACCGGGTAGCAAAGAACAATGACGCGCATACGCCGTTCACCCAGGATCAAATCGAAGCTCTCGCGGATTTTTGCAAGCGACAAAGCAGCAAGTTCAAGCGCGAGCGGTGGATGCTGTATGTCGCGGGCGAATGCGGACCAAACGGGGGGACGAAATGAAAACACTTCCCATCACAACCGAAAGCAAGCTCACAAAGAAACAAACGCGGGTATACGGTCCGAAAGAAATGCGCCCGAACGGAGCACATATCAGAGCCACCGTTCGCTTTGATGATGAGTGCGGGAACGGGCATAACAGTTTCAGCATCACGGGAAGCACAACCGACGGCCAGGGCGGATGCATACATGACCTGATTGCAGAACACTTCCCGGAGCTGCAACCGTTCATCAAGTGGCACCTATGCAGCACCGACGGGCCGATGCACTATCCGGGGAATGTGCTGTATCACGCGGGGGACAAGGATTGCTGGGGGCTTCGAAAGGGAGAATTCAGACAGCACACTTCACGGGGGAAACTCCAGAACGGGGGAATTGAGGGTGTGCCTAATTGGAAACTAAGAACGCCATCCCCACAAGAGATTTACGCGAGTGAGAAGCCCGCGCCGATTACGCTGGAGTGGGAACCTTGCGAGATGATAGGGAAAGGGAAAGAACGCGAATTAGATCGCGCACGCTCAAGCGCTGTATGGCCGGACGCAACCGATGAGGATCTGACAGCCGATGGACTCAAAGAACGGCTTGAGGCACGCTTGCCAGGATTGATGCTGGAATTCCGCGCTGCAATCGAATCGCTGGGGTTCACATGGTGAAAGGGGACACGATGACATTACAGCTCAATGCACTCGAACAGGCCGGGAAGATCATCGAGCACGCACAGAGAAGCGTCACATGGATCAGCGTTGACAATCCGGTATGGATGACGCTGTACCATGCGGGGAGATACATCAGCGAGCAGTTCAAAGGGGAATTTAACGCTTATTTCAAATCCAACAATGAAAGCGAGGATGAACATGGAACAAGAGATTGAGATTTTATCAGGGGCTTATGGAAGCGGCGCAGTTCCGATGAGATTTGTTGAAAGGGAGGAACCGGCGCGAACGTATCGCGGGGAGATTATTCCAGACGAACCCCCGCGAAAGGTCTACGAGACTCGCCATTGGTTTATGGATTGTCAGCATTGCAATTCCACCCAGACGTATTGCGAGGCGTGCCTGCAACGTCAGGCGCGGTTCGATCAGTACGCGAGCCAGCGCGACAGCTTACAGGGTCGGGCAGAGTATTTGATGACGATTGCCAAGCGAAGCATTCCTAAAGGACTCACGGCCAAGCCTCAGAAGGGAATGGCCCAGGACCGGGCGGATTTGATCGGAAAGTTGTGGATCAAGCCGGAGGTTCAAGCGTGGCGGGATGCGGTCAAAGCGTGCTGGGAGTTGGGGAGGGGCGCGTGATGTTCATCTGGAGAATCATCCGCTGGGTGATTGTGGGAGTGTTGTTGGGGTTGGTGTGGTTACTGACGAGAGGGGAGAGGGATTGAGCCTACGGCTCGAAAGGGGACATATGACAAAGAAAGGCTTCGAAGCATTGAAGGATTACGCGCTCATGGAAGAGCACCGGAAGGATATGCAGACCACACTGTTCATTCGGTGCTATGGCTTCCAGCCGAACGATCACGCTGCGATTGCCAGGATGAGAGATGCGGCCCTGCGATTGGTTGAGGATCATCAGAACACGGCGGAGCGGTTGGGGGTTACACCATGAATCTGCAAATCTTCGAAACCGATGACGAACGCACGGTGGCCGATTGCGAGCCTAACCTCGTCTTCGACGATCCGAACGAGTGCGCGGATTACATACTCAGGGAGCTCCGGAGGCCGCTATCGCCCAGCGTCGGTGTGTGTGATTGGGTGGTGGCGATCGGCGACGGCGGGGGGCTGTTCTATCCCTATCGAGAGAAGGACGCAATCGAGGAGGACCGCACATTCTTGCGGATTACATTCGATGACGACGGGAATCGCATATTGGAGGGGACATCATGAGCTATCACGTTGAGGATTGGGCCGGAAACGTCATGAACTATGGTGAATTCGCCAGCTTCCAAGATGGCTGGGATTACGTGCTCGCCAAATTCCCGAACGATGAGGATTCCCAGGAGTATTACGTTGTCGAATCAAAGGAGGGGACATGCTGAAGCATACGCCGGTGCCGTGGGGTATCAATGAATTAAGGACAGCTAAAGGCGCTCCAATCATCATGTCGGCAACTAGCTGGCTCAAGAGGCCGCGTGAGGTGTGCAAGGTGCTCTATGACGGGGGCAGTGAAGACCCAGAGGTACGTGCTAACGCCGCCCTCATCGTCCGGGCAGTAAACTCGCACGAGGCGCTAACTACGGCAACCGAGCAAGTCTTGAGATGGATTGATACTGGGTGTGATCCATCGTCTCAGTCGATTGCTAACTTGCGTACTGCGCTGAAGCTCGCCAAGGGGGAATTATGAGCGAGGAAATGAACCCCTCCGAGATCCCGGAGCTGGCCGACGACCTGGAGTGCTTTTGGTGCGGAGGACAGCACAGCGAAGGGGAGGTGTGTGAGTACGCACCCTATTACATCAGCGATCAACCCAACACTGATGAGGATGAGAATTGTATCGACATTGGGGATGGGAGCGCAAAGCTATGACAGTAAAGAAAACCAAGCTCGCCACACCCAAGATCCTTTAAACCCACCGGGCGGAAGTTCAAAGGGGAAGGTGTGTAGCTATGCGCCTTACTACATCGAAGGAACAAACAACGAGGGGGACAAATGACACACGGATTATTCGGTTGGAGCTACCCGCCGGGATGTAACGGGCTGCCAAGCGATGAGGATCAGCCTGTTGACATTACGAAGGAGCTAGAAGCCTTCGCCAAGCCGGGGCATGGGCTGTGTGGGAAGGACGCGGATTTGGACTATGGAGGACAGATAGCCATCGTTGCGGCGTTTCTTAATGAGGAAACGATTGAAGCAAGGTTGAGGGTTTATGCAACGATCTGCCCGCCGGAAGGGGATGAGCAAGCAGATATCGCTGGGGAGATTGTCGGCACTTGGGCCGATCACCCAAGCGGGGTAAGCGGCGAATGGACCGGGGACGATTGGTGCTGGTCCCTATCGAACGTGGAAGGGGGACAATACCTAGTAAGCATTCCAATTCCCTTCGTTTCGGATGGGGATTACGAAGCCGATAAGAAACGTGCCGCTCAAGCGATCCATGATGCAATCTGGGAGGATGAGGGCATCAAGGCTTTCCGGGCGAGCATGACAGGACTGGCGAAGGTATTGGATGGAATCGAAGGGAGCAACGATGCCGAAAGCTAAAGCTCCAACCTCGCCCAAGATCCTCTATCCGGAGTGTAAGAAGCCGACCGGCAGGAAGTTCAAAGGGCTGATGGCGAGATCATTGCTCGTGACATTGCACCCGGCGGGATGGATCGAATTGCAGGAAGGGAGGGGGAGGAGCTACAGCCTCCCTCTGATGACCGTATATCGCCTGGCTATCGAGGCCGAGCGACAATCGAGGAAACGAAAGGGGACACAATGACAATCCGGAGAGATGAAGTCTGGTTTCAAACCGATGGGAAGGGGCTACGCGAGCTAAACGTACCAGAGGAAGCGCCCGCCGCGATCCCAGCTTGGGCGAAGGCAATCAAGTATGAGTATGACCTGGGGATGAGCACATCCTGCGAGGTGTGCGGGGAGGATTTGAAGGAGAACGCGACCGTGTACAAGGACACTGAGTGCGAGGGGAGGGGGCAATACTATTGCTCCCCCGCGTGTGCGAGAAAGGCGGATACAGCATGAGACTTGCGCCTTATGAAGACAAAGGATTGGGTGTTCTCTATCGGTACGATGAAATGCCCTGCACTGATGGGCTTCATGTGAACTTGCATGAGTATGGGATCGAGAAGAGAACAGCGAAGGGAGTATGGATTGATTACTACGGGGACCAGCGATTTGTGTTGCTGAGCGCGAGAAAGCGATTCGCTGCACCAACCGTCAAGGAAGCCCAAGAGAGCTTCCGCGCACGCAAGAAACGACAGGTACAAATCCTCAAGGGGCAGCTCAAGCGTGCGGAGAGCGCCCTATGGATCATCGACAACGGAAAGGGAGGGGACATTGAACTCATTGATTAAAACGCCGCAACAGGAAGCGATCATCGCCCACATGAAGGACAACGGATCGTCGCTGGGGGTCGATGCGAAGGCCGGGAGTGGGAAGACCTCCACGGGGATTATGATTTGTAATGAACTCGAAGGGAGTGCGTTCTTCGGGGCATTCAACAAAGCGATCGCGGAGGAATTGAAAACCCGCTTACGGGGGATCGAGAATTCCATGATCGAAGCCGGAACGTGGCACAGCTTAGGGCTTCGAGGCTGGAGAAGGGTCTATCCGAAGGTTGCCGTGGATGGGGATAAACTGTGGAAAATCGTCGATAAGCTGGGGATGCAGACCAGTGGTGGCCCGATTAAAGAACTCGTGTCCCTCGCGAAGCAAGGATGCTTCAAGGGCGATGAGGACGCGGAAGCGTGGCAGGATATCATCGACTACCATGGGATCGAGATCCAAAACAGAACGGCTCAGGTCATCGAGGGAGCGAAGAAAGTCTTCGAGGCTAGTAAGGACCAATGCACAAGTGTGGTGGATTTCGACGATATGCTGTGGGCGCCCCTGCATTTCGATATCGAGTTGCCACAGTACGAGACGATCCTAATCGATGAGGCCCAGGATACGAATAAAGCTCGCCGGGAACTCGCGACCCGCTGTATGTCTGAGGATGGGAAGCTGTGCTACCTCGGAGATGAGAACCAGAGTATCTACGGATTCTCAGGGGCCGATGCACAGGCAATGAATCTCATACAGGGGAAGGTCGATGCGACCCTGCTCCCGCTTACGGTGAGTTGGAGGTGTGCGAAGGAGATCATCAAGAGGGCTCAGAGGTGGGTCCCTTCGATTGAACATGCTCCCTCCGCTAAGCAAGGGGAGATTCTGTACACAACCGAAGGGGAGGTGTTGAAGCAACTGATCGATGGGTATGGGGAGAAGGCCGCGCATATTCCCAAAGCTGGCGATGCGGTTCTCTGCCGGAACACGAAGCCCCTCGTTCAGATGGCCTATCACTGCATTCGAAACAGGGTGGGTGTGACAATCGAAGGCCGCGATATCGGGAAGAAACTCACAAAGCTCGTTGAGAAGTTCAAGGAACCTCAGCTATCGAAGCTAAGAGATCGGGTGGATGCGTATTCCAGAGAGGAGCAGGAGCGCTTGATCCAGAAGAATAAGCCGGGGATCGCCGCACTCATCGCGGACATGTGCGATACGGTTGACTTCCTCGCGGAGAGCTTGATGCTGGAGGAGAAGAAGGACACGCGGGATCTCACGGATCTACTCAATCGCATGTTCAGCGATAGTGGGGGTGGATCGGCATCCACGATCCTGCTAAGTACGATCCATAAGTCCAAGGGCCGGGAGTGGGAGAAGGTGTTCATCTTGGGAGAGAATCGATACCAGCCGTCGAAGTACGCGAAGCAACCGTGGATGAAGCAGCAGGAGATGAATCTGTGCTATGTGGCAACGACACGAGCAAAAGACACTCTGGTCCACATCGAGGTTATGGGGTAGGTGATGAGGTAAGGGGGGTAGGTAATGACTTCGGGCGTTCCAGCGAGCATCCTTACCCCTCCCGCTGTTCTAGGACATCCTGAGAGCAAATTTGACCACCAACACACATTCGTGGACGGGGACCACCGTACCACCCGTACTAGTGTATATATATGTTATACATAAATACCGTACCACCTACCGTACCGATCCCGTACCAAGGTGTGTTTTGGTTCGGTTGCGGTCCGGTACGGAGTACGCCACTTCGGTACGGTATTAATGTGTTGAGTCTAAAGGGTTGGTACGGTAAGTACGGGTCCCCCCGCACTAGGGCTTTTTCTTAGATGGCTTTGTTGATTCTACGAGGGTTAGCTTTTTGTCAAATCCGAGCTTGTTCCGTTTGAGGTAGATTGGGGACTCACCTTTCTTGGTCATCATTCCGAGCCGGATGCAATGCCGAACCCAGTCAGAGAAGGATTCCTTGGACTTGATGAACTCACAACACGCGACGAACCCTTCATTGAACTTGAATTGCTGGGGAAGGGCTTTCCATGCGTCCTGGCGCTTCTTGGTCCCGCAGGACATGTCGAAGACTTCTTCCCAATCGTCTACGACTTCGAACCAGCCATCATCACGCTTCCGGAGGGCCATGACCGATTGCCCCCCGAGGAATCGCTGGGCACCCCCAAGGAAATGTGTGAGATCGTCGGAGTTGCGCTGGATGCCCCAGAGGGAGCCGAAGGAATTGACAAAGTGCGACGATCCCATGATCTCCTCGAAGAAGCCTTCAGCGTTGGTAGTAAGGGAAGGAGTGGTTTCATTAGCCTTCCGAGGATGGGCGGCAACGATCACGGCACAGTTGTATTCCTGTGAGAGATCGAAGCAGAGGGTAGAGAGCGCGTGGACACGGGTGGCGTTATTCACATCTCCCCCGACGAGCTGTGCCGCGTTATCGAGAATAATGCAATCCGGCTTGCAGTCGGAGCAGATCGCGCACATGGAATCGACGAACTTAGCGGAGGAAGCGCGAACGGTGATCTCGTTTTGAGAAAAATACTCCCTTGTGAAAAGGAAGAGATTCTCCCGGACACAGTGATGACCGTTGAGGACCCCCTTGGTTTTATCTTGGATCTCCCGCGTGTCATCTTCGAGGAGACAGGCGACGACGCGACGAGGAGAGGGGATATCCCAGCCAAGCAGCGGGATACCCGACGCTAGCGATACGCTGAGATTGAGGGTGAAGGTGGTCTTTCCATGACGACGCCTGCCGCCGAGGGCCACAAGGTCACGCCGGTAAAGTAATCGGTCAATCAGGCATTCTTTCTCCGGGGTTTCATGCTTCAGGAAATTGTTGATCTTTGCCCAATCGGAAGGGAGAGGGGGTTTGGTCATGATGGATCGGTCTCCGACACGCTATCGTGTCTGTCAGAATAGAAGAGCCGAGGCTCTGACCACCCCGGCTCTCTTTGGGAGGGAACGAAAGGAAAGCGGTATGCCTACCGCACAGGGGGAGAATATCACACACAACGGCGGGCGCAAGAAAATAATCGTTGACATTGAAGAATCGGCTATAGTAGGGTCATAACACACAGGGAGACCAACCCATGAAACTCCACATTACCATCCAGAAGGGAAGCGAGACAGCGGCAGGAGTTATTGCAGCGTTGGAAGCGAAGGGATGGGAAATTGAGACCCGAGAGATAGGACTGGCAGAGTTCTCCGATGTTCCCAGGGGGGTCTACTACGCCTCATCCGGAACGAAGGAGGATCGATCGATTGAAGAGCAGGATACCCTGCGGCTCCTCGATGACATGAAGATGATGGGACTGACGCCAGAGAGGGTTACGTCGCCAGCGATCCCACTCCTTGTTCCATCGGATGAGCACATTGGGTTGGCGATTCTCTAATCACACACCACAAAGAGGGGACACATGAAAGCCAAAGTTACCGCAAAGAAGGTCGAACTGACGGTTGAGAAATCCACATCGACTGCGCTTATCACATCGAAGAATGCCGCCGCGCTCCAACAGCAAGCGAAGACACTCAGCCAGCAGGTAGCGGGCATTGCGATCCGGAATGAGCAGGAATGTCAATCCGCACGCACGCTACTCACTCGCATTATCACCGCGAGGGATAAAGCCACGGCATTCGTGAAGCCGATCGTTGACAATGCGAAGGAAGGCTTGCGGCTAGCGAAGGAGCAGGAGACGACATTGGTAGGCCCGTTGGAAGAGCTACGAGTCAGTCTCAAGTGCACGATCAATAAGTATCTCACGGATGTGATGCTGAAGGAGAGGGAGGAGCGAGAGCGGCAACAGCGGATAAAAGAGGAGCATGAAGCCAAGCTTGCGGCTTCGAAGCGACCCGAGAGGATCAAGGAACTCGTGCTTCCAGCTATCGTCGAGCCTCCCAAGATGGAGAACACCGTCGTCCCGATGGTGCCAAAGTATGAGATCACCGATGAATCACAGATCCCAGACGTGTATTTCAAGCGTGTGTTGGATCGGGAGAAGCTGTGGGAAGAAGTCAGGCACGCTCACAAGGATGGAATTGTCATCGTGATTCCCGGCGTGAGAATCTGGGAGGAAGCCTCCCTTACGATCAGGAATAGATAACGAGGATTTGTCAATGTCGAAACCGCAGAAGAATAAACCGCCGGTGGTCAGCGCTGGACCGGATCAAACGGTGATCCTTGGAAACCCAGCCACCCTCTCGGGCTCCGTGAGCGATGATAAACTCCCGAAGCCGCCACGATTAACGAGCGGATGGACATTCGTATCCGGACCGGGAGCGGTGACATTCACAAACCCAAACTCCGCTATGACGCAGGCTAGTTTCACGATGGCAGGCCAATACGTCCTGCGCCTGCGTGGCTTTGATGGGGAGATGGCAACGGTCGATGATGTGATGGTTACGGTGAATAAGCCGCCAGTCGAGCCACCACCTGACCCTGCGGGTCCATTGCCAGAACTCCCGAGGGTCCAGGTTGACATAACGTATACGAATCCAACGGGGCAAACACTCCGGGTGCGAGACAGCGGACAACTTCAAACCGCGCTGAATACGTGTCTCCCCGGCGATCTGATCGTGGTGGAGATTGGGGGATATGTAGGCTCATTCAGTCTCCCGAAGAAGACAGCCGACGCGCCTGTGTACATCGTCAGCAGTGCGTTAGCTATGCTCCCGAGCGGGAGAGTGAGCCCAATGGACGCCGGTGCCATGCCGAGACTCATAGCGCCCGATCCAACAAGCTCGGCTCTCTACACCCTCCCCTCCGCCCATGACTATCGCTTCGTGGGAATTGATTTCGGCTGTGAGAAAGGAGAACCGAATAATGGACTGGTACGATTGGGAACTGGAAGTGAGACGAATGTCTCGGATTTCCCTTCTCGCATTGTTCTCGATCGGTGTCTTATTCGAGGCGATGCTGGCACTGGGGGTCGTCGCGGCGTACTACTTAGCGGTAATCATCTGGGGATTGTGAAGAGCCATATCAGCGACTGGAAGCTGACGGATCGGGATGCACAGGCGATCGCGGGATGGACCGGACGTGGGCCGTGGAGGATTGAGGATTGCTACCTCGAAGCCAGCGGGGAAGCGTTCCTCAGCGGCGGGAGCGATCCGCTGATTGATGATCTCGTGCCGAGCGACATACAGGTTAGCGATTGTCTCTTCTCGAAGCCGCTCGCGTGGAATCCGTACAGTCCGGCGTACGACGGCTCCCAATGGCAGTGTAAGAACGCACTTGAACTCAAGAACGCGCGGCGGGTGCTGATATCCGGCAACACGATGGAGAATAATTGGTTCGCAGCGCAGAGTGGGGCGATGGTGCTATTCACTCCTAAGAATCAGGATGGATTAGCGACCTGGAGCACGGTTGAGGACGTGACGATGACTGGGAATAGAATCGCTGGAACGCTTCGAGGTTGGGCGATCAGCGGGAACGATGGCGGCTTCCCATCAGCCGGTGGACGGAGGATTCTGATTAAGAACAACTATGTGAGTGATCTCGGGGGAGCG
>Ga0105252_10000295_pt1 | contig 39635 bp, 38 predicted proteins | sample EasRivMeERMZT100_FD_89675 | JGI IMG/M metagenome (GOLD analysis project Ga0105252, IMG submission 89675) | Soil microbial communities from meander-bound floodplain in the East River, Colorado, USA - East River MetaG ERMZT100 | ecosystem: Environmental > Terrestrial > Soil > Floodplain | place... | reverse complement strand
TTCGTCGCGCACCTGGGCCTGCGCTCGGTGTTCTAGAGCGCTAGCCGTCGAGCGCCTGCCGCAGGCCGGCGATGAGCTGGCGCAATGTGCCGCCGAGCAGTGCCAGCTCGGCATCGAAGCGCGCCAGGGGCTCCTCCACGACGTCGTCCGCCGCGTCCTCTAGACCGAGCAACTTGAGCTTGCCGATCACGCCGTTGGCATCGAGCACGCCGCTCAACGTGCCGCCGAACTCGATGCCGAGGTGCGTGAGCTCCATCCCGTCCTTGACGCATTTGCGGACGTTCGCATGCGTGAGATCCACTTCCTGCCAGCGCACCGAGCTCTTGACGTCGGCGCGATCCCGCATGCGGCACTCGCGTCCTAAGGCAAACTGCGCGGGCGGGTCGCCGGCAAACGTGCGCATGAGCATTTGCTCCAGCGGGCGCGCGAAGGCCAATGGCTGCGTGTCGAGCTTGCCGAGCGCGGCGCGCAGGTGCTCGAGAAAGCGCTCGGCGCGCGATTCGGAGGCCGTGCCGACCGCGAGCACGTTCTCGGGAATGATGTAGAGGCCGAGCGTGCGATCGGATTTCAGTAGCGCTTTCGGCAGGAGCTCGTCGCGCGTTTGCTCCTTGAGCTTGCGCTTGGTGCGGCGACCGGGCTCTTCCTGCATGCGTTGCCGGTACTCGGTAAGGCGCGCTTCGAGCGCCTCGTTCACGGCGGCCGTCGGCAGCACGCGCGCTTGGCTACGCAACTGCAGCAGATCCGCGCCGCCTATTCGCCGCGCGAGCGGCGCGTCGTCCGAGCCCGTGGGCGCTTCGAACCCCGAGCTCACCTCGGTGTAGGTGCCGCACGGTTTGAACACGGCATTGTGCAATTTCTCCGAGAGCTCTTGCTCGGAGGCGGGCCAGGGGCTCGATACGGAATAGAAACGTACGCTGCGAAGCATGGTTGGTTCCAAAAAGGGCGGGCAGTATCGCGATTCGCGGGCGATCTGTCGATGACCGCGAGTGAACGCGCGGGCTCACGGGCCGCGGTGGCCGAGACGGCCCGCGCGATAGAGCACGAACGCTGCTCCGCCGGCCGCGGCCGTGAGCCCGGCTCCGGCGAGGAACGTCGCGTCAGGACCGCCGCGGTCCCAGAGCACCCCGGCCAACAGGCTGGCGGCGAGTAGCGCCAGGCCGGTGACGAGGTTGAAGACACCGAAGGCGGTGCCGCGCTGCTCGGGTTGCGAGGCGTCGGCCACGAGCGCGGCGAACAGCCCCTGCGTGAAGCCCATGTGCAAGCCCCACACGGCGATGCCGATGAGCGTGCCCGGCAGCGACACGCTGAACGCGAGCACGAGGTCGGCGGCTATCAGCAGGGCGGCGCCCGTCGCGAGCACGGCCCAGCGGTTCACGTGATCCGAGAGCCAGCCGGCGGGATAGGCCGAGGCGGCGAATGCGACGTTCATGACGACCAAGACGACGGGCACGTAGGCCACACCGAGGCCGACGTCGGCCACTTTGAGGATCAAGAAGGCCTCGCTGAAGCGTGCCAGCGTGAACATCCCCGCGACGAGCACGAGCCACCAGTAGCGCGCGGGCAAAGTGGCGACCAGGGCGCGCACGGGCGTGCGCTGGCTCTTGCCCCGCGGTCGCTCGCGCTCGGGCTCGGTGACGAACGCGACGAGCAGCAGCACGGCGAGGAACGCGGGGATCGTGGCGATCCAGAACACCGTGCGAAACGCATCGCCGGTCGCCGCCATGAGCACGATCGCGAGCAGCGGGCCGGCGAAGGCGCCGACGGTATCGAGCGTCTGTCGCAAACCGAAAGCGGCGCCGCGAATCGGCGCCGGCGTGAGCTCGGCGACCAACGCGTCGCGCGGCGCGCCACGAATGCCTTTGCCGATGCGATCGGCGAAGCGGGCCGTGAACACCCAGCCCAGGGTCGGTGCGAGCGCGAACAAGGGTTTCGTGAACGCCGCGAGTCCGTAGCCCGCAACGGCGAGGAGCTTGCGCTTACCGAGCCAGTCGCTGAGCGTGCCCGAGAACACTTTGGTGATCGAGGCGATGGCCTCGGCCGCACCCTCTAGCGCACCGACGGCCGTGACGCTCGCGCCGAGCACGCTCACGAGGAACACCGGCAGCAGCGCATGGATCATCTCCGACGAGACGTCCATGAATAGGCTGACGAAGCCGAGCGCCCAGACGCCGCGCGGGATGCGGGCGAGCGTTGGGCGTGGGGGCGGCGGCATGCCGGCAGGTTTGCACAGGTGCGGACTGTGCCGCTAGAGTCGCTGTCGGTGTTGGCGAAAGGAGGGCGGCAGCCGTGGCGAATACGATCACGTTCTATCACAACCCGCAGTCACGCAGTCGCATCGTGCACCTGATGCTCGAGGAGCTCGGCGTTCCGTATGAGACGAAGCTCGTGAGCTTCGAGAAGGGCGAGCACAAGACGCCCGAGTATCTCGCCATCAACCCGATGGGCAAGCTGCCGGCGATCGTGCATCGGGGCGTCGTCGTGACCGAGACGGCGGCCATTTGCCTGTACCTCGCCGACGAGTTTCCGGCGGCCCGGCTCGCGCCGGCCATCGGCGATCCCAAGCGCGGCACGTATCTGCGTTGGTTCTTCTTCGGTGCCGGCTGCGTCGAGCCGGCCATGGTCGACAAGATGCTCGGCCGGCCGCCCGTCGAGCGCAAAGGGGCGGTCGGTTACGGCAGCTACGAGGATACGCTCGGGGCGCTCGAGACGGCGCTCACGCCTGGACCGTTCATCCTCGGCGAGCGCTTCAGTGCGGTCGACGTTTACGTCGGCTCGCAGATTCACTGGGGCCTGATGGTGAAAGCTCTCGAGCCGCGGCCGAGGTTTCAACAATATGCGGACCGTATTGCCGCGCGGCCGGCGTTGCAGCGTTTGCTGAAGGGAGCGCAGCCCGCATGACACAGTCGCAGCAGTCGTTCGTCGAGCGGGCCAAGCGCGTCGGCGCCATCGCGCGCACCCATGCGCAGCGCAGCGAGGAGCTCGGGCAGCTCGCCCCGCCGGTCGTCGACGCATTGCATGGCGAGGGGTTGCTCGGCATGTGGGTGCCGAAGTCCTTGCGTGGCGGTGCGGAGCTCGATCCCGTGTCCTCGCTCGAGGTCATCGAGAACGTCGCCTACGGCGATCCGTCCGCCGGCTGGGTGCTGATGGCCGCGTCGCTCGCGATCGGGACGGGCGCCGCGTACCTCCAAGATTCCGCCGTGAAAGAGCTGTTCGGTGGCGCGCGCCTGCCGGTCATCGCGGGCCAGGGCACGCGGCCCGGTAAAGCCGTGCAGAGGAGCGGTGGCTACGCGCTCACGGGCTCCTGGAGCTTCGCGTCGGGCATCAAGCACGGGACGCACATTCACACGCTTGGCCTCATCGAAGGCACGAACGAGGCGCGGATTTTCGTCTTGCCTGTGACCCAGGCCAAGCTCATCGACAATTGGGATGTGCTCGGACTGCGCGCCACGGGCAGCATCGACTACACGACGGACGGCGTGCTCGTCCCCGAGGCGTATACGCATCCTGCGACCACGGAGGTGCCGCTGCGTGGCGGCAGCCTCTACACGCTCGGCATCATCGGTTTCGCGGCGATCTGTCATTCGGGCTGGGCGTGCGGCATCGGCCGGCGCGTGCTCGACGAGCTCGCCACCGTGGTGGCCGAGAAGGCGGGGCGTGCCGGCACGCTAGCGGACAGCGCGAGCTTTCAGGAGCAATTTGCCAACGTGGAAGCCGTGTATCGCGCGGCGCGAGCTTTCGTCTACGAAACGTGGCGCGACGTCAACGCCACGCTCACGCGCGGTGACAAGCTGTCGGTGCGCCAGCACACGCTCATACGCCTCGCGCTCGCGCACGCCACGTGGTCGGCGCACCAGGCGGCGAGCTTTGCCTACAAAGCCGCTGGTACCGCGGCGCTGCGCGCCGGCACGATTCAGCATCTGTTTCGTGACATGCACGCCGGAACGCAGCACATCACGTCGGCACCACCGGTCTATGCGGCCGTGGGCCGCGAGCTTGCCGGGCTCGCGAAGGACAAGCAGTGGCTGTTCCTGAATCTCGTCGATCGTTAGCACCGCCGGGCGCCTGCTGGTCGCGGCGGCGCGTGTTGTCGGCGGGCGCTGCGCTGGCCGCGCTCGCTATGACGCCGGGCCGAGTGCGCGCGCAGGCGGGTGGTGATTCGCTGCCGTCGCTGCCCGAGCTCCGCCGCCTCGTCGCGGCCAATCGCATCCTTGCGCATGAGGGCGTGGTCGACGCCTTCGGCCACGTCAGCGTGCGCGATCCGCGCGATGCCAAGCGCTTCGTCTTGGCGCGCTCGCGCAGCCCGGCCCTCGTCGAGCTCGCGGACCTCATGGAATTCGCGCTCGACGGCACGCCGATCGACGCGCGCGGGCGCACGCCATACGGCGAGCGCATGATCCACGCCGCCGTTTACGAAGCCAGGCCCGAAGTCACGGCTGTCGTCCATCATCACGCCTACGGCGTGCTGCCGTTCACGATCACCGACACGCCGCTCAAGCCCGTGATTCACACGGCGTCGGTGATCGGGGCGGAGATTCCGGTGTGGGACATCCGCACGGCCTTCGGCGCAACCGACATGCTCGTGCGCACGATCGAGCAAGGACGCGATCTCGCGGCCACACTGGCCGGCAACACCTGCCTGCTCATGCGCGGCCACGGCGCCGTGGTCGTGGGCGCCTCGGTGCAGCAGGCGGTGCTCACGGCCATCTACTTGCAGGTGAACGCCAACGTGTTGCTCGCGGCGCTGCCGCTTGGCGCGCCCGAGGGGCTCAGCGCCGAGGAGGTCGCGGCGGCGACGGCGGCACAGTTCTCGCCGCTCGCGCTCGATCGTTCCTGGGAGTACTTTTGCCAGCGAGCGGGCGTGGATCCGGTGTGAGGGGCGGGTCGGACGGTGCCCGCGGCTCTTAAGGTAACTCCGGCTAGTCACGCTGAGTCGGCCTTCGCGTTGCGGGTACAATCGGCCGAGCCTAACCGGTGGCCTCGCGCCGCCGTCGGCCGTCGAACAACAGCAAACACTGGGGGAATCTCGCGATGAATAGCGTAAAGCACGTTCTCGTTCCGCTCGCGCTCATGGGCTTGGCCGGTACCGCCGCCGCTCAACAACCGCCGGCGGCGCCGGCGGGGCCGCAGCAGCCGATGAGCTTTTTCGTCACCAGCGTCGGTAAGGGCGATGGCGGCAATCTCGGCGGCCTCGAGGGCGCCGACGCCCACTGCCAGTCTTTGGCTGCTGCGGCCGGGCGCGGCAACGTACAGTGGCGCGCGTATCTCAGCCAGGCGGCCGCCGCTGGCTTGCCCGCGGTCAATGCCCGTGACCGCATCGGCCGGGGCCCGTGGTTCAACGCCAAAGGCGTGCTGATCGCGTCGAACATCGACGACCTGCATCAGGACCGCAACAACGTTCGCAAGCCGACCGCCTTGAACGAGAAGGGCGAGGAAGTGAACGGGGTAGGCAACACCCCGAACATGCACGACATGCTGACGGGCTCCGACTCGACGGGGCGACTCGTGCCGGGCAATGCGGCGTTGACGACCTGCGGCAACTGGACCAGCAACATGGCGGGCAACGCCATGCTGGGTCACCACGACCGTCTCGGCGGCCCGAACGCCTCGTGGAACGCGGTGCACAGCAGCCGCAGCTGCAGTCAACCGGATCTCGTCGCCACGGGCGGCGCTGGCCTGTTCTACTGCTTCGCGACGCAGTGATCTTGGCGCTCGGTGTCCGGCATCACGCCGGACACCGAGGCGCGGCGTTCTCGAGTGAATCGGCGCGCGACGCGCCCCGGAGAGACTCGCATGAAACCGATCGCTCAGCGCTCAGATTGCCTCGCTTTCTTTGTGCTGCTCGCGACTTCGACGGCGCTCGCGCAGAATCCCGTGGCCCCGGTGCCAGGCAACGCGCCGCCGCGCGAGGAGGCGCCGCAAGCCCGTCCGCCCGAGAATCTGCAACCCGCGCAGCCGGGTCGCCCGCCGCTGCCCGGTGTGGCACTGAACTCGCTCATCGAGCGCGTCGCGCGCACCTCGAAGAAGTCGTTTCTCGTCGACCCGCGCGTGCGCGCGCAGGTCTATCTCGGCGACATCCGCGAGGAGGATGTCACGTATCCCACGCTGCTCTCGATCCTGCGGATGTACGGGTACGCCACGTTCACGATCGAGGGCCACGTGAACATCGTGCCGGATGCTCTGATCCGGTCAGCGCCCGTGCCGATCGTTCAGAACGACGACCGCAGCCTCGCGGCAGAAGAATGGATAACGCGCATCCTCACGGTGAGCAAGGTGCCAGCGTCGGGACTGGTCCCGGTCCTGCGACCGCTGCTACCCGTGGCGGCGCACCTTGCCGCGATGTGCGGCAACACGCCAGAAGAGGGCTGCCACAGCTTGATCGTCGTCGACACGTACGCGAACGTGCAACGCATCACCGCGATCGTGAAGTCGCTGGATCAGTAACGCCCGCATCGCGGATCCGCCCGACTACATTTAAGGCGGCGGCGAACGACCGCCCGTGCGCTCGATGAAGTCGACGATCTGACTCGAGACGCTCGTATCGGCCGTGCCGACCGACAGCAGCTGCGAGGAGTGATTGTGCCCCAGGCTCTGCAGATAACGCGGCACGACGCCGTGCACAATCGCGAGCTCCTCGAATAGCTCGGCGAAGGAGCGCGTGTAACGCGCATGGTCCCATTCCGCCGTCGTCATGAGGACGGGGATGTCGGTGCGGGTGACGTTGCCGGGCACCACCATCGCCTGCCAGCGCGAGCGGTCGTCGCCGAAATACTCGAGCTCGCCGGGTGAGGGCGCCGCGAAATCGAAGCTGTAGGGGCCCGACACCAGAATCGCACCGGCGGGGCGGGCGCTGCCTGCCGGCACGAGCTCGGGACGGAAGACGAACGTCGCGGTGTGCAGAGCGCCCGTGGAAATACCGATGACGAAGATCTGCTCCGGGTCGCCGCCGTACTCGGCCGCGTGCGCATGCAACCAGGTGACCGCGGCGGCCACGTCGCGCCCGCCCTCGGGCCAGACGGATTCCGGGGCCAGCCGGTAGGTGCCGTTGACGCCGACGTAACCGAGGCTCGCGAAATAGTCGGCCACGTTGGTGGTCGCCGCGCGACTGCCGCCGATGAGCCCGCCGCCATGAAACACCACGACCACGGGCACGGCCTCGTTGGGCCGCGCCGCGCGAGTGTGGATGTCGAGGTGCTGGCGCGCGTGCGCACCGTACGCAAGGTCCTGGGTGACGGCGATCTCGGCGGCGTCGTAGACGCGCGGGACCGGGGCGTAGATTTTGGCGGTGGCTTGCGCAATCTCGCCGTTGAATTCGTGGCCGAAGGCGGCGAGCGCCGTGGCAACCTCCGCAGGCATGCCGGCGCGGACGACATCCGCGCGGCTCGCGACGAGCTCTTCGGGCAACAACCAGCGAAACGCCTGGCGCGTCGCCAGGCTCGCATCGCAACGCGCGAGGGCCAAGTCCTGGCGCCGATACACGGGCGTGATGAGCCGCGGCGTGCCCCAGATTTGGCCGCGCTCGGCCCCGAGGGCGACGCAGAGCTCGGGTTCGGACGCCGGACTGAGTCGGCCGTCGGTCAGGAGCCAGCGTTGCAGCGGCGACCGGGCGCAGACCCGCGCCAGCAGCTGCGCGCCGGGCTCGAGCTCAGCGGCGGCCAGGCAGCGATCGTACGCGGCGAGTCGAATCGCACCGTCGGCCGCAGCCTCGAAGAGCTGGTCGTCGACGGCGCCTCTGAACTTGCACGTGTGGCCCTGCAGCGGTGCGTCGAGGTTCAGCGTCGCTCCTGAGCCGGGCACGTCCAGGCAGTAGCCGCGTGGCTCATCGAGCGCGTGGGCTGCGCGCAGCAAAGCCGGCTCGGCAGCCGCCTTCACGGGGCCGAGCAGGGCCAGCAGTGCGCCGACGGCGAGTAGCGTGAGCGCACGGTGGTGGGACGAGCCTGATCTCAAGCCAATCATTTCTCCTCCTCGCGGCGCTACGGCATGCGGCCGAGGACCGTGCCGTCCGGTAGGCGTGCGCCGATATAGAGTCCTGCAGGCACGCCGTCGATGTGCGGCGCCAGAAACACCGTCACCTTGTCGCCGGGCTTGAACGTGCCAGGCCGATAGCCGCTGCGGGCGAGCGAATTGATGCCGCCCATCTCGATGCTCCACTCCACGGGCTTGCCCTGCTCGCCAGCGGCATCGAGCTGTAGCCAAGCATGCGGGTTGGTCCACTGAAATTCCTTGACCGTGCCCTCGACGACGCGGGCGTGGTCGCGGTCGAACATCGTCGCCGAGTGGTGCGCGGCAGCTGGGCCGGTGGCGACCGCCAGTGCCAGGAGCACCGCGCGGATGAGTGAGCGTCTCGCTGGCGTCGTGTTCATGCGCGGCCTGCCTATTCGTCGAGGATGTCGATCACGTTGCCGTCGGCATCGAGCGTCAATGTCTCGCCGTTGGCGCCAATCGGATTGCGATTGTTCTCGGCGCACGCGTAATCGTAAGCGCGCGAGCCCCCGGCTTGCTTGCGGTAGCGCTTCGTCACGCGCCACGGCGCTGTCAGCGCCAGCGGATCCTCGATCAGGATCTCGGCTTCGAGCGTCTCGGCGTCGATCTTGCGCAGGCGCGTCACGATGTGCGCCTGCTGGCTCAGTGTGAGTCCGGTGCGGTCGAGGATCGTGCCATCCTCTCCTTTGATGCCGATCGTATCGAACACCAAAGTGTCGCCTTCCCAACGGCCCACCGAGTCGCCCGTGAACGTGGGCCAGAGATCGTCGGGCCCGGGGTGAGCCCGGCCATCGGTATAGACCCGCAGAATGCTCGGCCCGTTCTCGCCGATGATCCAGGTTTGCTCGGGACGGACGGCGAACTCGTAGACGTCCGGCAGGTTCATGAGGCGCGGAAAGCCGTGAGGCGTGCCGCACGTGGAGATCGGATCGGGAAATAGGCCTTTCTTCACGAGCTCGATGGTGGCGAGGTACTTGGCTTCCCAGGCGGCCGTGTAGGGTGGGCGCTCGCGCACACCGGGATTGCCGGCGAGGCCGTTGCGCGGCTCGACGGTGGCGGCGTCGAATACGGTGGGTCCGACCATCGACCAGATGCCACTCCAGTCGGGCAGGTCTTTCGAGGTCGCGTCAGATTGAGCGGTCGCGCCGCCGGCCGCTGCGAGCACCAGCATGGCCAGAGCCTTGATGAGCGTTCGCATGCGCACGAATCCCCCCTTCGAGGCAGCAGATGTATGCGGGAATGCCCGCAGCTGTCAAGCCGGCGTGGCGCGCAAAGCGTGGGCTTGAACTCAGCGCGCCGCCGCCTCGGCGGCCCGCATGACGCGCATGAAATTGCCGCTCCAGATCTTGGCGATGTCGGCGGCGGAGTAGCCGCGCACGAGCAGGCCGCGCGTGAGATTCGGCGCTTCGCTCGCGTCCTTGAAGCCGATGATGCCGGCGCCATGGTCGAAGTCCGTGCCGATGCCCACGTGGTCGACGCCGATGCGCTTCACCACGTAGTCGATGTGCTCGAGGTAGTCCTCGAGCGTGGCCCGCGGCACGGTTTCGAGCGCGGCGCTCGTGTACTCGCCGCGCGCCGCGCCGTCGAGCCGCTGCGCGTCGTCGAGCACGCCTTTGAAGGCGGCCGGCAGGCCAAAGCCGGTGCGAATCTCGCCGAGCTTCGCGACGAACTCCGGCGGCCGCGGGGCAAGATAGGTGTTGAATGGCGGCACGTGCACGACGCCGCCTTTGGCCGCGATCGCGTCCATCTCGGCGTCGGACAGATTGCGCGTCTCATCGACGAGCGACCGGACGGCGGAGTGGCTCGCGATCACGGGCGCGCGCGACTGCTCCACGGTCTGCATGAGCCCGCGTGGCGTGAGCTGCGACACGTCGATCACGACGCCGCGATCGTTGAGCTTGCCGACCGCTGCTCGACCAAGCGCCGACAGACCACGATGCGGCTCGTCGCCGGGGACGCCGGGGCGCGACGAGTCGGCGAAGGCGTTGTTGCCCGCGTGATTGAACGCAAACACGCGCACCCCTTCAGCGACGTAACGATCCACGAGCGACACATCGGTGCCGAGCGCGTAGGCGTTCTGATAGCCGATGAGCACGGCGATCTTGCCGTCGGCGTGAATGCGCTCGATATCGGCGGAGGTTCGGGCGAGTGCCAAGCGATCGCTGTTGGCCTCGACGAGCATGTGGACGCGGGCGAGCTTCGCATCGACCTCGGCGCGCGCCTTCGCCACGCCCTCGGCCGTGTCGGCGCCCGTGGGCGACTGCAGCGCCAAGGTGACCGTGGCCAGGCCGCCGGCGATGAGCTTGTCGACCGTGACCTGCGATACGCCATCGTCGGTGCGGTAGATCCCGGGCGTCGTCGGCATCAGCACGTCCACGTGGGCATCGAGCGGCGTCGCGGCCGCGTGCACTTCGCGCACACGACGTTCGAGCTCCGACGCGTCGGACTGTGGGAGCGCGAGGCTCGGTAATAGCGCCACGGCAGCGGCGAGGCCGAGACAGAGCGCGTGGCGGGCGGCGTGGTTGCGATCGAGCATGACGGCACTCCTCGGTGCGGCGGCCGCCGTCATGATGCGCCCGGCGGTCGAGACCGTACTAGCCCATGTCGAACAGCAGAATCTCGCTGGCGGCGGAGCTCGCCACGACGATGCGCTCCTCGTAGGCGATCGCAGCGCCGTCGCCGGTGCCGAGCTGCTCGTCGTTGACGGTCACGGCGCCGCGTGCGACCTGGAGCCAGCTCTTGCGTTCGCGCAGGGTAGCGTGAGCGACCTCGTCGCCGGGGGCGAGCAGCGCTGCGTAAAGATCGGTGTCCTGATGGATGACGAGCGACTCGTCGCGGCCGTCGCGCGAGGCGACGAGCTTGAGCCGGCCGCGCTTGCTAGCATCGTCGAAGTGCCGTTCCTCGTAACCCGGCGGGAGATTGCGTCGTTCGGGAATCACCCAGATCTGCAGGAAGTGCACGAGCTCGGTCGGCGAGTCATTGAACTCGCTGTGCTCCACACCCGTCCCGGCTGTCATGCGTTGCACGTCGCCCGGGCGGATGACCGAGCCGGTGCCGAGGCTGTCACGGTGGGCCAGCGCGCCTTCGAGCACGTAGGAGATGATCTCCATGTCGCGGTGGCCGTGCGTGCCGAAGCCCTTGCCGGGTTGCACGCGATCCTCGTTGATCACGCGCAGCGGGCCGAAACCCATGTAGCGCGGGTCGTGGTAGTCGGCGAAGGAAAACGTGTGGCGGCTGTCGAGCCAACCTAGGTTGGCGCGGCCGCGGTCGATGGCGCGTCGGATTAGTAACATAGGTGGATTATGGCCCGAACACTACGATGAGGGGACGGTTTCATGACTAACAGCAGTGCAGCGGCGCTCGAGCGCATTGCCGCTATCGTCGGGCCAAGCGGTGTCGTGGCGGCGGCAGACGCAGCCGCGCTGCTGCGCGACGAGCGCGGCCTGTATCGCGGCGCGGCGGCGCTCGTCGTGCGGCCGGGCTCGGTCGAGGAATGCGCCGCCGTGGTGCGCGTCTGCTACGACGAGCGTCTCGGCGTCGTGCCGCAGGGCGGCAACACGGGCTATTGCGGCGGCGCGACGCCGTTCGACGCGGAGCGGCAGATTCTCTTGTCGCTGTCACGGCTCAAGCGCATTCGGGAGATCGACAGCGTCGGCTTCACGCTGACGGCCGAAGCCGGTGTGGTGTTGGCGCAGGCGCAGGCGGTGGCCCGTGAGCACGGCCTGCTGTTGCCGCTCCGCATGGGCTCGGAAGGGTCGGCCCAGATCGGTGGCAATTTATCCACCAATGCCGGCGGGCTTGCCGTGTTGCGCTACGGCACGATGCGGGACCTCGTGCTCGGGCTCGAGGTAGTGCTGCCGAACGGTGAGGTGCTGTCGGAGCTCAAGGGGCTGCGCAAGGACAATACCGGTTACGACTTGAAGGCCTTGTTTCTCGGCGCCGAGGGCACCCTCGGCGTCATCACGGCCGCAGTGCTCAAGCTCTTTCCCGAGCCGCGCGCGCGCCAGACGGCGTGGCTCGCCGTGCCGAGCGTCGCCGCTGCGTGCCAGTTGCTCGGCAGAGCACGCCGCGAGAGCGGCGACCACGTCGTCTCGGCCGAGTATGTCTCGCGGCGCTCACTCGACCTCGTGCTGCAGCACGTCGCGGGGGCGCGCGAGCCGCTCGACACGGCCGCCGAGCACTACGTGTTGCTCGAGCTCGCGTCGGCCGATGACGACGACGTCCTGCGCGCGATGCTCGAGCGCGTGCTTGCGAGCGGGCTCGATGCGGGCGAGGTCCTCGATGGCACGATCGCAGACTCGGGCGCACAGCGCAGCGCGCTGTGGTTGCTGCGCGAGCGCGTGCCGGAGGCGGAGCGCCGCGACGGCGGGTCGCTGAAGCACGACGTGTCGGTGCGCATCGATCGGATCGCCACCTTCATCGAGCGTGCCGAGCCCGCTCTGCGGGCCATTGCTGCGCATCGGCTGTCGATTTACGGTCACATCGGCGACGGTAATCTGCACTTCAACGTGCTGCCACCCGTGGGCCTTGGCATCGAGGCGTTTCGGTCGGGCCCGGCGGCCGAGCTTTCGGCTTGCGTGCACGATCTCGCGGCCGCGCTCGGCGGCAGCTTCAGCGCCGAGCATGGCGTCGGAGTTCTCAAAGCGCACGAGCTGACGCGCTACAAGTCCCCGGCCGCACTTCAGCTCATGCGAACGCTCAAACAGGCCCTCGATCCGCGCGGAATCATGAATCCCGGCAAGATGCTGGCGGGCTGATCGCCATTCGATAGGTACAAGCCGAACTGGCTGGTGCAGCCGCGTAGGCATCTACTGGTAGCCGTGGTCGCTGCGCGACAAGCGTGAGGATCGGGCGAATGCCGTTGCATGAGCTGCGAAGGGGCGAGTGGCGCCGTTATTGTGACCGTGTCTCGAAGAGCCTGCTCGGGAAACGGGCGGAGCTCGAGGTGATCTCGCTCGATCTCGGTGATCGGCAGGAGACGCGGTGGTTACCGTTAATAGGCATCGTTTACGACGCCAAGTCCGATGTCTTCGAGATTGCGCTCGAGGGCGTGGACCACTTGATCAGCCACCCCCGCGAGGTCTACGCGGAGGAGACGCCGCGTGGGCTCGTTGCCCTTGAAATCGTTTCTGCCGACGAAACGCGGCAGATCGTGAGATTGAGAGAACCCCTTGAACTTCCGGAGATGAAGTCATGAACAAATCAGTATTGGCATTCCTGACCTGTGTATGGGCGCTGCCGCTCGCCGCGCAGCAGCAGCCCGCGCCCGCGCCCGCGCCGGCGCCGGGAGCGCAGTCGACCCAAGCGCCGCAGCAAATGCGTGAGATGCACGCGCAGATGCAGGCCATGCAAGCGCAGATGGCGCGCATTCATGCCACGACGGATCCCGCCGAGCGACAGCGATTGATGCAAGAGCACATGGCGAGCATGCAGGCCCACATGGGGATGATGGGACGCATGGGCCAGATGGGGCAGGGGCATGGGGCCGGGCAGTCGCAATGCGCGCAGGGCGATACGGCGTGTCGCACCCAGCAGCTGGAGATGCAGCACGGCATGATGCAGGAGCGCATGGGCATGATGCAGCAGATGATGGAGCAGATGATGCAGCACATGCAGGCGGAGCGGCCGGCCACCGAGGGCCACACGGCGCACTGACGCGGAGCGGTTGGGCGGCGCCAGTGATGACGCCGTAGCGGTTAACAGGCCGTGTGCGCCTCGGAGTCGTCGCCGCAGGCGCCGTACTCGATCTCCACCGTCGCGTGCGTAATGCGGAAGTGCTGGGCGAGCATGCGCTTGATCTCGCGCACCGCGAGGGCGGAGTCGGTATCGTTGGCGACGCTCGCGTGCAGCGTGACCATGGGGCGCTCCTGACTGATCGACCAGGCATGCACATGGTGCACGTCGAGCACGAACGGCAGCGCAGCGCGGATGTCCTCGCGCACCGCGCGAGCGTCGAATCCCGTCGGCGACCCCTCGAGCAGAATGTGCCCGCTGTCGGCGACTACGCTCCAGGCCGAACGCAGAATGATGAACGCGACGACGATCGATAGCAGCGGATCGATCGGCATCCAACCCGTGGTGAGAATGACGATGGCTGCCACGACCGCCGCCACCGAGCCGAGCAGGTCGCCCAACACGTGCAGCACGGCAGCGCGAATGTTCAGGTTGTCCCGGTCGCCCTCGCGCAAGACGAAGAACGCGAGCACGTTGACCACGAGCCCGGTGATGGCAATCCAGAGCATCGGCCGGCCCAGGACTTCGACCGGTGCGGCGACGCGTTGCAGGGCCTCGACGATGATCCATGCCGCGATCGCGAACAATGCGATGCCGTTGACGAAGGCGACGAGCACGGCGAATCGGTCGAAGCCATAGGTGCGCCGCCAGTCGGCCGGCTGGCGTGTGAGCCGGAAACCGAGCCAAGCGAGCGCCAAGCTCGCGAAGTCCGTGAGCATGTGCCCGGCGTCGGCAAGCAGGGCCAGGGAGCCGGAGAGGAGCCCGCCGACGATCTCCGCCACCATGAAGCCGCCGGTCAGCAGGGCAGCCAGGCCGACGCTGCGCTCGTTGGTGGCGTGCGGGTGGTGGTGATGGGAGTGATCGTCGTCGTCGTGGTCGTGGGCGTGCACGTGGCCTTGCAGCATCGCGCGATCCGGCTCGCGGCTGGATTCTAGCACGCAGGCCGCGGCGGACCCGTTGCGGCCGTCCACGATTTGACCGCCTCGCTATCCGCAGAGATCATGGGGTCGGGGACGAACAACACTTGAGCGCCCGACTGCACGGGCGCCGCTGCTTGGCAGCGACGATTACCCGTGGATTCGTAGTGCTGAAGGCCAGACAGAAACTCGGCAAGTATCGCATCGTGCGGCGCATATCCGAGGGACCGACGGCGGCCATCTATGAGGCCGTCGACACGATCCACGGCCTGCGCGTGGCGTTGAAGATTCCGCACGACAGTGCGATGACCGAGTTCTTCCTCGCCGACTTCAAGCGCGAGGCGCGACTCGCCCACCGGCTCGAGCACCCGAACATCTTGCCAATTCGCGACGCCTCGTTCGTCGACGGGCGTTTCTTGATCGCGATGCCGCTCGGCGAACGCTCCCTGAGTAGTCGAATGCGGCGACGGTTGGCGACCGATTCGGCGTTAGAGCTCATCGAGCAGGCGCTAGCCGCTGTGGCGCATGCGCATCGAGCGAGCGTCATTCACTGCGACATCAAACCCGATAACTTCATCTTGTTTCCGAATAATCAGCTCAAGCTCACGGATTTCGGTTTCTCGAAGATCGCTGCGCACACCCTCAAAGCGTCCGGCTCGGGCACCGTCGGCTATATCGCTCCGGAACAGGCTCTCGGCAGGCCGCGGTTCCAGTCCGATGTGTTCTCGCTCGGTCTCGTCATCTATGAGCTGCTTTCCGGGCACTTGCCCGAGTGGCCGTACGACTGGCCGCCGCCCGAGATCAAACGCGTGCGCCAAAAGGTCAATTCCAAGCTCGTCGAGTGGCTGCGGCGCGCCATACAGGTGCGGCCTGAGCATCGGTTCAAGAACGCCGTGACGATGTATCGGGAGTTCAAGCGTGTGCGCAACGGCTGGGCCAAGAGGAGGGCCGCGCGGCGGCGCAAGGCCGACGATCCGTCGTTGTGGCAGAAGGTGTTGTTCCGCCAATTCCAGCGCAAGTACCGTAAGGTTCTCGAAACTCGTTACGAGTGTCGGCACTGCGCGGGCCCCGTCTCCGAGCTCATGCAGAGTTGTCCCTGGTGCGGCACCGAGCCGCCACTCGCTCGTCACAACAGCGCGCACCCTGCCGCGTGCCCGCGTTGCCGGCGTGGGGTGAAGCTCGATTGGCACTATTGCCCCTGGTGTTATGGGCCGGGCTTCGAAGTGGAGACGCAGCGGCGTTTCGCGGACAAGCGTTACAGCAGCAAATGCCACAATCAGAAATGCCGCGGCTCCCTGATGCCGTTCATGCGCTACTGTCCCTGGTGCCGAGCCAAGACCAAACGTCCCTGGAAGCTCCCCGGCAGCACGACGCGTTGCTCGCACTGTCGTTGGGGCGTCGACACGAACTTTTGGCACCATTGCCCGTGGTGCACGAAGGCGCTCGAGTCATGAAGCCGGGCGCGAGCGCACAACGATGAGCGCGAGCGCGGGGCACGTGCAGCTGTTCCTCGGCGAGCACGAGCGCGAGCAGGCGGATTGTTCGCTGCGGCACGGCGACGTCTGCGTGCGCAGTCTACGCTCGCCGGACAAGGCAACCGCAAACGAGGACGCGGCCGCAGTGATTGAGCTCGGCAATGATTCGCTGGTGCTGGCTGTGGCGGATGGGGTTGGCGGCACGCCCGCCGGGCGCGAGGCATCGAATGCGGCGGTCGAGACGTTGCGCCGCGTGCTCTGCGATCTGCCAGCCGAAACGCTACAGCTGCGTCCGGCCATCCTCGATGCCATGGAAGAGGCTAACAAAACCGTGCTCGGTTGGGCGCGTGGCGCGGCGACGACGCTCGTCGTGGCACAGCTCGATGTGACGCGGCTGCGCAGTTATCACGTCGGTGATTCCGAGCTCCTCGCCGTTGGTCAGCGCGGGCGCATCAAACAGCGCGTCGTGCCGCATTCGCCCACCGGGTTCGCCGTGGAGGCCGGTTTGCTCGATCAGGACGAAGCCGTGCAACACGATCAGCGGCACGTGCTGTTCAACGTGGTCGGGTCGCCGGACATGCGTGTGGAAGTCGGGCCGGCGCTGCAGCTGGCGGTTCGCGACACGGTGCTGCTCGCGAGCGATGGCTTGTTCGACAATCTGTTCGTTGACGAGATCGTCGATACGATTCGCAGCGGTCCGTTGGTCGTGGCCGCGGATCGGCTCGTCGAGCGTGTGCGCGTGCGCATGCACGGCGAGGGTGCGGCCGATCAACCCTGCAAGCCCGACGACCTAACCGTGATCCTCTTCCGTCCCCACCAATAGCCCGATCTGTGGTCGTCGTCTCAGCTGCCGATCTTCGTGTCGGGGTGGTGAGCAGCGGAGGCGGGCACGGTGCGCGCGTTCTCTTGCTCATAGCAGCGGGCGAGATCCTCGAGGAATAGCTGCGGGAAATGGCCTGGCTGGTTTTGCTGCGTGACGACCTGATAGAGAGCTTTGTACAGATCCCAATACTTGAGCTTGTTCGCCGCGTTGATGAACGGGCCACGCTTGCCGTTCGTGACTTTGTTCTCGAGGTCGTCGGGATCCAGGCGCCCCACGTAGTCGACGATGGCCGTTCGTAGCGCGCCAAGCAGGCTCTTCTGGTGTTGCTTGATATCGGCGAACGTCTCGCGCACGGCCTCGACTGCCGATAGGTACTCGCTGGATTGGCGGAACAGCAAGTTCGTCAACGCCTCCTCGACACTGGCCGAAAATTTGAGCGGATTGTTGTTGCGCGGCTGGATCGTCGTTGTCGGCATGCGCAACACGTTCTTGTGGTCATTGCGGATTTGCAGGTTCTCCGCGACGCCGAGCACGACCTCGCGCATGAGCTGGCCCAGGCGATGCAAGGTCTGTTCCGCCTGCTGGTCGTCGAGCTTCTGCGTCGGCAAGCCCGCGCCGCGGAAGAACGCGTCGAGGGCTGTCGATGCCGTCGCGGCCGCAGGCGGACGCGGCGTCGCAGCTGGTCGTGGCTCCGCCATCGCTGTGGCCGGCGGTGCCTTGGCAGCTGGCGGCGCGGCTGGCGTGGCCGTCGGTTTGGCGGGCGCCGCTGCCGCAGGCGGGCGCGACGTCGCCGTCGGCAGCGGCTCCGCCGTTGCTGTGGCGGGCGGTGCCTTGGCAGGTGGCGGCGCAGCGGGTGTGGCAGTGGGTTTGGCGGGCGCCGCAGCCGCGACACGCGGTGCGGCACCGACGAGTGGCGGCTCGGCGCGCTTCAAAGCGGGGCTCGGCGGCGGCTCGCTGCTGTGGTTGTGCTTCGGCGGCGGCGGGTCTTCCTCGAGGCGTAGGTTGCTGATGGAGGTTCTCGCGGCGATCTGCAGCGTCGCCATGTCGGTCCCTTCGCTGATCAGCATCTCGATGCCCACTGCCGTGATCTCGTGCGCGGGCAGGAGGTCGACGCGCGTGGGATCGGGCGGCGGCACGCGCTGGGCCGCGGAGACGGGATCTACGTGCGTATCGATGAACTGGTCGTCGGTATCGTCTTCGTCCTTGATCTCCACGCTCATCTCGTATTCGCCGATGCGAATGCGATCGCCCGTGAAGAGTCGCTGCGGATTCCCGCGGCCGACGGGATGATCGGCATCATTGACGTAGACGCCGTTGGTGGACATGTCTACGAGGTAGTAGCTGCCGGAGCGATAGTCGATGCTCGCGTGCCGACTCGACAGGTAACGCTGCGAGTCCGGCAACATCCAGTCGCTTTCGAGCGAGCGCCCGATCGTGCCCCCCGCGCGGCCGAATTCCCTCGAACCGCGTTCACCGAGCGCTTGGCGGTGCCGGCTGATGATTTGCAGGCGCAATGCCATATCGTTCCCCGATCCCTGGGCCGTGGCCCGTCAACATAACTTCCCGCGAAGGAGTTTAGTCCGCACACACGCCAAGCCTAAGTAGCTAGGGGGTTTATTGTGACGAAGCTCTCAGAAGTCCTGTGTTAAGCTCCATTCGCCTCGATCAGGATTGCAAGGCATGTCGGCACCGCCCATCTACAAGGTGATCTTCCTCAATCAGGGCAAGGTCTACGAAATCTACGCTCGGCACGTGAGCCAAACGGGCGCACTGTTCGGCTTCGTCGAGGTCGAGGAGCTCGTATTCGATGCGCGCAAGTCCGTGGTGGTCGACCCTGCCGTGGAACGGCTGCAAATCGAGTTTGCCGGCGTCAAGAAAACCTACCTGCCGATGCACTATGTTCTGCGCATCGACGAGGTGGACAAGCAAGGCATCAGCAAAATCACCAATGCAGATGGCAGCAACGTGGCGCAGTTTCCGCTGCCGGTGTATCCGCCTCAGGGCAGTAAGGGTGGCCCGCACGAACGTTGAAGTGCGCGCGTCCTTGCAGCTAGCGCGGACTCCCTCATGACGTTGCGGTTCGCCTCGCTCGGCAGTGGTAGCCGCGGCAACGCCTCTCTCGTCGAGTTCGGCTCGACTCTTCTCATGATCGACTGTGGCTTGGCGCGCAAGACCATCGAGGAACGCCTGCGCGCGCTCGATCGTCAGCCGCGCGACGTCACGGCGATTCTCGTCACGCACGAGCATGCGGATCATGCGCAGGGGGTGGCGAAGTTCGCGAAACGTTACAACACGCCGCTATGGATGACGCCCGGCACTGCGAGCGCGATACCCGGCCTGAATCGAGTGCACACCTTGAGCAGCCATCGTGAGCTCGCGATCGGCGGCATCAGCGTACGGCCCTACCCGGTGCCACACGATGCGCGCGAGCCGTGCCAATTCACGTTCGCCGCGGCGGGGCGGCGGCTCGGCATGCTCACGGATGCGGGGCACGTGACGCCGCACATGTACGAACAGCTCACTGCTTGCGACGCGCTCGCGCTCGAGTGCAATCACGACCTTCCGTCGTTGCAGCGCGGGCCTTACCCGGAGTCGCTGAAGACACGCGTGGCGTCGCGTTTCGGCCATCTCAATAATGGACAAACCACCGAGCTTCTCAGCCGGTTAGACTCGACGCGCGTGCAATGGGTAGTCGGCCTCCACTTGAGCGAACGCAATAACTCCCCCGAGCACGTGCGCGCGGCACTCCGACCGGCCCTGGAGAAGGCTCGTTATCCGCTGCACTTGGCTACCCAGGATGCGCCGACAGCCTGGTTTACGCTCGACTGAGCGGTGTTGCTCCGTGCCGCTGTGCCGGCCGCCGACGATTCTGTAGAATGCCACTGCCTCAAAGTCCACGAAGCTCTAGATCGAACCCATGACGATGTTGCAGTTGGCCGGCTCGCCGGCAGCGACTGCCTTCCGCCTTAAGAAGCTCCGTGCCGAGCTCCGGGCGCTCGCCCCCACGGTCGTCGACGTGTCCGTGTACTTCGAGCACTACGTGCACTTGGCACGGCCGCTCGATGCGGCTGAGCAGCGTGTGCTCACGGCGTTGCTCGACTATGGCGGTGACGCCGTGCCGGCGCAGAGCGGCCGCCAACACCTCTATGTCGTGCCGCGCCTCGGCACCATTTCGCCGTGGGCGTCCAAAGCTACGGATATCGCCAAGCTCTGCTCGTTGCCCGTGCGCCGCCTCGAGCGCGGCCGCGTCTATGCGCTCGAAGTGCAGTCGGCGCTCACGGCCGCCGAGCTCGCACGTGTCGCGCCTCTGCTGCACGACCGTATGACCGAGACGCTGCTGCTGAAGGCGCCGCAGCAAGAACTGTTGTTCGCCGAGCACGAACCGCGGTCGGTGCGCACCGTCGGGCTGCTGGCCGGCGGCCGAGCTGCGCTGGCGAGCGCCAACACCGAGCTCGGGCTGGCGTTGTCGAGCGACGAAATCGACTATCTCGCCGAGCAGTTCGCGGCCCTCGGGCGCGATCCCACGGACGTCGAGCTCATGATGTTCGCGCAAGCGAACTCCGAGCACTGCCGGCACAAAGTTTTCAATGCCGACTGGCTCATCGATGGCGAGCGAGCCCCGAAGAGCCTGTTCGCGATGATCCGCAATACGCATGCGCGCTCGCCGCAGGGCGTGCTATCGGCCTACAAGGACAACGCAGCCGTCGTCGCCGGGGCGTCGAGCTCGTGGTTTTGGCCGGATCCCGAGAGCGGGGTGTACGGCTACTCGACCGAGCCCGTGCATCTCGTCATGAAGGTGGAGACGCACAACCACCCGACGGCGATCTCGCCGTTTCCGGGTGCGGCCACGGGGTCCGGTGGCGAGATTCGCGACGAGGGCGCCACGGGGCGCGGCGCGAAGCCGAAAGCGGGGCTCGTGGGCTTCACCGTGTCGCATCTCGAGGTGCCGGGATGGCGGCAGCCGTGGGAGCGGTCGTTGCCGGGGAAGCCCGATCGCATCGCCTCGCCGTTGTCGATCATGCTCGAAGGGCCGATCGGAGCGGCGAGCTTCAACAACGAGTTCGGCCGGCCGAATCTTGCCGGGTACTTCCGCACGAGCTTGCTCGACGTCGGCGGCACGTGGCGCGGCTATCACAAGCCGATCATGATCGCCGGCGGCATCGGCAACATCCGTGTGCCGAACGTGGACAAGGGTGTGCCCGGGCCGGGAGCCAAGCTCATCGTGCTCGGCGGCCCCTCCATGCTCATCGGCTTGGGCGGCGGCGCCGCATCGTCGCAAGGCAGCGGGGCGGGCGAAGCCGCGCTCGATTTCGCTTCCGTGCAGCGCGGCAACCCCGAAATGCAGCGTCGCGCGCAGGAAGTCATCGATGCGTGCTGGGCGCTCGGCGCCGACAACCCGATCGCGGCCATCCACGACATCGGCGCAGGGGGCCTATCGAACGCCGTACCCGAGATCGTCGATCACAGTGATTGTGGCGCCGTGATCGACCTGCGTGCGATTCCGAGCGACGAGCCCGGGATGAGCCCGATGGAGCTGTGGTGCAACGAGTCTCAAGAGCGCTACATGCTGACCCTAGAGCCGCGCGACGTGCCGCGATTCCTGGCCATCTGCGAGCGCGAGCGGTGCCCGTATGCCGTCATCGGTGAGCTCACGGCGAAGCGCGATCTCGTGGTGCGCGACTCGGCCTTGGGCGGTGAGCCCGTGGCGATGCCGATGGAAGTGCTTTTCGGCAAGCCGCCGAAGATGACGCGCCGCGCCGCGCGTGCGGAGTTCGTCGCGCCAGAATGGCGCCGTGAGCAGCTCCGTCTCGCCGCGGCCGTCGATCGAGTGCTCGCGTTTCCGGCCGTCGCCGACAAATCGTTCCTCATTCATATCGGCGACCGCACGGTCGGCGGTTTGGTGTCGCGCGATCAGCTCGTGGGTCCGTGGCAAGTGCCGGTCAGCGATGTGGCCGTCACGGCCGCCGCATATGAAGGCTACACGGGCGAAGCGCTGGCGATGGGCGAACGCACGCCCGTGGCGATTCACGACGGGCCCGCTTCGGCGCGTCTCGCAGTGGCCGAAGCCGTTCTCAACATCGCGGCCGCCGATGTCGTGGTGCTCGGTGATATTCGCTTGTCGGCGAACTGGATGGCCGCCGCGGGGCATGGCAACGACGACTTCGCGCTGTACAGCATGGTGCGGGCCGTGGGCGAGGAGCTCTGCCCGGCGCTCGGCATCGCCGTGCCCGTGGGTAAGGACTCCTTATCTATGCGCACCGTCTGGTCGGAGCGTGGCGAGGAGCGCGCAGTCACGGCCCCCGTGTCCCTGATCGTTTCTTCCTTCGCGCCCGTCGGCGACATTCGCCGCACGCTGACGCCGGAGCTCAGCCGTGAGCCCGGCTCGGTGCTCGTGCTCATCGATCTTGGCAATGGCGCGCAGCGCCTCGGCGGCTCGTGCCTCGCCCAGGCCTTCGGCCAGTACGGCGGTGCGCCGCCCGATCTCGACGATCCCGCGCGGCTCGTTGCGTTGTTTGCGGCGCAGCGGGCGCTGCGGGAGGCGAATCTATTGCTCGCGTATCACGATCGCTCCGACGGCGGCTTGTTCGTGACGCTGGCCGAGATGGCGTTCGCCGCTCACGTCGGGCTCGACGTGGAAATCGGCGCTGGCGTTACCGATGCGGTCGGTTTCTTGTTCGCCGAGGAGCTCGGCGTCGTGGTGCAAGTGCGGGCCGCGGATCTGACGGCGGCGCAAAGCGTGTTGGCCGAGCACGGTCTCGCCCACGCCGTAGTGGCGCAGGTCGCCGCGCACGACGAACTCGTCGTGCGCCGCGGCAGCGATGAGCTCTATCGCGCGCCGCGTGTCGAGCTGCAACGCAAATGGTCTGAGCTCACCTATCGCCTGCAAGCATTGCGCGACGATCCAGATTGCGCGCTCGAGGCCTACGAGACGGCGCTCGACCCGAACGACCCCGGCTTGAACGTGAAGCTGACCTTTCCGCTGCCGGTCGAACGGCGCGCGGGAGCGCGCGAGGGTCGACCGAAAGTGGCGGTGCTGCGCGAGCAAGGCGTGAACGGTCAGCGCGAAATGGCCGCGACGCTCGATCGCGCAGGCTTCGAGGCTCACGACGTGCACATGAGCGACTTGCTCGGCGGGCGCAAGGGTCTCGACGGCTATCGCGGCGTGATTGCCTGCGGCGGCTTTTCCTACGGTGACGTTCTCGGGGCGGGCGAGGGTTGGGCCAAGACGATCCTCTATCACGATCGAGTGCGGCCGATGTTCGTGGAATTTCTCGCTCGTTCCGACGTCTTTGCGCTCGGCGTGTGCAACGGCTGTCAGATGATGGCCGCGCTGAAGGAGTTGATTCCCGGCACGGAGCTGTGGCCGCGTTTCCGGCGCAATCGCTCCGATCAGTTCGAGGCGCGCGTGTCGCTCGTCGAGATCGTGCCGAGCGCGTCGGTGTTGCTCGCCGGCATGGCTGGCTCACGCATACCGATCGTGACCGCACACGGCGAAGGTCGCGCGGAGTTCGCGTCGCCCGCCACGTTGGCGCAGTGCGACGAAACCCTCACGGCGATGCGCTTCGTCTCGAATCGCGGTGAGCCCACCGATCGCTATCCCGCCAACCCGAACGGCTCGCCGCGCGGCATAGCGGGCCTCTGCAACGCGGACGGCCGCGTGACGATCATGATGCCGCACCCCGAGCGCGTGTTTCGCACGACGCAGCTATCGTGGCACCCGGCCGACTGGGGCGAGTGCTCTCCGTGGCAGCAGCTCTTCGACAACGCCCGTAATTGGGTGGGCTAAACACAGCCTCAGATTTCGCTGCGACTGCGAAATCTGCTGCCGTGTTTGGGTCATGTTGTCGCACCTCCGCGACACGCCACACGCGCCCTGCGCCAGCGTTTCGCGGTTAGCAAGCGGAAAGCTGTAGCTAGGCGCCGACAAAGCACTCCGGCACGGCGCGCGCCAAGCGACGCCGAACCCAGCAACGACGCGCCCCGAGGCGTCGTACCCGGTGCTGGCACGCTTCGTGCTCCCAATTTCTCCGATTAGCCCGTGGCAGGACTGAGACCTAGGTCATAGATGAGACCTGGCTCATAGACCTGCCGCGGGACGACGCAATAAGGTGGCAGCGCCCGCTGGAGATTATGTCTCCGGAGTCAGCTGCGGTGAGCGCAGCCGTGCCGCCGCGGTGGCGTTTGTTTTCGGTGATCGCGTCACGCCGATCGAATCGAAATCAAGGAACCGCGACGATGACACGAATCAGCGCAGCGACTCGGAGCACCCTAGTCATCGCGGCATTGCTCGCCGTCGCGACGGCCGTTGTCGCGGCTACTCGACTCGCGGGCGCGGAGGCTCCGGACTTCGTGCTGAAAAGCCTGTCCGGCGAGAATCTGCGGTTGTCCGAGTATCGCGGCGAGGTCGTGATGCTGAGTTTCTGGGCGAGCTGGTGCGGGGACTGTCGCGCGCAACTCGAGGAGCTCGGCGCGATGCGTGCGCGCTATGAGGAAGCTGGCGTCGAATTGTTGGCGGTGAGTCTCGACCAGAACCGGCGGCAAGCCGATGAGCTGGCGACGGGACTCGGTATGAGCTACCCGGTGCTGCACGACGAAGGTGGTGAAGTCGGCCGGCTGTACGACGTGAGTCGAATGCCGGTGATGGTGCTGATCGATCGCAACGGCATCATCCGCGAGGTGTTTGAGGGGTTTCGGCGCGGCAACGAGCAACAGTACTTAGAGAGAGTGCAGGCGTTGTTGCGCGAGTGAGCGGCTTTGCAGTGTGCCGTGCTGCTGGACGGCGGTTGGAGCAAAAGATGTTAGCCAGATCGATCGCGTCAGCGTTTTTGGTGGCCGTGTTAGTCGCTGCGGAGGCGTCGGCGCTGGCGCAGCAGGCAGGGGCCGAGACGGTGGCCGCCGCCGTGCCGGAGTTCACGCCGCGTGCCGATCAGGGAGCGGAGCAGCGCGACGAGTTCCGGACACTCGATCAAAACGTGCAAGATCTGAAGAAGCAGGTCCTCGACCTCAATCGCGATTTATTCTTGCTCGAGGAAGAGCTGTTGTTTCCGGCGAACACTCAAGTGGCAGTGTTCATCTCGATGGACGTGGGTGAGTTCTTCGGTCTCGACTCCGTCGAGCTCAAGATCGACAACAAGGACGTCACCAACTACCTCTATACGGAAAGGGAGGCCGACGCACTGCTGAAGGGCGGTGTGCAGCGTTTGTTCGTCGGCAACTTCAAGGCGGGCGAGCATGAGCTCGTGGCGGTTTTCACGGGTGCGGGTCCGCACACGCGTGATTACCGACGCGCCGCGTCGCTCGTGTTCGAGAAGGGCATTGGGCCTAGATACATAGAGCTCACGATTTCCGATCGGGAGACCAAGCAGCAGCCGGAGTTCATCGTCAAGGAGTGGGAGTAGTCGGTGCGGCGACGCCTAGTGACACTGGCGGCGGCCGCTTTGGCCATGCTCGCCGGCGGCGTGGCCGGCGCGCGCGATCGTGACACCGGTACCGTGGTTCAGGATCTCGCCTATGGCGAGGTTTTGTTCGACTACTTCCAAGAGGACTATTTCAACGCGCTGACTCGTTTGCTGGCCGGGCAGCAACGTGGCGAGCTCGTCCACCACGGTGTCGAGTCCGAGCTCATGCTCGGTGGCTTGTATCTGTCCTACGGTCAGCACCGCCTGGCCGGCGAGATCTTTGAGCGTGTCTTGCAGCAATCGGTGGAGCCGGCGGTGCAAGATCGAGCGTGGTTCTTCCTGGCCACTATTTGGCACCAGCGCGGCTACCTCGCCGAGGCCGAGGCTGCGTTGGCCCGCATCGGCGCAGAGCTCCCCCGGGAGCTCGAGCCGCGGCGGCAGATGCTCCACGCAGAGGTGCTCATGGAGCAGGGGCGCTTCGCCGATGCGCTCGCGACGCTCGAGTCATGGCAGCGGCCGGACGACGCCTGGATCGGCTACGCGAAATACAACATTGGCGTCTCGCTGGTGCGCCTTGGGCAAGTCGAGGCAGGCGCCAAAGTGCTCGATGAAGTCGGTCAACTCGAGCCCGAAAACCCCGCGTTCGCTGCCTTGCGCGACAAGGCCAACGTGGCGTTGGGATATGCCTGGCTGCAAGCCGCGCGGCCCGTCGAGGCCAAGCCGTCGCTGCAACGCGTGCGCTTGAACGGCCCGTTCTCCAACAAGGCGCTGCTTGGCGTCGGCTGGGCGAACGCCGAAGCAGCCGACTACCGCGCCGCGCTCGCGCCGTGGCTCGAGCTGCACGACCGCAGCCTGCTCGACTCCGCCGTGCAGGAGTCGCTGCTCGCGGTGCCGTATGCATTCGCGCAGCTCGGCGCCGACAAGCAAGCGGCAGACCACTATGTCAGCGCCATCGACGCTTTCAACGGTGAAATCGGTCGGCTCACGAGCTCGATCGACAGCATCGAAGGCGGCAAGCTCATCACGGAGCTGCTGGGCGAGCATGCCGACGCAGACGAGGCCTCCGGTTGGTATTGGAGGCTCGAGCAAGTCCCCGACACCGTCGAGAGCCGCTACCTCTATGAGCTGCTCGCCAGCAATCGTTTCCAGGAAGGGCTCAAGAACTACCGCGATTTGTTGCAGCTCAACGGTAACCTCGACCGATGGGACGAGAGTCTCGTCGCGTTCAACGACATCCTCGATACGCGCCAGCGAGCCTACGAGCAACGCCTGCCGAGCATCGACGCCAGCTTGGCGAGTGTGGATCTCGATGCGCTGGCAGCGCGGCGCGTGGAGCTCGAGGCGCGCCTGCAGGCCATCGAGCGCAGCGAAGACGTCGTGGCGCTCGGTACCCCCAAAGAGCAACAGACATGGCAGATGCTCGCCGGCATGGAGGCGAAGCTGGCCACGTTGCCGAACGACGCGGCGAGCGATGCGATTCGCGCCAAGCATCGCTTTCTCCGCGGGCTGTTGCTGTGGGATCTGCGCCGCGACTACAAGGCACGACTCTGGGCGGAAAAGAAGAGTCTCGGTGAGCTCGATCGGCAGCTCCGGGAGGCGCAACGTCGCCATCACCAGGTGTCGACCGCGCGCGACGATTGGCCGGCGAAGTTTGCGGCGCTGACGGCTCGGATCGATGGTTTGCGGCCGCGGGTGGACGGTCTCAAGGCCGCGGCCCAAGCGGCGCTCGAGACGCAGCGAGCGTTCCTGCAAGGTATCGCCGTCGAGGAGCTCGAGGCGCAGCGCGATCGCCTGAACACCTACGTGGTACAGGCTCGGTTCGCTCTGGCGTCGATCTACGACCGTGCGGCGCGCATCGCGCCCGCGCCGGCTGCGGCGGATGCTGTACTTGCGGAGGGCGCTCCGTGAGCAGCTCGCCCGTGCTCGTGCTGCTCGTGATCACGGCGATCTGGCCGTTTGGGCGTGACCGCAATCGCGATGAGCCGACGGGCACGATCAGGGACTTGGACAGCGCTGCGGTGGAGGTCGACACGTCAGCAGCGATCGAGGGCAGCGAGGCCAAGGCGATGGAGAGTTATCGCTCGTTCCTCGACATCGCGTCCGACGACCCGTTGCTGAAAGCCGAGGCCATGCGCCGACTGGCCGATCTACAGCTCGAGACTGCAGACGTCGAGACTTTGCAGAGCAATGTGCAATCGCTCGGTATGTTGGGCAGTACCATCGACATGTACGAGCGGCTGCTCGAGTCGTATCCAAACTACGCGAAGAACGATCTCGTGCTCTATCAGCTGGCGCGCGCGTATGAGGCCGAAGGTCGCATCGACGACTCGCTGGCGACGCTCGATCGGCTCATCGCGGAGTTTCCGCGCACCGTGCACTTCGATGAGGCCCAGTTCCGTCGCGGCGAGACGCTGTTCGTGCAAAAGCGTTATGACGAGGCGGAGCAGGCGTACGCGCACGTCATCAAAGCGGGCGCGGACTCGCCGTTCTACGAGCAGGCGCTATACAAGCACGGCTGGGCGGTGTTCAAGCAACAAAACTACGCCGACAGTCTCACGTCGTTCTTCGCCTTGCTCGATCGACAGCTCGGGACGGATAACGACGCCACGGGGGATCGCGATCCGGCCGCGATCTATTCGGCGATGGGGCGAGCGCAGCAAGAGATCATCGACGACACGTTCCGCGTGTCGTCGATCGGCTTCGCGTACCTAGACGGGCCAGAGTCGGTCACGAAGTACTTCAATCGGCATGGCGCGCGACCCTATGCGTTCATCGTCTACACGAACCTCGGCGATCTGTATCTCGAGCAAGAGCGTTACCAGGACGCCGCCGACGCGTATCACGCGTTCGTCGAGCTCGATCCGTATCACGCGAAGGCGCCGTTGCTGCAAGTCGAGGTGATCGAAGCCTTCAAGAAGGGTGGTTTCGCCGACCTCGTCCTCGACGGCAAAGAGAGCTTCGTCGAGACCTACGGACCGGGAAGCCCGTACTGGCAACGCCACACCTTCGAGCAACAGCCCGAGGTCGTCGCTCATCTCAAGACCAACGTCACGGATTTGGCCGCCTATCACCACGCCGAGGCGCAGAGGACGAAGGACAACGCGGAGTACGCCGCTGCCGCGCGTTGGTACCGGACCTACTTGCAGTCGTTCCCCGACGATCAAAATGCTGCCGAGACCAATTTCCTGTTGGCGGAGGTGCTATTCGAGAGCGGCAACTTCCGCGAGGCGGCGTCCGAGTACGAGCGTACGGCTTACGCGTATCCGTTCCATGCACATGGCGGCGAAGCGGGTTATGCAGCGCTGCTCGCTTACGCGAAGCAGGAGGAGACATTGTCAGGCGCCCCGCGGGCCGACTGGCATCGCCAGGGTATCGACAGTGCGCTGCGTTTCGCGGCCACTTATCCGACGCACGAGCAGGCAGCGGCGGTCCAGACCGACGCCGCGGAGAAGTTGTTTGCTCTCGGCGAGTTTGCTCGGGCGCGGGAGGTGGCGAGCGAGGTCGTGGCGCGCACACCGCCAGTGCCAGCCGCGTTACAGAAAACGGCGTGGACCGTCGTGGCGCACTCGGCGTTCGATCTGGCCGACTACGCTGCGGCCGAGACCGCCTATGTGCAGCTAGCGGCGTTCGTGCCGCCCGGCGATGCGCAGCGCAACGAGATCGTCGAGCGCATCGCGTCGTCTATCTACAAGCAGGGCGAGGTGGCGCGCGACGCCGGCACCTACGACGTGGCCGTTGCCCACTTCCTACGCGTCGGGCAAGCGGCGCCGGGCTCCGCCGTGCGCGCCACGGCCGAGTACGATGCCGGCGCCGCGCTCATCCAAATGGGCGATTGGCAGCGCGCGACGACAGTGCTCGAGAATTTTCGCAAGCTGTTTCCCGAGCACGAGCTGGCGGGCGAGGTGACGGCCAGCTTAGCCGTTGCCTACGTCGAGTCCGGTAACAGCGCGAAGGCGGCCAGCGAGTTCGAGCGCATCGCGGACGGTGATGGGCCGGTCGAGGTGAAGCGCGAGGCGCTCTGGCGTTCCGCCGAGCTCTACGCCGGCACGGGGCAAAGCGTCGCGGCCGCGACCGCCTACGCTCGTTTCGTGGAGCGCTATCCGCAGCCGGTCAGCGAATCGATCGAAGCCCGGCAGCGGCTCGTCGAGTTGGCCGATGCGGCCGGCAATCAGGCCGAGCGTACCCGCTGGCTGCGCGATCTCGTCGCGGCCGACGCCGCGGCGGGTGCCGAACGCACGGACCGCACGCGCTATCTTGCGGCGAAGTCGCAGCTCGAGCTCGCGACGCCGACGCGCGACGCGTTCCTGGGCACGCGGCTCGTCGTGCCGCTCGACAAGAGTCTCGCCGCCAAGCAATCGCGGATGGAAGAGGCGCTGGCGGCCTACGGCAGAGCCGCCGATTACGGTGTCGCCGAGGTGACGACGGCCGCCAACTACGAGATCGCCGAGCTCTATCACGCGCTCAGCAAGGACCTGTATGCGTCGGAGAGGCCGCCCGAGCTCAACGGCGAGGAGCTCGAGCAATACGGCATTCTGCTCGAGGAGCAGGCGTTTCCGTTCGAGGAAGAGGCCATCGAGCTGCACGAGACCAACGCGGCCCGTACGGTGGAAGGCATCTACGACCAGTGGGTGCAGAAGAGCTTGGCAGCGCTCGTCGAGCTGTTGCCGGGACGTTACGCCAAGTCGGAAATCGGAGAGAGCTTTGTCGAAGCAATCCGCTAACCTCACGCTGCTGCAGCACGGCTGCCGTGGCAGCCTGGCTGTCTTGTGCGTGCTCGTCCTAACTGCGTGCGGGTCGTCGACACCGCGTCAAGCGGCCGTCGCGGAGCCGGTGACCGTGAGCGCACCAAAGGTGAGCGGGGCCGTGCCCGCAGCCGCTTCGGTGGAGGCGGCCGAGCCGCAGGGGCGGCGCGCACGGCGCAGCGAACGGGAGGCAGCGGAGCTCGCCGTCAAAGCGGCTGGCGTCGGCGCCGCGTCCGAGCCGATCCCGGAAGCGGCGCTGGCCCGCTACGATCGGGCCCTTGCGGCGATTCGCGGTGAAGACTGGCTCGAGGCCGAGCTAGAGCTCGAGCAGCTCACAGTCGAGTACCCCGCGTATTCGGGCCCGCACGTGAACCTGGCGCTCGTCTATCGGCATGACGGTCGACGCGACGACGCGCAAGCGGAGCTCGAGCGTGCCCTCGCCATCGATCCCGGCCATGCCGCCGCCAACAATCAGCTCGGCATCCTGCTGCGCGAGCAAGGCAGGTTCGACGAAGCCGAGCGGGCTTACCGACGTGCGCTCGCAACCGATCCGACTCACGCGTTGGCCCATTACAACCTCGCCGTGCTGCTCGACATCTACTTGCGGCGGACCGCGGAGGCGCTCGAGCACTACGAGACCTACCAGAGCTCGCTTGCCGAGCCGAACGAGATCGTCGGTCGGTGGATCATCGATTTGCGTCGTCGTGTCGGCAATGGCGACGCGGCGCGTGTGGCGCAGGAGGCCGGCAAATGAGAATGCTCATGGCGTTTATCGCGTTGTGGCTTGCAGCGGGGGCTGCTGCGCAGCCTGCGGAGGCCCCGGAATCCGTGCGCCGGCGTGCGCCGCTCGCTAACGTCGAGGACCTCGAGCCGGCGGTCGATGTCGGTGCGCCACGCGTGGCGGCAGTCGAGCGTGGAGCGGCACCGGCGACTGCGCCGCTGACCCCGCCCGTCCAGCCGGTCGCGCCGGCTGCCCCACCACCGGGCTCGTCGCGGACGATGGACTCTCTCGATCTGGGAACCACGTCCATTACCGGCAACCAGGAGTTGCCTAAGGTGCTGTACATCGTCCCGTGGAAGAAATCGGACTTAGGCGACTTGGTGGGTCGCCCGGCGACCACGCTCCTCGATGAGGTGCTAGCGCCGCTGGATCCCGCTGTGTTCGAGCGGCATTTGAATTACTACGAAACCCTCAATGAGGGAACGCAAGGGAGTGAGGTAGATGGAGATCTATAACGTCGTCGTTGGGTTCTTCAAGAACGGCGGGGTCTTCATGATTCCCATCGTCATCATCCTTGCGCTCGGTATCGCGATCGCCGTTGAGCGTTGGGTCTATCTCACCATAACCACCGCCAAGAACAGAGCGCTGTGGAACACGGTCGTGCCGTACCTGAAATCCGGCAATTTCGCCGGGGCCATGCAGGTCACGAGCAAGTCTCACGCGGTGATCGGTCAAATCATGACCTACGGTCTGAACCGCGTCCGCTCCGCACGCCGTCGCGAAGACATCGAGCAGGCGATGGAAGAGAGTCTGATGGAAGTTCTGCCGCGTCTCGAGCAACGCACTCACTACCTCGCAACCTTCGCCAATATGGCTACGTTGATGGGATTGCTCGGCACGATCATCGGCCTCATCGACGCATTCACCGCCGTGTCGAATGCCAACCCGGCGGAGAAGGCCGAGTTGCTCTCGGCCAGTATCTCGATCGGCATGAACTGCACGGCGTTTGGCCTCATGGTCGCGATTCCGCTCGTCCTCATTCACTCGATGCTCCAGACGAAGACCACCAAGATCGTGGACAGCGTCGAAATGGCGTCGGTGAAGTTTCTGAATGCCATCAGTGAGCGCGCCACCCACGACGGCAAACCTGCCGGCGAGGCTGCGCTCGCGGGGACGCCCGCACCGCGTCGCGGCTGAGCGGAACACTCCTCGAGGGATAGGCGATGCAAGTGATTGGCCGCAGTGCGCGTATAGCGCGACACCACAAACGGCACAAGCCCACCGAGATCAATCTGGTGTCGATGATCGACATGTTCACGATCTTGGTGTTCTTCTTGCTCGTGCATGGCGGCTTCGTGCGGCTCGCAATCCTCGAGCTCAATCTGCCGACCGCGCAGTCCACGGCCGACACTGAACCGCCAGAGTTTCAGCTCGAGGTGACGGTGCGGGACGGCAGCATCGAAGTCGGCGATCGCGCGACGGGCCTGTTGAATCGTATCGACAAGACGGGCGACGACTATCACCTCGATCAGCTGTCGGCGTATCTCGCGGAGGTGAAGGAGCGTTTCCCGGAGAAGACCGATGCCACGCTGCTGCTCGAGCCCGACATCTCTTACGACGTGCTCGTAGCGGTCATGGATCGTGTGCGCGAGACCGAGCGCATGACCGCGGACACTCGACAGCTCGTGCGTGCCGATCTTTTTCCCGAAATCTCGATCGGCGATGCGCCGGTGTTGAACTGAAGGCGCGCCAATGAAATTCATGGGTCGGGCGGCGCGTATGGCGCGGCATCACAAGCGTCACAAGGGTGACCGCGAGATCAATCTCGTGTCGATGATCGACATGCTGACAATCCTAGTGTTTTTCCTGCTCGTCTATTCGGCCGAGGAGGTCGAGGTGTTGCCGAGCGCGAAGGATGTCCAGCTGCCGCAGTCCATGGCAGAGGAGCATGCCCACGATGCGGTGGTGGTCATCGTCACCGACACCGAGATCATGATGGAAGGGCAGAGTTTGGGGAGGATCGCAGATATCCTGGCCGCGGACGGCGTCATCATTCCAGCCCTGCAAACGGCGCTCAAGAATCAAGCCGAGCGTGTGTTGACCGTGGCCGCGGAAACGGAAGAAGAGCGAATCGCGAGTCGCGAAGTGACGATCATGGCGGACAAAGACATCCCATATCAGCTGCTAAAGAAGGTCATGGCGACCTCGGCTGCGGCTGATTACGGTCAATTGTCGTTGGCGGTCCTGCAAAAGGCGTCGAACGCGCGGTTGGCGACCATCGCCAAGAACTAGGAACGCGAGCATGGCCAACGGCGCAGTCGCAATGTATCGAATCTATGACCTCCCCTGGTCGACGGGACTCGAGGACGACCAGAAGTTCAAACGGCTCGCACGCCGTTCGGTGCTAACCGCACTCGCCCTCACTTTCATTTTTTGGCTGCTACCGCAGCCGCAGATCGATCCTAGTACGGTAGAGGAAGTGCCAAAGCGCCTCGTGCGCTTGGTGCTCGAACGCGAGGCTCCGCCACCGCCCCCACCGGTGCCTGTCGCGCAGGAACCGGAGCCAATGCCCGAGCCCGAGCCCGTAGTCGAGGAGCGTATCGTCGAGCAGCCAAAGCCTGTACCCGTTCGCGAGCCCGAGCCCGCACCCAAGCCCGAGCCCGCACCGAAGGTCGACACGACCCAGCAGGCACGCGAGCGTGCCCGCGTGGCCGGCCTGCTGCCGCTCGCGTCGCAGCTGCAGACGTTGCGCGACAATCGTGTGACCGAGCGCTTGGATCGCGCCGATGTGGTCGGTGCGGTCGACAGCGAGACGCCGTTTGCGGAGCGCTCGTTGATCACCTCGCGCGTCGGTACGGCCAGCGGCGGAATCAACACCGCGGCCTTGAGTCGCAATACGGCTGGTGGAGGTTTGAGCGACCGCGCGGTGACGCACGTCGAGAGTCCGGTGGAGTCGCTGCAGACCGCCGCCGCCGGCGGCGCAGCGCAGCGCAGCGGCGACAGCAACAAAGCGTCGCGCAGCCGCGAGGAAATCGAGCGCGTGTTCGATGCCCAAAAGGGCCGGATATTCACGCTCTACAACCGAGCGTTGCGCGAGAATCCGGCACTGCAGGGTAAAGTCGTGCTGCGTCTCACGATTGCGCCGGACGGCCGCGTTACGTTCTGTGAGGTGGTGTCCTCGGAGCTCAACGATCCGCAGCTCGAGCAAGGACTGGTGCAGCGCGTGCTGCAATTCCAGTTCGAGCCGAGGGACGTCGAGGCCATTACGACCACGAAGCCCATCGACTTCTTCCCGGCTTGAGCCCGCTGCAAACGACCCTTGTGGCGCGTGTATAGTGGGCGGGCCTGGGCTCTCGGCGCGTCGCGTACCTGACCCCCGGCCGTTCCAATCGGGGGGAAGCGACGATGCAGACGCAGAGTGCTGTGAGCGCCCAGGTCAATCTCACGGATTTGCTCGAGAATAGTCCGATCGGGCCGCTGCAGATTCGGGTTTTCATCCTCTGCATGGCGTGTCTCATCATGGACGGATTCGACGTCCAAGCCATGGGCTATACGGCCCCCGCGGTTCTTGCCGAGTGGGGCGTGGATCGGTCGCAGCTCGGCAGCACGTTCTTGGCCGCCAACCTCGGTGTCCTGATCGGCTCGCTCGTTTTCAGCATGTTAGCCGACAAGATCGGGCGGCGCCCGGTCCTCGTCTGGTCGACGTTCTTCTTCTCCGTGATGACGCTCGCCACGGCCTATGCGCAGAATATGGAACAGCTGTTCTGGCTGCGGCTCATTTCCGGCATCGGCTTGGGTGGCATCATCCCCAACGCCACGGCGCTCGTCGGTGAGTTCAGCCCCAAACAGAGCCGCGTCACGTTGGTCATGTGCATTACCGTCGGCTTCACGGTCGGCGCCGCTATCGGCGGTTTCGTCGCCGCCTGGCTCATTCCCGCTTTCGGTTGGCGCTCGGTGTTCATCTTCGGCGGCGTAGTGCCGTTCGTGATCGCGTTCTTCATGCTCTGGGGACTGCCGGAGTCGCTGCAGTTCTTGGCCGTGCAACGAACGCGGCTCGATCAGCTCGCGCGTTGGCTCAAACAGCTGGCCCCAACGCTGCACGTGGCGGCGAGCACTGAGTACGTGTCGAACGAAACGAAGCGCAGCGGCGTTCCGTTCTGGCACTTGTTTCGCGAAGGGCGCGCCATGTTCACGGTGCTCTTGTGGATCGTGAACTTCATGAACATTCTCATGCTGTACACGTTGTCCAACTGGTTGCCGACGATCGTGACCGGCATGGGCTATGCGCAGCAAACGGCGGTCCTGATCGGCACGCTACTGCAGGTGGGCGGCACGATCGGCACCTTCGGCCTAGCGTGGCTCATCGCGCGTCGCGGCTTCATACCGGTGCTGGTCGTCAACTTTGCCCTGGCCACAGCCGCCATCGCGCTGATCGGTCAGCCGGGCATCTCGCTCGCGTTGCTCGCCATGATCGTCTTCATCGCGGGTTGGTGCGTCGTCGGCGGTCAGCCGGGTATGAATGCGCTGTCGGCGAGCTACTATCCGACGTCGCTGCGCTCGACGGGTGTCGGTGCCGGCCTCGGCGTGGGCCGTATGGGGGCCATCGTCGGTCCCTATGTGGTCGGCGTCCTACTCGCCCGGCAATGGGGGATGCAAGAGCTGTTCTGGGCGGCCGCCGTGCCGGCGCTGATCTCCACGGTCGTGATGCTGTTCATGCGCCTCTACTATCGAGAGAGCGTGGCCGCACGGGCAACAGCGCGCGCCGAGGCGCCGTTGGTTCATTGATGTAGTGTTTCGAATGATCGCAACATGACCGACGTCTCGATTGTCGAGCTCGAGGACTTCGCGCTCGAGTTGGCCCGCACCGCTGGCGGTATCGCGCAGGCGCATTTTCGCCGCCCGATCACCGTCGAGAACAAGGGCGGATCCGCGTTCGACCCCGTGACGAACGCCGACCGCGCGATCGAGCGCGTGCTGCGCGCCGCGATCGTCGAGCGTTACCCTGCCCATGGCATCGTCGCCGAGGAAGAAGGCGAGCGTGCCGGCAGCGGCGACTACACGTGGTTCATCGATCCCATCGATGGCACGCGAGCGTTCATGACCGGCTCGCCTCTTTGGGGCACGCTGATCGGGCTCACGCGCGGTGCAGAACCCCTGTTCGGCTTGCTGGTGCAGCCCGTGCTCGAAGAAGTCTTCTTCGGCGGGCCGAGCGGCAGCTGGCTCATCAAGCCGGAGCGGCGCGATCGGCTTAGGCGCCGCAACTGCGTGTCGCTCGCGAGTGCGGTGCTCGCCAGCACACACCCCGACATGTTCGCGGGTGACCAGGCGACCGCGTTTCGCTCGCTCGCCGCCCAGTGCTTGCTGCATCGCTTCGGCGGCGACTGCTACAACTACGGGATGCTGGCGGCCGGTTTCCTCGATCTCGTGGTGGAAGGTCAGCTCAAGCCGTTCGACATCGTGCCCTTGATCCCGATCCTCGAGGGCGCCGGCTGCGTGGTGACTGATTGGCAGGGCCGCAAACCGCTCATGGGCGGGTATGTGGTCGCGGCCGCCACGCCCGAGTTGCACGCCGCCGCTTTGGCCGTGCTCCGCCGCTGAGCGGCCGCCCCGCGCGGATGGTCAAGCTCGTCGTTACCGACAAGGCTGGGCGCGACGTCGAGGTCGACGCCCAACCCGGCGTGTCCATCATGGAGAACATCCGCGGCCTCGATCGCAGCGTCGAGGCGATCTGCGGCGGCATGTGCGCTTGCGCCACCTGTCACGTTCTCATCGACACGGACTGGCGGAGCCGGCTACCGCCCCGCAGCTATGAAGAGACGATGATGTTGCGGGGTGCGAAGTATTTCGACCCCGAGCGGTCTCGCCTCTGCTGCCAAATAGTCGTCGCTCCGGCACTCGACGGCCTGCGTTTGACCGTCGCCACCGACGAGGATTAGCGAGCCTTTCCGTTCCGCGGCCTCGCTCGTCCGCGAAGCCCGTCGCCGTTTTTTCGCCCCTTAATAGTGCAGGTTGCGCACCGAATCGGTGCGGATAGCCGTGCTCCACAATCGTGCCTCAGGGCTTAACCCATTGTTATAGCGAAGATCTTTCGCGTGGCACGGATGGTGCAACGCGGGGCCGTTCGAAACACAACGACCTGCGCAAGGAGAAAACGCGCCATGAAGACTAAGACACTGGTTCCAACTTTCGTACTTTCGGCCGCGGCCGCGGTGGTACCCGCGACCTCGATGGCCGAGATTACGGCCAACGCCGGTTATGTGAGCGACTACATTTTCCGCGGCATCTTCCAGGAAGATTCGTCGGCCTACGCTGGTATCGACTACTCGGGTGGCGCGTTCTATCTCGGCGCCTGGGGCGCCGACGTTGGCACGGGCCTCGAGACAGATCTGTACTTCGGCTTCGCTGGCGGTGAGAACTTCACGTACAAAGTCGGCTACACGGGCTACTTCTACACGGACGACTTCGACGACACGTATCAGGAGATCAATCTCGGCATCGGCTACGGCATCTTCGCCCTCGATGTCGCGATCGGCGAGTGGGACGGCTTCGGCACCTCGCAGGACTACGACTTCACATCGATCACGATCTCGCCCGAGAAGGGGCCGTACTACAAAGTCGGCGTGTGGGGCGGAGACTTCGAAAGCAACGTCCTATTCCCGAATCCCAAGACTCTGACCGGCAGCGGCGATTACTTCGAGCTTGGCTACACCTATAGCCTCGAGGACCCGGGTGTGGATCTTTCGGTGGCCTTTATCTACAGCCCCGACCTCGTAGTCGGCAACTGGGACGATGGCGACACTGCGGGTGACTCGGCGCTCGTGTTCGGTATCAAGAAGAACTTCAGCATCGGCGGGGAGTGATGACAACATGAATACTACATCGAGGTAATTACGATGAAACTCATTACGGCGGTGATCAAGCCGTTCAAGCTTGAAGACGTACGCCAGGCGTTAGCGGAAGCGGGGGTGCAGGGCATGACGGTGACCGAAGTCAAAGGCTTCGGTCGTCAGAAGGGCCACACCGAGCTGTATCGGGGCGCCGAGTACTCGGTGGACTTCGTGCCGAAGACCAAGATCGAGGCGGCAGTGCCGGATTCGCTCGTCGAACAGGCTGTTGAAGCGATTATCAGTGCCGCTGGCACCGGCTCGATCGGTGACGGCAAGGTGTTCGTCTTCGACCTCGACCATGCGGTACGCATCCGCACGGGCGAGACCGGCGACGCGGCCCTTTAGGGTATGTGGAGGATAACAACGATGAAAATCTCAAAGGTTCTGCCGCTCCGTCTGTTGACGGGCCTGCTTGCGGCGCTCGGGCCAGCGATGGCCTTCGCGCAGGCGCCCGACAAAGGCGACACGGCATGGATGCTGACGTCGACGGCTCTCGTGCTGCTGATGTCGGTGCCGGCGCTGGCGCTGTTCTATGGCGGTCTCGTCCGCAGCAAGAACATGTTGTCGGTGCTGATGCAGGTGTTCGTGGGCTTCTCGCTGATCACGGTGCTGTGGTGCGTGTACGGTTACTCGTTCGCGTTCACCACGGGTAATGCGTTTTTCGGCAGTACTGCCCGGCTGTTCCTCGATGGACTGTTCGACCCGGCTACGGGCACGTTCGCCCTCGGTGCCACGTTCAGCAAAGCGACACCGATGTACGAGATCGTGTTCGTGGCTTTCCAGGCTACGTTCGCCGCCATCACGTGCTGTCTGATCCTGGGCTCCCTCGTCGAGCGCATCAAGTTCTCGGCGGTGCTGGTGTTCATGGTCATCTGGTTCACGTTCGCGTACATCCCCGTGGCGCACATGGTGTGGTTCTGGGCGGGTCCTGACGCCTACACCGATGCGGATGCGGCTGTGGCCGCGACGGCGACGGCCGGTCTGATCTGGCAGTGGGGCGCGCTCGACTTCGCGGGCGGCACCGTCGTGCACATCAATGCCGGTGTTGCCGGCCTCGTAGGCGCCATCGTGCTCGGCAAGCGGATCGGCCTCGGCCGCGAAAGCATGCCACCGCACAACCTGACGATGACGATGATCGGTGCGTCGCTGCTGTGGTTCGGCTGGTTCGGGTTCAATGCGGGTTCGGCGCTCGAAGCGAACGGCTTCGCGGCACTGGCCTTCATGAACACGTTCTTGGCCACGGCGTGCGCCGTGCTGGCGTGGGCCCTCGCCGAATGGCTGCTGAAGGGTAAGCCGTCGATGCTCGGTGCCGCCTCCGGCGCCGTGGCGGGCCTCGTCGCGATCACGCCGGCTGCCGGTAACGTCGGCATCCCGGGCGCGTTCGTGATCGGTTTGGCGGCGGGCGTAGTCTGCTTCTGGGGCTGCACGGGCCTGAAGAAGCTGATCAACGCGGACGACTCGCTCGACGTGTTCGGCGTGCACGGCCTCGGCGGTATCTTGGGCGCGCTGCTCACGGGCGTGTTCAACGCCCCGAGCTTGGGCGGCCCGGGACTCGTGACCGACTGGGTCACGGTCAGCATGGGTTACCCCGGCATCGGCGCGCAGCTCATGATTCAGGCCAAGGCCGTCGGCCTCGTAGTGGTCTGGACCGCGGTTGTCGCGTTCATCGCCTTCTACATCGTGAAGCTCACCGTTGGGCTGCGCGTGCCTGAAGAGCAGGAGCGCGAAGGCCTCGACATCTCCTCGCATGGGGAGCGTGCCTACACGGGTTAAGGATCAGCGTTCTCTTGGCGCTCTCCTAAAGTTTGGCCGGCAACCGCAAGGTTGCCGGCCTTTTCTTGTGCGCCCGGCAGGGCGCACCTACTTGGAGGTGGAAGTCCTCTACACACCCAGCAAGGGGAAGTGTTAGCCGAGCGGCAACGGTGCCCATCGTGAGATGGGATCGGGAGGAAGCTGTG
>Ga0105252_10000294_pt1 | contig 39675 bp, 61 predicted proteins | sample EasRivMeERMZT100_FD_89675 | JGI IMG/M metagenome (GOLD analysis project Ga0105252, IMG submission 89675) | Soil microbial communities from meander-bound floodplain in the East River, Colorado, USA - East River MetaG ERMZT100 | ecosystem: Environmental > Terrestrial > Soil > Floodplain | place... | reverse complement strand
TCAGATACCTGCCCCTTCTTTTTGGGTGGTGGTTTCATATAGCTATATATAAGTTTTAAAGAACTATGCCACACCTGTAGCCACTCTGGTTAGGGGGCATGTCGTAGCACTCTGCATACTCAGGGAATATCCCTAGCTTGTACTGCTCTTTTAGAAATACTATAGCCCTCTGCTCGTAAAACTCTGCTTTGTTCATATAGTACTTCATCACGTCTGCAAGCTCTGACATACTAGCTGCCTCTGCATTTTCTGCTGTCTTCTTTAGTACGTTCTTGTTGTGGAACTTGTAGCCTAACATGTAGGGCAGCTCTGCAATGACATAAAAAAGCATTGCATTGGTCAGGTAGTCCTCCAGTAGGGTGGTCTCCTCTGCCGTTAAGTCCTCTGCATCTATGCCAGCTACCAGCCTGTTATAAAGTGTAGTGCCTAGTATGGGCTGCATTACCCTCTCCTGCACGTCCCAAATTGCTTGGTTAAGTAGCTTTGTGTCCACGTGGGCACTAACTACTGTGCGCTCCTTTAGCGTTTCCTCGCTCAAAAAATATGCTATAGGTTTCATATTACTTTCTTTTTAAAACTATGTGCTGCATCCAATAGTGGCGGCAGTAGGGTGTGGTTTCCCCTGTTACTGAATTAGTGTAAAATCCCCCTCTGCGCTCCCAAACTGAGTAGCCTAGCCTTTGGCTTATCTGCTCAATTTCTACACGTGAGTATATCTTATCTAGGTCTAGCATGTGGGCGCAAAAATCTCTATTACGTTCATCCTCAGGACCTTCGTAGCTGTATTTAATAAATACCTCCGTGCTCGTTGGAGTCCTTTTGCTTATAGCCTCCTTGCCTCCCTCTGTTACGTCCCTTGTGGTGGTCTTCTCGTCTCCCACTTTCTCCGTGCCTACTTTTATCATTCCCTTGTCTGAGAGCGTCCTTAACACTCTCTGCACTAGCTCAGGGGAGACCTCCAGAGCTTTTGCTATAACCTCAGGGGTAGCTCTCTTGTCCTTCTTTAGCAGGTCAATAATGTTAGCCTCTAGTATGGTTATCTCAGCAAATGCCTGCCTGTAGCCCTGTATCTCTCCTGCCCTGCACTCCTCGTCTGAATGAAAACAAACCTTCTTGCTGCTATACCTAAAATAGCCTTTACTGTCCTCCCCTACCTGAGAAAATAAGGTAAGGGCTAGTTCGTCATCTAGACTGCTAAACTTTTCTTTTTTTTTAGTCTTGCTCTTTACGTCCTCTCCTTCCGTGTCCTCGTCCTCCTCTACCTGCTCAGGGGCATTCTTAGCCTCGTCCTTGGCCTCTGGTTCTACATCGTCCTCTGCATAGTCATTTGGGTTAATGCCCAATTTTTCAAGTATATAGGCCTTAGGAGCTACCTGTACTATGGTCTGCTCGCTGAACTCGTAGCCTATTGGCTCTACTGGCACAATTCTTACCTCAGGCAGGCCGTTAAGGGCTAGTACTGTATTAAACACCTCCTCTACCTCTTGCTGCCTGTTATTTATGTAAGTGTTTTTAAATATCTCGTAGGCCTCCCTCATTTCATTACGTCCACCTAGCTGCCCCTCCACGCGTACCCCAAAAAGCATAGGGCTAACAATCTGGTGTCCTGTAAAAATATTCTGACTTATAAGCTCATCTACAGGGGTAAAGTTCTCCTTTGACATATCGCTAGCCCCTAAGTCCAGCACCGTGGGGGCTACGTTAGGGTTTGCTGAAAAGTTCACCACCAGCTTGCTGCCTTTGCTGCCAGTAAACTTGTCGTTTAGCTTAGTCTCTATGGTTCTTGCCTCATCAGGGCTAGGCTCTCCGTCATTGAAGGAAATCATTTTGCTGCCCGTAAATCCGCTATTTGCATTGTTCAGCACATGGCCAGCTACTAAAATGTCACTTTCAATGTACATTTGACTATTCAGGTAGTCAGGTATAGTGTAGGTCTGTATGCCAGCCCTGTAGCCTTTGTAGTATAGTATCTGTGTACCTGTGGGCTTGTCAGGATTAAAGCAGGGGTAAGGGGTTACCTCTCCTGTGGTCTTTTTCCAGTCTTCTTTATAATAGAAAATGCTGTTATCTGCATTGCTCCGTATCTTGTTGTAGTCCACGTGGAGCACGTCCGATACCTTGCCTCCCTTGCCATAGATAATCTGGAGGTAAAAGCCATAGAAAATCTCATTATCAAGTATGCACTTTTTGCCTACCTTGTTAAGGCTTTCCCCGTACCTGTTTACTGTCTTTAGGCTCTCATTAAGCCCCTCGCTTTGCTTGTCCTTAAACTCAAAGCCTGAGCCAGCTATGTACATGGCCTTGCCTTTTACTATAGCTCCGTGCTTTGGAGACTTGCTGTAAAGCTCTAGCAGGTAGTCTGGAAACTTATTATCTGCCCCGTAGTTTACTATCTTACGTGCCCCGCTAGTGGTCTCCTTGTACTCTGGTATATCCTTAGCGGCAAACTGGAGCACATGTACTGTGTCTGTTTTACTCTGTGGTTTCATTAAATACTTTTATTGTGGCTGCTGTAGGTGCAAACTTTTTAATAGTTCGTATGCTGGCTGCTGCCTTGTTTAAAATGAGCATACCCTGCTCTACAAGGGTAGTAGCTAGCGTGGGGTCTGTGTTGGTGTCATTATCCTGCTCGTAAATCTTGTAGTGCCATTGCCCCTCAGGTTGCATAAAAAACACCACGTCCACGTCCATGTTAAAGTCATTGTACCGCTCAGGGAAAGGGCTTTGGTCATCTACGCTGGAGACTATCCACGTAACTGTGTTATCAGTCTCAGGGTTTGTAAATACCCACAGAAAGTATGGTGCTGTAAGCGTCACCTTCTCGGTTGCCGTCACTATTACGTCTACTGTAGTGCCCTTGGTTAGCTGAATCATTACCCCTAAATATGCTTTCTAGGGCTTTGCGCCAAATGAGGAGAGGGCAAAAGAATGCCCTCCCATGGATAGGGGAGGGCTGCTACTAAACAAACTCAAAAAAAATGCTACCTAAAGCTAAATAGGCTTTCTTGCTTTCCGTGCAAGAGCTGCCTGCCTTTCTTTCTTGTGGCGCTTTTCTTGCCTGCGTATCTGAGCCTGCACCCTCTCGTGCTGGCTATACTTTATATCCTTGTTCATATTAGTAATATATCTCATGCCAACTAACTAGCTCTAACTGCGTCCTGTAGAGCCTGTTTCCTTTCTCTATAATCCACTTTTGCAGTAGCCCTCTCTGCATCCATTGCGGGGCTAACACCTCCTGCTCCCCGTCAAAGTAAAGCAGGTGGGTTATGGCTATGTCTGTGGTAATTAGTGTGCCGTCCCTGTGGTTGCTCATAATGAGCCTTACCATGTCCTTAGGCCTTTCTCTTATGTCTGCTGCGTTTCTCATTTGCTTTTAATTAAAGGAGAGCCACACCTGTGGGCAGCTCTCGTGTGGTTTACTTTTTTATTGGTTTAATTTCCAAAAACTCCCCACCAACTATTAAGTTGTAGCAGTACTCACTATCTCCGCCAAAGGTTATGCTCATGTCTGGCACAGTTAAAAAATAATTACTATACTTGAATCTAAACACCTTACCCCTCTCGACAAGCTCCTTAATGGTATCTGCATCCATTTCATAGGTTGGGTAACACCTAAACGTGCTGTCTTTTTGTTTTAAGTTATAAACACCCACCTTTACCAGCTCCTTAGCTGCCTCTCTAATTTCCTTAGTGCTGCACTTTACAAAGCCTGCAGGCATTTCGCCTATATAGCCCTTACCCTCACATTTGTAACATACTCCACCGTCTTGGCTAGTCCAGTCTAAAGTACCAGCTCCTCCGCATTTAGGGCAAGTATTACTGCTGTGTGTGTTTGTGTGTGTCATGGTGTAAAGGTAATGCTTTTATTTGAACTACCAAACATTTTACAAACTTTTTGCAAACTATTTTTAAATATTTAAAAGCTCCTTTATTAACTCCTTAACGGTCAGAGGTTTCACACGTGGGGCATTGTGGAAGCCATTGTGCTTGTAGTGGGTATTGCCAGAAAGCGTTTCCCTTAGTCCGCAACTATCGGACGTGGTTATCCATAGCGTAGTGCCGCCTTTAGGGAACTCATGGTCTCCACTAGGGTTAGTCTCCACGGTAAAAAATACCGTGTCATCAATAACGCTGTCAAAGTAGCTGCCACCTGTGGAGGTTATCCGTGTCTTGTTTTTCATGTTACTATTTTTAAAGGGCTACCTCCCCGCTCTGGAGGAGGCTTGCCCACGTGGTTACTTTTGAACGGCTAAGATGAACTTTCCGCAAGAGTTATAGACCTCAATTCCGGTAAACTGTCCACACTCGTAGGCTGTAAAGTAGTCACGGCTGCTACCCACGAACCATGCACCCTCTATGCCTAAGGTGTCTGAAAAGTTCTGCTCTGCCGCCTGCGCCAGTTTAAAGCCTTTAGTCTGCATTTCGCATCCGTCTGTCATGCCGTCAAAGCTAGACTTTACGTTAATGTAGATAGCTCCTTTGTTTTTCTTTAAGAAACTCTTGACTGTGGTAAGGGTGATTTTTTTCATACTGTGTTTGTTTGTATTGCAAATATAGTGCTTTGTATGTTATCACCAAACTTTTTGCAAACTATTTAAAAAAAAAAAGAGGGGCAGACCTGAAAAGGCCACCCCTGAAACACTCAAACACTCGAAATTAATCAGTTATATTAAGTAAAGTTTTTATCTTTCCCACTATCATTTGCACCTTGTCAGGGTTTGTGTAAGCATCTCCTCCCTTCATCACTATGTCTGCCTCCAATGGTTCTAAGCTGGCAGCTCCCTCTAGCCCCCCATAGATTAACGTACCGCATGAACTGTCCCAATTTTCTGCGTCTATTCCGTGGTAGGTGTCAAAGCACAGGCCACGTAGAAAGCCTGAGATGCCAAATGTAAGGAGCTTGCTAATGTCCATAGGCTCGTTTGCCTGCTTTACTGGAAAGGCTATAGTACATGCTCCTTTGCCCTCCCAAAAGTTTGTAGCTGTAGTCCCTACCACTATCTCCAGCGTTATGCCTGCTGCCTCTATTATGTCTGCCATAGCTGCTGCAAACACTATGCTGTTTATGAAGGTCTGAAAGGTAGTACCACACGTGCCCCATACGTCTATGTAGATACGTGCGCTCCTCTTGCGTATCTCTGAGGGAGGGCAGGATACCCACATAGCGGGGTCTGCACACATATACCTGTCTATATCCAGCTCTGCCCCCTCCTCTGCGTACTTGCGTCTCCTGCGCTTACTCATGGCTACAGTTTGCAGGTTCTCTAGCTGTGGGCAATGCTTAAATAGTTCGCTCTTTGCCTCCCCTACTTTATCTATGTACTTGTCTAGTATCTGCCCATTCTCCAGAGCCTCCAGCGTGTTCTCTAGCGTCTTGTAGTCTTCACCGTATGCCCACAAGCTCCTGCTGTCCCTGCCTGAGAGCGGATGCTGCCAGCTCTTATTCTCCCCGTTCTGCCTCCAGCACTCTATAAAGTCTGCTGAACTGTCCCACATAACCAGCCTGCTGTTTCCTTTCTCGTAAGCTGTCCAGTTAATAAGCTCCTCTTTTTTTACAGGCTTTCTAGTCCACTCTTTCCAGCCGGTTAAATTTACGTTTTGCATGTGGTTTATTTTGTGGGGAGGTGTTACCCTCCCCTGTGGGTTATTTACTTTTTAACTGTATTGCCTCCTTAATCTGCTTTATATCTCTCCTTATTGACTTACCAGAGGCTGACAGTTTATTACTCTTGTGCATGTCATTGTACCACGCTGTCTCTTTAGCTAGCCTTACTGTCAGGTTTGCTAATGTCCAGCCAATGTAGGGGTTATTTGTCGGGGTGTTTGTCTGTGTCATTGTGTTTGTTTGTATTGCAAATATAGGTGAAAGTATTTTACCACCAAACTTTATTCAAAGTATTTTTAAAAAAGTTTTAGGGAGGGGTTATTTAACCCCCTGCATGGCTTTCTTTTTCTCCTCTGGTGTCCAGCCTGTCATAAACGTCTCCAGCACCTCTGCGTGGCTGTCTCCTGCCATTCTGAGCTTTACCCCATCAACTATAGCCCTAGTGCTTACAGCTCTCTTAATCCTGTTAGAAACCACGTTTGCACGGATAGCGTGAATAGCTATAGCCATTTCTGGAAAGTCTTTACTAATATCCTGCTCCAGCTTGGTGTCATAGCTAATGGTCAGCTTACCCATAGCAAACCTGTCTAAAAATGCTGCGTCCAGTACGTTCCTGCCTACAAAGTCGTTTGAGCCAAAGCCCCATGTGTTAGCTGCTGCCACACAAATAAAATCTTTATGTCTTGCTGCACGTGGAGCTTTTACCCTGTTAGGCACAGCCATGTGTCCGTTAGCCAGAGCTGAGTTAATAATAAGCAGGGTATTGCTGTCTGCTGCGTCTACCTCGTCTAGCAGAAATACTCCCCCGTTCTCATAGATACGTACAAAATCTGAGGAGAGGTAGTTACCGTGTGCGTCCATGCGTCCCAAAAGGTGTGCCTCTGACATGCCCATGGTACAGCTTATGTGTGCAAACTCTAAGCCCATAGCTGTAGCTATTTGGCTTGCTAGGGTAGTCTTACCTGTGCCAGCCTCTCCAGAAACATAAATTTGTTTGAGTGTGTTTGCACGTCTAAGAGCTTTCTCAAAAGCCATGTGCAGCTTGCCTGTCATAGTTACTGTAGGCCTTTCCCCTATGGTTATCATAGTAGGTACTAACTTTTGAGCCTCTGCTTTTATCTTCTCGTCTACGTGGGCAAGTAATCCGCTCTCATTCTCTAGGTAGTCAGTCACTCTGGTGTCTATCATCTGCTGAATAGGCAGTAACATTTGCATAGTAGCTGTAAGGAGGTCATTCTTGCCGCCCTCTACCTTTGTAACCTGAGCTACTGGAGCTACCTTTACTACCTCCAGCTTTGCCTGTAGAGCCTCTATAGCATACCCAATAAGGGTAGAGCTGAAGTAGTTAGATATAGCATACTGCCCCTCTGTAGCAAAAAAGTCTTTCAAAAAATACCTGTAGTCCTTCCCGAACTTTTCGGAGATACCACGTGCACTAAACCACTCAGCCCCTAGTGCATCCTGCATAGTTGCCATAAATGTGCGTGTAGTGCCATTGGCTACAAAAGTCTCATAGGCTTGTTTCAGGGCTTGTACTTGTGTCTGAGTAAAAGTAGAGGTAGTCATAAAAAAAGTGTTTGTTTGTGTTTGTGTGTGTGTTTCTGTAATGCAAATATAGTACTGTTTGCATTACTACCAAACTTTTTGCAAACTATTTTTAAACTTTCTTTTGCCACGTGGAGTAGGGGCATAAAAAAAGAGAGACCTACGGGGTCTCCCTCTACACAAAAACACACAAAACAATTATCACTATACCCCTGCTGTTTGCAGTGTGGCTGCTGTGGCTGCGTCTACTTCTATCTGGTTCTCAGGCTCAACACCACTAAACTCCAGCTCTGCCCCGTTGCGGTCTCCTGCTGCTGTTCCAGTTGAACCACCGTTACCACCAGAGACCATCATACCACCTTGCCTACCTACTAGCCAGTAGACTCCGTTCATGTCTTCACCAACAATAAGCAAACGGTTTTTAGCAAGCAATAAAATTTCATTCCTTATTTGGCTAGTCAGCTTGTTTATTGCAATCTTAACCTCGTGGGTAAAGAATAAGCTGCCGTTTTTCTCGTCTGGATTAATTGGAGAGGATAATACCCCTGTCTCCCTTGGTAGCTGGTACTTCCAGAACTTTTTACCTAGGGCTTTCTCAATAGCGGTTACTACACCTGCTGTGACTGTGATAGTCTCTGCATTAGCAAACTCCATGACGTAAATGTTACGCAAGCCGCCCATGCTGTCTCTACAGTCAATGTTTAAATCTGTGGTCAATACACATGCCATAATTTTACTTAGTTTTAAAAAGAAAGCCAGCCATTGCTAGGCTGGCTCTCCTTGGTTATTCAATTACCTAAGCTCCAGATTAAGGAGTAGGAATAAATTTGGTTACTTCATTGGTAAAGGCAATGCCTACACCGTATTTAAAAGCATTACGATAATTTACCGCTTGGTCTGCTTTGTCGTACCATACTTCCACCTGTGTTTGGTCAGACAAAAGGTCTGTACCTACAACCATGTTTGAAAGACGCATACCGAACATACCTGTAGCTGCTGATAAACCCGCTACTGCTACTGCTTTCACGTTTGTGCCTACAATAGTAATTTCCTCGCTGTTCTCAGGCTTGTAGTGGTACAGGTTAGCTGCTTGCAAGGCAAGGGTGTAAGACTCCAGAACATCATAACCGATGAACACACGGAAGTCTGCACTTTGCTTAACCTCTGTAGCTGTTCTCTTAACTACTGCCTGCAATGCTGCAATGACGTTAGAGGAGGTAATGCCTGCTACTGCTGTAATAGGGGTAGCAATGTAAGGGGTAGCGTTAGCGTCCAGCTCGTCTGAGGCTGCTACAATCTGCTTAATAAAACCGTCAAACTTGTTAAGGTTTGCAGTACCACTACCTGTGTCACCTTGCCAAATAGCTACGTCCAATGCACGGGAGGCTGCTGCTATCTTCAAGTCTACCCAAAGCTGGTAGAAATTAAAGTCAGTAGGATTATCATACAAAACACCTGCTGTGAGCATTTTCTGCGTGTACTTTGCTTCCAAAGTCTTATAGCACAGGCTCTCCTCGATTTTAATATCACCTACAGTTACACTACGCTGAGTAATAGCGGTAGTTCCTGAGGGAGTAAATCCACAAGCTCCTGCTTGAAATACTGCGTCTGTGTCAAAAATGCCAATTCTCTCTGAGGATTTTACGCCAGTCAAAACTGTGCCGCCTGCCTCAATTAATTTTGCCGTCTTAGGGCTTAATACGGTCTTAGTTAAGAGAATATCGCTATTGTCTTTTACATAAGCCGCCAATGTTGCTACTGAAAAACTCATAGTTTTTTAATGGGGGGTTTTTACTTTTGTGCTGCTCTTGCTGCACGGATAGAGGTTAAAAAATTTGCTGCCCTGTCTTTAGAGGCTGCGTTTAATACTTCAGAATACTTTTCTCTTGGTGTGTGCACGGGGTCTGCTGTAGGACTGTCTGCCATTGCTTCCACTACAGGCAAAAGCTGCTCAAAAGCTGCTTTGTAGTTTTCATTAACTGACATTTGACCTTTAGCCCATCCGCTCAGGTAGTCTACCTGCTGCTTTAGTTGAGCAAACTCAGACAATACCTCTACCTGCTTGCGTAGGTTTAAAAGTTGGTCTTCGATGCTGCCAAACTCTTGGCTAGGCTGTGGGGCAATCTCAGGCGATTCTACGGCCTCTGGTTCTTGGCTAGCTAATTCTACTGCCTCAGGTGCGTTAGGCTCGCTATGAGCTTCTAATGACTCCACAGGGGCTACCTCTGGTTGTGCTTCACCAAAAATCAGTTTCCGAATTTCTGCAATTACTTCTTTTGCGTTTTTAGTCATGAAATGATTTTGGGTTTAAAGCAGTAAATATTTTTATGTGTAAGCCGTGCAATTTGGGTAAGGGTTTCATGCACTAGGCTTTGCTTGAATGGAAAATCACAGTATTATACTTCTTTACTTTCTTTACCTTCTTTACCTTCTTAACCCTTCTTTAATTGTATTGCTTCGGAGTTGTCTTGCGATTGCTTCGGAGTTGTCTTGCGATTGCTTGGCGTGTCGCCTACCTTTGTAACACATTGCAGCTCATAGTAGTTAGGTGTGCTCTTTTTGGGGATTATTTATCTACGTAAGTCTTCGTATGTGGAGAATTGAAAAACAAAAACCGCTAAGTGCAGTACTGTAGCGGCTTTCATTCTATTATAAATATGTGTTATATCAACCCTCAAATTGGGCTAGCAATCGGATAATTTCCTCTAGGCTCTCCTCGTCTGAGTAGACAGCTTTACTGCCTGCCCGTGCAAAAGAAAACAAGCCCTCCACAGAAAAGCCCTTTAGGTCTCCGTCCTTTACTCGCTGCCATAGTTCGTCATCTTCCACTAGCATGGATATAAACCAGCTACCCTCTGGTGCATCCTCAAAGCCTACCATTGGCCTAATGCCTCTGGAATTATCCGATATGAAACTCTCAAACACCACCACCTCTGTGGTTGCCTGCGCCTTGTCGTGCATAGCATTCACACTCTTTTGGTAGCCCTTCTTATGGAATTTCTGCACTATCTTCTCTATTGTCTCCTTGTTAAACACCGTGTAGTACTCTTTCCCATTCTCGTCTTTCCTGTAAATAGGGGTATCTGCCAGTATAGCTACCCCGCTAATAATTCTCCTGTCCGTATTAGCCACTTTAAAGGCTATTCTAGCCTCTTGCTCGTCAAAGGCAAGGAAATGCCTCTTTACTGCTGGCCTGTCCACTATGGCCACGGCATCCACCTCTAAATCACTTCCCTCGTCCTCGTTAATCTGTATTAAGTAAACCGGTAAATCTTTCATACTCTTTAAATATAATTTTTAGTTATTACGCCACGTGGACTACCCTAGTCTTGCGGCTCTGTTTATGCGTTTAATTTGCTCCTGCGAACTTGTTACATCCGTTTCAAGTACATAGGTCTTAATAGCCCCGTTTCCCATGTTGTTAATGCTGTTCCTGTCCAGCGTGGTGGTAACTGAGCCGTAGCTAGGCCTGAGGGGCGCACCTCCTCCAGCTCCTCCTGAGGGCATAGAAACTCCACCACCTCCTCCACCGTTAGGGACTTTTACAGCCATAATATTTTTAACACGTGCAAGGCCTCCAGCTATAGCGGCTGCTGCTGCTATTGTACCACGGATAGGGCTAGAGGGGTCTGGTGCTGGCATGAACTGGCTAGCATAGGCTGTCTGTGCAGCTTGGTACGTACTTATGACTGTAGAGGCAATGGCAAAAGCCTTACCTGCTGCCGTGTTACGTCCTGCCAGCTCTGCTAGGCTGTCCATAATAGAGGCACTTGCCTGCATCATTTGCGCCTTATGCAGTACCTCTTGCTCTCTTATAGCCTTAGCTGCCTCTGCATTATCTGCCTCATTCTGTGTAATTTGGCCGTTAATCATACCTAGGTGTCCTGCTACGTTCTGTGCTACCTCTACAAATAGCCCACCCTTCACTTTAGCGTCCTCTATTTTCTTGTCCTCTGCCTCGTTTCGCTCCTTGTCTGCTGCCTTAATAGCGTCCGTGATAGCACTAGAGCCTGTGACAGGCTGGCTGGTTAAAAAGTTTTTCTTATCTTCTTGTGCTTTTAGTTTTTCAAGCTCTTTCTTGTGTGCCTCCTCTTGGTCTTTTAACTTTTGGTCATGTGCTGCCTTATTTCTTTGTATGCTATTGTTGAGTAATCTTGCCTCCTCAGCCTCCTTTACGTCATTGAGCACCTTAGTGGCTTCTTGCAGGTTCAGGCCTGCGTCTATAGCATCCTGCAAGCCTCTCTCTGCTGCCTTTAGTCTCTTTTTGTAAGTGTTCTGGTCAAAAATCTCTAACTGTGCTGCTGTAGCTCCTGCTGCCTCCAGCCTTAACCTCTCCAGCTTTCTTGTCCTGTCCAGAAAATCTAACTGCCTGCTTATTGAGGCATTTAGGCTCTCCGTTGCTGCCTTTAGTTTCTCCTGCGCCTTAGCTGCCTCCTCTGTGCTGTCTCCAAACAAGTCCATGGCATCTATGACAAAGTACAGAGCTACTAAAAGAGCGCCTATACCTGTAGCTGCTATAGCCCATTTAAGCCTAGCAAAAGACGCTGTAGTAGTGTCCACAGACTTGCTCCACAGCCTTGTAACGGCTGCTGCTACTGCTGTTACAGCGTTGTGTGCTGTCTGGTAGATAGTGCTGGCACGGATAACTACCCCTAAATTTTTAAAGGCTTGTATGCTATCTGTAACAGCATCCACCCCTTGCATAATAGCCATGGCAGACTGTACCTTTAGTAGGGCTTTCTCCACCTCCTCACTCTCAGAACCTACTAAGCCCATAACTCCCTGCACGGCAGCAAAGCCACCTACCACACCGTTTAGTGCGCTAGTCCATGCCTGAAACTTTTTATCTGGATTAAAGGCCTCTGTAAGGCTTTTAGCATCCCCTAGTGCGTCCCTCAGGTTTGCTACCTGCTTTGCTGCTTTAATAGCCTGTGCTGACATTTCCCCAAACTCTGCCTGTGCTGCATGTAGGGCAAGGTTAGCCTCTTTAAGGGCTTTCTTTACGTTACCTACACTCGCTAGTGCGTCTGCACTATCCAGCCTAAACTCTGCACCTATTACTGTCTTACTACTCATATTATAATTTTATACTAAGTCAATTACTTTTAATAACTCACATTTTGTACTCTCTATACCGTCCGTGCTCCAGTCTATTATTTTGTTTAGCCTCCAGAGCTGGCCATTAATATATTTAGGTTTGCTAAAGTCAAGAGTCATAATATCTTGCGGAGTTAGCTTAAAGTTTCCCTTTAATAGCTTGCTGTCCTTGTCGCTTACCTCCCCTATGTACCTGCTCCAAAAAACATTAAACAGGTTTGCGCTCAGGTCTCCTGCAATTATTGTAAAGTATAGCTCCTGAGGTACACCGAAATTTAAGTCATTAGCTAGAGCGTCTACGCTGTCCACGTGGCCTGCATAAGCATAGCCATAGTCCATGAGGTTAGTCAGGGGTGTGCCTCCAGATATGTAGCTAATAGTCCAATCTTGGCAGGGCTGTGGTGCGTCAGACCTAAACAGTATACGCAGCCCGTGTGCCATTCTCTCCTCTGTGCCGTCCTCTTTCTTTTTGTACACAGCTACCTGCACCCTGTCACTATTACTGTACTGCACTAGCGGGGAGGGGCTAAAGCCTACCTCTACCTTGTTCTTGTCCTTTACAAAGTCCAGCCCTGTGTCATAGAACCTGCTGCCATATATCTCTTGGTATTTTGTCTTGTACAGCTCGTTGTAGTAGTCCTTGTCATCTTTGTAGGTATACTCATAGCTCCTGCTGTTTATCTCTCCCATGGGTGTGTACTTAAATGGCTTGCTCCTGTCTAGCTTGCCGTCCCAATCCTCCACAGTAGTACCGTAAAAGTCCACGTAGGGCTTTATAAGTACGTGCCCTACCGTGTCAGGGTCTTCGTAGATATACAGGTTAAACATTTTAATAAGCCACTTGAGGAGGTCTAGCTGAAATACATTTTTAGGTATGCAGCTATTCATATCTACGCTATCATTAAACGTAAGAGGGATAGCAATATCGGGAGAGCCTACAAAGTAAAAGTTATACGGGGTAAAGGTGAAGGTTTGACTACCGTCTATAACCGTGCAGTTACTCCACAGGTTATACCAATCACCCTGCTCCACGTCTATAGGCAGCTCTACGTTTATTGTGCCACTTGTGCCTGTCACAACCTCCTCATATAACACTATTTCCTCATTTGGTATGGCTGTGTTGCCATTTGGCACTCTCACTATGGTTAGTTTGAGGTTAAACGCTGTGCCTAAGGCTCTTGTCCAGTTTGCTGTGAATTTAGCTTTCATCTTAACCGTATCTGCCCTGTCCCACACAATGTGCTCAGGGACAGCTCCAGCCTCAGCCACAAACCTAAAATAGTTAGTGCCTACTACGTCATTAATGGGTATTTGCTGGAAAAATCCAGTACTGCCTGCACCACTAGGGCTGGTGTAGGTTGCCATGCTAGCCTGAAAAGCTGTCTGTACCACCTTGGCAGGATAAGCCCCGTTAAAGGGTATAATAAGCCGTTTAAAGTAATCCGTGTCCATGAAGTCTGAGGCAAACGTGTAGCCTGCTTGGTCTAGCATCTTGTCCACATACTCCCTCACGTGCAGGGCTGGCCTAAAGCTCTCAATAGGAAAAATGATTTTGTCCGTGCTGTACCCCATGTCCATGTGTGGGTAGTAGTACCCCGTGCCTGAGGGAAATAAAAAATCCTCTGACCATGAGCCTGTGAGGTTGCCTAAGTTAAATGTGTGGTTATAGGCTGCAAAATCTAGCTGCTCCAGTTTCTTGTCTGCTATGTTACTGATTAAGCCACCTAGCTCCCCAAATACTGCCACCTCAAACTCCATGTAGCTGCCGTCCACCACTATGTCCATAATACGAATAACACCCTTAAATACCTGCATCTGGTCTATAAACATAATGCAGCTAGCTGCCTTGCTAGCGTTGTAGTCGTACCCTACGTTAGGGTTTTCATCGTCCACTATATTACTGCTGCCAGCGTCAAACACATGGCCAAATACTTTCTTATTTGTGGCTGTGGCAGGTAGTATAATGGTCTTGCTAAATGCCGTGTTACGTGCCGCAAAGTCCCTAATGTCATCTATGTTAAATGTTATTTGAGCACTTGTGCCCTCTGGTGGGTCTATTTTCTGCCCTTCTACATATATCTCCCATGTCATAGTGCTAAATATACTTTATGCGAATTGTGAATTGAAGTCCGTAAGTATCTCTACATCAATCTCTAAGCAGTTTACTTTGTCACTTTCAATACGAAGATAATCGTAGTTAGTGTTAAGTATCTTAACTGGCATAGCTTTCTGCACATTGTCAAAGTCAGGCATGTACAGGTATACCATAGGGCTGGCCACCAGCTCTGCAAGCCATGTAAACTCCTCGTCTGAGAGGTGTGCGCTTGACAGCTTATACTTGTACCTTTTCCCCACGTGGGCTGTCCTCTTGCTGCCCCTGTACACGTTAGTAGTGCCCTCCTCTAGCGGGGTCATAGCTACCGTGCTGCCATTGTCATAAAGTTGGTCTTGCTGTAAGCCATACTCTTTGCGGTCTATGTCTGCCGTCATCCTGCTCTTGCCAGTAAAGGAATAGGTTTCATAGCCTCCGTACTTGTTCAAAAAGTGCACCGTCCTGCCCGTGTAAGCCCTTGCCTCGCAGTAGTTAATAGTGAAGGTCTCACTACCAATCACAAGCTCTAGGCTGGCTGCGTTTGCTATTATAGTGTCTGTAATAAGGTCTACGTTTGCTAGGCTACAGTCTACCACGTTGTGACTTAGTAGCATAGTCCTTTCCTCTGTGATAAGCAAACCACCTGCGCTGTCATATACGTTTAAATCGTAGGGGGTAAGTATAGGGTCTGAATAGTTCCAGTAGGGCACACTTATTAGCTCTGTTTTGCGTCCCTCGTAGGTCATTGGCCTGCTCGTCAGTAGCTTGTCCTGCTTGGTAAATATTTGGCTCTTTAGGTACGTGCCTGTAATGTCCTCGTATGAGTTGTAAGCCCTTACATTTAGCCAAGAGTTTAGGTTTAAATAGGTAGTTGGTGGGCTACCATACTCCTCCCCTACCTTTACGTCATAGTCTACGTACCACGCACCTGAGGCAGGGCTAGGCTCTAGCAGGTAGTTGTTAGATAGGTAGCTCCTCACTATTGGGGCTACGTCAATACTGCCATATATTGTGCTAGGGTGTGGCCACCTCTTTAGGGTTGCTACCTTTACACCACCTATGAACACCTCAAACACAAATTTGAAATTATCCTGTGCCGTGTTATCACTACTCACCACAAACCACAAAGGGCTGTGTGCACTTAGCCTAAAGTCATAAGCTCCTGAGGCTTGCTTTAATGTTATTGCCATACTATCTAGTTAATTCGTTTATTATTGCTACTTCAAACCCTTGCCCTCCGTTTCTCTGGAGGTATTCATGCACTTTCTTTTCTGCATCTGTCCAAAAGTTAGTAGGCCTTATCCCTTTCTTTTTAATGCTACGTGCTATGGCTGTGGCAAAGGCATCTGTCTTGTCTATGCCCTTAAATGCCGTGCCCTTCTTTTCTGTGCCTAGTGCGTGTTTCTTGGTTACTGGCTTAGTGGTAACTTTCATGCCCTCCCGTATTAGCCACTTGCGTATCTCCTTTCTCATGCCGTCAGATACAAAGAGGTTCTTAAACTTATACGGGGAGCTGCCCCCTTTCTCATTCTTTACCCCTCTTACTCCCTTGTCAATAAACTTGTAGTAGTCCAGTACTTTTATCTCTATGCTGTATACTCCACCCATGTACTGCACACTCTCAAACTGGATAGAGTTGGCCAGCCTAGCACTACTCATGCTGTCCGTTTCGTTAAGGTTTCTCTCTGCCTCCACCTTAAACCTTATAGCTAAGTCTACAAGTATCTGCTCTACCTCGTCCAGAGGCACACCGCCAACACCTTTAGCCTGTCCTATCTGGTTAAGGGTTATAAACTTTGACTTTATAAAAGCCTTTTGTGACTGTGCTATGCTAACTGCCATTTCTTAGGTGTTTTAGGTAGCTCTCCTCTGCTTTCAAATAGCTTAACAGGTTTAAGGCCTCCCTTGTGGGTATCTGCCATGCCTCATCTAGTGATATTACTTTTAGGGTGCTCAATAGTTTTATATTGTAAATCCAGCCATAGCGTTGCATAAACCCTCCACGTGGCTGGCTGCTTGTATCGGTGTCAGCCCCGTTTCCGTCATCATCTGTGCCATATAGCCCTTGATATTCGGTATCAATCTTGCGTATAATTTGCAAAAAAAAACCCCTGTGTTATGCACGTCCACTATGCTGGCTTTCTTCATGTCCTCTGCATAGAGGCTGTGGTGCTTGTGGCTATAAGGCAATCCGTCTGGTACTACTATACTGGCCATCATTAAATGCAGGTTCTTTACATAGTCCTCCTGTGCAAAGTGTTTCACCTCCACGTACCTAGCCACGGGCAGCTCTGTAAGGTTAAACTGTACCCTGTAGGTCTTCCCGTTGGCCTTTATAACCTTCTTGGCCTGCCCCTCAATCTTATCCTCGCTCAGGAAAGCAAAGCCCTTACGCAGCTCCTTATACTCGCTGTAGGGCATGTCTATTATGCTGTCTATGTTCTTGCCTGTCAGGTAAGCTATGCAAGCTATTTCCTTGTCCCATTCGTCTGCTGCCTTGTCCGTCATTATAGAGTGCAGGCCTTGGTATTGTTCTACGGTTATATCTGTCCAGTTCATTTGTGTTTGTTTAAACGGTTAATCATTAGTTGAGCTTTCATTCTTTGGCAACTCCTCAAAACCTTTGCCCTCCATGCAGGATATAAATGCACAGCATTGTTGCCGTGTGTAAACTGAAATAGTTGTAAAAAATATTTTTCCTTTGCCATCACTTTATTTTAGTGGTGCATTTCTTACTCCGTGCAAAGGAGGGGTTCTGCCTTAGCTGCTTTCTCTTACTCTCCTGTGTGCCAAACTTGCCCCTATTCCTGCCTGCTGCGCTGGCATCTAGTATAATAGTAGGCTGCGGTATCTGGATAGTCTTTACTGGCTCTGCATAGGTGGTATGGGTCTTGTGTGCCCCGTCTGTCACTATTACCCCTGTGGCTAGGCCAACTACTGCGCTGGCAATGGTGTTAATAATTGTACTCATTTGGTAGTGTGTTTCCCCTAAATATGCTTTGAGGCTTTCCGTGCTAGCCCTTGCCCTCGTTCAGTAGACAGGGGCGTTAGCTACCCACGTGGAAAGTATTTTAAAAAATAATTTGAAATAAATTTGGATAGTAATTTTGGCCGGTATATATTTGCAATACAATAACACACAAACACACACAAAATGAAAAAAGCTACAGACATAAAAACAGGAATGGAGTTCAGAACTGAGATAGAGGGCGTGGTTAGAAACTTTAGAGTAGTAGGGGTTACCCCAAACAAAATAACCGTTATTAACTTGGCCAGTTATGCTCATAAGATAAATGTAAATACCATGACTTGCCATGCTTTTGGAATGAAACAAGTACAGAGGATTTTGGACACTAACGGCTGGATATTCTAAACTTAAACGGGGGTGTAAAAGCCCCCACAAAACAAACCACATGACTACGCTAAAAGGAAGTAAAAAAGAAGGGGCTGCAATAAAGTACACAAAGACGTGGGGCTATCACGTGTGGGACTATCTTAACACCGAGAACGGTAAGCCGGTTGCAAAGACTTTTAAGACACTAGAGGAGGCTGAGGCTTACTACCTCAGGGTGCTATCTGGTGAAAGGATATACTATAACTTCGGACAGTAGCCAGCCTAGGGCTACTGCTGCTGCTAGTAAAACTGCTACAGCTACCATGCCCACCATAAAGGCTGCGCCCTCATTAAATCTGTCTATTAGCTTCCTCATTGTTCTTATTTAGGCTACTGTATACTTGCCCTTGCCCACGTTCTCTGAGAGCTTATTTAAAGCCACGTACCTCAAAGCGTCTATGGTGTGGTTGTTGGCATCTACTGGCACATTTTCTAGTGTGCCATTTTTATTTGTCTTCCACCTGTAGCCACCTACCTCTCTCCTCAGGTTATGGCTGCGCTGTGTCAGGTTCAGTTTATACCGCTTTAGAATGTCTATGCTATTACGTATGCTGTCCTGCCCCTTGTTAGCGCCCCGTACATTCCAGCCTAGCCTGTTAAGCTCCTCTATGCTCTTAGGCTCTGCGCTGTCTGCTGTTATCTCCCTGCCCTGAGGGATGCCTAGTAGTTTCATGCGCTCGCTTATGTCTTGGTTAGTTAGGCCTGTCTCATAGATTAACTCATTAATCCACAGCTCCCCGTTTTGCTTCCATACCTCCACAAGGGTGGTGGGGTCATTGGTAAATCCAAAGTCCATACCATAGCCCACAAATGTGCCCCCGTCTGGTAGGGCTGGTACTGCTGCGTAGTTACGAAACACTAAGCCCTCTACCTTACCTGTCAGTCCACGTGCGTACACTCTCCACAGCTCTGTGTCGCTCTCCGCTAGTGCCTCTATTTTGTCCCGTGTCTTTTGGGACAGAAAAGGGTTATGCCTGTGGTCAGATACTATGAGCTGCACAGTAGGCCTGCCTAGCACCTCCCTGTGTACCCAAAACTCACTATTTGGGTTATAGTCTATGTATATCCTTTTGCGTGTCCTCAGGGCTAGCTCGCAGTACATGTTATAGGGTATGCCGTTGGCCTCATTAATAAACAAGTAGTCCCTCTTACCACTCTTTGCGTCCTGCCAATCGTCATAGCTCATAAACTCCATTACGCTGCCCGTGGCAAACTCGTAGGTGCTGGTGCTCTTGTTGGCCTTGGTTATGACACTCTGTAGTACTGGACTGTCCCTAATAATGTTCTGTGCGTCCCTGAGTGCACCTACCTTTAAGTTTGGGAAATCCTGCCCCACTACCGTTATAAGTGCGTTATTTTCCTGCATGGCAATAGTAAACAGTACCTGCATTATGCTGTAGGTCTTGCCTGAGCTTGTGCCGCCTTGGTTTACCACCACGTCTGCTGTGGTGTTCAGGTTAGCCTCGTATAGTGGGGAGGTCTGGAATATCATTAAAGGCTTATCTTGGTGTTTGTGTCAGGCCTTGTAGTGTCTACTTCGCTCTCTGAGCTGGCTAGTGGTGTGTCCACCTTTACCACGTGGACTGTCATAGCTGCAAGGTTCACCTCTTGCTTCATTTCTACCTGCTCCTTTGGCTTGCCGTGCGCTCTGGTTATAACCGTCTCCAGATTATACAGGCTGGCCTTTGTAAAGCCTTTGTATAAAGCATGGGCTACAGACCTTTCCAGTATAGTTGCTGTTTCGTCCTCAAAGACTTTCTTTAGCCCTTCCATGTCTAGGGCTGCTATGTTCATTACTGTGGTGTTTATCTCGTCATTTTTGTAGCCTCCCTCCAGTTTGCTCATTAGCTTGCGGGGTCTGCCGTTAGGGTTGCCGCTATGTCCCTTAGGCCATTGGTATGGCTCTATTTGCTCTGTCTTTGGCTTTGGGTTGCCCTTCTTTCTTGGTTTCATAATTGCTTGTAAGATGCTTATTTATGCCGTTCTGTCATATAGCCTACTGTAGCTGTCTGTCATCCTGTCTGGTTTACCTTCACATGCCCAAAGGTTTGCCTCGCTATACCTTGCCTTGTGCCCCTCTTTTATCTTCCATACTGCTACGGGGTAGATGCTTTTAAAGTCTGCCAGCCCGTCTATGAATGCAGTTAGGGCATTCACTTCCATTAGTTGTGAATACCCTGTCCTGCTTGTGCCTGTGCCCCAAACTGCTATAAAATGGGTGGCTGTTCTCATAGGTGTTAATCTTGTACTGGCTCTGCCTCTATTACTGGCTGCTCTGCGCTGGCAATAGCTGCCGCTACTTTTTTGTGGTCTCTTTCCAGCTTGCCTGCTTCATTCTCTAAAGCCTCTAGCTGCTTGCTGAGGAACTTGTGCTTTGCCCATGCTTGGGTAATGTTCATCTCCAGCTCTGCCAGTATAAGCTCTGCTTGTTCTTTTGATACTTGGTTATTTTCCATGTGTGTGGTTGTGGGTTTAAAGTATATATAAAAAAATTTGTTTTGGGTAAATGCTAGCTAACTCTAAAGCTGTGGCTGCACTCAGGGCACACCACCTCTGTTATTTTAGTGCTATTAGGGCTATTCTGAGCCTCTTGTGCCTCCTCCTCAGAAAGTACTAAGGGCTGGCTTTGGTGGTCTGTAATGGGCTGCAAATCGTTTACAGGGGCAGTAAAGCTAGGCAACTCTAAGCCCCATGCTTGTAGGTCTGCTGTCTCCCATGTGTTTGCTAGTATGTCTATGTCCCACTCTCCAAAGCTGGCATTGTCCAGCACCACAAAAGCCTCTCTTTCCTTGTCTGTTAGGCTCTCTGCCGTGCGTACCCACTCTGCTGGCACATACTTATAGCCTAGGTCTTTCAATGCCCTGAAACGCATGTTACCACCTAGGATAATTGGATTGCTCCAGCTTTCCACAACAATAGGCCTCAGAGCCATTATGCCTGAGTGCTTTTTTATGCTGGCTACCAGCTTTTTAAACCTGTCATCCCTTATTAGCCGTGGGTTGTTTGGGTTAGGCTTTATTAGGCTCAGGGCTACCTCTTTTACTTGCTCCATTGGTTACGTCTTTTTGGCTTTTCAGTCTTTGGTAAAATTGAATCAAATGTAACAGCTATGGGTGTAGGCTTTACTCCGTTTGGCCTCTCTACTTTTACCTCTAGCACAGTCTCAATAACTGGCTTGGGTGCGTCCCTTTCATAGGCTAGGTACACCTGCTTTACCAGACTTACTATGCTGTCAGGACACCACCTGCAAAAGCTCTCCTTTCCCTTGTTGTGTTCCTTGTAGACTTTTATAAGCTCGTCTACTATCTGCACGGTAATGCCTGAAATAGTTTTAGTATCCCGTAGCATGTGCCACCTGTTTAAGTACTTTTCGCAAATATCTATGTGCTCCTGTTTCATTGGTTGTGGTTGTGGGGTTAGAAAATAGGGAGACCTACAGAGCCTCCCTTGTTTTCATAGGGGTTAGAATTTGTAAAGCCTGTATATTACAGTCCTCAGGACTATGCCTGCAATACCGCTAAATATCATTATGTCCAAACTGTGCACACCAAAGCCGTCTGTCAGGCCTAGTGCCAGCCCGAACCAAGCAGACATGCAAATAGTGCAGTTAAAGGGTTTAATGTTCATCCATGAAAGTTTGCCTTTGTGGAGTTCCAGAACTTCCACGAAATAAAAAGCTGTACATGCTGCTAGCAGTACGTTGTAGATAATATTCATTTGTTTTTGTTTACTTGGTTACGTATTTGTGTAGTTGCCTCTTTTACGGTGTGCAAAATTGACCGTTTGGGGATGCAGTTACCCCCTAGCCTTGCCTGCATGTCCTTTACCATTTTACCAGCACTTCCGTGGAGGATATACTGCTCTAGTATCTCCTGCTGATACCAATTAAGTTTGTCTTTGGCTGCTAGGGTGGCTGCTAGTTTGTCTGCATAGTCCTGCTCAAACTGCTCTAGTGTAAAATCTCCGTCATCCGGTGTGCCTGCCATGTCTGGTAGCTCCACGTGGACTTGCTTACGGAATTGATAATAAAAACGGGAGGTCTTGCTTTTTACCATGTTGAGAATAACACGGGTAGCGAAAAATCTAAGCTGCTTGCTTTCTGCCATGCCTAAAAGTTTAGCCTCAGGGAGTTCACACAGGACAATAAAAAGCTCCTGCTTAATGTCCTCCCTTAGGTTTTCGGGCTGCATCTTTGTTAGTAGGTCTGCCAACTCTCTTGAGTTGTACAGCTCGGTTAGAACTTGGTTGCGTTTCATCTTGGTAGCGTTGGTACACGGTTAGGAAATTTTCAAGTAGGGCTTTCAGTTGCTGTGTGGTAAATACATGCCTCTGATTGTTTACAAAGTAGTTCATTTGTAGTCTGTCTTTTATAAACTCCTCTATCTTGAACATTGCCATACAAAGGTAGGTAGTTCTACTGAAACTACCAACTATTGTAACACAAGCAAATACCCACAAATACTAGGCTACTGTGGGTATGCCGTCAAAACCCAAAAGGGGTGCGGTTCTTACAGCTCTACAATAATTTACAAAGGTGTGGTCTTGCTGCTCTGCGTATTCGTTTCCGGTCTGCCTGAGGTTCGTTATACTGCTATGGTCTATGCCTAGCACAGCACCAAACTCTTTCACTCCAATGTAGCCACTCTCATACACTACATGCACTATGGCTCTGCGTAGTTCTGATAGGTTTATCTCACCTATTTTTCTTGTTGGCTTTCCGCTTGCCCTGCGCTTGGTGAGGTCTTTAGGTTTCAGGCCAAATACTTTTTCAACTTCCGGTATCCACCTTTTAAGGCAGGCCTCTGAAAAGTGCATGGTCTTTAGTCTTGTAGGGTTCTGGTTAAATTCCGCTAGTGGGTGGTGCATTGGTATGCAAAAGCTGTCAAACATAAATTGGTAAATTGTACGGTTAAAAATTGTATTGCAAATGTAGGGGAGTGTATGTCACTCGCCAACTTTTTTATCTTAAATACTTTGCTACTTCTTGCATGAAGTTCTCCACACTCCTGACTGTCACACAGTAGTAGGCTGCTTCATGCTTTTTAAAAAACTCTTTCTGTACTAAGCTCATAGTGCCCGTGCTCGTCTTTAGCTCCAGAAACATGCCCCCGTACCCCTTCATAGGCACGGATAGCATAAGGTCAGGCACACCTGCTGTTAGCCCTTCCCTCTTTAGCCTCTGCGCTGTTACTATGTGCCTGTGTCCTCCGTTGGGTATAGCCCACAGCCTGCCCCTGTAGAGGGGGTACTGTATTTTAAATAGGGCTATACATTGCTGCTGTAACCTGCTCTCGTCCTGCCTCATTTTAATTTCAGCCCTGCCTCCAGTATTGCTGCCTCCAGATAGTCTATAGTGTCAAATACGAATCTTCTTTTCTTGCGGCTGTATTCCATCTCTACCATGCCAGTAGAACCTGTTACCTTTTGGTCTTTAATCTTCTTAGCATGGAAATGACAGAGAGCGTCATTAGGCTGCATTTGCTTTAGTGGTCTGTGGTAGACTAATATGTTATTCATTTTGTTGTTCCACATAGCACCTCCTGCAAGGTCAAACACGTCTGGACAGGGGTAGTTGCCGTCTGCCTGCTTGGTCATTGCACGGGGGTGTGCTACTATCCAGAAATAAACGTCATTCTGCTGTGCGAACCTCAGAAAGTCTGCCAGTACAGCCTCTAGGTACTTGTCATCCCTGCCACCTGCCTTGCTGTAATCATTTGTCATCTGGTTAAATGGGTCTATGTCGCAGCCGTCTACTTTCTCTTTAATGATAAGCTCTAGAAAACGCTGCTTAATATATTCCGGTGTAGGGCTTAGGTCTGTGGGGTGTATGTAGAAAAAATGAGCACTTATAAAGTCATAGGCTTTGTCATAGGCCTCCCTGCTAGGCCTGTTAGGGTTGCTAGGTGTACAGTCACAGCATAGTAGTATCTCTGTCAGTTCGTGGTAAAAGTTTTGAATAGGGTAATCCTCTGGAGGGAAACTGGCAAACTTTTCTCCAAACTTTACAGCCCTGAATACTTGATACCACTTTTTAAATGCACTCTTGCCATAGTTGCCTATTCCTGTAAGTAGGGTTATCTCTCCCCTTCTCATTTTAAACAGGTTATCTAGCTCCACCACCCCTATGCCACTCACAAAGCCATAGCCTGTGTCATAAATGTTAAGGGCATGTTCTTTTACGTCCTGCCCATAAACTACGTCCCTAGGCTTTACGTCCGTGTCGTAAATGGTTAAATCTATCTCTACCTCTTTGCGTGTCACTTTATCTACAAGCAAATCCTTATCAAAGCTGCATGTACCGAATTGCCCCTTATTAGCCCTATACGCAGACTTTATAGCGTTTGTGCACTCTGACCTTGTAAAATCATTTGAGGGCGGGAATTGGGCTGTAATGAGCCTCTCAGACGTTTCTAGCTCTATCCCAAACCTACAGCAAGAGCTGGCCAGCTTAAAGATAAATAGGTTCCTCTCTCCTGTTACAAATGCGTCATTCCGGTTAGAGAGCCAGCTTAAAAGCCTCTTAAACACTTCATTATCCTCTTTTACGGTGTCCTTTACTACCACTTTCTCCTCTATTTTCAGGCCTGTAAAGGGCTTTGCGTCTGCATTCCTGTACATGTTAGGGTCATAGCTCTCATAGCATACCCTGCTAGGGTTTACCCCGCTCCTGTCCAGCTCGTATAGTGGCCTGCTCAGGTTACCGTCTTTGTACTTAGGCTTACCGTATTCATCCAGCAAAGGGAATAGCTCCAGTAATGCTGCAAAGTGCTCCCTGTGCTTTGTGCCGTCTGCAATCTTTACAAGTACTTTAAGCCCGTTACCACGTGGAGAGAGCCACATAGCGTACACTATGTCGTGTATTTTGTCCAGTATCTCTGCTGACTTTGTGCCAATGTCGTACACCTCGTCAAAGTCCAGTACCATGTAGCCTGAGTGCTCCAGTAGGTTCTCGTCAAACCTCCTGCTAAACTTGCCAGAGAATAACACACAGGGTAGCCCCTTCTTTAGCAAGTCTGCCTTGTCCTTGTCAATAGCAGAGCGTATGGCCTCTATTTTCTCCTTGCTCTTGCCGTTCTTTATCCTGTCCAGCATACCGTCTATGTCTATGTGTCGGCTGCTGTCTTTGTCGTAAATGTCTTTGTATACTGTGCAAATCATTTGTAGTTAGTTTTAGTGTGAGTGTTAAAATGTCTCGTTATCGTCCAGTCTTCTCTTTGTGCTTACTGGAGTAGTGAATAATGGGTTAAGGCTTACCTTCCACCTCTCCTGAGCTAGAAACTTGTCAGGGTGGAGCATGTACTTAGTTTCCTTAGCATCCTGCCTGTAGGGGGCTATGTAGGCCATTATAGCCTTGTGGTCATCTTCATGCAATGCTTTCCACAGTCTTGCAGCCCTTTGCTTGTCTCCTTGCTTTTTAGCGTAGGTCTCCCAAAAGGTCTCAAAACTGCCTGCCCCTGTATTATATTCTTTACCTTCTTTACCTTCTTTACCTTCTTTAGTTGTTTTGCTTCCGGTTTGCTTCCGGTTTGTCTCCGGTTTGTCTCCGGTTTGCTTAGGGTGCTGCACATCGTTGTAAGTCTCGTAGTTACAGACTGTTAGGCGTGTCGTATTTGGCAACACTTCAAGTGTAATCATTCCCTGCCTCTCCAGTAAAGCAAAGTACCTGCGAACAGTAGATATATCTACTTTCCAGCGTTTTGCCCAACTCTTTTGGCTGAGTATGGACTGGCCACGGGTGCAGGTAATGTCCCTAAAGCCGCCTAGGGTCTTTACTGAGGTGCTGTAGTTTACGGTGAATAGTATATCAATCCACCACTTTAATTTGCGGGGGTCTTGGTCATCCTCCCATAGGAAATTATCTTGTAGTACTCTGTGGAGTTTAATGTAGCCAGCCTGAGAGGGGGCTACCTCTTGTAAATCGGTCACGGGGTTAGTGAGTTAATGGGTTAGCTAATAGTTAGCCCATACCCACACGGGGTAAATCCAGAAAAGCAGGTAGCACGGGGGTTAGATTATTGGCCATGGGGTATGAGATAACAGGTTTCATCTACGGTCAAAGGGTACGGTCTTAAAATGGCAGGTCATCGGCTGGTGTAGCACTTGGTAAGGGTGCTGGCTGTGGAGCTGCTGCCTGTGGAGCACTTGGTGGTGCGCCTGCTGCTTTGCCCTCAAACACTTCCAAATAATAGTTACCTGCCTTGCCCTTCTTTAGGGTTAAATTATTCCAGCCACTTGCACTCTTTGTGGCCTCTAGGTCTTTGCGGTCTCTGTCTCCAAATGATATAGAAATCATTTCCCCGTATTGGGTTTGCCTAGCTGTTACTTTTCCGATAAACTTTTTGTCTTGCATGGTACTTGTTTTAATTTCTGGTTATTGAAAGCTCCCAATATTGGGAATTTATTAAGGGCATCAACTGCTTTAGTCAGGCAGTTTTAGCTATGGTTTCAAAATCTATGTCCTCAGCCTGAGCCTTGGCCTGTACAGCCTTGTTTACCTCTGTGGCTGACATGTTACCCCTGTCCATTGGGGAGAGCTGGTTAGCCTGTAGGCCAGCCTTAACCCTGTTATAGGTAGCCTCAGGCAGGTTGTGCATAGCTATAGTGTTCTGTATGCTAGCAAACTCTTTACTGCCGCTCTGGTAGGTGCTGGTGGCAAGTAGCTGCTCCAGCTCGTTCTGCATCCAGAGAGAGTACTTAAAGCTGCTGCGTACCTCCTGCCCTTCGTTAGCTTGCTCCATTTCGTCTGTAGTATACAAGCCGCTCAGGTCTTGCGGAAATGCTTTACGTAAGGCTAAGGCCTCTGCTACCTTGGCTATCATTGTGTGAGGCATCTTTGACCACAGCCCACTTGTCTGTGCATACTCTGCCCAATAAGCCACCCCTACTGCTGCGGGGTAACGGTCTCCCCGTGGGCTGAACTTAAACACAGTAACCTTGCAGCCTATTAGTGCCTTGTCTGCGTTATAGATATAATCCGGCTCTGCTTGGCCAGCGTAAGCTCCTGACCTTTCAGCTACCACCCTAAAGCCGTCTATAGAGGTCTGTATGGTCATCTTGCCGCCACGGTGAATGCAGTAAATTTGTCTAGTCATAGGGTCTAGCCCTGTCCTGCTGCATTGGTGCAGGAATAGCTTTAGTTCGTTATCTGTAGCTTTCTCAGCTACCATAGCCTTTATGAGGCTTATTTGCTCGTCTGTGAACTGCAGGCCGTGTGCCGTGGTAGTTGCTACCGTTAAATTTGTGCTCATACTGTTTGTGCTTGGTTTAAGGTCTGTAATGGTACACCGTACCGTATTTGTTTCTTAGCCGCTATTAGCCTTGCCTTTCTTGCTGCCTCGGCAAGTAGCTCCATAACGTCTGTGTCCTTTGTAGAGAGTTCATTTAGCTGCATTACTGCCTGCATTCTCTCAAAATTATCCAGCTCCGTGGTCATGCTGCCAGTTTTAAAAGGTTAGATAATGTGCCTGCTATTTTCATCCATTGCTTATTGAAGGTCTCCACAAACTCTGTAGCCTCTATCTCTGAGCCTGCTAGCATAGCGTCATGGTAGAAATAGGCAAACGTAGCATCATTATCTGCTTTGCGGTATACGTCAATACCATAAGAGGAGACTCGTATAATTTCCAAGTCCGTTACTTTGTACTGGCAGTAAGAGCCTTTTCTGTAGTTAGTCTGGTTCATTTTATTTTGTATTTAATTGTATTGCAAATATACTACTTTGTAGCATACTTCCAAATTTAATTTGTAAGAGTTGAGTTTTTAATCTTGTGGGCATTAATACTGTGCTGGCAATATTCAAAGGTTCTGGAGTTTACCCTTGTGTAGGTTATGGCTACCTTGCCTGCTTGTGCATACCTGCGTAAAGTCATAGGCTTAAAGCCCATTAACTTTGCTGCGTCTGCCTCTGCAATCCAGAGAGGGGCTTGTTGCTTCATATCTCCGCTAGCCTCCTATTTGATTCGTCTACCTTAGCCTGTAGGAAAGCTAGCAGAGCCATGCCCGTGTCCAGCTTGCTTACGTTGCCATGTATGTACTTATCTAGCGTAGGTCTGGAGAGTTTCAGGGTAGCCATGGCCTCCACCTTATTAGAGGGGGTCACGTTATCCTTTACAACTTTTAGCAGGTCTCCACACTTGCGCCTTAAATTGGCGGCTTTGGGTTGAGGTGTGTTTGTGATTGTTTGCATTATTTTTTGTTTTGTCACACAAAGATAAACAATTTATAACAACTACCAAATAAAATACAAACTTTGTAAGATAATTCTTTTTGTATTATATTGTGTAGCTAACCCAAACAAACCACCATGACAAACGGGCAGAGTAGTATTACAAAGTTCTTTATAGAGACTGTTAATAAACTGATTGACAAAGGGGAGTTAAAGGGCTACAAGGAGCTGGCAGAAAAACTGGACTGGAATAGAACAAGCCTATCAAATGTGATAAACGGGAGAATAAACGTGCCCACAGAGGTTTATAAAAAATTTGCAGAAATGTACGGCACAGACACAGTAGCACAGGTAGATAGTCCTACTAGCATTATCTTACAGAAAGTAGTGCAGATGCAGGCTACACAGCGTGTGTTTTTAATGGTCTTTGCAGAGCTACTAGCAAAAGAGCGGGGTGTGTCTATTGCTACCGTGCTGTCTGAGCTGGAAGTTGCTGTAAATCAGCAAGTAAAAGCTGAGATAGAAAAATTATAACTATGGGTTGTGTTGTAGGGTGTTGCATAGAGTGCAAACCTACACCACATTTTTGTAAATTAGTGCGTCATTTGACACATAAATACTTTCTTGTTTCAAAACAACAAGTCTACCTCTTTGTCTAGCCTCTTGTTAGAAATCTTGTAGTAGATAGCTGTTACCTTTAAATCCTTTTGGCCTAGCAGCTTTGCGGTAACCTCTATACTCAGGCCTTGGTCTGCACAGTACACTCCAAAGGTGTGCCTTGCCACGTGGCTGGATAGCGTGGTATGTATGCCACAGGCCTGCTGCACCTGCTTTAAATATCGGTTATAGTTCTCGTTTAGCTGGTGGAGGGGCTTATACTGCACCCTTGCAAACAACTCCACAAGCCTGTGCTTAAAGGGTATACTTACCAGCTCCCCTGTCTTGCTTGTGTATAGCATAAGCCTGCCGTTACGTATGTGCTCCAGCTTGTTAAATTTATTCATATCTCCGTACCTCAGTCCCGTGTGGCATCCTATCACAAACCACCTAGCTGCAAACCTCAGGCTCTCTGTGCCCCTGTCTCCTGTGCTGTAAGCCTCTACCCTTGCCACGTCCTCCTGCTCTAAAAATGGCCTCTCAGGGTTCTTGTACTTCACGGCACTAAACTGCGCGAAAGGGTTGTACTGTATTAACCTCTCCTTGTGGGCTTTTTTCATAATGAGCTTTAGGAACTTAAAAGCATTCCATACCGTGCCGTGTGCATTCCCCTCATTAAAGCAGTAGTCTTGGTAGCCTTGCAGGAAATCTATATTAACCGTGGATAGCTTCCGGTCTGCCGTGTAGCCCTGTAGCTTGCGTACTGAGGCTCTATACTCCCTGAGTGTGGTGCTGGCCTTAGTCCTCTCCCATGCGTCTATGCTGGCTAGTGCGTACTTAAACAGGTAACCGTCTGCAAACTCTGGAGCGGGGGCTGCGCCAGCTAGGGTAGCCTCTGCTATGAGCTTTTTTATAGCTATGTTAAAGTGTGTGGAGCTAGGGTGGTTACTTTTGCACCTGCCTGCCTTACTGTCCCATTCCTGTGGGGTAGCTCTCATTTTGGTAGCCTTAAACTTTCTCACCTTGCCCGTGGTGGTGCGTATAGTTACCGTGCCCTTCTTTAGTATAGCGGTTACTTTCATGTTTGCAAGTTTGTGGGGTGCACTTTGGGGTGCACTTTTTGTATTTACTTGTGTAAAGGTATGTTTATTTGTTGCAAGCTGTACAAGTTTCTTGTGGAGTGTAAAGCATTGGCCGGCAGTACCTAAAAGCAGAAACCCCTGAGGCTCAGAGGTTTCATAAAGTTTGCATAATTAATCCGCACAGGATTGCTGTGCGTGGCTCTGGTGGCTCATTCCACGTGGAGGGGTGCACTTTTGTGTACACCTAGTGTTACTTTTTAAAAGGTTTACTTACTGTTTTTTTGTGCGTCTTGCTCCACGGCTGCGCCTTGTAGTGGTGCATTAAAATAGTGTCTATGAGGTTAGCTACAGAGCGGTTCTGGTCTGCTGCCTCTTTCTCTAAGTCCTCTATAAGGTCTTTGTCTAGCCTCATTGAGTAAGGCACTTTGTTTCCAGCTTTTGCCATGGTCTTTAATTCGTTTGTCATACAAATGTAGGGGATTGTGGGTTATTGTAAATTGTTTTTTTGCGTAGCTGCGGCGGCATAGCCAGCTTTGCGGTTGCTACTTTCTTCCACTAAATAAAGTTCCATTTGTTCAATGACTTCTTCCCATCTTACCCAATCTTTATCTTTACCCTGTGCCATACTTTTTGCGAACTTGGTATTTTCAAGCAATATCTTCAATGCGCTATCTTCCTTTTTTTCGGGTTGAGAGGCGGCATAGCCAGCTATAAAGCCTTTATATAAGTAATCATAACTGTCTTTAACCTCACAGTAGTTCATTTCAGCAAACCTTTCCGCTAATTCCTCTACCTCCTTGTAGGCGGGGGTGGATGCAGCCCATTTTGCACCGTATCTTTTTAATAAAACACAAACGCTGCCAAAGTGGTAATAATACCCGTTTTCAGTTATTACGGGAGTAATATCTTCCTGACTAATGATAAAATCTCCAACTGGCTTTGGAATATCCACCAACTCCCCTTCTTGGTAGGCAGGAGTGGATTCGTCAGGCTTTGGCGGTAGCGGCATCCAATGGGTGACTTCGGGAACTTCAGCATGGTTCATCCAAAACTGATTAATGTAATATTTACACTCCCCAACTCCAAATTTGTAGGCAACTAATACGTTTGCTTCTTCCGGCAATCTTTCAGTAACAGGTATCCATCTCATATCTATGGGGGTTTATTTAGTTTGAAAGTATTTTTCCTAGTTCAATTATCATTACCCTTTTAGGGGTGTCCATGCGTATGCGCTTTAGTGCCACAGTCACCTTTGGGGCATCCTTTTGTGTGCCATTGGTAAAGCACACCTCTTTATGCCGTGCCCATCCGTTACGGTCTATGAGCTTGTCTAGCCAGTACTTGCTCATTATCTGTGTAGCCTCTGTCTGCTCTCCTGAGGCTATCTGGTTAAGTTCGTTCTTGCACACAATGAGGTGCAAAGTAGTGCAGAGATTGTATACTCGTCTTGCCATGTTAAATAAATTTTATACGTTGTTTAAAAGTTTCTATATCTATACCTACGTCCTCCCTGCTTTCCTTATTCCGTACTATTAAGCCATTGCCTGAGTAGTACCTGCCGTCTAGGTTAAACCACCCCACCCTTGTGGGGCACGTGGAGTAGTCTTTAGCTATTATAAGGTCATGGTCTTCATCCAGCACCAGCCTGCCAAAGCCTCCACAGTTTAGCTCTGCGTAGTAGGGCACACAGCCTATGGGCAGGTAGCAGGTCTTTACCTCCTGCTCTACCCCGTCAATTTTAATAACCAATACTGTCCTTTTCATTTTATTAGAGTTTATTAGTTTCAATAAGTTCCTTTTGCTCCCACATGCGCTCCTCCCTGTCCCTGAGCCATGCGCCATTCTCTAACTCGCAAGCCGTCCTAAAGTCCTCCTCTTTCCATAGGTCTATTTGGTGTGCTGCCTTAGCTCTATCCTGCACCTCTTTCTGTGCTAGGCTGGCATCTATTAAAGCCTGTGCTGTCTCCATGCAGTAACACTCTTGGTGTCTTGCGGTGAATACCTGAGAGCCTGCTTTGTAGATAACGTGGAGGCTACCGGCTGACCGGCTGACTATGTGAAACTCTTTGTAAGGGGTAGAAATCATTTTTTTATGTTTGTGGGGAGTAGTTAGCTCCCCGTGTGGTTTAAATTCCGTAGTACATTCCGTACCTGTCTGAGGGGTCATACTTATCTGCCATAGCCATTTCATATTCAAACTGTGCGCTTTCAAAGGCTTGGCTTTTACGGCTATGCCCGTCTAGGTAGGCTGGACGTTTTGGAGGCTTTGGCTCTCCAGAAAGCCTAGCCATGAATCCGGCTTGCTTTTTTGCCCACTCTTGATACCATGTTGGGGTGTCGCAAAATCGTTTGCCGTTAAATTTGCCAAAGGTTAAAATTGAGGTAGTCATGTGTTTGTGTGTTTGTGTATTGCAAATATAGTACAAACGAGTTTACACAGCCAAACATTTTGCAAACTATTTTTAAATTATTTTCATACACACAGAAAAGCCCCTGAATGTCAGAGGCTTAACTTGTAAACTTTTTTAAAACTATTCTGAGGCTGGCAGGGTGCTGTGGAGTTTCTGCAGGTTATACTCTACCACGTCAAAAGCCTGCACCATTACAGCGTCTATGCGTTCCTGTGATACCCCTATTCTCCATGAATACTCTTTCACACTCTCCGCAAGGGCTAGGGCATTGCTAGCTATACCTATCTCCTGTGCCATAAAATCTAAGTCACTAAAGGCACTAAGGCTGTCCTCAGGGGTCTTATCCTCTTGTTCTAAACTCATAATCTATGGCTTGTATTTTTTTAAGGTATTGCTCTTTCATTTCAATTAGTTCGTGTGGGGTTAATGTCCTCAGGGGTTGCTCTGCCATTATCTGCTTTTTGCAGTACACGGCTGCGTCCAGTAGCTCCTCGTACATGTGCTGCCTCCACTCCTGTGGGGAGAGGTCTTGCCTGTCCACGGTAGTGCCATACTTTCTTAACCCTGCCTGCTCCCTGCCTGCTATGTCTTCCAGCACGGCTGTAACTACTTTACTTTTTATAATCATATTTTCACTTTCTTTTTAAACTTATTCTCTGGTATGTAGGGGAGAAACTTTGTAAACACAGCCTCTAGTACTACTACGTCCTGCTTGCAGTACTTCACCATAGCCCTCATAGCCTTAGGGCATTTATGTAGTATAATGTTATCCCACAATGCCATACTCGTCTTTATCTTGCAGCCTACCCCTAAGTACTGTGCTAAGTAGTCCAGCTTGTTACTATTAAACATGCCTAGGCTACGTGCTAGTGTAAGGGTGTCTATTACGTTATATTTACGTTTCATCGGCAGGCCGTGGAATAGTGCCCGTGTGCGTATATGTTTTAGGTCAAACCTGTTTATATTATGCCCCACTATTACGTCTGCCTCGTCCATCACTTTTATAAACTCCTTTACTAGCTTTTTGTCACTCTGGTTAGTGCTCCACTCTAGGCTGTGCACCTTCTTTTGTCCGTGCCACTTGTAGCATATACAGATAATGCCCCGCTCTTTCTTAATGTCTTGGTAGTTTATATTGAGCTTAAAACCAGCCCTCCAGAAACTCCCTTGGTTGTAGCTTGTCTCTATGTCTAGGTGTAGTATCTTTATATCCTTCATGCTTTAGTTAAGTGTTTGTACTCTGGTATAGCGTCAAAGCATGGGCAGCTCTTTAGCCATTCGTGTACGGTTATCTTTCCGTCATGGTTTTTATCTGGAGACCAATCTCTGTGCCCTAGTATTTTCACATTAGGGTATCTGTCCACAAGCTCCCTGAGTAGCTTTAGTAGGCTTGCCTTTTGCTCTGGTGTACGGTTATCTACTGCGTTGCCTGCCTTGTCTATGCCTCCGATATAAGAGACGTGTATGCCCGTGGCATTATGTCCCTTCACTCCGTTGCTAGGTATGCTCTCAGGTGTAAGCCTTTCAATATCTCCATTGGGCTTTACTATGTAGTGGTAGCCTGCGTTTTTCCAGCCTAGTATATTTTTCCAGTAGCTCTGCATGGAGGCTATGGTTGTAGTCTGTGGAGTTGCACTGCAATGCACAGTCACATGGGTTATGGCTCTCATATTCAGAAAGGGTAAAATTTAGGGAGTACTTTTTTAATCAAATACCTTACAAGCACAATAAGGAGGAGGAGGAGTATAAAGCCAGTTATAAACCCTGTGTAGAGGTTAGGCTTGCTTATATTCACGTCTTTAGTCTTCTCCGTGCTACTTGTCTGCTTGCTTGCTGTGCTGTCTGTATGGGCTTTAGTTTCGCTGTGGTGGGCTGTGGTGACTATGGCTGCTGCCTTGGTGTCCGTCTTAGCTTTCTTGTTTACCTTAGCTTTTACCACCTTCACCTCAGTTACCTTGCCTGTGGTGTCATACTTGGTTGTAGTGGTCTCCGTGTCATAGTGTGCCTCCTTTTGGGTGGTTGTGATAACGGCACTTAACTGCGTGGAACTGTCTTTTTTTTTTAAGCTGGAGCTGTCCACTTTGGCTACTTGTTCAGTAGTGTGGATAACTTTATTTTGTTTATTCAGTAGCTTCTTTGTAGTGGTACATGAAGCTAAGAATAATATGAGCAAAGCTGCTGTGGGTATACGTTTCATGTGTTGGTACGGTTGTGTGTGTGCTTGTATTATATTCAAAGGCTTTTAAATTACTTTGTGTATAAACTTGCATAAGTGAATATTCTGTCATAGGTTTGTAGTCACGGTTAGAAACTTGGTTAAGTTTCATCTACGGGGAGGCTCTGGTAAAGCCTCTCTTTTTTTTTATCTAAAAATTAGCCAGTTAAGTATGCCTACTGCCAGCAAACAAAAGCCAGCCTTTATCTGCCCTGCATACCTTCCCCACCTTCTTAGCCATTTGTCTAGGCTTGCTGTCTGGCCTACATAAAAGGCCTTTCCTTTCACTATCCAGCCTAGGGATATGTCAAAGCCTGCCCACATAATAAAACCCATAGAAAGGGCTAAAAATAGGGTCTCATAGGATACCCCGTTACAAATACTCACCCCTGCCGCAAATAGCCCTCTAGCCATAAACCCACTACGGTGAAACATTAAAGCCTCTTTAGGGCTAGCTCCGTACCGTATCATCTTTAGCACCGGCACTACGTCATGTACCCCACAGGCTACTGCAAACAAAAGGGAGAGTATTTGTAATAGGATTAACATACTAATAACCGTAAGCATAAAAACCTGCGTAGCTCAAAAAGGTTAAAGCTGTAAGCACACCTACTGCTGCCATTCCTGCGCCCGTGGAGGTTCTGCCTATCTTGTCCTTAATCATAAGGTAGATACCGGTAATAGATAAGATACTCAGCACCCCGCCTAATGCGTGGAAAAATACTGGAGCTAACGCACACTCTTTGCTGTAGAGGTTCTCAAATACCTGCCATGCAGATAGCTGCATAAACATATACAGGCCTACTACAAAAAGCAGTATAGCTGTGTTGGTAATTTTCTCTCCTGTGGTGGCATCTTTTGCCCATGGTTTAAACTTCATATTTGTGTTTTTTTAGTTTCTGCTTCTGCTGCGTCTGCTACTCTACTTAGCTTTCCTAACTGCACCGTTAATATCCTATAAATAGGGTTTATAAAAAACCGTGCAAATGCGCTGGTATTGTCTACTGCGTACAGGTTCTCAAATACGCTAGTCACCTCTATGTAGATAATGAATACTATAAGCCCCTCGTTAAAGTAGCCAGCCAGCTTGCCCACGTCTACAAAGCCGTTATCTTTAGCTGCGTTGCTTATTATTATGCCTGCTGCTAATGAGCCTGCATACTGCATAAACTTTATAATGGTCATCCTAAAGCCTGAGCTTGTACGTGCTTTCTTTAGTACCACAGCCTTGGCCACACCTGTAAGAAAATCTAGCATAATAGCTATGCCCATCCACACAAGCAGGTCATGGTCAGGAAAGAACTTTAGTTTAATAAATAGTATGGGTGCAATAAAAAAGAGTTTCATAGGATTGTTATTAGTCTCCTGTTCAGTCTGCACCTTGTGGAGGGTTTTTTTAAATTCTTGTTCCAGTACGTCCAGCCAAATAGCTGCACAGCTTTATACCTAAACCATGCCTGCTGTGGGTTAATAGTTGCCAGCATCCACAGGTAAAACTCGTAGTCTGCCTGCTCCTGCGTGCCTTGTGTCATGTAGTATAGAGCGTCATGCAAAAGGGCTGAAAAAGCGTATTTGCCGCTCTTGGGGAAGATAGCACGTAGTCCATAGGGTACGCTAGCCTCGTCCCACTCAAAGCCCTTTCTAATGTGCACCTCCTGCCCTGTGCTGGTTAAAAACCTTACGTCCTGCGTAAGTATGCGTATGCCTCTATGCTCAAAGCAGGGAGTGTCTGTGTACACCTCCCTGCGCTGTGCTAGCTCTTTAATAGTCTCTAGTGTGATAATCATACTAGATAGCATCAAAGCGTCCTGCTGCCACGGCTTTCTGTCCTGCTGCCAGTATTAACTCATGCACTTTTACAGGCACGTTCTCTGCCACATAGACAAAGTAGGCATACTCTGTAATGCTGCCCTCAGGGTAGTTGCCATCTGCGTCTGCTACCACGTAGTCTCCTGTGGCAGGGTTTACCATTGTGCTCTCGTCTGCAATAAGCTCCTTTGTGGCTGTCCTAAACATAGCGGAGGTAATAATTTGCCCCTCTGCTGTGGTGGGATAGATACCCCATTGTGTAGTTACTGTCTTGCTTCTCTGGTTGTAGATAAGGCATTCGAAGATGGCCTTTCTATTTACCCCAAACATGGGGGCTAATACTAGTTCAATGTTCATAGGTTATTGGTATTAATATTTAATCATTAGTTGCCCTGTGGCTGTCTTGTATACTGTGCCTGCTGCTAAGGCTGCTGCTGCTGTGTTATCTGCGTATGTTGGCAGGTTTGACATTATGATAGTAGCAGAACCTATCTGCACCGTGCTTGCTGAGGTGGTTGGGTAAAGCTCAGTCTTTGTGCCATACTCTTTCCACACGTCCGTGCCCTCTATCTTTGTCCACTTCTTTATACTACCTGCTGCCAGTACTAGAGGGTAGAGGTCTTGGTAGCTGGCTTTGGTTGCGTCCATCTTGCCCACGGAAGACGTAGATATTGAGGTATTCACCCCAAACATATAGCCTACATTGCCGCCAAAGGTCTCCGTAGAAAGGGAGGTTTCTTTATGGATAAAGGAAATACGGTTTCCACCTGTCTCTTGTGTGCTGGTGCGTATGTTCACTAAATCACAGTCACCCCTCTGGTGGTTGAGGTACATGCCCACCGTGCCAGCCGTTGTACAAGTGAAACGTCCTGAGGAAGAAAGTAATTCTAGTTGCAAGTGCTTGCTAAGTCCAATAATCTTAGGGTTGGTGGCTGTAAAGTTTATATCTCCACCGAGCATTAATTTTTCTGCGCCTGAGGGTGCTGTGGTGGTTGCTATCTGCATTGAGGTAGCTACCCTGCCCGTGCCTGTTACATTAAAACTTCCGGTCTGAGCTACTGTGGTGTTTTGGATAAAGCCGCCTGCGCCTAAGTCCACCCATGTTGTGCCGTTGTGGTAGTTCGGGGAAAGCGTTACGCTGTTGTACACCATTAAGCCAGCCACAGGTGAGCCTATTGCATCCCTCTGCGTGGTTGTCATTACAGGTGCAGGAATGCTGCCCTTTGTGGTGCTGGCTACTTGCAGCAAGACACTTGCCGGAATAGTTGTGCTGCCGATTGACAAAGCTCCTGCAAGGTGGTTGCTGGCATCTCCATCCATGTAAAGATTCCACCTCCCTGCTCCTGCTGAAATCAAACCACGAAAGCCATAATTGTTTGACGCTGTTGTTAAGCTGCTGCCAGCCTTGAAACCTATTTGGTTTGTTATTGCTGACCCTGCCCCTATTACTGCACCCTCTGCTGTAAAATGTATATTGTCAGGCAATGTAAAAGCTGCTGCCTGTGTGTTGCCTTGTGAGAAAACTCCATACCTCACACCTGTTACGTCTGAGGCTATGGTTGAGTTTAATGTATTATCAATGCCTGTTGTTGTCCCTGTAAGAGTTTTTGTGATTAATAATGTCCTGTTAGTAGAGGGTGCGCCTCCTATTGCCATATTCCCATTTGCATCAATCCTCACCCTCGCCACGTTATTCGTTTCCAAAGCCAATTCCTGTGCCTCATTCGTGCCTATTGTTGCCGTTGTTCCGAAAGCGTTGCCGCCCTGTGTAAAAAGGTTTGCGCTGGCTACATTACCTGCGCCCGTTACACTAAACACAGAACTACCAGCCCCGTTAAGAATGTCCAGTACCTTGTCCGTGTCTGCTGCGCTGCCCCTGCGTACAGAGAAAGCACCTAGCGTGGAGTTAGTAAGTATGTTTGGAATTACGCTATTGTCGTAAGAGCTTTGGAGTGTGCCTATGGCTATACCTGCTGCTGCACCTACACTCTCCCCAAATTTGGAGACAGCTAAGAACCTTGCAGTGCTTGTGCTGGATAGGTTAGTACAGCCTTTAGTTATAGATAAAATTCCGATGAGTACACCTAGCCTAGTGTTAGGGTTTACCACAAACGCCTCAGATTGTGCAGCAGCTATTGCGTCCGTTAATGTGCTGTAAACAAACTGTCCGAACTGTATCCGAATCATACCGTTTTGGAGTAAGTAAATCCTCTGGTTTGTGGAGCTGTTTGCACCACCACCTACTGCTGTAACCGTGCCTGCATTGTCATAGCTGGAGGGAATAATTAATGTAGTATTTGAAAAGCTACCACCTAGCTGCGTCCTGTACTGAAAAGTAGTAGGTGCACCTGCTGCAATGGTAATACTGGATGGATTGTCTTTACCGTTAGCCACAAAGCCTATACCTAATCCATACAGTTTACCTGTGGTGTTTGCAAGGGCTAAGTCACTACCGTTCCCGTAACATACTACACCGTCATTGATAAAGCGAATAGGCCTGAACATATCCCTAACCTGATCCATGCCGCCAATAATTACGTCAGGTTTATTACCTGCACCGGTTAATGTGCCTGAAGGGTGTCCGATTACACCTAGTAAAATATGGCTCCTATAAAAATCCGGTTCGGGTTCTGACGATGACATTACCAACAACCCATCTTCGTCTAAAGAAATGTACGTAGCAAACGAAGACGCAATATAGGGAGTTGTTAGCCCTGTAGCTCCTGCATATTCTACGTAGATAGGCACAGGGTTAGTTACGTCTGTATTGTCTATCACGTAGCCCTTTACAGCCCCTACGCTAAAGGTAGTGCCTGAGGTAACAGATATGCCGCCAAACTCGTACAGGCCTGTGGTCATGCTCATGTCCTTGTTGATAATGCCAGCCTCTGTAAGCTCTGTAGAGCCTACTATAAGCCCACCCTCAAAAGTCTTTGCACCTGTTATAGTTTGTGCTCCTGCAATGCCTACAGCCCCTAAACTCTCCAATGAGGGGAGGGGTATACTGTCCTTTATTTGCTGAAGGGATACTTTTTTATTATTACCAGCTATTACTGCTGGTATGTCTCCCTCTGTGAATGCTCCCACGTGGGGAGTCATTGCCGATATTTTTAACCCTGCCATAGTTACTCTGGTATTAATCCTATTCCTGCCTCGCCTATTATGACTAAGCCTGTTTCTGTTATAATATAGTTTCGTGTCCTTGTGGGCATTGCACACCTATCTTTAGGGGTGTTTATGCCTATGGTAAAGTCAATCTTTACCCCGCCTACTACGTCTGCATTGTCGTTATTCCTGCTGTCCTCAAAAAACACTACAGGCTTGCCCTCAAAATTGGGAAGCCAGTTTATTGCCGTGTCGTCTATAGCTGCTAGTAAATCATTCATTACTTGCAGGGTGTCGCTCATTACCTCATTACTATTGGTATTGTCAAAGGTTAGCCTATCTGTTACCCACATGGAAAAATTCAGCTCCGTGCGTGGAGTTGTTATAGTGGCATCATTTAGCGTAATAAGGCAAGAGGGGTAGACTAGGTTAGGAAAGCTAGACCAATTAGACAGCTCCCCAAAGTAGTAGCTATTTATCTGCCCGTGCTCCACCACAATGTCCTGCAGCCTCTTTATTGTCTGGTTTAATGTCATGTTGCTTTTGTTCTGCTAAATA
>Ga0105252_10000292_pt1 | contig 39774 bp, 61 predicted proteins | sample EasRivMeERMZT100_FD_89675 | JGI IMG/M metagenome (GOLD analysis project Ga0105252, IMG submission 89675) | Soil microbial communities from meander-bound floodplain in the East River, Colorado, USA - East River MetaG ERMZT100 | ecosystem: Environmental > Terrestrial > Soil > Floodplain | place... | reverse complement strand
GTCCATAGGGCCTGAAATTTATTCGCCGCTGGAGGAGGCTCCGGGCTAGCTCTACAGCCTCGGCCCTCGTACCGCTCATGAGCCCTCCGTAGGTATCGGTCTAAACGTCAAGGCGTCTGCCGGCTGGTATAGATCATCCCCGAGGAGGCCCGGAAAGCCCCGAAAGTTTAGTAGGTTACCGTTAGGCTGTGCGGCATTCTTAAACTTTAGCTGGCAATGCCCTGTAGACCTATCACAGCCGGCCTCCGCGTAGAACGTATCCCCTATAGCTATGTCCTGCCCCGGGGCATTAAGTAGCCCGAGGTAAAGGGGTACAGGAGGAGTAATCCCCTCTTGGTCTCCCCATGCTATCTCGCTCTCATAGCCCGCATTGGCTCCGGTATTCCAATGTATGATACCGCTCCTAAACCAATCATCTACCCCTCCCCCGTTATCCCCCAGGTTAAAACCGCTATCTACTCTAATTTGTATTTGACTCACTACAGCCGCTACCGCTAGCGTTTGCCTAAAGGGGGCCGAGCCTGTAGCGGCCTGGGTACTGGTCATATCAAACTTGCATCTACTATCTCCGAGCCTCCGTACATCACACCTCTTGGAGAGTATTCTACCTACGGGTTGGGAGAGGGCCGCTAACAAGCTCCGTAGCTCCGCGTTAAATACATTGTCTTGTACTGTTACCCTCCCTACATACCCGCTTTGGAATACATAGCCCCCATCCCCCGGGCTATCGTAATTACAAAAGGCCCGCTGGAATAGCGCGTCGTTAAACTTGCCCCGGAGTATGTCGGCTAAGGTGATAATCCCGCTGGCAAAAAATCCGGCCCCCTCGGAGGTATCAATCTCCATTTGTACATTACTCTTGACAAGGCTAACCCTCATCCCGGGCCGGCTCAAATGTAGTACCCCTCCTACCGTCAAATTTTGCGTATGATTAGTAAAGGCCAGTACACTCCCTACTACCGGGGTAATTACTATTAACTCGCATAGAGAGGTAGCCCCCTGTGCGATATGAGACGCGAGGCCCGCGGGTAGTGCTCTCGGCATTATGCCCTCCTATACCGACAAACCTACAAACCCCATAGGGGCCTCAAAGCTCTCATTGCCATTGTAGCCAATCACTAGCGCGTCCCTGTCAAACCTCATATCGAACCCCTCCCGCTGGAAAGCCGTACGTCTGCCCCGGACACATAGAAAAGCCGATAGCAACGTATCCAGGTCGGCCCTGTTCTTACATAGCACGTTGCCCTCAAACCCCACTACCCCGTTAGCGTATTGTGCAAACCTATCCTCGGAGTAGCCCCCGCCTTGCACTACGTAGGTACTAAAATCATGGTGGCGTTGCCGGCCCACCTCCAGCTTTAGCGGAAACTCATAGCTAATCGTAGAGGCTAAGGTATCCCCCGGGGCCCCGGGTATGTCGTAATCAAACGTCTCTACAATATCCAGAGTTACCTCATGCCAGTCTACATAGTAGTTTGTTTCTATGTACCTATCCGCTGGAAAGCGGGCTTGTATCTCAAACTCTCCGCTCCATGTCCCGCCCGCATTGCCCGTTAGGAGCCCCGTCTCGTAATCCAGCGTACCCCCTCCGGTAAAGCTCACCGTACCGTCTACAGGTTTCACTATGGGCCGGTCATATGACACGCTCCCGGCTACATACCGCTTTACCAATTGGCTCCCCACTATGGGCTCGTTGCTCGCTTGAAAGTCAAATGGATCCGTAAATCTGAAACTATCGCTTTGCCCTCGCCTTGCATCGTAAAAGAGGAGTACTGCCAGCCGTGTAGCGTCGTTTATCGTATTGGTATCTAAATGGAATATCCTCCGCGCATGTATGCCGCTTGTACCGTTCCGTTGCTCGTAGCCGTTCGCGGTATGGACTATCGTAGTTTGGAAAGTGGGGCCTCCGGTAATCGCACCATTGGCAAATATGGCAAGCCTTGGAAAGCGTACGGCCTCATAGGTAGGAGCCATATCACCTTGCCCCCTGGTTTCTCTCTGCCCGCCGTACCGCGTTTAGTACCGTAGCGGCTAGTTGGTCATGTGTCCGTCTGTCTACTGTACCCTGGGGGGCATGTACCCCTACGTTTATATTAAAAACATTACCCGCACTACCAGCCGTTACCGGGGCTATATGCATAGGCTGGGAGCCTGAAAAGATAAGCTCCGGCCCGCGCTCTCCGGCTATCCCAAACTTGCCGGGGCCGAGTGTACCCCCGGTAGCGAACAGGCCCCCAAAAATTGTACCCACCCCCTTAATGAGGCCCCCAAATATCCCCTTAAGGCCCGTACCTCCTCCAGCCCCGCTTAGCCCCTTAAACAAATCCCCGAGGGCATCCGTTAGCAGATCCGTTAGCCCTTGCACCATGGGGGTTATAAACTTGGTATGGAGGCTCTTAACAAACTCCTGGGCAAAGGTATCTACGATCCCGAGGGCCAGCCCCTTAAAGGCCTCCCCTACGGTAGCCCGGGCCGTTAGGATACTAACGAGAAAATCATCAAATAGGCTTTGGAATTGCTCATCAAGGGCCGCTTGTTGCTCCGTCCGAATCTTATGGGCATCCGGCCCCTTATCAAATATTGGAGCCCCTGGGAATGGTTGCCCCGGCCCCCCTTGCTGTATCAGCCCGGGCCCTCCCGGTGCAAGTGGTACGCCTTTGGCAATCTCTCCCACCTTACGGCCCACTCCTACCAAAGTAGTATCAAGGCCATCTACCAGTACTGTATTTAGCTCTTTAGCAAACCGCTCCAGGTCTACCAAATCCTTATCCCATTGCTCTTGCATGAGCTTGGAGCCCTCTCGGGCCGCGTCTAACCTTGCTTTCTGTAGGGCCTCCTCCGCTCGTTTAGCTGCATCATCTATCTTTGCCGCTTTCTCGGGCTTGCCCCCAAGTAGGCCCAACAAATCCCCCGCGTCCAGCTTATCCGAGGCCGTAGGCTTGCCTGTACTCCGCTTGGGGCCCGTTACCGGGGTAGTATTTACTGGTAGTTGGGGGGTAGTCCCTACTCCCCCAATATTTTGTAGTGGCCCTCCGGTAGGATTGATAAACGTCTTAGCGGCCCCGAGGAGGAGAGCCCTCCATGTTGGGTTTTGCTCTATCTCTTTTAGCCGCTTGAATACCCCTATCAGTCCATTTTCTATATGCTTTAGTACCCCCTCCACTACTCCCCCAAAAGTAGTGCCGGCCATATTTTGCTTGAATACGCTCCAGGCATTGCTAGTCTTGTTTATCTGAGTATCCAGCCGGCCTCCAGCCTCTACTCCCCGTACCATAGCGATTATCAGCCTATCCTCTAGCTCTTTCCGGGAGCCCGTTAGGGCCAGTGTTACAGCATCCTGGGCTCTTGCAATAGTCCCCGCGGTACGTCCATAGATAATATTGGTAGCCTCGGCCCCGGCTACCGTTTGCCTGTACTCTTTTACATGTTGAGCACTCTCTGTAAAGCTCCCGATAATGTCTTTACCCGCGGCCTTTGCGTCTACTCCTATCACCTTAAAGGCCCGGGCCGCCTGGGTAGTCTCATCCTGGGCCTCTACTACAGCCGATTGGTACTCTTTAAAGGCCCGCTCCAGTACCGCGGGGCTCTCTCCCGCTATGGCCATACCTGCGGCAAACCTTTGCACTGTCTCCAAACCTAAATTGGTAGTCTCGGCTATATCAAGCATTTGATCCGAGACTTTGGAGCCGTCCAGTACGAGGCGCGTAAATGCCGCTCCCAGGGCCGCTACCCCAGCCGCCGCGGCTAACGTTACCCCTCCTATCAATCCAAAAGCCCCTACTACACTCTGTACCTGTCCTACTACTCCGGCTATCTGCCCGGAAAAGCTCCCAATAGGCCCGCTTAGCCCCTGTAGTGCCGAGCCCATACCCGAGACGGAGCCGGCTACCTTGTTAAACCCTGTAGCGGCCTTTTGCCCTTGCCCCTCCACTTGGCTATTAAACTTGGAAAAACTCTTTTCCGCGGCCCCCATAGCCCGCTCTATCGCGGCAAAGGCCTGGGTAGCCGCTTTCTCTCCGGCTACCACTCCGCTACTATCTATCCCTAAATGTACTAAGGCTACGTCTGCCATTACCGCTTACCCGCTTTAGAGGCTATCTTTTGCCCTTTGCCATGAGCCGTTAGGTAGATCATATCCAGCCGCTTTAACATTCTCACCTCCCAGGGGGAGAGGCTCCGGCCTGTTAGCCGGCTGTACGCGTCAAGTTCCGCATACGATAGAGGGTTATAGCTAAATCCATTATGCCCTCGAGCCGCGTTTAGCTCCTGAAAGATCCGAAATAGCTCGGCCTCTCCTACTGGAAACGGAGGCTCTCTTTCTACCCGCGGTATCCACTTTGAGCCCCGGTTAACCTCCAGGAGCTTAGCGGCCTCATTGCTCTCCAAATCCTCCCGGAGGCCCTTAACGAGGAGCTTATTTACTACGGAGAATTGCCATATGCTCCAGTCGATAACTTTTTTTCAGCATCCTCCACTACATCCCCCGGCATACCGTTAGCCGTACCAGCCGGAGCCCCAAAGTTTGCTACATCGCTCATAAACGCGAGTAGCTGGTCAGATACCCACTTAAAGCTATAGAGCCACTCCATGTTTACAGGGCTACACGCCAGCGGGGCCCCGTCCCGGTCTATATGCTCCCATTCCCGGGTTACTGCCATATAGCACTTGATCCTATGCCCCTCAAACTTTTCTACATCCTCCAGGGTAAACCTTACGGGCCCTTGCTCCCGGGCCATACGTATCTGTGAGTGGTAGGCTTTCTCCATTTGTTGCCAACGCTCCGAGTAGGGAGAGGTTAACAGTATTCGGGCCGGCTCCTCCAGGCCCCCTATAGGCTCCCCGCTCCTGGGGTCTAGTAGCGTTAGCCATGCCGCGCTCTCCTGCCAATCCTTAATATCTGCCGCCAGCTTGCCAAAATCTGCCATATCCCCCCTAGGCTACCGCCATACTCAAAATGGAGCTTATCCCGGTATCGTACTGGGCCCGATAGTCTATAGCCGAGGCCATACTACCCGCGCTATCTGCTACCGGGGCATTTACCGCTAGGGCCTTGGGTACGTTTATCGTAAAGGTATCCTCCGCGGCTCCCTCCGAGCACTTGAGTACAAACTGGAGGGCCCGTAGAGTTCCCGCGATACTGTCCACAATAAACGCGTCATCCCGGTAGTACACCTCCAAATTGCCGCTTACTTTCATGTTCTTATTTACAATATGATCCGCGCTCTGAGAGCCCCACGCGTACTTTGGATCCGCTTGGTTATCTATAGTCATACTTGCCGTAAAGGCTCCCGGTACGGGGAGCGCATTCCATACCGCCGTAGCTCCGGTAAACCCTGTAGTAAACGGGCTCTTGCCGGCCAGCGTTCCAAGGGTAGCTCCCCCAGGTATCGCGGCCCCTACCGTTTGCGCTAACCCGAAAATATCGTAATTTACCGTTACCTTATCGTTTAGCGGCATGTCGATAGTTGCACTCGCAACCTCACAGCCGGTAAAGACTAAGTAATCATCCCCGGTAGATAGCTCCATTTTCGCTACTATGGTAAAAAAGTAGTCCGGGTCTGCATCCCCTACGATAGCCCCCGCGGCCCATGCCGCTCCATGTACCGCGGCCCTTAGCAAATCCTGCTGGCCTTGCTCATAGTTGAGCACTGTAGGTATGCGGAGCCTTACAGCCCTCGAGCCTCCTACCGTGAAACTTTTCATGCGCGTTCCGTCGTACACGTCAAACTCCGTAGGGCTACTCTCAAATGAGAGGCTTATGCCATCAAGGAACGGGATTGCGGCATAGACTCCTCCAGTAGGGGCCGTACCTCGTACCGTTTCACGTTGTATTCCAATGCTAGTATTGGAAAGTAAAGCTGGGTCTGCCATCGCAACTCCTTTGTTTACTTACAGTTGGACGTTCTCAAGATACTCGTACGGAAAGGTAAAAGCCCTCCCGGCCCATTGCGGCTCAAACGGGGTATCATTGGGCCCCGTAGCCTCCCTAAACCTTATTCCAGCCCCAAAGCTCCTACGCTCCAGGGCCGCTCTAAATGCATCGGTAGCCGCGATAAGTACCGCGTCTCCGGTATTGCGCGGGGTAAATACCTGGAGGGCTAAGATACCTATAGTTTGGTTTTGTACTACGTTCCCGGGCCCTCCCCAGGTAAATGCCGTGGTTATCAATTGCGGATAGGCTACCCTCATCCATGGCCCGTTCCCCGGCTTTTGAAAGTAGGTATTAGGCCAGTCTATTGTATCGGCCCCATACCCGAGGCTTAGCCATACAGCCGCTAGTACGGGCTCCAGTACCCTCCGTACATCCGCGGTAGCAGTCTCTACGGGGTAGCTCATACCTCTTTCTCCATAGCGGCTAGCTCTTGCTCTATACACTCCGGGTAATTTAGCCCACTGGTAGCCCACCGCTCCCCTACCCGCTTAACAAAGTCTCTAATAGCCTCCAGCTTAGCCTCAGCTACCAGCCGGCCCAATAAATCGTTAGCCTCTCGGAGAGCCTCTGCCGGGGGTACGGTACTCATTTACTCTCCTCCGGCTCCATAGTGGCTAGCTCCTCATGTACAGCCCTACGGTACGCTTTTAGCCACGAATCGGCCCCCCGGCCTGTATCGTATTCCGGTAGCCGCTCCTCTACCCGTTTCACAAAGGCCTTGATAGCCTCCAGCTTTACCTCAGCTAGCTCGGCCTCGGTCAGTATGGTTAACCCTATAGTAGGATCACTACTCATCTCGCTCACCTTTGCGCGTAGTCGCTCCCGCTTGGATCTAACCTGGGATCTTTTGAAAATGCCGCCTCTACCATTTTCGGCCATAGCCCCGAGGCCTGGAGCCGAGCTTGTACAATATTTACTACCCCTAGCGGGGCTTGCTTGCTCGTACCCGTCTCGAGATACTTAAAGTAGGGAGCCGCGTTTACAACGTAAACGGTCATACCTATTCTAAAGAGCTTTACGTCCCGCTTAGCCCTCCGCGGGGCTAGCTGCCCCTCGGGGTCTACCCTCTCTTTATCAAATTGCTCCGAGGGGAGAGCCCTTACAAACCAGTGGAATTTAGCCGCTCCCGTATCTACCGGGGTTAGCTCTACCAATTGCTCTACTGCCACTAAAACCATGCTCTGTAGAGCCTTGCTAAGCCTCGTATCCATATCCCGCTTAGCTTTCTTAAGTATCGCCTTATAGTTCCCCTCTTTACCTTTTCTTACTGCCATGTCAATTCCCCAGGCTAAGTACAAAACTTACCAATTGCCCCGCAAACCATGCCCTCCGTACCGATATTACCCGATAGCTTACCCCGGCATACTCCACTCTATCCCCGGGGGTAGGTATGCCGGCATAAGCTCCGGTAGAGAGGGCAAAGGTAGTAGCGTAGGTAATTGCCCCATCCGGGGCCGTTACCTGCTCCTCCCCAAATACCCCTACTACAGCTACCGGGGCCCCCTCCGAGGGGCTCCGTACTTGCCCCGTTACCGTGTAACCCGTTAAAACTACAGGGTAATATGTCACCGTTGCCCCCGCTCCAAGTTCCCCAATAACCTCTTGCTGTGCTAGATATAGCTCCGCTATAGTCAAGCAACCCATTAGAATTACCTCCAGGGTAGCCGCAAACTAAGGTAAAGGTGCAAACTCTCGGGCCCGCGCTCTACATTGCTCATGGAGCGCACTGGCCTGAATACTGCTTTGCCCTACGGAGGTAGTTACGAGGGTAGAGGCCTTACCGGCCTTGATACTCCAGGCCTCATGGGCCGCGGCTCGTATGTCGTACACATTATCGTAATCCGAGCCCACTACCTCCCAAACCATAGAGCCCTCTGACAGCCGCTCCCGGAGGCTCGAGCCCCATGGAGCCGGGATAAACGTACCACTTACCCCCGCCTCTATCGCTCTATATCTAAACCCCGTACGAGGATGTATTTGTACCTCATCCCCCGCTAAATACCGCGTCTCGGGGCTCCATACCATAGCCCGCATATGCCGGTTAAGTATCCCTAGCTCCTCCCCCGCGATACTGGGTAGGCAACATGGGTCTGCCCATAGCTGGAATAGCTGGTAGGCCTCATGCCGCATTTGCTCTAAACTTAAACTAGCCATTTACTTTTGGCTTTCTCCAGCCTACCGGCCTCCCCGGCTTACGCTTAACCGCGGGAGGTATCTCTATCGCCTTATTTGCCGGAGCCTCAACTATCGCTTTAGCCTCGGGTTTTACTTTAGGTTTAGAGGCCTGGAGGAGCCTCCCTAGCTCCTCCTCATCTACCTCTTGCCCCGGACTACAGTAGAGAAAAGCGGCCTCTACGCTACCCTCCTCTACTAACCCACTCTTATCCGCCGTAAGGTAGAGCCTCCTGTCCGCTACCATGCTCTATCTTTCCGTCCAGGTAGGAGTAGCTCCGGCCTCGGCTGTATTCTGATAGAGCTTTGCGTTTGCCGTATCTATCAGGAGCCCTCCCCGGGCTATCCCCAGGCCCGTAGGCCCCGCGGCCTTGCCGGCTACAGTCTCGGCTACCGTTACCGTTCCGGCCCCGTCCAATGTATGGGTAGCCTGTACGACGCTAACCGATTGGCCCGCTTTGGCTCCCCCAAAGGTTAGAGTAGCGTCTCCTACCCCCGCCGCCATCGTCGTAGCCGCTACCGTTACATTGCCGGCCCCCACCGTAGGCAACCCGTCAAGGCCGGCCTGTATTGCCGCTATCAGGGCCGCATTATCGGCCCCCCAGGCTATCGGGGCCGTTAAGGCCCCGTCGTACCCCAGGGTAATAGTCCCCGCCGTAGGGGCTCCCCCTATCGTCAGGGTTTGCACCCCGTCTTTACCGGCTGTATCCGTAGGATCTCCGGCATAGTTAAAAGGCCCAAGGCCCCCCTCTATAATTCCCATGTCTTGCTCCCCTTAAACCGCATAGCATTATGTAACCGCTGATGCTCCGCGTTTGTTAGTAGCCGCAAATTCTCTAAGCGGTTATCCCGCTTATCTCCGTTTACATGGTGTACTTGCTCATTAGTCTCCAGGGCTCGGCCCATTGCGGCCTCCATTACTAGCCTATGCTCGGCCTTATATTCTCGGAGCCCCGTCTTTACCATTACATAGCCGGTATTAGAGAGATACTTACGGCCCACTGTCCTTACTCCCCGCATACCCGCATACTTGCAAGCGTAGGAGCAATAGCGGCCCTCCCCATTCTTAATCTGATTAGCTTGCAAATACATCACGCTCCCGCACTCCCTACACTCCAGTAGGCTCCCCGTTCGAGCTTTCCCCGCACAAAAATAGCACCGCTTACGCTTGCCGTACGCCCTCCCGCAATTATTACAGCTTGTCATAGATTGATTACCCTCCGGGCCTGGAGAATAATCAATCTATAACCCCGTTACAAGCTAAATCAAATTCCAGTAACTGTGCAAAATGCCGCGGGCCTCGTAATGACAAAGGCTACCCTTATCTCGGCTACTATGCTCCGCTGATTCTTTACAAAATCATCCGCGTTATAGCCGATCTTGATAGTCATACCCTTGCGCTCTACGAGGAGCGAAAAGTTCTCAAAGTCTCCTACTACCCCCGTACCCTCGGTAAGCCCCTGGGCCTTGACTACCGGGAGCCCCCAAATACGCTCCGGGCCAGCCTCGCTCGGGCTACCCCAAATGTAGATACCGTCCGTGGTACGGAGGAGCCGTATCTCGCTCCAATCGTTCGGATGTAGCACTACCGCGCTCGGCATGGCCTGTCCCACTACCTCTACCTTGGTCATAGCCTTATAGATTGCGTCCGGGGTAGGGTCTGTACTCTTGGCCTGGGTTTGGATACCCACCGTTGAAAGTACCCCGAGGAGGTTAGGAGCGATACCCGTACCTACGAGGATTTGGCTATCCAGCCGTTGCCGTACCATAAAGGCTAGCCGCGTCTCTATATACTCCTGCATTCCCGGTACATCCTCAAGTTGCTCATCCGTAACGGGGATGTACACTGCAATTTTGCGGATAGGGGCCGTTCGCTGTGTCAAGGCTAGTGTAGCCTCGGGCTTAGCCGCTCCCTCCAAAATCTCTACCGCCGTATTGGTAAAGGTAGTCTCCTCCATATATACAAACGCGTTTTGGTTCGTCTGTATCGTAGGGATAAGATCCGTTACTTGCGGAGGCCTCGTAGCATACGGCACTACCAGCGGGGTACGTACGGCCTGGGGAGGCCAGCCCGTAGCTGTGGTCAGTACCGCTTTAAGGCTTACTCCACTATCAAAGCTCTGAGACTCGCTCGGCTTGTACTGGAGCCAATCGGTATACTGCTTGCTCTCTACAAACATAGCTCCCAGTGTTTTACCCGAGGCCGCTCCATTACCCGCTGGCAGGGCCGAGGGGCTACCCCCGAAATTGGGCCGCACTATCTCCCGGCTCGCGTCTCCAATAGCCTTACTATTAGCCTGGATACCCTCCAGTTCTATCGCCGCGTCCCGAGCCTCGCCTATCGCGTTTAGCTCCGTATGCCGGCTCTTTACCTCTCCCAGTTGCTCCGGGGTCAAACTCGGGGTAGTGCTCCCCGCCGCTGTATTGTCCTCAAAGATCTTATTAAGCTCCGCGGCCTTTGCGGCTCGCATTGCCTCTAATTGCTTTCCGGTTTTACCCTTAAGTTCCATGGTTCTACTTTTGCTCCGTATCCCCTTAGAGATACCTTGATACCGTTTGTAGATACTCTGTATATGCCGCTTTAACCTCGGCCTCCGCGGCCTTTGCCGGGGCCGGCTCGGTCATAACCAAGAGGGCCTCCAAATCCGCCGCTAACCCCTGCATACTGTCAAGGCATGTTTTAATTCTGCCCCGGTTAGCTGTAGATAGTACCCGCCCCTCTTTAGCTCGTAGCTCATACAAAGCCTTGGCTCGCTCCATAAAGGCCTTTAATACGACTAGCGTGTAATCGGCCTGATAAGCAAAAGTAGCTGGCTCTTTTGTGGGGTCTATAGTATCCCCGCTTGCGGGGGGTAATTGCGATTTGATACCTAGTAGCTCCGTCTCGGGGTTCATTCCTACAAGTACAGGGCTCCACTCGTAAAGCTCTATCTCATGTAGCTCCCGGGTATCGCTATCCTTAGCCTCTACCTCTCGTACTACGCGGTATCCAATACTAAACTCATCTATAATTCCAAACTTGATATTAGAGTAGGCCTCTCTGCCGGCCTGGGTATCAAGGTTAAACTGGCCCTTGATATAGAGCCCTCCCCGCTCATTGCGCTCCCCCGGAGCTAGCTCTCTCGCCTCCAGGGTTTTGGCTATCGGCATGTGCCAGTTATGGGCCCATACCCCCTTTGGGAGCTTTCGCTCAAGGCTCGCCTTAAAGGCCCCAGGCATGACTACCTCGTTAGCATGATCCGTATTCCCAAATACGCTAACGATAGCCTCAACTATGCCGGCTCCAGCCTCGGTAGCTACACTTGCCCCGTATTGCTTGCGCTCTATATTCATGTTAGTTATGCCCCCTCTTATATCACGAATAGCTCCGGGCCTTTGCTCTCTATTTTCGCTAACCCGTTAAACTGGAATACCTCTTGGGCCATACGCTTAGCCGCTCCCTCACAGTAGCCCTCATTTATCTCTATACCGATAGCTTTTATCCCCAAATCTTTCGCGGCCCGTAACGTTGTACCGCTCCCCATAAAGGGGTCTATGACTAGCTCCCCCGGCTCGGCTAGCCGGCCCACTACCCACCGCATAAACCCGATAGGCTTGGGGCTACTATGCTCCGGTTGCGGCCCTGCTATCACAAAATCAAATGCCCGTTTGCCCATGATACCTGGGAGGCTCTCCGGCTATGAGTATCGTTATATAGTTGCAAAAGCCTATTTCCCCCAGCCGCATACCGTTTAGGTTATGCCCCACCATGAGCCCCTTATAAGCCTCCCCTAGCCCTACTATGCATTCCCTAAAAGCCGTTTCCCCCGGAGTAATCGCTACCGTCTTACCCGAGGCCAGTAGTAGCGGGATAGCCCACTCTAGCGGGTTTTGGCTATCCCAATCGGCCTTGCCTATGCCGTATGGAGGGTCTGCAAATATAAGCTCCGCTCTCGGTAGCTCCGGCAATAGCTCCCGGCAATCACCATGGTAGATAGCTACTAGATCATCCTCGTAGTAAGCCCTCATACCTCATCCTCTCCCACCCCCCGCTCTCTAAATTCCATATTGCATTGGCAACGTGCTAAGCATTGCCGCTCCCCTATAGGTACTAAGCTCCCAATTGGTACCCACCCCTTGCTGGCCTCATCAAAGCAGTCCTGGCAGTGGGTAGCCTCCGGCTCCATAAAGCTCCGCTCCTCCGTTGCCCCCGCGGCTTTCTCCCTAGCTGCTACGCTACTCTCATGGCTCCCCCAGGAGGCCTCCGCGTACATCTCGGCTCGAGCCCTTAGCCCATCCCCCTCCACTTGCCCCGTCTCTACCTCCAGTAGAAAGCCCCCTAGATACTTATACTGGTCACGGATCACAGCCCCGAGCCTCCCGCGCTCCATAGGCCCCATACTCTCTTTACCCCCGTAGGCCAATTGCACCATCGCGCTATGTACCGCTTTTACAGCCTCTCTCATACCTACGGCCCACTCCTCAAATACTATCTTGCCCTCTGTGTACTCCTCCGCTAGCTCCGCAAGGGCCGCACTACTCTTGTTTACCACTCGGAGCCCTCGCCGCCGTACCTCACCTTGGGAGATAGGCTTGCCCTTATCGTCGTAATATTTTCTAGTAGCCTTATCCCAGGTATATGGCACATTGTCACTCTATGGATACACGCGCTCTATCTACTGGTCTTAGTAGTATCCGCTCTATCTCCCAATACCCGCCTCTAGCCTTAAGCGTGTTGCGTGAGTTGTAATCCGCTTAACAATTCCGTTTTACTTAAGCTGCATTCCAGCTTTTGGCCCGTTGTCAGCGCGTAGACATTGCGGGTAGCAAACTCGCGGCTCGTGAGACGCGAGAAGGAATTCTTTGCAGATCCGTGAGACTGGTCGCTCCACTCTTTACGGGCGAGGGCCCCGTGACTCCCCGGCAAATTCGGGGTCGCTTGAAAATGCTTTGCCAAGTATTTGCTTGACAAAATACATTCTCTCGGTTTACGGTTATCTCGTTTAGGGAGATACCCAAGCCGAAAAAGTTCGACTAAAGACAGGGGGCAACGTTTACGCGTTGCCCTTTTGCTTTGTCTACTCATGCGGTAGCTCCAGCTATCGCAAATAGCCCGAGGTTATGCCGTATCATCTCTACATACTCGGGGTTTAGCTCTATCAGGGTAGCCCGCCTCCCGAGCTTTACCGCTACCTCCGCGGTAGTACCGCAGCCCCCAAAGGGGTCAAGTACCAAGCCCCCTGCGGGAGAGCCGGCTAGTATGCATAGCTCTACTAACTTTGTAGGGTAGGTGGCAAAATGAGCCTCACTATAGCCCTCGTTAGCTATCAGCCATACATCTCGCTTGTTACGTATAAGCTCCTCTCGGTAATCTGTACTCGTACTATCTGTAGTACGCCCGTTAACCCCATGTCTGTAATTCTTATTTTGGCTCTTACGTATCGGTAGCGTTATATCCTCGGCTATCGCGTTACTATCGTAGTAGTAGCTCGGGCTCTTACTTAACAGAAAAATATACTCGTGGCTCCGCGTACACCTATCCGTTACGCTCTCGGGCATAGGGTTTGGTTTAGCCCAGATAATATCCTGCCGTAAGTACCACCCTAGCTCCTGTAACCTAAAGGCTAGCCTCCAGGGTATCCCGCATAAATCTTTAGCCTTAATACCCTCCCCGCTACTCCAGGCCGCGGGGATAATCCCGTTAACGGCCCCCTTATTTGTACCCTGTTTAACCGAGGGCCCGTCCGCGGCTACCGTGTAATGGCTCCCGTCCTTTACCCTCCCCTTACCGCTACCCGCGTAGCTATCCCCGATGACTACCCACAACGTACCCGAGGGCTTTAGTACCCTCCGTACCTCCTCAAATACAGCCGTTAGCTTTTCTATGTATGCAAATGGAGATACCTCCAGCCCTATTTGCTCGCTCATTCCATAGTCTCGGAGCCCCCAATACGGAGGGCTGGTAATACACGTATCCACGCTCTCGGCCTCCAGGCCTCGTAGCGTCTCCAGGGCCTCCCCCTCCCATACCGATACCAGCGGGTTGTCTATTACGAGGCTACTCATGCGCTATAGCCCTCTTGGGCTTTGCCCTTATCATCTCGGCTACCTCCCGCTCACCTATAGCAAGCAACCATGGGATAGCCGAATCCAGTACCGCGTCCGAGCCTACCGTATCGGGGTCTGTACGCTTTTGCTCTACCCCTCCAGGCTCGAGCCCCGCGGCCTCGGCCTCCAGCGGAGGCTTACGCTTGGGGGGAAAGTCTAAAACATTGCCCATAGCATCATCACCTCCAGCCCCAAACATATCCCCAGGCCCCGGACTACTGGGAGCGTATATCTCATCGCTCTCGTCCCACTCGTAGCCGGCTAGCTCCCGGGCCTCACTACGCTTTAACCAGCCCCCTTTGTATCCAATCGTTAGCCGATTGTAGAGCGCGTCCATATCCTCCGAGAGAGCCCTTACCGCGGATAGATCAAATCTGAAACTGATATTCTCATTCTCCCCCTCAAAATCCGGGAGTAGCTGCGTAGTAAGCTCCTCCTCTATATACCGATAGAGGGGCACTAGATAGCTCTCCGTCGCATACTCTACTAGCTGCCGCGCATTGCTATAGGTAGCCTTATCCAGGCCGGCCCCATACCCGAGCACTATAGCCGGTATCCCCATTACAGCCGATAGCCGCTCCTCGGGGAGCCTCCGTAGCTGTGCAAGGTTTAGGTCACTTGGGCTAAAACCTACTTTCTCTACATTTATCGCTAACCCTGATACCCAGGCCTTGCCCCGCTCATCCCCCTGCGTTTGCGACAGGTACTTTTCCCGTATCGCATTGGTATCTACCCCTAGCGCGTTTATCCCCTCTTTCAAACTTATCACTACCGGGGGTACGGCCCCATTTTTCATGAGCAAGGCCGAGTAGGAGGCTATCTCCTGGTCAGTGTAGATCTCCCGCATTACGGAGGCTACAGGGCTAAGGCCGAGCCTCATATTGAGTGGATCTATCCCATCCCTAAAGTGGATCACATCCTCTTGCTCAAAGGTGATAGTTCTACCCTCTACTTTGTACTCATACCCGGATATAAACTCCTCCCCGCTCGAGAGCCATACAGGCCTCATCATGTGCGGGGGGATGTACCATAGCTCCGAGACTACCCCGGCCTTGTTTCGAGCTTTGAGAAAGTAGGGATTGCCCGAGAGTATCCAGGAGTAGCCGTAGGCCTTGCATAGCGTCGTACCCGAGTAGTAATGATTGGGCCTCCTCCAGAGCTTAGCCGCGGGATGATTTGGTAGCGGGCTCTCCATACCCTCCTCATCCGTCTCTACTACATTAAGCGGGGCCTCCGGCAATACTCTGCCGAGCCAATTTACCGCGGCCATTACGAGGCTGGCCCCTCCTAAGTCTCCTACCTCACTAGCGTAGTTTATGCTCCCGCTATGGGCCCACCTCGGCCCGAGTACATCCCATATAGGCCCCGTATCGGTAGAGGTAGCTCCCCCCCGGCCTGGAAAGCGTATTGCCCCCTTAAGGCCGGCTAAGGCCTCCATGGTTCGTTTCACTATGCCGTTAGGATTTGCCATTGTTGCCTATCCCGATACATGCCAAACACGTAAGCTCGTTACAGCCCGCCATGCAAGGGCTCTAGCAATCACGGTATCGTCACAAAGGCCCTCCGGGGCCCCATAGCTCACGCGGCCTGTATTAGCACTCACCTTGCTCTCATAAGCCTCTAGCTCCGCGGTAGCCGCTGGTAGATCCAACCATGTACACTCGGCCCGCTCAAAGGCTAACGCTAAGCTCTGTATGAGTGGAGGCTTGCTTACGGCTGTAGTGGTAAACGGGTAGACTGGCAAGCCCTCACCTTGCAGAGCCTCTATATTAGGGCTCCCGATACTATTCTCCTCGGCCTCTATATGCCCTACGCTATACCGCTTTGCCATAGCGTCTAAGCGGGCCCGTTGGAGTCTCCAATCTATTTGGTTGAAACGATCCAGGGCTAGCTCTATCCGGCAATCTCCGCACACTACGCTTAAGGCTGTGTAGTCCGCTTTTTGAGCCCAATCTACTCCCATTACCACTCTATGCCCCCAGTGGGCCCCCGGCTCGGCCTCCTCCGGGCTCCCGAGGCTTGCGCGTATATTGCGAAATACGGAGCCCTCCCCCTCTAAAAACTCCGCTAGTATCTCTTGCCTGTAGCCCTCGCTTGATAGGTCACTAGCTACCTCCTCCAGGGCTTGCTTGCTAAGGTGGGGGTTATCGTGAGAGGTAAAGTGGTATGCGGCCCACCGTCCGCTATGATCCGATATGGCCCGCTGGTACAAGTGGTAAAACCAATTGCGCCTCCGGGGGCTACTAATGAACCATGCGTCCCCGTCCTTATCCAGTAGCATTGGGGCCCCCACCTTATCCCAGGCATCCGAGGCCAGTAGAGCGCACTCATCCAGTACCAGAAAGTCGGCATAGTCCCCGCGTAAGCTATCCGCGTCCCATGCAGTCTTTACTTTGATACGGCCATCTTTCAGGGTTAGCGTTCGCTTTTGCTCATTCTTTTCTATGATACCTACGTCCGTTAGCTCCCCGAGCCATAGCTTGCACTTATCCCAAAAGCTGTCCGCTTGGTCTTGGGTAGTGGAGGCTAACAAGATACGTCTACCCTCTAGTAGCTTTTCTATAGACACACTAGCGGCTAACGTAGTCTTGCCGGCTCGCCTACCCGCGTTTATCACTACCCGCTTAGCAGTAGAGTTAGTTATAACCGCTTGCTTGCTATGCAAACACGGTAGCCGTATCTCAAACTCTTTAGGTTTTGGGTTAGTCGCTCTCATTGCCCCGGACTATCTTTATCGTTATCTCCCCGCTATGCTCGCTCCTGTCTTGCCGGCCCCACCGTGTAGGGAATTTTCGCTCGAGCCATGTCATACCCGCGGCCCATTGCTCTTTATTGCGGCTGGCCATACGTACCTCACCAACGGCCTCGGCCTCGGCTTGGGCCTCCGCGGCTTTTAGAGCCTCACCAAACTCCCAGTAGAGGCCGCTCCCCTCTAGCTCTCCCCGTTGTAGCCAACGGTAGAAAGTAGTCTCGGTTACTCCTACACATAAGGCCGCTGTACGCGCATAGTTGCCGTTTAAGATAAGGCTAATAATGCGCTCCTGTATTTCGGGAGTTAAGGTAGTAGGCCGGCCCCCTCCAATTCTTATAGGCTCCAGTGGAGCCGAGCCCTCGGGCCTCTCATAGACTACCAGGGGCTCTTTAGATTTTCTGTTACTACGTCCCATAGTTGAAAAGGTGAGAGCTTACGGTACTCTGTAAGCCCTCGTATATACACCTCCTCTAGGCATAGACAAACGCGGAGGGCCGGATAACGAAACGATGCTCCTCGGCCCCCTCCATAGCTGTAGTGATGTAGGCCGCGGGGTCTACAGCCTCCCATCGGTAATAGTACGTACCTGGGAGCGTAGGTTTGATAGTACAGCGGTAGACTCCGGTAGCCAGCTTTTCTACCGCGGGATCTACTCCGTAAGTATAGGTAGTATCGTCGTAGTTAGGGTCTTGCACTTTCACGTTTATAAGTGGAGGATCAACGGCTACACTTTCCGAGGTTAGGAAAGTACCATTCTTTAGGATAACCAAATCTCCTACGTCGTAGGTGTTAACATCTACACTCATCGTTACTCTCTTGTGTTTCGCCGCCTAACTCATCGCTTATAACGAAACTAACGCCGGGGTCTGGAGTATCTACTATCTCTCCTGGAGGAGGGATAACAAGGGTCGCTCCTCCTGTACCATTCCATAGTCCCTCATTCCATAAGCTCTCGTTATACATTATTACTTTATGTTAGGGAGTACCTATCTCTTTAGTATGGAGGTTAGTACCGCCGTTCTTTATAAAGCTATGATCGTTCCCAACCCCGGCCAGTATGCATGACCACTGCAGATCACCTTTGAGTAAATTGGAGGGGTCATCTATGTCGTATATCCGGTCAGTCCAGGGGAGGCCTGTACCCGAGCCACTAAGGCCGCGCTCCATAGCATAGTTTAGAACTCGCATATAGTGTGTACCGTCATTACTGCCGGCTGGCCAGCCGGAGCCGGGGCCAGCAGCAACAATACCTCGCGCACAGCCCATGATACCTAAAATTCGATAAGTACTAAGATGGTAAGTAAAGGGTACAAGTATCCCGATTTTGCATGACCAAACGTTTAGATGGTTTTCGGCTAGCTCCCCATCCTGGAGCCCGTTATAAAAGCCCCAAATATCAACCGTATCGACTATCTGCCCTGCCGAGTGTACGGAGGGGGCTAGCTTGATAGCTACAGAGTTAGCATGGGTAGGTTCTACGAGGAGGTAGGGGTCTATAGCTCCAGCGTATATCAATACGTGGCTAAACGTGGGGCCCATAATATCAAAGCAATTGAACACGGTAAACGAGGGGTTAAAGGGGGCCTCAAATACTATGTTACGTACGACTAGCTGTACATGGCCCCAGTAATCGGAGGCTCCGCCGCCCTCCCAACCGGCGATAAATGCCGCCGTACCGCTACCTCCCGTAGCTGTGGATTTTAGTACCGTGTATGCATTGGGAGAGGGTACAGGAGAGCCCCAGGAGAATTGACGCGGGGGAGGTAGTGCCCCTACTAGCTCAATAGTAACGGGAGGGGCAAGGGGCGAAATAATAGGGAGTAGAACTTGGGCATTCCGCTGGCCTGTATCACGAAACGGGCCGCTAAATACATACTTACCCGGGGGGAAATAGATCCGGCCTCCCCCGAGAGGGGTAAGCATATCTATGAGGGCCTGGAGGGCCGCGGTATCGTCTGTAGAGCCGTTACCGGCTAAGCCGTAGGCCTTAGCGTCGTAGTACGGAGGGCTCCCCCCCGCGGCTAAATCTACATAGGCCTTTGTAGCCGCGTGTAGGGCTATTGTGGGGGCTCCCGGGAGTATCAGGGGCCCCGAGAGCGTACCTCCCGTAAGGGGGAGCTTAGCGGCTACATCCTCCTCCAGGCCGGCTATTACAGTAAGTACAGTATCAAGCTCCGTATCATGGGCTAATACGGCCTCCTCTACATCTATCAGGGTACGGGCCAGTAAATTGTGCGTCTCGGCTATCGGCCTGATAGAGACAGTAGCTCCCGCGGGGAACGCTTTAGCCGTAGTACCGTCTTTACCCCGAGCCTGGAGGGTTATCGTTTGCCCCGTCTTGCCCTCATAGTAGGCTATCTCCGAGGAGGTATCAGTAGAGCCGGCTATCAGGTCGAGCGTTAGAGCCCCGGAGGTAGTCCATGTAGATATATTGCCCACTAGCGTTAGGGAGAGGGCCGCGGTATCTATCGCGGTAGCTAGTACGGCTCGTTTATTGTTCGCGGCCAGTATGAGGTTCTTAGGCTCATCTACCATACCATAGGTAGCAAATACGCTCTCTCCTACGGGCCGGCTAAATCCGCTTACTGTTATCCCGGCTGTAACCTCTGAGGTAATAGTAAAGGCCGCGTCTAGCTCGATGTGAGCCATGCTCATACCCGCGGCTATGCCACCTATAGCTACCGCGCCTAATGTAGTAGCACCTAAAAGCATAACTAGCCCCGAACGATACCGCTAATACCACCGGATTTAAAATCCGCACTACCGCCAAAGGTAAACTCCGTCAAGATTATCTTGTGGTAGCCTAACTGCGGCGCGAATACGTCGGTAGCTGATGCTATGGTATTTAAGTTTGCCGTTCCGCTTGTCACTCCCGATATGAGCCGCCTATACGGCGGGGGGTAAACTACAGTATCAAGGCAAGCTACTATCGTGCCGTAAACGTTTATCGGCGTAATCACCTCAGCTCCTACATTGGCTGTAATTAACTCCTCGGCCAGCCCGACAACAAATTGGATACACGCATCGTTATTACCAGCCCATGCCCGCGCCGTAGAGCCGTAGCTGTGTTGTACCATGTCCTCATAGTATAAATCGCGCCCTATGGAGTTTGCTCTATTCCACACGAACCGCTTAAGCAAGCTATCCTCGGTAGTTGTAGCGGAGGTAGTACGTATAGTACCTATGTAACGGCGCGTAGTAGCTCCCGATTTAACATAGATACCATCCTGTAAGGCTAAGGCCGAGGCCCGGGCTATGTTACTACTCCAGGCCGCGCCTAACTCCAGGGCTAACGTACCCGCGTTATCATAGATAAATACGTCGTAGTTAGTATCCGCTATGAGAGTACCGAGGGGTAATGATAGCTCGCTAAACGTAAATGTCTCCCAGGCTACACCGTTATAGAGAGATACTCTGTTACCCTGATAGGGGGTAAAGTAGAGTGTAGTTTTGGCTGTCTGGTCAGTAAGCGATACCGCTACCCCCGTCTCTAACGTGAGCCGGCCATTTATCGTTTGCGGGGCATAGCTAGCCGAGCCTATGTCAGTGTTTAACGTTTTGGCTGTAAGGCCGGCTATCAGTTTATAGCTCTTGGTAGCTGTATTCTTGGTAGTAGCGGTAGTGCCCTCCTCGGCTCTCGTTACCGTAAGGGTATCGGTAGCCTTAGCCGTAACCCGTACTATCTCTACGTTAGGGTCATCTGTAGGATCGGCGTAATCGGTAGAGTTATACCATGTAGCGTTAAAGGGGGCCGCGGGTAGCCTGGAACCATGGCCTCCTGATAGAACGATAGACGTAGCCGAGGCGTCATATCCGGTAGATACTGTAGCTTTAGCGAAATTTTTAAACGCGTCCATTAGTAGCCTCCGGCCTTATCTGATAGTTGGAATGATACCCCGGGATTGGGGAATGTCTGCGTAGCTACGAGGGATGATGTTATGTCGGATAGCATGGTGATCGTAGCCGCGATATTTACCGTTCCGGTTACTGGAGCGGTAATCGTAATGCTTGACGTTACAGCCGAGGTAATAGCTATTGCCCCGGTTAGGTGTACGTTCCCCGCTCCGGTAACGGAGAGGGTAGCAGAGAGCCCGGAGGTAGCGGTAATGGAGCCGGCAAGGGATACATAGTTAAGCCCCCCTATAGCGGCATACCCGGAGCCGGCTAACGGTATAGAGCCGAGCGTAGAGGAGCCGCATAGCATTTACTTAGTCCAGGCTTATGCTTAATTGCCCCGCTACGATCCGCACTACATCCAAGTTTACTATCGGGGTAGAGGTAAAAGTGGAGTAGGCTACAAGGTTACCCCCGGTCACAGCGTCAAATAGCCCCATGGCTACCGCGGTATGAGAGCCGGAGGCCGTAAAGAGGGTAATATCTGCCCCGTTTATCGTGGGGTTTGCCGCTGGAAAGTTTGTAGTATTGTTTGTCACCGCGGCTCGAGCGTAGCCCCCTCCGGTTAGCTCCGTACCGGCTGTACTGTCAGTAGGGGCCGCACTAAAGAGCCCTACGTACCATGTCGCTACCGGGGCATAGGTAGTAGCTCCAAACAAATGCCCCAGCACTTTACCCTCTCCGTAATTGGTTAAACTCCCCGGCATAGTCAGTACCCCCCGATTTTGTAAGCTAAAAAAAGACTCCAGGCCACTTAATAAGTACCACTAGATAGGGGATACGGCAAGGTTTTATATTCTATAGCTCGGGCTCATACCCGTTAGGAGGCTTAGCCGAGGCCTCCCGGGCCTCTCGCCTTGCTACCCTGAAAGCCGTTTCAGAGAGGGCAAAAAACATGATTACAGCCCCGAGGGCAAAGCCCACCATAAAGGCCCCAAGGTAGAGGAGGGCTTGCACTATGCCGGCTCCGCGGGCCGGCTGGTACTCCGCTCCCGCTCTATTTGGGCAATGCATACCTGGAGCACTCTGTCAGAGTCTATGCCGGCCCATACCTGCCGCTTAAGGGCCGCGGTAAAGTAAGCCTCCAGTAGCTCAAGCCGCGTATGGGTAGAGCCTACGAGGCCCGAGGCCGAGCCTATATGGAGTATGTAGTTTATCTCGTCGTTTGTATCCCAATGCGCCATTGCTTAATGATACATGAGCGGAGGAGGGGAGGGGCAAATAAAAGGGGGCTAGAGGCCCCTCCGGGAGGGGTAGGAGCCTCTCTTAGGGCTGTAGCCTTACTTAGGCTGGGGTTTCGGTTGCCCCGGCAAACTTTGATCCGGCCTCGGGGCTTGCGGGTTATTTGGATCCGCTGGTAGCTGGGAGGCTTGCCCTTGCTTGTAGTGCGCTACAAGGCTCTGAATAGCTTGTTTGAGGTTATCAAGCTCTCCCCGCTTGTCGGGGGGTAGATCTACTTTGAGCTTGTCAATTGTTACGGTGATCCGTTGTATCTCAGCGTCCGCTTGCTCATCTTGTCGCTTGTCTTGCGGCATGTTCTCATCTCCTATTAGGTTCTTAGTTGCGTACCCAGGGTAGTGCCTCCTCCCGAGGAGGGGCCCACTTTTGACGGCATACAGTATGCCACAAAACTAAGGGCCGCGGCTCAAACGTTAGAAAAGCCCCGGCCCTCACACCTAAACAGATATGGAGAAGATAGGTAGGCCTTAACTAAAGCATAGATCCGTTAGCATTGGCAAGATATTTTATTTTGTGCGGAGGAGCTTATAGGCTATGAGGGCTATACCTATCAGTATCAGGGCCGCGAGGAGGCCGGCTAAGATATGCTCCAGCATAGTAAAGGCCGAGTTAGCCACTACTCCGGGCCCTCCAGGCCCATACCCGCTGATTTGGCTATCTCCTCCCGCCATATCTCAAATACCCGCTCGAGTGCGGGCCGGAGGCTCTCGGGCTCCCCCTGTAGCGCGTCGTAGACGCGGTTATAGATCCGAGCATGAGCCTCTCCGGGCTCTATCCGCTTATTCCACTCCGCGGCTACATCCTCTATCGGCCCTTGCTGCAACCATGGAAAATCACAGCCTACACACCATACCGTAAGCCCCGGGCCTCCGTCTGCCGCGTAACATGGCTCCGCTCCGCAAAAGGGGCAAGGCCGTAGCTCCGGGTAATTGGCCATTAGGGGCCCTCCAGGAGTATTTTTACGTCCATACCCTTATGGCTCTTAGCCTCAAAGGTAATTACGTTACCATCCTCCAGGTAGAGCCGGGGGTTGGTAAAGTAGTAGCCCGTCTTGGGGCTCCACTCGGTAGCAAACTCGGCCCGTACTATTCGCTTTTCCAGGTCTGCCCTCGTTAGCTCCCTAGTCTTTCGCTCCGGCATGTAGTACAGCCTCCTCCATAAGGTAAATTTCGTCTGCTATAGCCGCTGCATAGCCCCCCTCCCAATCCGAGGCCTGGGCTCGAGCCTCTACCCGCTCCGCAAAGGCCTTGCATATCTCTACGTCCGAGGGCCGGTCTACAAGCTCATGGAGCCGAGCCTGGAGGAGCTTAAACCTCCGGCCCCAAAACCCGAATATGGAGGCCTGTATATGAGCGTGTAACTCCTGGGGGGTTATAGGTTCGTTTGCCATGGCTAGTTTACCAGTACAAAAAACATGAGGAGAGCCGCAAATATGGAGGCTCCGGTTATAAAGAATATCCTCCCCAGGCCCCGGAGGCTCGGGCTCCGTCTATGGAATAGATCTAAGAGGGCCCCCGAGGTTATGAGTACTATCGCAAGGGCAAATAGTAGCCTCATGCTCGGGGTCATAGCGTTAGCCGGCTACCCGCTAGCGCAAACCCTATAGCAAATACTCCAGCCGCAAATAGGAGCCTCCCTAGCTCTGCTACCTTGGGGTTAGCAGAGAGGGCATACGCAAGGGCTCCGGCTATGGCCATTACTAACGGTACTATAAGAGTTCCAAAATTCATTTTATCCCCCTTGGTAGTAGCCTATCGGTAGGCCTTTAATGTATAGAAAGTGTACAGCGTCCTCCAACGAATGCGCCACTAGTACCGCGGCCCCCGAGGCCCGGAGCCGCTCTAGCGTCTCCTTTTGGGCCGGCTTTAGCCGGCCCTTGGAGGCTTTAACCTCTATCGCCATGAATTGCCCCGAGGGTAGACAGCCGGTAATGTCAGGCCAGCCCGTAGCTACCCTGGAGGCCCGGGGCTTTCCGTCTTTACCCCATACGCGGCTTGCGTCTGTAACGCTAAACGGTAGCTTTAGCCATGAGAGTAGCTCCACTATGCCGGCCTGGATTTGGGCCTCGGTAGCGGTATCCTTATACCCCTCTTTTACCTTTTTACCCATTGTCAAATAGGGAGGCTTGCCGGGGGTCACATTTCATGATTATGAGCAATTGCGCCATTTCCCGGGCCGCATTGCGGGAGTTTATCTTATCGGCCTGTATAAGCTCCGATACCTGGGCCTCGCAGTCTACGCGATAAGTAGCTGTAGCCCACTTGGAGCCCATCGATTCGGAGAGTAGAAACCCCTTGCTCGTTTTAAGGTTATTCTCCATTTCCTTATACTTGCCGCTATCCCGGAATAAGCGGAGAGTAACAGTAGAAAAGCGGTAGATAATGTCGTAGTCTCCTATAACATACTCCACGCAATCCCGATTGATACCCGAGGGTATGTACTCCAGGTTAGCAGGGTTAGTCTTTTCGTGGGTTTCTATCCATAGGTTGCCGGTAGTCTTGCGCTTGTCGTCAAACTTTATCTCTATGCCGGCTTTGTTTTCGCCTTGCCGGATTTGGAATAGCTTAGAGCTATAAGCTACAGTGGTAATGCCGAAACGGTGCAATATCTCATATACAAAATCCTGATATATCAGCCCTCGTTCAAGTTGCGTTTTGTAGTACGGTGTCATCTATCGTCTCCTCATTTCCCCATATATTCCAGCCCTCCGCGGCTATGCGAGCAAATAGCTCTATCCGCTCTCCCCGCGGATATAAGTTATCTATCATCGCTCTAAACTCGGGGGGCTTTTCTGAGTGTTTATCAGAACGTTCTATAGTAACTACACTATCGTTTAAGGTGGGTATATCAGGAGTACAGCTACCGCGGGTAGCTACTAACAAAAGCTCATGTCTAACTGAATTATAGTAACCAAAATTATGCCGTACCTTATCCCAAACAAAAGAGGATTTATAACTAAAACCCCAGGCATTTATGATAGTAAAGGCATCCTCCAGTAACGGGGATGTTACCCATAGAAAAAGTACCGCGTTATCCTCGGTAATATCGCTAACCGGGAGGGCCGCTAGCTCGGCTATAGTCATAGTTGGATAATGCCGCTCGGCATGTCCGTAGCCATCAAGGCCGCTATTGCCGTAGTTCCATGGAGGGTCTGCATAGATAATGCGATACTTTCCGGTTAGCGGGGCCGGCTCCCCCATAGATTCATGCCGTACTTGCCGAGCCGCTATGTTTGCATTCTTAGCCTCTCCGCTTTCTATCTTGCCGATAATTTGACGTTGCACCTCGGGGGAAACGGTCACTAGCTGGGCCGCTTGCGATACCGGCAAAAGCCCCGATTCCACGGCCCCGATAAGCTCCGCGCTACCCTCGCGTAATACTTTCGCGGCTGTGTCTACGCTCCTCCCCGAGACGTTTAGCATATTGCCGGCATGGTCACGGGTATCCCCTTTTGCTTCCGGCAAATTTGCCGGAAGCAATATCCCTCCAGGCCCTCCCCGTTGCCGCTCCCGGGCCTCGGCCTCAAACATGGGCTTTAGCTTTGCGGCTACCATCGCCCTTTGGCTCTCGCTTAAATGCCGCCTATGCAAGTTGAGGCTTATCACGTAGGCCAGTAGGGAGCCGGGGCCCTCCCACTCGTTAAAGCGGGGCTCTACTCCAGCCTCCGTACAGGCTCGGTAGCGGTTCCGTCCGTCCACTATCCGGCCCTCAAATACCGTTAGCGGCTCCCGGAGGCCGTTAGCGGCTATGTCGGCTTTGAGGCCGGCAAACTCCTCCGCGGTCATAAGGGGGAAAATTTCGGCTATCGGGTGAAATTCCATGGCTACCTCGCTCCCGCACGTTTATCAAAAATTTCCCGCATTTTAGCCTGAGTAGCCGGAGGTAGGTTTGCTTTTATCCAGGCCGCGTCCCGCTCCCACCACTCGGCAAAGCTAACCCCCTCGGCCCGAGGCTCCAGGTATCGCCGCGTAGAATGCCCCGCCTTTGCGTTTGCACGCTCCCTACGGAGAGTTTGCCAGCCCTCGCGAATATGGATAGCCCCAAAGGCCTCCCCTTGCTCCAGCCGCTCCAGGCCCCGCGCAAAGGCCGGAGCTAAATCCTCATCGGGGATAGCGTGGAGCATGAAACTATCCCATACCGCGGCCTGATTAGCCGCGTCAGCTATCTCTAGCGGGGGGTAGCCCCGGATAACGTGCGAGGCCTGTATCAAGCTCGCGAGAATTGAGGGCCTCGCAGTATTCCCGGGTTTCTCTCCAGCGTCTCTCGCTTGTTGTTTCGCGACGTGCTCCAGTTTGTTTAACAATTCCCCCATTACCGTTAGCCTCCTGTAGTGGCCTCTCGGCCCGATTTATCCAGTTTACGAAAAAACGTTTAGTGCAAACCCTGTGATTAGCCTCGCACCATGCCCCGGCCTTACCTAGCTCCCGCTCTATGTCGATTTGGCTATAGGCCGGATTTGCTTTTAGGGTTTCGATAAAAACACTATCAGCTAAATTTGCGTTGCTAGGAGCGGCCCGCTTTGGGGCCGGCTCCGTCCTGGGTTTCGGGGTTTCGGGTTTTGGCTCCTCCGCTCCAAAGTCTCCCGCCCCCTCAGACTCCCCCTTACTCACACCTCCAGTACTTGCTTTTAGATCTACATGTGTATCTGTATCTGCATGGTGTACCTTTGCGTTACCAGTGCGTACCCCCGCGTTACCTTGCGTTACCTTTGCGTTACCGCCTATCTTGCTCTTAATTTTAGCCTTAGCGTCTTTTTGCGCCCTTTTCCAGTGTTTTACCCGCTCCGCGGTTTGGGCTCGTTTATGCTCCAGTGTGCCGAGGGCTCGGTACTTTCCGGCATTTAGTACTATCCAGCCTCCCGGTACTCTTTCTATCCTCCGGCCCTCGTTTGCCGGATCCGAGCTATGGGGGTCAGGGCCCTCTAAAATCTCCAGGGCCTTGGTACAGGCCTCCAGGCTAACCCGGGCCGTATTGGCTAAATTGCCGGGGGCCGCAAATTGGCAAAAGCCCTCTTTATCCATAGCCGCTAATAGTGTGATCCATACCAGCCGAGTCTCTCCAGCCTCTAGCCATATCGAACTATTCAGTATTTGGGAAAATAATTTTACGTACACAGCAAACCTAATCCTTAAATCCGAAACCGGGGGGAGGGGAGGAGGGCAAACAAAAGCCCTCCTATAGAGTAGCTCTTGACTCTTGACAGTGGGTTAGCTCGGTAGAGCGTACAGGGCAAACATACCCGAGACTATCCCGGAGTTAAGAGCCCTCTATACGAGGGCCGTTTATTTACCCTATACGCTCTACCAATTCCAAGCCCCTGTCAAAGGCCGGGGGGTACTATACCCCCTTTTTCATATTGTGAGAATGCAAAATTTAGGTAATTTGCAAATGATACCGCTCTACTATCTCGGCCTCCGGTATCGGCCCGTTAGCCTTGATATAGTCTTTTGCGGCTGTGCGGTTAAACTCCCGCTTTTCGACTATGCGTACAAACACCTCCCGCATATCCGAGAGGGGTACGAGGGGCTCGGTAGCCTCTGTACGTTTCCAGGAGAGGCTAAACCCCGGGGCCCCTCTCCACTTGCTCCCAGGCCCCCCGAGGAGGGCCCCGAGCCGGCCCTTGCTCCAATCGGCATGTCTACGTAGGCTGGCCCTCTTTTTCTCCAGGGCTCCTATCTCCGCGTCTATGCCAGCCTCGAGGGCCTTAAGGTTTCGGAGGTATTTTATCCAGTTTTCGAGCTTTACATCTCGGGAGAGGTTTAGGGTATCAAGGGCATCCTCTTGCTCCGGGGTTATCTCTCCCCCGGCCTCGGCTATCTCCTCGAGTAGTGCCCCTAGCTCGGCCTGTATCTCGTATAGCGAATAGCTCATTTAGCGGCCCCCCCCCTCTTTCTCCATTTCGGCGAGTTCATCCTGCATTGCCTTGCCATAGGAAATATCAGCAAATTCCCTTTGTGCTCTCACCCGCTCCACGAATGCGCGGATAGCTTCCAGCCCGATCTGCCTATGTCTTGCTGCGATGCGATCAAGTAATTCATCGATGGTGACGTGAATTTCACCAATCGTTGGTTCACTCATGTAGCCCTCCCCTTTACCCCACCTTTACGGCTTACGCTCCGTATGCTATTCCAGGCCTCGGGGTCATAGTGTGCCGTTTCAAATAGGCATAGCCGGTTACAGTAGTAGCGGGCCTCGCGCTCCGTCTCATAGCTGGAGCGTACGCGGAGGTAGTCCGGGCCGGCTAGATCCAAGGGCTTGTCACATGTGCGGCAATGCTTAATTCTCACCCTCATCGGCCCCCTCCTCTCCCGAGGGTACGGGCTCCCCCTCCTCATCAAGTACTTGGAGCCACTCGGCAAGCTCCTCTATGACTACTACCGCTTGCCCTCCGTTTAGCTCGGCCCGCTTGCTACAGCCCGTAAGGTTAAACATGCGGGTTTGGATCGTATCCAGCCCTATGCCGCGGGCCTGGAGGCTCTTGATAAGCTCCCCTATAGCCGCTATGTTATCGGCCCTTACGTTACGCTTGGGAGGAGCTATCGCTACCGTTTTGGGCTCCTGTTCTATCGGCCTTTGAGCCGCTGGAGCCGCACTAATGTAGTCCTGTACAGCCTCCCGCTGCCTATCCGCGGTAGTAATACTTTCTATCTCCGTCTCATCCAACATGCCGAGGCCGCACATGGAAAGCGTAACCCTCCGCTTAGCCTTGGTAACGGCTTTGAGCTTTGCGTTAGCCAGATCCTCCCCGCGTAAATTCATTATCGAGACGGCCCCCATGTCAGTATCCAGCCGGCCCTCCGCATTGCTCGCATAGGCTGTAGCCTCAAATATGCCGGCCTCGGTTTTAGTCTCTAACTTAAGTATGCTTATCTTGTGGTTAGCTCGTAGCTGGTCAGTAGCGCACTTGTTAGCATAGAGTACCGTTTTACCTTTGAGCACTAAGTAGCTAAACGGCTGGGTTAGCGGGTTAAGCCCCACGCTCTCGCATACGGCTTTATAGTAGTAAACCCGCTCCTCCTCATTTAGCCGCGACAAATCCCCGCGGATAAGTACACGCTCCAGGGCCCCCGCTTTTTCGGGGCTAATAGTCAAGTTTTGGCTCATGTTATTCTCCATATAGTTATAGGTTAAATGCTTATGTTAGTCGGTCTGTTAGTGGCTGTGTTACTCGGTATGTTATACGTCTAGCTCCCGGGGCCACTCCCCCGCGCATGTATCCTCTCCCCAGGAGGCCTCCTCCGTTCTAGCCTCCAGGGCCTTAGCCGTTTTAGTGGCCTGTGAGAATGAGACATGCTCTATGACATGCCGGCCCGTATGCTTATTGCGTACGTAGTACCGCAAGTCGTCACCATGTTGTAAAACCTCGTAGGTTCTCATTTGCCCCTCCGTATATGCTCATGTCTCGGATCGTTTAGGCCGAGGTTGGCAAGGGTTTCAATATGCCGCATAGCCGGCCCTTTTCCGGGCCATGTCATACAGGCCTTTTTGATAGCCTCCAGGGCCCCGGTCAGTATCTCTATCCGCGTCTCGAGGGCTTGTATCTGCCCCGCTACAGCCTCCGCGGCCTCTAGTTGGGCTTGTAATTGCTCCTCCCGGGCCTCGGCTACCATCCATGCGGGTATATCGGTACGCTCCTCCTCCGGCTCGGGCTCCGGCTCATCCCAGGGCTCCTCCCGGGTATCCTCGTACCCCCGGCTATCTGCAACGTAGTACCCCTTATTAGCGTCGTATGGCATTTAGTGGCCTCCTTTGCTTATTGCCTCCAGGCATTTAACAGCTACCTCCCGGGCCTCGGCTACCTCCGAGGTATAGCGTGCATGATCCAATCTCTTGACTATCTCGAGGAGTGCCCGGGTTTGTATCACTACCGTAGTACATAGATCCGCTACCCCATGCTCTAGCCCATGTATCAGGGTATCAGTATGGGCCGCGGCCTTATGCTCCAGTACTACCCAATCGGGTTTATCGCTCATCGTGCTCCTCCCCCTATGAGGGCCCCCGCGGCCCCCAGCAAGGCTCCCGAGAAAATGAAAAAGACACTGGCCAGTAGTGCGGCCAGTAGGGCAAAAATTACCGCGGCTGGAATAGCGGCTATAGCCCACTTGAGCATAAAGCCCACCATAGACCAAAAGGGCATGTCAAAGTCTCTTACCGTTACTGTACCGGTCATAGTTCCGTAAACGCGTTGTAATTCGTCTGTTTCTTGCATTGGTATCTCCATATCATTTTAGGTGTGGATTTGGTACGGGGAGTACCGCCGGAATTACCCTTGCTCGGCTGTCCTCCTGTCACAAGTAAGTACTCCCCGCTTTTTAGCTCGTTTAGTGCCCTTGGAGGAGAGGGTATCCGTTGCCACCATACCCTCCTCCCCCTCGGGCTATCAGGCCGGCCCCGTTACTCGCTACCCTCAGTAGCCGTAGTAGTGGGCTCCTCCGCCTGGAGGGGGGCCTTATCGAGCCCTCCGGCCTGAAACTTACGGGCCTCCTCTATCCGGGTAAACTCGGTATCCCACTCTGTAAACGTTGCGTCTATCTCATCATCAAGTTTACGTATCTCCCGGTAGCAGTACTCCTCTATCTCTTTAAAGGCTTGCCGTCTGCCGTTAAGGCCCTTGCGCTCCGCTTGTATCTCTATCAGCCTCTCGTAAGCTCCGCTCATAGTTCCCCTCTCTTTACCCGCTTAGCCCGGGCCCGCTCAAAGGTATGTACACATGGCCAGCTACACAGCGTCTCGGCCCGGGGGGATATAAGCACTACATCCCCTAGCTCCGAGGCCTTGCCGCACACCTCGCAAGGCTCCCAGGTAAACCGGATAAGCCGCGGATCGTAGCCCATGTCGTAATATTTCATGTAGCTCCGAGGCTCCCGGGGCCCCGTCTTATCTTTTATCATTGCCGGCCTCCCGCTTAAGGGTAGCGGCCAGCTTTGCCTGGAGGGCTGTAAGCCGCGTCTCTATCTTGCCAAGGTAGCGGAGGCCGTAGGCTCGGTACTGGCAGTCCGGGCTGTCTACGAGGGCCTTGGTAGCGGCTATATCCCGCTCTATGTTCCAAAGTATGTACTGGAGCCGCTCGGCCTCCGTCTCCTCCGGGGGCTCCACTGGCCCCGAGGCCTCTGCGGCCCTATCGGCTAGATCGTAGCCGTTAGCTGTTGCGTAATTTTCGCTCTCCATATCTCTCATGTGGTATCCTCTCGGTTAGTGTTTTTCTTTCGTTTAGGCATTGGTTAGGTATGGGGGCCCTACTCCGAGGGGCCCCCTACTTGTATAGCTCCTCTACCTCATATAGAGCGTAGGTATCGCGGTAGCCGTTAGCCCATAGTATCTCTACGGCCGCTCCACTCTTTCGCGTTACCGTACCCCGCATACCGTCCGGGCCCTGTACTACGTCCCCTACTCTAAGCTCCTCTACTTGTCGTCTTGTCATACTCTCCTCCCGGCCTCTACCGCGGCCCAATTTGCGCGTACGTAGTCCGAGTGGAAAGCCCCCACGCTGTACGCAAGGCTAACGAGGGCCCGGGTATATGCCGCGTCTATCTCTCCCCGCTGGAGGAGCCGCTTAGCATCGGCAAGGGCTATCCGGGCCGAGCCCACCATGGCCCCCTCCCCTATATGCCCCTCGGCTATCGCTATTACTTGCTCCACTGTTAACATTAGGACTCCCGCTCCGGCTCTCCCCTTTGGCTCGCGCACTCGTCGCAAACGACAATCTGCCCCTCGGGGATACCCTCTATCTCTATAGCCCGTAGGCCATCCTCCCAAAACTCTATGCCGCAATCGTCACACGCTATAGGCTCTTGCTCTAAAATGATGCTCACTCTCTACCTCCTCTAACAATTTTCCGGCAAGAGGAGTGTAGCAGTTTGTCAGACAAATACAAGCAAATAATTATTAAAATCTACCTAGGTAGGCCAGCCCCGAGGGCCGAGGGCCTTATAGAGGGCCTCTTTAATTACCCAAGCCTCCGAGACTCCCATAGCCTTGGCCTCGGCCTTAAGGTTTTGGTAGAGGGGCCCCGGGAGCCGGAACGTGATCTTTCCCGTTTGCGGCTCCGGGCTCCGGTGATTATGCCGGCTTACTCGTTGCTTTTCTTTTCTGGTCATAGCTCCCCCCAGTATAGCACCATGTCGGACAAAGGGGGAGTAGGGCTAGTTGGTAGCGGTAGAGGCTTGGAGGGGCTCCGGCTCCTCGGAGGGGGCCTTTTCTATGCTTTCGCAAAAATCCTCAAAGGCCCTATCGGCAAAGGGCCAGATAAAACTATTTACCCTACCCACAAGAAAAGTATGATCCGCGTCCTCCAGGGCTAAGATGGTAGCCCCGTCCGGGAGAGCCTCCAGCCTGTCCAGTATGCGGAGGGCTCGCCTATTAGTCTCTCTATCGAAACCTTGCCGTTGCCCCTGGGGCCCATCCATAGCCTCCCCTACGATAAACTCTATTTGGGTAGCGTAGTTGAGCCGTTGGGCCTCCCCCTTGCGCGTGGTCACTTGTTTAAGCTCTATGTATTTCACTATCTCTCTATCCCCTCTCTATGCCAAGGTTAGTTCTTTCTCGCCATTGCACTCTATATTAAAGTGTATGGTTAGCTCCGAAATTGTGGTCAGATCCGAGTTTGCGGTCATATAGAACGTAAAGACATTAGCTCCGCTTGCATAGCTCGAGGAGGCTGTAGCGTTACAGTCATAGACAAAGCTGATACCCCCGGTACTGGTCACTCCCTCCCCGTTGAACTCGGTAGCCCCCCACCTTGCATTACCGGCAAAGTTGCCCCAATGCACTGCTATAAAAGCCACACTCTTTCTATAGGCCTGTATCTGTACGGAGCCCGAAACCTGCTTAGCTACTACCGTATAGTGGACATGGCCCGCTATTACCTTATGATCCGCCGCGTCAAAGGTAATGGTAAATATGGGTATTCGGGTATTGTCTACCCCTCCCGAGAGGAGGCTCTTGCACCCCCCTAATAGTATCCGCTCCGCGGGGCTAACGTTGTTTAGCGGGGTAGTCTTTAGCCGGCATACCGTAGGGGCCGAGCTTGTAGTAAAGGCTCCGGTAGCGTCAAAGCGTAACTCTCCCCCTTGCCTTTGCCCCACTGCATCGTATTGCCCGTATATCGGCATAGTAAAGAGGGCATCTCCCGCAGCTACCGCGGCCTTGCTCCCCTCCGAGCCCCGGGAGCGTAGTATGGATATTTGGGGGCATGTAAGGGCCGTACTACTGGTATAGAGCCGCATTTGTAAACTCACCGCGGCATCATTCTTTATGATAGCCGAGCCTCCTCCAAGGGTTATTACCCCGGCCCCGTCTACACTGGAGGAGAGTACAGCCCCAAAGGCTCCCGAGTTCCGGTACTGTAGCTCTGAGCCGCTACCCGCTGGAGCCCCGAGGGCTACCCATACTCCGGCCTGATACCCGCGAAACTGGCCAGCCGTAGAATTGTAGTAAATATCCCCGTTAGCAGGAGAGGAGGGGTTAGAGCCCGTAGCTACACTCCCTACATTAAGGCCCGGGGTAGTGGTATTGGGGCTAAAAGTGTACCGTAGCCCGGGCCAGAATGTAGCCGTAAAGTATGGAGGAGCCCCGCTTGTACCCATGAGGAGCCCTCCCTGTACTTGCGCGATACCTCCAAAGCTCGGGGTAGCCGTTCGGTACTGTATGTCGTACGTCCCTCCTCCAGGAGTAGCCGAGACTCCACTAGCCGTTAGCGTTTGGTTGGTAGGGAGCGTACCGCTTACCGTTAGGCCGGAGCCTATCGTGAGCCAATTTACCTTGCCCTCCGAATTATCCCAAAACGCGATATTGTCCGCGGAGGCTGGAGAGACGGTGGGGACAAAGTAGCCCCCGCTATTGGTATACCAGAGGGCCCCATTAGTCCCCCCGTTAAACAGATAGCCCGCCGTTTGCACTTGAAAGTAAAAAGTGGAACTCCCGTAGAGCGTAATAGCCGCGGAGGCTCCGGTATCTAGCATGGTGATATGAGCGTTTAGATTGGGAGAGGGGAGAGCCCCCAGGCCGGCTCCAATATCCAGCCGGCTCCCGCCGTATGTACCGTCATACCAGCTTTGTATATACCCCGTTTGGCTAAGCCCTCCCCCGATTTGCCCCCTAAAGATTATCTGCCCCGTTACATCCTCGTTTGCAAGGTTTTGGGGGAGGCTTTGCGTATTGCGGCCCCGCTCAAACTGGATATAGGGCCCCGTTTGCGCGGCACTGCTATAGCGTCTCATTAGAAAGCGGGTAGGGGCCACAGTAGTAGCCGAGATAAAAAACTCTTGATCTTTATTAGGGCTATTTGCTACGAGAGCCGCGGCTATCTGTAGATACCCTCCCCCCAGCACTAGGTTAGGCTCCCCGTCTACCGCTGATACCTCCAGGCCTCCCACCCCGTCCATATTGCCGGCATTATTCCATTGTAGCTGGTAAGGGCTCCCCGCGGCCCCTACGCTCCCTCCGGTAGCGGCTAGCACTTGGTTGGGAGCCGTTCCGGTAATGGCAAGGCCGGCCCCTACCGATAGCCAACCCACTACCCCAAGAGAATTATCCCAATAGGGCAAATTATCCGCGGAGGCTGGAGAGGCCGTAGGTACAAAGTACCCCAGGCTATCCCGGTAATACATGCTCCCATTTGTGCCGCTCGAGAATTGAAACCCCGCGCTCTGTACCTGAAAGTAAATTCCGGTATAGCCATACAAGGTGATAGCCGAGCTACTACCCGTATCCAACATGGTGATCCGGGCCATATCATTCTTAGCTCCGGCTCCCATATCCAGCCGAGGCCCTCCATACGTACCGTCGTACCAACTCTCTATATAGCCCCATTGGGTAGAACTCCCCCGTAGGGTAATGATAGGGCTGGTAGCGGTAGCGTCCAGTACTATTTGCTTAGCCGTAACGGCCCCGGCCTGGAGCGTAAGGATACCTCCAAGGGTTAGATCCGGCCCCGAGACTACGGAGGAGGGTACAGCCCCAAAAGAGCCGGCCTCGTTAAACTGTAGGCTATTGTGCGGTAGCTCCGGTACTCCTCCCCCGCTTGCCGTAAGCACTTGGTTAGGGGTAGTGCCGGTAATGAGGAGCCCCGAGCCTACCGTTAGCCAACCAACATGGCCCTCCGAATTGTCCCAGTAGGGGATATTATCCGCGGAGCTTGGGGAGGCTGTAGCGTTAAAGTACCCTGTACTATGCCGGTAATAGAGGCTCCCGGTAGAGCCATGGCTAAACTGAAACCCCGCACTCTGTACTTGAAAGTAAAACGTCCCTCCCCATAGCGTAATGGCTCCCGCGGCCCCCGTATCTAACATGGTGATACGGGCTAGATCGTTTATCGCTCCAGCCCCTATATCCAGCCGAGGGCCCCCGTACGTACCATCATAGTAAGCCTCTATGTAGCCCCACTGGGTAGAGGAGCCTCTAAGGGTAATAGTAGGGTTGGTAGAGGTAGCGTTGAGGACTATCTGTTTAGCCGTTGCCGCTCCGGCCTGGAGGGTCAGTATCCCCCCTAGCTGTACATCGGCCCCGGTTACAGCCGAGGAGGTTACACCTCCAAAGGCTCCGCCATCATTAAACTGGAGGCTCCCTACGGGTATATCGGGGAGGCCCGAGGAGGAGGCCCCCGGAGCTACTACCCATCGCGGGAGGAGCGTACCGCTTACATTGGCTACCGTTAAAACTTTGCCCTCATCATCGGGGTCTCCTACATCCGGGTCACTGACTATATCCAAATTGACAAAGTACCCCAGGGCATCCTTATAGTAGATAGAGCCCGTCGTACCATGGCTAAACTGAAACCCCGCGCTTTGTACCTGAAAATAGTGAGTAGCCGCGTCTCCCCATATCGTTACCCCTCCGGCTCCCGCGTCCGTCTGCAACATGGCAATACGGGCATTGCCAAAGTCTCCAACTCCCATGGTCATAGTGCCGGCTGGCCCGTACAGATCATCATCAAAGGTAGATTGGATATAGCCGAGGGTTTTATAAGCGGGGTTGAACCAGCCGTAAAACATGATCCGGCCCGCTAAATCATCATGCTCGAGATAGAGCCCCGTAGCTCTCTTTCGCTTAAAGTCTAATTGGGCCGTTTCGCCGCTATCAGTAGTCTTGTATATCGTCGCTACATGGCTCTCTCCCAGGGTAAAGTCTATAGCCCCCGTCTCGGTCACTATCGCTTTATTGTTGTCTATCGTACCCCCGGTAACGAGGTTTGGAGCTACTACCCTGATACCCTCCCAGGCCGTAAGTACAGCCGCATTGGATACGGTAGGTTTTACGACAAGCCCCTGGGCCAGCCCCGTATTGGAGGCTACAAATACGCCGGCATCTATGAGCTTTAGCGTACGGCTGGCATTTGACGGAGCTAGGGAGCTTTGCGAGTTTACAAGGGCCAGCGTCGTAGCGTTAGAGAGGGCCGTAGTATTGCCATTATCCGATACCCCAAATACAGCAGCGGTAACACTGGTAGCCGCGTTGCCAGTGGCAAGCGTTACCGTACCCTGTATAGCCCCCAGGTCTTGCTCTATGCCCCCGCTATTAGTGTGTAGTACTGACAGCCGGCTTTGTAGCCCCGTTTCGCTCCCTACCGCTACCTTGCCGGAGGGGGTCACAGAGAGGTAGAAAGCCCCGCGGCCCTCTATTCTAAATGGGCTCTTTTCGGAGGCCGTACCGCTTGTCCTTAGCAGCAGGAGGGCCCCACCATACGTACCCGGAGTAAGGCTCTCTATGACAAAGCTCTCCTCGGCCTCTACATTTTGAAAATGGAATACTAGCTGGTGATCCAACATGGCAAAGGTTTTTACCCTTTGCGTAGGAGGCTCGGTAGCGGCTATATCGGGGTTTAATACTTGATCCAAGCGGGGAAAGCCTCCCCCACCTCCTCCCCCTCCCAGGTCAAAGTAGGCCCCTCCGTTGAAACTTAGCTGGAGGGTAGTCCCATCGGCCTTGGGCCGTACGCGCATAGCTCCCCCAGGGCTTACGGGAGCCGCCTGGGTAGAACTCATATCAAACGTAATGGCATGTTCTTTACGTATTCTGCCCATTACTCTCCTGGGAATGTGTGCGCGTGTACGGTAGCAAACGGGGCCTCGGGGTCTACCGTTACGGCCAGCGGGTTGTTTATCTCAAACTCCTCGAGCCCCTTGGTAATGGCCTTATAGTTGTGCGTCTGAGGATGCTCGTTTATGTTTACTGGTACTCTCTGTACAGCCGCTATGTTCCAAAGCATAAAGGCCTCGTTTACTACATGCGTCCCTACTTGCCCCGCGGTATCGCGTATGCCCCGCTTTAGCTTGCCGTGTAGCCTCCATACCCTCCCGCTATCCGCGGCAAAGCCGTAGGTAGAGCTTACGTCTTGTACATCCTTAAACTGGAGTACCTCTTTCCCGAGTATGGCAAGGTTAGCTGTTTGGGTATAGGTAAATGCCAAATCATGCGTACCTACTATCGTCCTAGTTCCCGAGCCGTAGGGTACGTCTATATCTACAGTATTAGTGGTATCTATCCCGGTAGCCGAGGCCAGCACCGTACGCGCAAACCCAATTACCGCGGGGGTAATCGTACTACCAATAGGCTCATATACCTTATTGGTATCATCCGAGCCGCACGCGTTCCGGTAGAGGGTAGCCCCTGTCCATACAGCCGGAGGGCTCTCGGTAGATACGAGCTTGGGCCCCGCTCCCCAGTACACTCCATCAAACCCGTCATGGTCATCTATAAGCGGGGGGCAATTGGCTATTACAAATGCACTCTGGATATAGTTGTTTTCGTCACTCGGGCTTGGATCCTCTATGCTTACCTCATCCGGGTTATAGCCGAGGCCCTGGAGCCTTACTTGCCTTATGCCCTCTATCTTTACCTGCTGGCCCGGGGCAAATTCCATGCTCGTAATCCGTACGTCTATAGCCTGGGTATTTGGGGCCGGTATCGTTAGAGTATCCCCCGGATGATACCGTATGTACTTTGGGGGGAGCGTAATGGCAATACTATCCCGCTCCGTCCAGTACCTTGACAACAATTGGGAGGCCGCGGCCTGGGCTCCTATCTTGGTGGTAGCCGCGGGTAGCTGTATCTGTTGCACTCCCCGAGCTACCCCGTATTGCCTCGCATATCCTCCGCTTGCTTGCTGGTAAGCATTATTGGGGTCAAAAAAGGTTATCTCTACCCGTTGCGGTAGCTCCAGCGGTTGCTCTGCTACCAATGCAAATTTTACGGCCTTATTCTCTCCGCCCTCCTCCCGGCCCGTCTCTACGGCTCCAAGCTCCCAATCAGCTACCGTCGCGGAGGAGGCCTGGGGGAGCGTAAAGGCTTTTAGCTTTCCGTCTACCTCGGCTATGGCAAACGGGCTCCATACGCTTAAGGCCTCAAAGGTTTGTTTAGGAGCCGTAGGCCCGTCTACAAACCAGCCTATAGGCGCGTCCGTAGGGGCATTATTGGTAATCTGTGAGGGGCTAAGGCCGGCTAGGCCGCACTCTACCTCTATAATCTGATTTATCCCATTATCCCCGCATACTACCTCTACCAGTATTTGCGGCAAATGATTGTAGCTATGGGTTAGATCCATATCGCGCCACCATAGCGTCACATACCCGCGATAGGCCGGGGTACTCTCCTCCCCTAACCCTGTAAACCACTCGCACCTCTCCGTCTGAGTCTCTTGCCCTAACAGGATTTGAAATTGCCGGCTCCAGCCGTACTCCTGTACATAGGGGGCCGATATAGAACCATCCCCCATTACATCGGGGTTTGTACCGTCCAGGAGTGCTCCGTTCCGCTCATACAGCACGTTACCATTGTACCAAATCCGGCTAACCCCCCTGATATTACCGTTTATGTTTTCGCATACGAGAGCCCCGAGGCTACAGCTATACCGCGTCTCAAAGTTTGTAGCTTGCCGCTTGCCGCTCCCTACCGCGGTATTCTCTCTCCTGGAGCTTATCGTACCCCGGGCTATGTACTTTACCGCTACCGCAAACGTGCCATATATCCGCGGGATACTGGCCCCCTCGGTAGCCGTTGCTATCCGTATGTCTTGCCGAGCCGCCTCGGTAGGCTTGGGCCGAGAGAAAAAACTGATTAGCTTTTGGGCTCCATAGCTGATACTGGCTGTAACGGCTGTAGCAAAAGAATAGGCCGCAAGGGCCCCATACTTAACATAGAGGCTTATCGTAATAGCGGTAATTGGATCCGCCACTACAGGGCCGGCCAGTAGAAAAACTACAAGTATTACCCTGAAAATCTTACGTAACATTGGGGTAATCAAACATGGCCCATATATTGTTAGAGAGGCCTGGGAGTAGCCCAAACTCCCCTATCTCCAGGCTCCCGGGTATGGAGCCTATCAGCCTCCATACCCCCGCGGGGCTTTTGTGAGATACCAGGCCTACATGCCGGGGGAGCTTATCATCCGTAGTAAATACTATGAGGGTAGCCGGGGCTATCTCTCGAGCCGGCTCGAGGTATTGCCCCATTTGCTCAAAATCGGCTGTACTTGGGGGGAAAGCGTAAGGGGGTATGGGCCTCTCCGGGGGTAGCAGGCCCGTCTGCCAGCCTACCCAAATCACTACCCCTATACAATCCATGCCATACTCGGGGTTACGTCCATAGGGCCTGAAATTTATTCGCCGCTGGAGGAGGCTCCGGGCTAGCTCTACAGCCTCGGCCCTCGTACCGCTCATGAGCCCTCCGTAGGTATCGGTCTAAACGTCAAGGCGTCTGCCGG
>Ga0105252_10000291_pt1 | contig 39977 bp, 33 predicted proteins | sample EasRivMeERMZT100_FD_89675 | JGI IMG/M metagenome (GOLD analysis project Ga0105252, IMG submission 89675) | Soil microbial communities from meander-bound floodplain in the East River, Colorado, USA - East River MetaG ERMZT100 | ecosystem: Environmental > Terrestrial > Soil > Floodplain | place... | reverse complement strand
AAGAAAACTCCAAAGCCACCTTACTATGCTATCCGGCATTTATTGGCTTTATATGAAAGACCAGGATGTGGTTATGATTACAGCCATACTGGTAAGGCTAAATACCCTGACAATGAATCAGTAAAAATGGCTGCTACAACAGGAGGTATCAAAGAAGATGAAGACTACAAGTTCCTGGTCAACAAGTTTACCTATGGTGAGCATGATCCTGAGTTTTTACAGTTACTAGGCTTGATTCAGCTTGCTTCCGGTGCAGCGAAAAGTGGTGGAAGAATCTTCATAGACTATCCAGAAACTTTTTTACATCCAAAGCGAGAACGTATGGTAATAACAATGCTTGAAGAAATAAAACGCGATGCAGACCAATCCAGAAATCAAACTAGAGTCGAAGCCTGAGACAACCTATCCTCAGTGGTGGGGTTATCTCAGGCATGTAGACAAGCCTATTGTAATGAGTATTGGTGTATCACCAGATTTTGACGATGCTGTAGGAAATTGCAGCCCTTATAGGTACATCAAAGGACCTTTCAGAGCTAATAGTCAAGATGAAGCTTTAGAAATATATATAGCCTTGTTAAATCTTGATGAAGAATATCTTGCAGAATTTCTAAAACTGTATCTAAACAAACTCCAAAAAATATAGACCTGATTATGCACACCTGGAAAAGAGAAGAGATCAAAGCAGATCCTGTAATGTCAAAATTACTTAAAGAAATATTAAAAATTCACAAAACTCCAGAGCATACTGCAAGAAACCTGTTGCATAAACAGCATATTCCTGATATCTGCGAGCTTACTACGTTGTACCTGGTTTTACCGGGAGAGAATCCAGGTAAGACTATATACTTGTGTTATGATACTAGTACTTGGATTAGACCTGAACCTACACGAATAGGGTTTCCAACCCGGGTAGAAGCTATTACAGTATTTGATGATTTTGTAGAATACGAAACTGACAGGGTAAAACGCATTGGAGCAGCAGATCCTGATGGTAGAGATGCTAGTACTTTAAATTTAAACTAATATGAAATCAATAGTAACTTCTCCAACACTTTGTCCTTTTTGCGGAGCTAAACTAAATAAAGCTACCCATCTTGAACAAAAGAGAACACCTAGACCTAGCGATATCACTGTCTGCTTCACTTGTTTAAATCCTTTAATTTTTGGTGAAGATTTAGCTCCTCGAAAGATGACTGATGAAGAATGGTTTGCTGTTTGTGATGATGAGGAATTATACAATGATTTTAAGCGTACTATTTCTCATCTTAAATCAATAAAAAAATAACATTATGAAAACAGCACCCAATGGCAAAGAAGCTAAAACAAAAACTATTACAGTAAAGGTTGATGAGCAAAACCCGATAGATGTTACCATCCTGGCTGAGCACATCATTGCAGTATCCGATGCGTTTCAGAAAATCAGTGATTCTAAGCTAACCCAAAGAGCAATAGTTTTACTAATTCATGACTTGTCAAAAGTTAACAAAGGCGACATTGAGTTAGTACTACATAATGCCAAACTTCTCAAGAAATACTTTACAAAATGACAACACCAGAAGCAGTAAGTCACTTGATTTCAGAACTTAAAAAAGATGAAGGTTATTACTATTCCTGGCAGGCAAATATTGCTATGGCTTTTAAAGATGAGTTTCATAGGCAAGCAGGTCAACCCGGAGAGGTTAAGCATGTTAACAGCGATGACATTCATGAAATTGCTAACCAGGCTGCAAAAAACTTTTTGAATCTTTTAATTTCAGATTGTGACAAACAGTAAAACTATAAAAGCTTTGGAAAAAAGGCTTGCTTTTCTAGTATGGAAAAACCTTACTGAAGGACTAACCTACATAGAGTACATTACTTTTGTAAAAATAAAAGAAAGAATAAAAAAACTACAAGCTGAGCTATAATGCTGCTCCAAATTACCTATAAGCAATTATGTTTTGGCATAGAGATTACCGGAAATAAAGTAACAGCTGCAGCTCCTTGTGCCAGATGGCAAATGGGTAAATCTGTTAGTGCTGTATTAAATTACTGGTTTCGTCGTGGTGCTACTATTAAAAAATTACATGAGTTATGATGTTACAAACTAAAATCCGAAATGCTGTATTTATACTGTGCTTTATAATCATTTTAACTATTCTTTCAATAGCAATGTTTGAAATGATTATAAGAATGACATAAAAAAACTGGTGTGCCTGGAGGGTCAAAGGGTCTTTACTTCTTGAGCGCTGTTTATTCCCTTTCAATCTGAAGGGCACATCTTCTTTAACCCTTAGCTTATGAGAACTGCAATTAGTTTAACTGACTTCATACAAACTACTTCAACTATTGAGTGTTCTAGTTGTAAAGCAATAGCTGGTACAGAAAATGAGTACGAGCCTGAAAGAGAATTCTATGATCTTGGCTGGAGAGCTACTAAAAATAATTGCTATTGTCCTAAATGTGCTAAGAAAAAACTATCCCAAAAAAAGTCTAACACAAAATGAAAACTTATTTACTAGTTCAACCCTCACAAAATCCTCCTGGAAATCCTGGCGGAGTTGATCCCAGGGCAAACCCAGTACCTATAGCTGGTACAGGTATACTGCTCATTGCAGCAATACTGCTAGGCTTATACTTTCTTTGGAAACGAAAACAACTTCATAAATGAGAACACTTGAATTGCTGCAGTACCTGGTCTTCTTGATTTTTAGCCTGCTTTGTTGTGTAATGTTTGGCAGCCTTTGGGTGATCTTGAACTTACCAACATTGTTTTCCAAAAAAGCTGATTACGAAGTATGACTACATTACTGGTTGTAATAAGCTATTTATTTCTAGCCATTTTACTAGGAATATTTATAGGTGACATTTTAAAGAAAAACAAACACTAAACTAACTAACTATGACAACTCAAAAATTATCAAAAGAACATTTTCTTGAAGGTGACATCTCTGACAAAAGCCCAGAGTTTAAAGCGGGTGTAAAGTTTGGCGCTAATAACACTCTCGAAGAAGCCATTTTACTTTTACAAAGTAAATTTGGAGGTTACTCTCCAACAACTGTTACAGTGACAAAGATTTTGAAAAATATGAAAATTGAAGATCGTGGAGAATAAGATCTACATTTTTACCAAAGGGGAGGAGTTTATATTAATTACCTCCCCTCAGTCTTTGCACGAAATAACCCAGAAGATGCCTCTTTCTGCCAGGTTATTTTCCATTACCAAAATGAAATCATTTTTACAATTAGCTGCTTTTATGCAATTCTACCATGAAAAACAATAACATAAAAAACAAAAAATCATTCTGGAAAAGATTCTGGGATTTTATCTGTGGTCCTGTAACTCTGGATGCAGATGAAGAGCAAGCATGGCTTAATTCCAAGTACATTAATCCAGACAATGATGGACAGAAGTAATGAAGTTCAAGCAGTGCCCCATCATGTATCAGAAGATTGCTGGTTCAGCTGTCCTAAAAGTTCTGAAGGATGCTGCAATCCTGAAACACCCAAAGACAAATGTACTTGTGGTGCTGACCAGTACAATGCCTGGCTAGGTGAACTCAGGGCGCAGAAAGAAAGGTTGATGAGTGAAGTCGAAGAGCTGGTAACATTCTTACAAGAAGTTGATGACAAGGTAAAGCTTGGTAAGTATAATTTAAGATCTTATTACCTTCTTGCTAAATACAAACCAGATGGAAAAACATAATCGTAAAAAAATTGGGATCACAGTAGATGCCTATAAACTTGCTAAATATCAGGAAGCTTTGGAAAAACTTGGTTTTGAGGAAAATGTTGATTTTGAATCAACTAAAATTCTCAGAGATGGTACAATGCTGATTGGTATTTTTGTTACAGAAAAAGAGTTTGTGAATACTACGCAGTTGATCCAGGATATGTGTGTTAGGCTAGAATTGGCTTTCAAACAGAAACATTCATTATAAACCCCAAAGCAATGGATCCATTTCAACAACCTGATGATGTATCTCCCTGGTACTATATCAGAAAACTTATTCAGTGTATGCTAGTTGGAGCTATTATAGCATTGACTTTTATACTGGTTCCTATGCTCATGTCTCATTTACGCACTACACAGGAAATGATTTACGGGGTATATGCGATTGTGATACTTACTTTCATACTTGCAGTGCTTTGTCTTAAATTAAAATTTTAAAAATTATGAAGACTAACAAACAGGAGCAGTACCAACGCGATTGACATCTTTGGTATCCGGAGGTCTTATTCAGTGCTGTTTATTCCTTCGGCCTGTTTTTTTAACATTTGATAACAAACAAAATTAACCTATGCCAACCACAACTCCGGAAGAAACAGCAGCATGCTTAATAGCAGAAAACTTTTCTATTGAACAGTATGAACATATACAGGAAATCAGAAGAGCCAGATTGAAAACTTTTGAAGGCACAGGAGTACCAGCTTTAATTAAAGCTGCTCAGGAACTGGTTGACTTTGGTGAAAAAGTATTAAAACTTATGCGAGAAGCAAATGATATTAAAACTTAACAACTAACATGAAAAGATTAACACCTGAACAAAAATTTCAGAAAGTCATCGTAGTAGATGAAGAAACTGGAATGCCTATGGTCTGGGAAGATGGCCAATTTGTTTTTGCTACACCTATAAGCACTACAAGCGTAAAGTGCAACGGTCCTGCAGTAGTACTCTTCACCAGGTATGATGCTTTGTTCTTAATAAGATCTAACAATCAAACCAGAAAAAAAGCAGGGCTAAGTCAAAATGGGTTTAAGCTTGTACTTGCCCGCAATGGAAAAGGTTAACACTAAAACTTACAACTATGGGTTTCGAAGCAGGAATATCTTACATTAAAACCATTACGATGGTAACAGAGATTTGTTGCAACTGCGGTATTGCTTTTGGAATTCCCAGTGATTTCCGGGATCAATGCAAAGAAGATGAGAAGAAATATTTTTACTGTCCCAATGGCCATGGGCAGCATTACAGTGAAACAGAATCTCACAGGCTTAAAAAATTACTTGAAAAAGAACGCCAGGAAGCTGAGCGCAGAATTCAGGTACAAATAGATGCCAGAAAAATAGTAGAAGGTCAACTAAAGCGCTTGCATAAAGGCGTATGTCCCTGCTGCAACAGAAGCTTCCCGAATTTAGCAGCTCATCTTAAAACTAAACATCCTGAGCTAGTTGGCAAAGCCAAAGAAGTTTCAGCACTAAATAAAAAAATTACAGCAAAACAAACAGCAGATGGAAGCAACAGTAAAAAATGATTATGGTACTGTAACAGTTGGTGCAGGTAAGCCAGATCAACGGGAAATTAAAATTGTTAATTATGTTCGAAGTATTTTCAAAGATAACCGGTTTGTAAGCTGTGCAAAGTTAGAAGATGGTAGCTATTGCCTTACAGTAGAAAATCTGGCTTCTTCTGGGCGTAATACCCAGAATTCTATATGGCTTTCTGAAGAGTCTTTTGTTGGGTTTATAACCAACTTTCATTTGTATTTAGTAATAACCGGAATGGATTTAACACAGCTTGCAAAAGAAGCTTTAGACTCCGGCATAATACGCTACAACTGCTCAGATAACTTAACACCTTTAGCTACTGATTCTACTGATCTTTAATTTCCTGTTCAGTCATATTCCAGAAGCTCTGCCATGCTTTAGTTCCAGGGAACATCTTCTGGAATGACCTGAACCACTTAGAATCTCCTGCATATATACCTGTTGGTATTTCATCACTGGCAGGATCTACAATTAAACCAGCACTATGTTTAATAAAATTCATACTGTCTGATACCAATCCTAATGCCGGCATAGGATCTTGCAGAATTGTCATGGTGGTTACAGGATTTGAATAAAATCCAAGATCTTGCTGAAGTCTATGCATTACATTTAAGCTATACATCAAGACACGCTTATCTTCATCGTCTTCATCGCCTTTTAGCATATACGCCAACGCCATCATGGCGCCAGTAACATATAGCATAAAGCTGATCTCTGCCATGTTACGCCTAAGGTTAATAGCATCTACTTCATTAAAGCGCTCATCCAGGGTCACACCACCATAAATTGCTCCAAAACTGAGTTTCTTGATTAAGTACTTTGTAGTCCAGGCCAGCTCTTCAAAAGCACTGGTGTTTTTAAAGCCTTCTTTAAAGCGGCTATCATCCCTGAACTTGTTGCCCAGGTAAGATCCTAATAAGAATCCTGCAGCAGTTCCTATTCCAGGAAGTATGGCTGTACCTAAAGCAGCTGCACCCAGACCCATGCTGGATCCTTGATAAGATAAGTACCGGCCTTTGCGCTTAAAATCATCGACAAACTCCTCAGATTCACCTTCGAAACGCACTCTGAAGCCTTCAAACATCCAACCCCGGAATACAGCCAGCAGCTTGCCCAGACTTTTTTGCTTTAAAGCAATCTCAAAGCTCTTGGCATAGTTACCATGGTTGTTTCTAATCACTTTATCTACTTTGGCTTTGAAAAAAGCTCTGTCTTTGCTCTTAAAAGGCGAATCCTGGGCATTTATATCTCCAAAACGCTTGCTGTCCCACTCTCCGGTTTCTCCAAAAGCTTCCCACAGGTTAGAATCTTTGCCTTCCAGATCTTTAATTTTAGTATGCAGCATCATGGCTACCAGTACCGTGCTCTGGTTCAGGTATTCTGTAGTTTTATACACCTGTCCCCAGTGTGCATTACCCAGGAAATTATCTGTAGGTGTTTCATTTCTGAATTGCTCTTTGGTAACAGACTTTAAAATATCCCATCTGGTCATCAGTTGGTTAATCTTCCGGGTAGTTTGATTAGCATACAGGCTTCCAGACAAAGCTCTGACGGTACCATTTAAAGCAATCCCCATAGCCTGGCGCATTTCTTTTTCATTATACCACCTTCCACCAGAAGCTTCTACAAAGTTGCTCATAGTGCCTACAAATACGTTGGTTAAGCCCCCAAACACGTTCCAGCCCAGCCCTTTTACAATTAAGGCCTGAATTAGGGTATTGGTAGCTCCTGTGCCAGTGATATATTGTCCCAGCGCTGCTATCTGAGTTGTTATTTCTTCTACAGCAGCTGCAGTCCGGGCCCGCTTAGCATCTATTTCTGTGACTTGTTTACTACGCTCTTCAGCTTGCTCAGCAGATAAACCTTCTGTAGTGGATTTTAAGTTTTCCAGTTCTGCTTCATAGCTGGTAAGATCTGCCTGATGCTTGGTTAACTCTGCTCTAAGATCTTCTACCCTGACATTTTCCTTTTTAGTATACAGCTTGGTTTTAGTTTGTAGTTCTACAGGTTTCTTAACACCAAAAAAGTGATTGACATAGTTGTTAAGCATGCGAATATGATTCTCCTGGCTGAGCTTCTGATGCTCTGGCTGAGATTGTCCTTCTGGCATTTGGCGCTCTATAGGCTCTCCCGCGGAATTCTCCAGATTTTCTTTTACAGAGCTGATAAAAGTTTCTTCTGCAAGCCGGATAGGATCCTCTATTTTGGCTTTATGCCGGTAAATGGTTAAAGCTTGTGAAAATAAAGCTAATAAATGCGGCAGATCCAGACTGCTTTCTTTTTGAACTTCTTCAGATGCAGCTTTCTTGAACTGTAATAATTTTTGTTGATCTGCAGGTTTGGTAACATCCAAACTTGTATTGAATTCACGCTCATAATCCCGAACTTTTTGAGCATACAAAACCTCAATATCATTAGCTAAGGACTTAACACGAATATCAAGGCTTCTGTTGTTAACATTTACACCATAAAGATATTCTCCTTGTTCTTTACTGGTAAGTCCCATTTTTAACTTATCTGCAAGACTTACAGCGGCAGCAACCAGGCCTTCTGTTTTAAGTGTTTCTACCAATTCTTTTTCAACAGTAGGTACACTGTTAGCTGCAAACTCCCGCTGCTGATCTGCAGGAATATAACTTCTAAGTTTTTTTAATAAATCTAAAATATATTTATGCAAAGCTGCTACATCAGCATCCTGTTGTAGTTTTAAATACTGCTCACTGTATTGGCTTTGTCCAGCAGCATTAGTTGCTTTAGGTATACTAAAAGCATACCTCCAGGAGTAAACAGAAATAGCTGAAGTAATTTTTTTGTTTTTGGGATTAGTCATGTACTCCCAGTAATCAACAACATTATTATTGCTGTGCCATTTCTTCATAGCATTTTTAACATGTTCCGGATCTTCTGGGTATTTAGCCTCATAATATTCCTGCTGATTTTCAGCATCCATTAGATAGCGCTGATAAGCTTCTTCTGCTTCTTTCAGTGTTTCATTGTATTTAATCTCCCCCATTGTTTTCTTTAACTCAGCCTCGAGCTTGCCAGCATCTTCAGCATGCATCTCTTCAAAGCCTGGGAGTTTTACCAGTTTTCGCAAATCAAAAAACAGCTCGTTTTCCTGCCGGAATTTATCCAAAGCTCTTCTGGCATTACTCCGGGCTTTCCTGTTAGTTGCAGTGGTAACAGCAGACCTGAGCGCATCTTTTTGCGCAACAAATGCTGCTGAGTAAGCTCTTACCAGCTTACCGGTAAAGATTCCATCATCATCTACTTCAAAAAAGTTTTTATAGTTTTTACCAGTAAGGTTTTCTTTGTTGGCAGTTTTGGCAAATAAGGTTTTGATTTCCTGCTGTATACCAAAAAACTCTTCGACTTGCTCTGCTTCTGAGATCTGTACAGCCTGGGCTACAGCTTGTGTCAAAGGATGGTTAGAATTATCCAGACCTAATGTAAAAGAAGCTAATGGACCAATATCTTTCATGGCACTGTAAAATGCTTCTTCAGAAATATCACGTTTTAAATAATCTTTGCTCCAGTTGTAAATCCTGTTTTGTTGCAATGCTAACAACTTTCTGTCATTGGTCTTGGCTGCAGCAATAACATCTTTAAATAAACTTTGGGATATTAAGGATTTCTGATCTGCTTTATCCAGGAAATTCTCATCATAGTTTAGCCATAGATTTAATCTGGTGCGTAAAATATGAAAATCTCTCATGTCAAGATCACCAGGATGTAACAGCTGATCTGCTATAGCTTTCATGTCTGCTTCTCCAACAGCAACAATACTTTCTGTTTTGGTAAGCTTTGCAATTTTGTCCCACTCAGCTTCTGCAGCTTCACGATTTTCTTTAACCTTGGCAATACGCTTACGCAGGTTTTTAATATCTTCTTTTGTTTTAGTTTTTTCAGAATCCCGAAGATCTGCCCTGAGGCTGGCTTCATGTTTACTTAACTGCCGGATAGTAAATTCTCTGTCTGCAAGCAACCTGGAAATTTTTAAGGTTACTTTAGATGTCTTGCCGGTTTTCTTAGTACGCTGCCTTGGCTTTTTGATTGTTGAACCTGCTTCCGGGGCTGCAGCTATGCTACCTGAAATATTAGGCAAGCTTTCAAACAAAGCATCATTGTCTAATAAATTAGCAATATCATCTGACATCAGCTGAGCACCACCAAAACCTATCTGTGGAGGAGGATTTTCCTTAAGATGCTCTTCAATTTTCTGTAATCTATCTGCAGTAGTTTTATCATACAACTCCTGCCGGGCTTCAAGTTCAGCAGGTGATTGAATTTGCTCAGCAGATTGTACATCAAGCTCCGGATTAACTTCAGTTGTAATGCTACCGGTTAAGTTTGTTTTAACAACAGGTATTACAGGTTCAGTGTAAGTTTCTATTGGGATCTTTAAAGTATCGCTATTAGCAAAGTTTACATTGCCTTCTTCTGCTAAGAATATTATATCTTTTACAGCATTAGCAGAAGTACTGCCTTGCTTTAAACCCATAGCGCCCATTAACAACTCAAAAATATCCAGGATCCTTTCCCAGAAAGTTTTTGGAGAAGCTACATCAGTAGAATACTGCATGTTTTGTAAACGCTGCCTGAGGTTAGGCCTGAGCATAATACCAGAAAGAAATTCTGCTAAGTTTTTACCCGGATAGATATAATCCAGCGCTTCCTGACTTTCTTCTAGGGTTAAGCTTTTAGGATCTGCTTTAATTTTTGCCAGTAATGCTTGTGCAGTAGCATTATGTATATACTTAGCTTCGTATTCTTTAAATAGCTTGTTAAGATTTTTATACGCTCTACGTTGGGAAGGCATAAGCTTACCTGCAACACCTTCAGGGTGCTGACCCTCTAAGTGCTCACCTTGCAGAATAGCAAGTTTGGTAACAGCATGCACCAGTTCATGTAATACAGTATGCTCAAAGTCTGATTTACCATTATCAGAATCTACCATGTATGGATTTATCCAGATCTGGATATGCCCTGTCTTAGGACTAACCCTGGCCATACCTTTTTTATTATCTGGCAGATTCTCAAACCTGACATTAACATGAAAAGGATGTCTTGGTAAAGTCAACATGTTCTGCAACCACTTTGCAGTTAATTTATAAGCTGGCAAAGCAGAATTAGAGAAAATCTGCTCCAGCATATTATCAGTTTGCGCAGTAGTTAAATTGTAAGTTGCTTTCTTTACCCCGTAACCAGCCAGGATATTATCAATGTTATTAGCTCTGTCTTTGTTGTAAGCCTGGTTGTAACCAGCACTTCTGTTTTTAGCAGGAAGATTTTGCCGGCCAATAAAAGCAGCAGGCACAGTTAATGCATGTGGATTGTTTTCCGATATGATACTGGTAGCATGAGCCACATTGGCATTATACTCATGAGAATTACTAGTTGCAGAATTTAGTAACGTGCTTATTCTACTGTATTGTTTTAAGTCTTTATCTGTTAATTGAAACAGCAGGATCTTCTTGCCAACTTTTAAATGATAAAAAGTAGCCAACTCTTCATCTGCAGTATCAGCTTTTAATGTAAACTGTTTAATGTTTTCTGGTTTTGTAGCTGCAGCTGCCTGAGCATCTTCCGGAGTTATACCTTGTTTGATTTCTTCTTCAGTGATTTCAGAATGTCCGTAAATAGTAAATTCATCTTCAATATCCTGGTTAAGATCTATTTCCGGTGTTAAACTAGGCTGATGTTGGAAATACTGCACTGTAGATCTGAAAGGCTCATCTACACCATTTTGATGTAGCCTGGTCCAGTCATATTGATGTAATTTTTCTGCATAACCTGCCTGTACTAATAATTCTGTAGGCATGTACTGCATAAGATTTAGCTGCATGGCAGAAGTCATACTTACATTAGCTGCCAGCATCAGGTGCTCTATAAAAGTTCTGGAAGTGTATTTAATGCCATTAAACACTCCAAAGTCTACAGGATATTTTATCAGATTATATACCTCGTTATAAATATCCCTATTGCTAGTTTCATCATCAGCAACTTGCCGGAACATAATAACCTTTGGCATCCGCTTATCAGGAGTAGCTTTTACATACAAACTGTTTAAAAACATACTTTCTCTGAAAAGCTTTTGAGTAGCTGGATTGTTCTTGACTTCAAACATGATAGTTGCCAGACTAGCATGATTAATTTTATCACCTTCTTCGCTTTGCTCACTGTAATCGTGCAGCAATAACTTTCTTGCTTCGGCAGGATCTATAGGTGATACTACATTATCAGTAAATACAAATCCTTTAAGCTCTCTGAAAATTTTCTTGTATTGCTCAGCCTTGGAAAAAATAGTGCTGGCACCCCCTCTCATCTTGGCACTTACCTGGCCTATGGCATCGTATACTTCAAACTTGGCATAAGGAAAATGATCCTGCCAGATCTTGTTATTAGTAATTACCCCATATGCGTAAGCAAAACCTGGTATACTAGAAGGCTTAAAATAATAATCTTTGCCTTTTACATAACCCTGATCTAGTAAATCTTTAGCTCCTACTGGATCATTTTCATAAGCTACAGCAGGTTTAAAATCACCAAAAAGCTTACTTGCATTTTCAATATCCAGTGCACGCTCTTTGCCTAAGCTTTCAATATCTTCCTGTTGCAGCAAGCTCTGAAACATATTGGCGCCTATGCCCTTAGAGTCTATATTGGATAAGCCTTGCAGTTGCCTGAGATTACTAGCATGTTTTCTGGACATGCTTTGAAACTTTCTTAACAAGGCAAACTGCGCTTCTTTATAACCCGAGGCTTTTTCGCCTAATGCGATATAGCTAAACAGCTCTTCAGCGCCCATGTTATAAAAATTCCAGAAACGTTCTGCTACAGGATTCCGGGTATCTGCAGAATGTGTGTAAGCTTCTTCATCCCATTCCGGATTACTACCTTCTTTTACTGCTGTTCCTGTAAAAGGTAAACCTTTAGGAACAGCTTTATTTTCCTTACTGGCAGGTTCTTTACCTGCATTTTTAAACACCTCATCTTCAAAAGCAAACTGTTTTTGGGAAGTAACAATAGCAAATGCTTTCTTATGATTACCATTGGCAATAGCCAGTTGCTTGGTATATTCTTGTAAGATATCCTGGTTAATAAAATTCGAAATGGTTCTTAATTCAAAACCAGCTTGTAGCAAGAAATTAACTACAGAGATATTTTGCATATTAACACCAAGTCTGCCCAGGATAGGCTCATTGCCGTTATCCAGGGCTGCAGAAAGCATTGCTGCAATGTTGGTAGATTTATACTTGCCGGATTTAGTTTTAGGCTGGCTTAAATTACCATCAAAAACTTCCTGATCTTCATCACCATCTCTGCCAAATTTAATCTTGGTATACTTATGCGCTTCACCAGGTTTTAAACTCCATGCACTTACCATTTTCAATCCACCTTCTACAGTTTGTGCTAAAGCATTAAAGGTATTCTGTACAGCAAAAGCACCAATAGCAGTACCCGCTACTACAGAAGCCTGGTATTTAAAGCTTTGGTAATTACCTGAAGCTGGAGATAAATCATAAGGTGAGATCTTGCCTCCGGTTTTAGCCTCATCTAAACTTCTTGCTTTTTTAGCCGCATCAAAATCAGCAGCGATGTCACCTAAATCTTCTGTAGTTAAAGGTCTATTGATCAGCTCCTGTACTTTAGGATCTGGGTTTGTATTTATAGCCAGGTAAATATCTAACAGCTTGTTTTGATGTTCATCCCTGTCTGATTTTTCATTGGTTGCATTTTCCGGTATATCATAGCGTTGAAGTCTACCATCATTTTGTACCCTGGAATGATACATGTAAGTATATAACTTATCAATATCAAAGTCAGATCCCATTTGTTTAGTGAAATCTGCAGGAGCTACCAGTAAATCTCCAGCACTGGGAGGGAAAAATCCTACAACTTCTATTGCTGCTGTAGAATTAGGACCTTGATTTGGTATCCGCATACCAAATACTTTTAGCAGTTCTTTATCAAACATTAACGGATTAAGCTTGCCGTTAACCATATACTTCTTCAGATCCTCTTTATACTTCCAGGGCAAGATCACCTGGTTCCAGCCATTATTTAATAAAGCTGGCTTTAATCCTGTAGCAGGATCAAACTTATCTGTAAATACAATCTGGCCTTGCAATTTTTTACTAAGCTGCTTAACATCTGTAAGCACGCCTTTCTTGAGCTTTTTACCGGTAGCATCTGTAGCCTCCTCACTTTCACGGAACTTATAGCCACCTTCAGGACCTAATACAAAGCCATAGCCATTAAACTTTTGCTTTAAGATTTTATTTGATATAATACTATTCAAAAAACTTTCAAGTTTACCAGACTGCGCTGCAGCCCATATCGGCATTTTAAATCTCCATTGTGGTTCTACACCTTCTGGCAAGGGTATAACATTGCCGTTTTTATCAGTTTCCTCTTTTGGAAACCGAGTTATTTCCAACGCATCCAGATCATGTGCAGGATATCCTCTGGCAACTAATTCATCCTGAATTACATCATTAAGCTTTTTATAATCCAAACTTACTTTGCCATTTTCATCTGTTGTAATACCTAATTTTTTAACCAGCTCATCATAACTGGATTTATACAAGTATTCAAAATGCTGATTGTATTTTTTATTTAGTTCCTGTCCTGTGTAAGGTTTTTCAACACCAGGTAATCTAAATCCTTTGACATCTAAGATGTTTACAAAAGCTTGTTTGCTTACCTGAGATACCCGGGTGATTTCAGTATTTTCTTTATACGGTGTTTCTTGCTGCAGCCTTAAGTACTTTCTTGGCACTACAATAACATCAGAAGGATCTAGTACAGCTTTTTGGTTAAAATTACCTTTAGCATCAAATAGCTCTAAAGCTTTTACAGGAGCACCAAGCTTAACTGCAGAACTCATTGCCATCCTGTCAATAGGATTATCAGGATTAGACATAAAAGCCATGAGCTGCTCTAACTCTGTACCTTTGACAAGTTCAGGTATTAAGGTAAAAGCTGCAGACTTTACAAAAAGTTTAGCTTCTACATTTTTGTCATACCTGGTGCCTACCATAATAGGCTTATCTACCTGGAAGATTAACTGTAACTGGTTATAATCCAGGTAATGTTCACTGGGATCTTTACCTGCTTTAATAGCTGTAATAGATTTTTTGTATTTTTTCTCTATAACATCTAGTTCATCTAATTGTTCCGGAGTAAGCTTAGCATGTTCCCTCATGAATCTGAGCTTTTCCGGCAACGTGATAAATTCTGCACCATCAGTAGAAGTTAATTTTGCATACTGGGCTGCAGCCTCAGGATCATCTTTGAAAAGTTTTTGATAGGCTGCAAGTGCCTTAGAAGGTATCTCTATATCTGACATTACAGCCAGATTATAATGCCCTCCAGTATACTGTGTATTTCCATCTCTACCGGGAGAGATTTCACCACCAAGACGTTTAGAGATGTTTTCATAGGTTTGATACACTTCATCCATTACATCTACTGGCGCATCAGGATCAGGCTTTTTGTACTTATACTGTGTTGCAGGATCAGTAGTAAACAACTGAAACAAATTAGTATCATGCAGCATATATGCTACAGCCATTTCAGTGGCAGCATAATTAACTACAGCTCCGGCAGGAGTGATATCTTCTTTGTTGCCAATTTGTTTTTTAACCCAGGCATTATAATGTCCATCCAGATATTCTAAACTGGTAATAACATTGTTTTTATCTTTATGCAGCATGCCAAGATCTTCCCAGTTTTGCAGTGTATAAGCAACCTCTGTAGTGATAGTAGATCTTATAGCATTGTTAATTAGTGCTTTATAAGCAGGATTTGTAGTAACATCTTTCTTTAAACTTCTGGCTACTTCTTTACCTGAAGGGTCTAATTGTATGTTAAACAGATCATCTATTAAGTTTAGCTGTGGAAAAATATAAAACAAACGCTGCCCTTTTGCATAACCTTTGATATTAGGAGGATAAGTTTCATCAAAAACCAGCATGCGGTTTATTTCAGGCATGACAGCATTGTTGTATAGCATGTCTACAGTAGCATCATCAATTTGCCCCTGAGCATTTAAACCAATCCCTGGTATAGGCTTTTCAAACAAGACCATAGTGTTCTTGTCAGATAAAGTCATATGAAACAACTGTCCTCTTCTGGCACCTTTTTCAGTTTTAGTAGCCCTGTTTTGAAATAACATGAACTTGGTAATCATGTGCTCCCGGGCATCAAGATCCTCGAGAGAATTTTTATTACCTGTAGGTATGCCTTTTTCTATAAGCATACTTAAGCTGGTATAAGCAACTTTAAAGTTTTTATTAAAGTCACTTTCAGCATCGTAGATTAACTGCCCCTGATCATTTCTGGCAAAGTTATTTGTAGCTGTATCCCACACCAGCATTTGCCGAAGCTCTTGAGAGTACTTACCGGCAAATGGCGAAGCAACAAGTTTCTCCATTAATTCCAGATCTGCAGTGTCAGCTCCTGCTACACCCCCTAATTGCCTGGCTCTGTCAAATAAGTATTTGTTATCTGCATAACTGAAAATAGATTTGTTACCAGACTTGTGAGAATTGCTTAATGCATCCAGGTTATACTTAGCATCAAAACTAGCTAATCTGTGTATAGAGCTTTCCCTGGTTAAAGGCATGTTTTCAATAAACACATCACCTTTAATATCCTGGATATTTTTTAAAAACTTATAAATTCTCCAGAACTCCCCGTCATCAGCATAGAACATGTTTCTATACTTATGCTTGTTCTTCTTAGGATTAGGATCTTCCCGGATCCCATGTTTTTTTAAATCTGCTACAACGCCTGGAGATAAGCTTATACCCATCCAGCTTAGCCAGTTTTCAATGTCAAAATCTTTAACATCTACATCTGCAGTTTCTTTACCATGAGGTCTGTTGCCATCAACTAGTAACTGTTTTTCAAATATCTCAACAAGCTCATCTATTTCAGCTTTTTTATAAATTGCTCTGCCTTCTTTTAAATCAGCTCCGGCATAATCTGCAGCTATCGCAGATAAGTATAAATCATGCTCCCAGCGATCTTTGATAACTTCGACTTTAGCATTATAGTTATCATCCCTGACATAGCCTTCATAGATTTTATCTGCAAAGCCGCTTTGTCTGCTGACAACATACAAATGCTTCATGTTAACATAATGCTTTGACATAGTGCTGACAAACTCAGCCTGGATCTGCTCATCAGCAGCCATTAAACTACGTCTAACAATAGCCAAATACTCAAATCCTACTTTGTCAGACATCTGATCCAATACATCCATCATCTGATTAAAGTCAGGATCTCTATCAGCAAGCAATGCAGACAAGGTTCTGTATAATCTTACAGGTTTGAAATTAGGATGTTGATCTTTTTGTACTAAATAATGCCGGGAAGTATCTTTGATGCCCCCCAAAAATCTTCTGAACCTCGAGCTTAAGCCTTTGGCTGGATCCTGTTCCAGACTATCCATAGTCCAGCGTTCTTTGACACTTCTGCTTTCATCCGGATTACTAGCATCATCAGAGTCCCGCTCTGTATCTTCTAAAGATTTAAGTTTGTTGTTTTCATCAGGATCTTTTTGCTCATAGGTATAAGTCTTGAAATTAAAACTAAAATCCCGCTGTAGATTATGCTTTATTAAGTTCTGCATAATCTCCCAGTTGGCTAAGCTATAACTGGCAATGTTATGGTTTTTACTGCCTTCAGGAGAAATAGTTAATCTTTTTTCAAGATTAGTTTTAAGCGTTTTAAAATAATTTTCAATAAACAGCTTTTCCTGCTTGTTAGATAAAGCTGCATTAGCTGTATCATTTTGATAGGCATTAACAATAGCATTAGTCCAGTATTCAAGTAAGTCTCTGAGTGAGGCATTATCAAAATGCTCTGACTTAGGTAATGTATACTTAGAGTTAATACCCTGGTAAGCTGTTTCAGATTTTAATAAATCTTGTTGTAATAGCTTTTCTGTTGCAGATTCTTCTTGAATGTTTTGCTTAGTTTGATTTTCAGTAACAACTACTTCACCAGTAACAGCAGTTTTCACATTTTCTAAACCTGGCAAAGCATCTTCAGAAAACAGGCTATCTAGTGTAGCCATGTTTTGCTTGTCTATATCTGTATGTTTAACAGGTCCAGCTACGGGTGTAGTTGTTACTGAAGCTGCTGCAGGGGCTACAATATGATTTACAGCATCGTCTAAAGTATCAAACCAAATAATATTTTTTATACCCTGACCTTTAATACCAAATTTACCTGCAGGAGAGTGTATAATACCTAACACCGGAGCTTCCTGAAACAATCTTACATCTCCTGAAGATAAGGTTTGAAACCTAAGATCTTCCCCAAGAGATTTTTCAAAGGCTATATCTTCCGGAGTAAGTGCTCCACCAGGTGCGGCTGCAGCTTTTTGTTTTTCAAGCTTTTTAGCTTCCTTGATAGCTTTAGCTCTGGCTTTAGCTGCTTCTTCGCGCTCTTCTTCAGTAGTGACAGCATTTTCAACACCCATTGCGCTAGTGTCAAATTCTATGATCTGCTGAATAGTATATACCCAATTATCAGGCTGAGTACCTTCTGCAATGTTCTGGCCTATTACATTAGTTGTCCAGGCATTTTGTTTGAGATAGCTTAAATAGCTGTTACCGGGAGCAAGTTCAGCTACTGAGTTATCCGGATTGATTATAGGCAGCTTTACGTTTTTATCATGCAAAAACCTTAAACTGGTATGTTGGTATCTGTTTGCTAAGTGCTCTTTCCAGGCCTGCATAAATTGTGTATCATCTACCCTGGGTGCTACACCTCGGGTACCAGATCCAAACTGTAATCCATTTTTGCGATTAAACTTATGCGCAAAGTAATCTGATGGCAGTGACTTGTACTTTTGTAAGAAATACTTATCAAAATCCAGGTCTTTGGCTTTTCTGGTTTCACCTGTTTCAGGATCTACTTCAACAGCTGTGTTCTGTGCTGTATGATTATAAATAAAAAGCTCTGTGTAATTTATAATACCTTCTTCTGTGGTGATATCAAAATTAATAGCAGAGCCGTCAGCAGCTTTTACATTTTTCTGCATCTCTACAATAGCTTCTGCTATAGCAATGTCTTCCGGGGTAAGCTTTTTATCCAGTGCATGCAGAAAAACTTCACTAGCTCTGGCAACGCTGTCAATAACATTAGCAGAAAGTTTTTCAACCTTTAAAGGTACAGCCCAGTATTTTGTTAAGTTAGGCTTAACGTTTTTCTCTACTGGTAATAAAACATAAGTAACACCAGATCTGAGCTTATCCCTGTTTAGTACATCCTTGTCTGTATCCCGGGTAGAAGTCTCACTGGCCAGCAACCTGTTTTTATAAAACACTACATAGTCTAAATCAGGATCTTTCAGGTTTACACTTACCGGTGCAGCTTGCTTATTAGCATCCAGGAACAACTTACCTAAAGTGCGCTGTGTAATCTTGGTTGTTACACCAGCAGGCCCTGCAGCATGTACAAAATTTCTGATATGAATAACTTTTTCAATTTCTTCTGCAATCTGAGCTGCATCGCCTTTGACCCGAGAGGAATTAATCCAACTGGGAAGATGTACATAGCCTATAGGTGTAGTATCATTGTTTTTTCTATATATCCCTATTGGCGCATTAGCAGCTAATGTAGCTGGTTTACCGGCATTTTGTGTTTCAAAATCTGCCCAGGGTATGGTAATATCATTACCTGCTGCATCTTTTACCGGTACAACACCATTAAGATCTATTTTTAAAACAACATCATCGCCTATCTTCAATGTCCTGGCATCTAAAATACTAGGATCTTTTAACTCATCGTTAAGTTTGTTATCAACATCAGCAAAACCTTTGCTCCAGGTTTCAGGATTTATGACAACATCATAAACTCTGGATAACCAGGCCATCACATTATTAGCCCTGTCAAGCTTGTTAGGCTGATTAACTACTGGAGCAGTTTTGCTTACCAGTGTAGTAGCTGCAGCATCCAATCCGGTTTTTTCCAGGTTAAGCAATACCTCGTCTGCTGCAGCATTATCAGAATCTGTAAATACTCTTTCATTAGGCTTGCCTAAATTAGTATCTGTAGCTACAGCAGCATGCAATACATTTCTATATTCTGTGAGTACTGCAGGATATTTTGCCATCAACATCTCTTCTTCTGTAGTATAAGTTATAGCCTGCCCTACAGGAGTATTGATTTCTTTGTTGATAACTGCTTTTAAGCCAGCACGCTCTTCATCTGTAATACCTTGTTGTTTTAAAGTTGCATCAAAAGCTGCAGCATTTTTTGCATGCTCTGCCTGCACTTTAGCTGCAATGTTATTGCTTTGCTGCTTTACAGCTGCAGCTCTGATCTTGTCCGCTTCTATTTCAGCTTTTTGTTCTGCCTGCTTAGCTTCAACTTCCTGGCGTAATTTATTCTGATATGCGCTGGTAGTTTGCTGAGAATAAGTAGTATTTAAACTATCTAGTTCTTTTTGAGCATTTAGTTTAGCATTGCGGGTTTTTTCTAAAGCCTGAACTTCAGGTAGATTTTTAGCAGTAGCAATTAACTCTTTGCGATAGGTAATAATATCTTCATCAGTGCTGTTTGCTAGTTTTTCATAATCAGCTTCTTCTAGCCTGGCTAATTCAATATCACCAAGATAAGCTGCTTTTTTGTTACCTTCTGTTCTGGCTAACAACTTTTCTGTTCTGTTTAATCTGTCAACAGCTTCCTGAGCATTAGCAGCCAGCTCACTTTCTTTGTTAGTAAAAAAGTTTAACTGTTCATTAACACGCAAAGCAGTAGCTCTGTTTTTATATAACTCAAAACTATTGTTATATCCTGCAGTTTTGTTGTATTGTTTTTCCAGTGCTGTTAATCTTTCCTGCATACGTCTTGCAGTATGCTTGTAATATGCCGGTGATTTTGGATCTAGTTCTGAACCTGTAAAGCCATTTTTCAAAGCCTCTTCTTCAGTAAGCTTTTCAATATCTTGATAAGCTTTTTCTGTGTATTCAGCTGTACCTGATTGAAAGCTAGCATGCAACTGCTCATCCTGGATCTGATCATTAATATTCTGCCAGGCAGCTATTTGGTTATTATCTACAGGCTTGCCTTCTTCTTTTGCCTTTTGAATATCAGCTTCTAAAGCAGCACGCTGTTGACCCAGTATAGTCAATGTTGTAGCTGCAACACCAAGATCCCGTACACTTTTTAGTTTATTTTCATTTCGTAGATCTTCGTAGCCGGTTCTTACTGCTTTTTGTTCAGCTTCATAGGCTTTCTCTACGTCTTTGCCTCCACGTATTGCTGTACCTGCTGCTATAGCTCCGGTCTGTGCTACACCTCCTAGTGCACCAAGAAAACCTGCTTCAAAACCTCTTGCTGATAATACATCATCTACAAATTTTTGTGCAGTGGCTCCGGTATACTCTTTACCTTCACGTAAAGCTTTACCGTATTCTTCTCCTCTGTTACTTGCATAAAAGTTTACAGACTCTTCTAAGTATTCTTGTCCGCCTTCTAAGATTAACTTTTGTGGTGTAGACAAACTTCTTACAAGATTTCTGGATCCTCGAGCCCCTTTCATGATACTGGAAACACCAGTAAGATTTAACAAGATATTAGCCCGGTTAATGTTTAACGTATGTCCTGCTGCAGCACCTGCATTGATCTTAGCCTGCTCTTCGGTAAGTTTACCTTGCTCTACCAGCTTCATGTTTTTTTCTAACTCTGAGCCATAAATCTGAGTAGCTTCTAACATGCCTTCAGCATGATTTAACAAAAAGGCATTAGTACCTAACGCAGTAAGTTCTGCACCTTTATTTAATCTTTGTATGCCAGTAACAGCATCTGTGACAGTAGTTAAAGATCTAAGCCAATTTGTGGCTTGCATACCTTTTGTAAGCAATCCGCCAACACCAAATCCTAGAATAGCAAACTCTGCTGCAGATTCCAGCAAACCACCACCATTATCTGCCCACCATTCTGTACTACCTATGTCTAATGGCTTATCGGGATTTTGCTTGTAGATAGGAAACAAGTCTTGATTAGTACGCTTCTTCCATTCATCAGCCCATCGGGTTACTGCATTACCTACTTCATCCTGTTCGGTAATACCTGCCATGTAGTCTTCGACATCTGCCATGCCGGCTACAGAACCTATTAAGCCAGGAACTATATTCAAACCTATTCTTCCCAGCATATTGCCAAACTCATCCAAGCCACCTTGTTGTACAGCCCGGGCACGTTCTTGATTAGTACCTTCTATTAGGTTTTGATCATAATCAGATCCGCCTTTAAAGCCTGCTCCTGCAAAACTACCTGAAGTATCTTTTGGAAGATTTAAATCTGCAAGTTCTGCATCTCGTTTAGACTTAAGTAATCTTAATGCTTGAATCTTATCTGGAGAAATTCCACTTGGATTTTCAACATTACCAGCAGGTCTTTTACCCATAGTTATTGAATGAAAGTATTTTTGTATTGGTCAATAGTGCCTCTATCAAGTTCATACCAGATAGCCTGAAAAGTATCCATATCAACATAATCCTGGCCGTATGCAGCTGCAATTTCATCGGGTAGCTTTATTCTGGATTTAGTTTCCCAGGTCCCGTTTTCATGTGTAGGATAATTTTCAACTGTAAAGTTTTCTTTAAACTTAGGCCAATAGACAGATTGTTCACCAAACTTTCCATTATTAGCTTTCATCCAGGCATTATTTAATGGTGCCATAACAGCCTGAAGCTGCTTATTAGGAGCTGCCATCATAGGCACTGATATACTTTTGCCAGATTCATCTGTAACTGTAATTACAGTGTTAGCAGCACCTGCAATTCCATAAGGATTTCCTGTAGACATGCCTTGCTTACTACCTGTAATGCTAAGTTTCTTATCAGTATTTAAACCGTTTTTCTCAGCAATTTTTAGTAAAGCTTCTTGTACTCCATTCCAACCATTTAAATCTTTATAAGATCCTCCACCAAGTTCTTTAGGTACAGCTATAGCTAATTCATTTCCAGAAACACTGGCAATGTTGTTAACATAATTTAACATCTTACCTTCATCTACAACTTCTTCCCTGGTTTGCAGGATCTGAGGTGTAGTTACATTAGCCCTGTTTTGAACAGCTTCTTTTTGAATTTTAACTAATGCTTTGCGCTGCAGATCTTTTGGCATTGCATTTAAATTAGGGTATTCCTGTCTGATACTTTCTGCAGCAGTTTCATCAAAGTTTTGTTGTGTTAACCTGGCTGTGCTTAACAATGTATTTTTCAACAGCTCATCAACCTCTGAATTTTGTTGCTTGACCTGTTCTTTGGTTCTTTTTGTAACTTCAAAACCACCTTGTTCCAACCATGCATAAGGATTATCAGGAGCAAACTTAATAGCATTTGTATACATATCCTGAGATTCCTGCTCAGAGTAAGTCTTACCGTCTTTTTTCAAAATTACAGCAGCTGTCTGGGCTACTTGTCCAGTATTTTCATCCACACTGTCAAGTAAAGTTGTTAAAGGTTCTACTAGTGGATTAGTAACAGCAGAGGTAGCTCCGGTAGCCCAAGCTCCTGGAGGAGGATTTTGCTTAGCTGCATCCATGGCATCTTTTAACATCCAGTCAGTCAGGAAATCCCTGTCTGTTTTGCTGTAGGTTCTAAGCAAACCTTCAGAAAGCATGCGCTCACGAATTGATTTTTCTGCTGCTGCATCATAATCTTCAGCAGATAAACCAGGCTGTTGTTGCATTAAGTCTCTCAAGGCAACAGCTTTCTCCTGATTATATTCCTGAGTACCTTGATAAGCTGTCATCATATTGGTTAACTGTTTACCTACTTTATCTGAAGATAAACCTTCCCATCTACCAGTTTCAATATAACCTCTGATGCCAGAACTTGATTTTGCAACATCTGCTGCAGATAAAGGACCTGCATTAGCTTTCAACTCATCGGCGATTTTAGCTTTCTTACCTTGCCAATCTAGTTTGATCTGACCAGTACCTTTGTAGATATTATACACTGGCTTGCCTTTTTCATCATACTGAATAGTTTGATGACCTTCTGCAGGATTGTCAAGTACTATAGTTGCACCTTTAGATCTGGCCTCTTCCTGAAAAGCACGCTCCCTGTCTGCGTTGGCCCTGGATTCTGTTAAGGCTTTTACGGCAGGATCATTCATGTATTGCCGGAGCAATGCATTTACTTGTAAGGTTTGATTTTCCAGATCACCTTTAGCTGTAATGTTTTTAAACTGCTCTGCAAGACGCTGATTAACTTTTTCATTGGCAGCTTGATCTCCAGCAGAATCTAATACTTTACGATTAGCATTCATGATATCCAGTTTGGTGAGATCTGCAAGATTCTGATGGTAGATCCCTGCAGTTTGTTCTGCATTGCGCTGCGCTTCAGCTATTGGAGCCCCGGCATAAGTAGGTATAAACTGAGAACTACTGAATTGCACAGGAGAATATCCACCCTGTTGAAAGAAATCAGGACGTAACTTACTGTATTTCATAGTAACAAGATTTAGTTAAAAGCAAAACACCTGGCAAAAATACCAGGTGCTGCAGACAAGAGATTGATATATAAAAGCCATGACTGTCAAATTAACATATAAAACAGTAGATTATCAACACACCCTTCTTAGTCTACCACCCATCTTATAACTAAGTGGTTTTTTAGTAGGAACAAAGCCGCCATTTCTTTTTCCCTGAGGAGTTGTCTGACCTGACATAGTAGTAGCAGCTTCTGCCATCATTAGCTGAGCCTGTTCTGGTGTATACCCATTTGCTATCAAATGCCTATACCCTGCACCTGGTGCTGCAAGTTCAAGTTGTGCCAGATTCATGTTTAACTTTTGCTGATCCAGTTTCATCGCATTACTTTGTGCAACAAAGCCCTGGATCTTGTTTCCAACATCTGCAATGTTAGCAGACTCTCCAGACATTATAGCTGATAATCTTTGTTGTTGATCTTGCCGGTATTGATTAGTTAATTGATTATTCATTAAGTTATTTCTCCAGCCCATTGCAGCTTCTTCATTGCCGATTTGTGCATTGGTTCTGTTTACATCACCATGCATTTGATTAGTAGCTCTGGAGTATTCAGCTAAGCTTGCAGCTTGAGAACCTTCCTGAGCTTGTCTCATGGTAGAATTTCTGTTACCAGCTTTAATAGCTGTATTCAAGCCTTCTTTTAACATGGCTTTCTGGTCAGAATAATCCAATCTTCTTAATCTTGGCGCCTTGGTTAAGCTAACCTGAGCAACATCTGGCATATTTTTCAACGCCATTGCATTATGTACATTACCAGCTAAACTAGCTCCCAAGCCTGCTACTGCAGACCAGTTAATATTAGATCCACCCCCACCTGCTGCAGGTTGTCCAGTAGGTACAGGGTTAGTAATAGGTTTATAACTTCCCCAGCCTAAATAGTTTTTTCCAGTTTGATTAACATTATAACTTGGTGCTAATCCACCACCCTGAAAAGTAGCAGATCCTTTACCATGACCAGGTTCTGTTCTTAGTTCTTTCTTAAATCCAGGCACCTCAAAAAGTTTTTCTGCCATGGTACCCCCTGAATGATAATATTTTTTACTAATCACATTTGTAGCCATAGCTTCTTTAGCCAGACTTCCTATTCTTCTTGGTGTCATTTCATGATAACTAACATTTCTTGGAGATAAACCACCCATCTTAAACATGTTACCTTCTGTCATTCCTCTTCCGGGTACTTCATCTGCAGGTTGAATAGCTTCTTCAGTACTTTCACCTTGTGAATCACCATTAATCCGCTGCTGTGTATGAAACAAGGCTTTAAGTTTACTTTCTATTAAAGCATCCTGATTAGGATTTGGATTGCCTTTTAAGGCTTTAGATTTTTCTAACTTTTTAGCAGCTTTGGCAAAAGTAGTTTTTGTACCAGGTAATGTTAAATGATTTGAAAATATTCTGGTGCCTTCTGGTGCAGGCTTCATTACTTCACCATGATCTACATAAGCATCTTCAAACTGCACATCATCAGTAGCCTGAGGATTATCACCATCTACTTCATAAGCATTATCAGAAATTGGCTTTAAATCTCCACCATTAACATTCATGCCACCATTTTGAAAACCATGAGCATGTGCCCAGTCTTCACCACCAAAACCTGAATTTCTTCCTTGTGCTAACAATGAAGCTGCTCTTGCTCTTTTTGCCTCAATATCTTCAGGCAAAAGTGGCTGAACCATTTGAGATACACCACTCATTGCTGCACCAGCCATAGCACCACCTCCCTGGTAAGCTTTTAATTTTTTATTGTTTTGATCTCTTTCAACTAAAAAGCTTCTATCTGTGAAATGATACCCACCATCATTGCCATATCCCCCGGGAGCGGATACTAGCCACTTGCCATTGACTTGTTTCATAGGAATTATAGGACGTAAACCTCCATGAGGATGAGATCCACCATGAGCAAAAGATCTTACTCCTGTTCCCTGATTATCATAATTAGCTAATGCCGTTTCAGATTGATTAGCATTTTGTACATTTTGAGCCCTGGCAATACCTTCTAAAGCTTTTTCACGTTTGTTTTTAGCTATTTTGTTTTTAATACCTCCTACTGCACCACCTATTACTGCACCAATCAAAGTTCCCCAGCCAGGCAAGATAGTTGTACCTAATGCAGCACCGGATAAAGCTCCTCCTCCAATAGCTGCTCCTGTAGAAGTTACGCCATATTTGTCTGCACCAAGGCCACTAACAAAAGATCCTGCTGTACTTCCAAGAGCAGCTGCACCAGAAGCACCTGCACCACCAGCTCCCCAGGTACCACCTGCAGCAAAACCTTTTTTCAAACTTGTATTTTTCTTTTTCTTAACAGGATAAGTATTAGCCTGCATGTGTTGTGCAGAAGTAATATTCATATCAGTGTAGCCACCATCCTGCAGCTTTTTCTTAGCAGGCGTCAGCTTAGTAAAAGTCATTCTGGGTGTATGCTTGCTTACAGCTGTGTGCGCATCAAAAACTTTTTGAGATACCCCTGAAGGCGGTGTGTTTTTTTCATAAACACGAAGCGCAGCCATTTTCAGTGGATCCGGTTCATAAATTGCTTTTTGCCGGGCTTCTACACTCATGCTAGGAAAGTTCCTCGAGGCTGGCAATACACCACCTTTTTGAAATCCATGCTGTAGCTTCATTGCAGTAGCATCTCCTGGCACATAACCTTCAGCAGTTTCCGGAGACAGATGTATGCCGCCTATCTCATAACCCATTTTTCTGCGATATCTCTTAGGATAAGCCGCATAAGGATCTGTAGCTTTAAATTTCTTGTTGCTTTTATTTGAAGGTCCAATATAACGCGTAGGAGAAGGGTTAGGTGGCAAAGCTTTTGGAACAACAGGTGCAGGTTGTAATGCCAAAGGTACTGGAGTCTGCAATGTATCTTGTTGTACAGCTGGTACTGCTGCAGGTTTATTATATTTTTGTCCTGTAAGATAAAACTGTGTGGTATTATCCCCTAAACTACCTCCATAAGGATCTGGCTTGCCATTGATTGTTTGTTTTGGCATGTAAGCCAGATTCATGGTGCTGGCTGAAACTTCTGACAGGTTAGGATCCTGGAAAGCTGTCCGGAGTTGCCTGCGCTGACCAGAAACCATATTCATCAAAGGATGTTCTATAGGTAACGTACCTGCTTCATACTGATTCCAGATATCCCGGGTAATTAGTTCATCACTACCTGCACCAAAGCGTTGCTTAGGGTCTGTATTAATACCAGGTCCTATTCCACCATTTTGGTGATGCCACTTAGCAGCATTCCTTGCAAAATTAGCTCGCTTTTTCTGTAAAGGCGTTGCATTGGGATTTGCCAGTACAGCTTTGGCATGTTGCTGCACGCTGTGTCCTGCAGCTTTAGCAGAAGCTGTAAACTTGCCTTTGTTTTTCTCTTTGATGTGTATACCACCCTTTTTAAAGCCCGCAGCTACTAATGGGTTAGTACTATTTTTAATAAAATACCCTGGGGCAGGTTTAAGTTTTTTCATGGCTATTATCTTATGCTTTGTCTGAACTTTATACTGTGATCCATTAACAGGAACTTATTGTTATTAGCATTTAAATATTCAAATCTTACAGCTAAATAATTATCTATTATTCTACCTTCTTCATACCAGTCTTTGTCAGGATTTATAGCTGCAGGATTTAATTCAAAGTTTTGTTCAAAAGGTAACAAAATAGGCACGCCAGGATATTGTGCAACTAAGTTCCTAAACTTATTAAATCCCCAGCTTTTTTCTGTTAACCTGGTATTAGCAAAATGCGCATCAACAAGTTCTGTGTATTTAACAACAGCTATTTTACCTGTACCTTTTCTGGAACTTCTTCCTGTAATAAAATCAAAAGTCTCCTGAGTTAATTCTATACCAGTAGGATCTATAACTTGTGAAACCCAATCTACAGCAGTAAAATTTTTCTGTGCATACCCGCCATCATTATATAATAGCTCAGCTAACATAGGATAAGGAACCAGGCTAGGATCTAGGTTAAAATACCTGCCGTAAGCGCCTTTGTTATGTATATACACATCACTTGGAGCTTCTCCCGGTACCGGAGATTTTACACTGAAAGTTCTATTGCCGCGTAAAGCATACAAGAAGTTACTGTCGTGATCATGGAAGCTACACCAGGACTCAAGTTGAGGAGAATAACTTGCTGTAATAAACTTATTGTTTGGTTTATCTATCATGGTTACTAAAATCCTATTATAAGTTTCATCATAAGTGATTGTTACACCCTGTCCTATAAAAGGATTATCTATTAAGTCTTTGTTTAGATGATCTCTCCAGAATTGCCGTAAACCATTTTTAGATATTTCATTTAATGCTTCCCCGTCATGCAGGAAAATTTTGCCCTGGCTCATGTCAGGAAAAATATAACCAACTTTTGTAACTACACAGGCAAACTTATGCCGGGTTCCTGCATAGCCCTGGTCTGTGCTTAGTACTTCAAAAGGTGTTATGTCAAAAATATCTCCGGATCCTAACGTTACCTGAGCAATAGTAGCTTCAAGTGTTGTTCTGTCTTTAGTAATATATAAAGTGTCTGTGTGATGTATAAACAATCTTTGATTACCTACACCTTGTAAATTTTCAATCACGCCTTTATTGCGTGGCATAGTATACCTGTCTGAAATCAAAAATGTTTTCCAGTTGATAACATTACTTTCCGGAGCATTGGCAATACTTCTGGCTACTGTAGTAGGAAATAATGTTTCTGAGTCTATAGTGTAATCAAATCCTTGCAAATTAACACCCACATCATTAAGCGTATTATAATCCGGATTATACAAATATTTAGGGGTCAACTCAATATTCATGTGCCCCAGGTACAAGTTATTCCACTCAGAAGTTAATATTTTAGGCCTTAACGCATACTTATCATAAAACTGAGTCTGAGGATCTGAAACATCAGCATGTCTGTAGTTTAAATTTTTAGGAGATTCCATAGGCATGTAATGCACGCCTTTGCTGCCCCAGCCTTGCAATTCTTCTCCAGGTGATACATGCGAAGCTACTTCATCATTAACAGGTCCTTGAACATGCTCACTGTGATAACCCAACCAACTGTCACCACCCCCGATGTTATTTAAAATAGTAGGTATTGTAACACTATCATTTTTCCCAAGCTCTTTTACAAGATCTGTAGCTACAAGTTCCTGCAATTCAAATCCCGAATATATATCGGTTTTTAACTGACATAAACTGCATACATTGGTTTGCTGCTCTACATTTTTAAGATTTATAACATTAGATATAATAGCAGCTCCCACAAGTTCCATTACTTTATCTGCTACTGACAAGCCGGCTACATTGTTTTGTAAAAGCAAACAATCTTCTCCACAAATGTTATTAATGCTAAAGCCACCAGAACTGATAATTGCATCTGTAGGCAGATACTGTATAAATTTTACATTTCTGAACCTGTACTTATCCGGTAAAATAATATTTTGAATAATAGCAGAATCTTTTCTTGCATCGTATAAAACCCATTTCCTGACAGCAGCTTCATCCCCATCTGTAATAATTCTGGGATCATCATCATCTTCAACTTCAGGACCGGGATCATTATCAGGTGTAAGTACACGCATATGCCATTCCCGTCTGAGATAAGTTGGTGTAATACTAGGCTTATCCACCATTAAATTAAAAGCATGAAAGCGTATAAAGTTTGCACCTTCTGTAGCTTGTTCAACAGTTGTTAATCCTGAGGCAAAAGCCCTGGATAATATTATACTTTTATTATAATTCTCATCTATGTTCTGTACTACAGTACCGTTGGCAGGAATAGGTTTTAAATACTTGGAAAATTCTCCTTTACCAAAGAAAAATGTTCCACCCATACCCAGTACAGTAGCATCATTAACATTTCGTTTTGCATAACAAATTCTCCAACCTGATATTACACCTTGCAAGTCTGCTGGAAAAGCTACATTCTCTACTTCAATGGTTAACCTGTCCAGTATAGTTTTGCCGTAATTGCTATCAAGAAACTTTTCTTTCATGAAAGCCAGTGTAGGAAACTTGTGATGCCTGACTAATTGGGGCTGCCCACCAGGCGTACCTGAAGGTGTAAGGTCTACACCAAGGGGGCCTGAATCTAAAAGCTTGCCGTTAAAGCTAGGATCATCAGGATAGGTTTCATTTTTGTTTTCCCAGGCCCCCATAGTGCCTATAAAGTAATCTCCTGGAGGAGTAGTAACAACTGTAGTTATCATCTCAGTTGTAGTAGTTACTTCATTTCCAGAAAATGTATGTTGAAAAATAACATAAGAAGGTGTAGCAGCTACTACTATCTTAAATCCAGGATATAACACACTCCCGTTAAAGGTTATACCTGTAGCAGTAGTAATAAACCCGGTGCTGTTATCAAAATTAGCCTGAGAAAATAAAGCTGGATCCCAACCACCAAAAGCAGGAAACACAGCAGGTTCATAAGGACTGACTATATTAACAGGTCTGTTAAGTGGAGTAGTTACTATACTGGTACCTCCACCAGATCCAGGAACAGCAGAAGTAATAGTATCTTCAAGTTGATATTTTTGAAACTGAGGGGAGTTGTTTCCAGATTTATAAGGTCCAGCAGATGGCGAAGGTGTAAGCAAAGTTCTATCTATATCTTCTACTATTCTACCAGGAATATGAAAACCTTTTGTCCAGACTCCGGTTCTGGCATCTCTGACCTGTAAATAAAAAGCATAGGCTTCACCATGTGTAAAAGTCTCTCCTTTCCAACCAGAACCTTCCCTGGAAATAGCTTCATCAACATCTACCTTGGTAGCTTTCCACTTGATCTTTACATTACAAGCAGTTTGCTGAATTCTGATCTCTTCTGCTGTAGTAAGATTACCAAGATGCAACCTGTTGTTTAATTGTGTTATGGCTTTTGCATTTGTATATAAAGCCCGCGGAGTTAAGATTTCATTTAAGCTTACAGTTTCTTCTGCTTCGGTGCCAGTATATAACACTGTCATATAAGCTAATAAGCCAAAAGGAAAAGGTGGTGTAGGCTTTTGATTTTTAACTGGTACGCGTTTAAATTTTACTGCAGTAGTAACACCACCAATAGTTTTAACAGCAACAAAATTTACAAAACTCCAATTACTATCTGCCTGTAACTGTATCTTAATAGCTTTTGAAGTACTAACTCCTGCTTCTATACCCCAAACCTGATCTGGAGAATTGGTATTAGGATCTTTGATTATACCTAAGGGTTTGCTTAAGGCTGCATAATTACTAGTGCTACCATCATCATCTTCATAATAATAAGTTATTTTATGCACGCCAGTTAGTAAAGCCCCTCCAAATTGCTCTACAGTACAAACCGGAGTTCTAAGTTGTGCTGCAGGAAATAATTCTAAGTCATTAGGCTGAATAGGTACTACAGGTATAGCCTCGAGATCCCTGAGCACAGAATTAAGATTTACAATCTTAGGCGTGTTCAGTTCATCAATCCAGGCTACTACAATATCACCATTAGCAGTAATGTGAAACTCTGCATCTATAGGATTATTAAGATTAAACTTAAAAGGCGCTGAAGGAATGTCCAGATCATTAATAACTTTCTTATACGTTGTAATGCCTGTGATCTCATCAGTTTGTACTATACCTATCTCAGAAAAACCTGTGCTATTAACACTCCAGAATACAGTAGTATTTAACACGCCAAGTACACCTATAATAGTATAGGGTACTTGTACATGATACAAAAAACCTTTTTCATTCTGGACTATGCCTAGTTTCTCTGAAAGCAAAACGTTTTTTGCAAAGGTCATGTAGCCCACCGGAGTATCCTCAGCTACAGTATCTAAGTACAAACCTTTTGTTGTCTTGGTCATATTATATACCCCTTATAGGATAGTAAACTTTATCAGAAGGTTCCATAGAATATCTCCATCCATATCCTCCTGCAGTTTTATATTTTCCTGCTAAACACATACTGATGGTACTACGCAGAATTCCTGTTTTCTCAGAAGCTTCTTTAATAGAAGAAAACGTAGCAATAGTTTTTAGTCCTGGAACCTTAGTAAAATATTGATCTATTTTCTTTTTCCAATTGTTGCTACCTTTTTCCTTTTCCCCTTCATATTTCCATCTAAACCCTCCAGCTAAAAAGTTTCTTCCCGCTAAAGATTGTTGAAGAGCTTTTGCACAAATTCCAGCAGCTGCCGCAGCTTCTTTTGCAGACGTATAGCGACATAGAAAATTACCGCTGATATCTAATTGCACTACAGCTTTCACAGGTCTTCTAAGCACAGCTTCGCTTTTCTTCTTTTTAGTTTCATCAGAATCTTTTCTACCTCTGCTAGAATAAGCTACAGGACAAATGTTATACCACGGCTTTAAAGCATCCATAAAAAATTGCTCTTGAACTAAAAGATGTTCTGGTAAGCATTCCAGTAAAATCTTAAACTTGAAATTTTGCTTTCCATATTTATTCCAAGCATGTTGAAGTCTAGTGTTCTGATGAACATTTCTTCTTAACCTACTTTCGTGTTGCTTAAATCGCAAAAAGATATCTTGAGAAGATCCTACATAAACCTTCTGACTTAAAATGTTCTCTATAATATAAACACCACAGCTCATATACCTCTAATTGGTTGTGAATATTCTCCGCCAGTGAAAAAATCCTCATAGAAATGCACTGGAGGAATTAGCCTTACAGTAGAATTATAAAGTTTGCCCATCCTGTCCTGGTCTGGCATTTTAATTTCACCTAAAGCTCTTCCAGCATAGGTTTCAAATTTGCCATTACAATATTCTATGCCTTGCAGACTAGCCGGAATTACAGGATGTACAAATCCAGATCCTATCATCTTGGCCATTACATACCAGTACAAGGCTTCTTTGTATTCAGGAACATTAGGTATCAATGGATATCCTGCTTCATCTACCGGTAAAGCATAATAATGCAGTTTCACAAACCGGGATTCTTCTGAAGTTAATAACCAGTCAAGCTGCAAATCATAATATGGAGCTGTTACCGGAGTTTCTGAAAGCTTGATATTACTGCCATCCCAGGGCACACTAGGCCCTGAGGCATTACCGGTAGTGATTTGATCAGTATGGGTAATAAAATCTGTTACCCTGGCATCACCTCCTGCTACATGAGATCTGTGCGTGCTGGGATTTGCAACATTAAGCTGAACTCCGGATTTATGTATCCGCTGGCCAAATTCGTCTTCCACAGCCAGTAATTCTACCAGGCCACAAGGCAGCCTTACTGCCCAATTTTTGCTGACAAATTCTCCTGCACAACCCACATTTGGAGTGCTGGTTTTATATAAAGTAAAAGGCGTTCTGAGCTGTTCTACAGCTTCTGGGATCCATTCTAAAAAGCTGTCTATGTAGTGTGACGGCAGCTTATTGTCCAGATTTCTTATAATCCGGCCTAGGATTTCCTGAATACTTGTGCTCTGGTAAGCCATCTGTAGTAAATTTAGGTGTTTAGAACAATAGTTGAGTCTTTACCTGCAAAGGTTACGACAGTATATTTAAAATGCAGCAGGGGATTTGCCCGCTGAGCAGCTACAAGTTTGCCTTTATTACCTAGTGCAGCAGTACCTCTTTTACCAGAACCGGGAGCTGTAGGGACAAAAACATACACCCTGTTGTTTTTAACAGTACAGGCCCGGGAATACCTTTTCATCCAGGCCCATCTCAAGTAAAAACTTTGCCTTACATATACCAACCATTCTTTACCAGTAGGATTGTTTTTGTTTTTGGTCCTGATACCCTGAGCTTCCAGTTCTTTTCTGTATTTGATACTTTCTCCCCAGTCTATTCTTCCTTCAAGACGTCTTATTTCTTTAGGTACAATCTTTCTGATTTGTACATACCCTAATTTATTGTTAAGGTTTAAAGTTTTACCTTGTATAATATCTTCGCTGGCAAGTTGATTGTGAACAGAAATAATTTCTTTGAATTGTTTAAAAGTTATAATTAATTCTTTGGTATCATCTGGAAGTTTTGCAAGCTGTGCAATCTTGATTTTATTATGTGCAATTTCTTTCTTGAATTCAAAGATCTCTATGGTAGCATTAGTAAACTTGTATAAGTCTTTCTCTGCTTTTTCAAGCTGTATAATCTTTTCATCCAACACCAGGTTTCTACGTTGAAGGTATTCTAGCTCTTGTTTGGCTTTATACCAGACTTCTGGTGTTTTAGCTGCGCCGTTATTACCACCAATAACCCTGTTGTTAAAGTTTTTACAAATCAAATGCGGCTTTTCCCGTTTAAGATTTTCCACCCAGAATAAAAACATTTCTGGTACTGATAAGATCTGAGGCTTGCGATGAAATACAGGCATAGATTAAGCTTGCTGAGTTTGAGGTTGTGGTGTAGTGTCTTTGCTTTCTGGTACAGGAATAATACCTGGTTGAGGAAACATAGCCCTGAGTTCAGTAGCTAAAATATCTTTGATGATATAGTTTAGTAAATCTGCAGAAACCGGATAGGGCTTATCATCATCCATACACGGTGGATAGCCAGCACCACAACATGGGTTAACAGAAAAGGGATCTGCAAACACACCCCTGATAGCTGCTTTCTTAGCACTTAAATCATTAAACAAATACAGATATCCATTTTGAAAAAACCACTTGATATGGTTTTTAGTGTAAGGATTATATTTCCTGAAGTAATTATTAAATTCTGGCTTGGCTTCTCCCCAGGCTACAGACCAATCAGATGCGCCAACAAAGTCAAACAAGGCATAAGTAGCTCTGAGAGGATCTGGAATTTTACACTTACTGCGCAATATGTCACAACTTAAACCTGGGATCTCATCACAATCACCTTTAGCTATTTTCTCCATGTCTGTGACAAAGCTTTGCTGAAAAAACCTGCGCTGATCAGGATTTTTCTCTAATGCCTGCTGCATAAAGTTAACCCGCTTATAGCCTACTATAACTTTGAGTTCATCTTGCAACGGCACATTAAAAGGTTGACCCACTCTGTCAGAGAGGATCCCTACAATTTCATTTAAACTTGGAAGTGCCATAGTGTTAATATTTTGTTAATCCCATTCACGTAATAAAGTAAAAGTAAATTTACTTAAACCTGAAACTTTACAGTCCTGCAACAATCTGTTAAATTCTACCGGAGAATTAAGTACAATGCAACCTGCTGACCATTGATCTATAATCTTACTGATAGCAGTATTATTAGCACGGTGAATGTTAATGCCAAACATCCCAGTATCTTCCAGGCCATTTTCTTCTGCTTTGTCATTTTTGTTATTATCCCTGTATACAGTTACCGGAGCTGCTTGTACCAAGGCCTCGTGTACATTTTTATGCTTACCTAACTTCCAGGTATCTATATATTGCCCTGGTTTTAATACTGCTGCACCTTTTTTGTTCATGACTTTCTGCATCCAGTACAAGCCAGGATTTGTAGTACAGCTGGTTTGCCAACTGATAAGATGAACCATATCTAACTCATTAATTAAGTAAAACTGATCATCAAAAGAATTTGGCACATCAGCTTTGGATCTTATACCTACAAGATGAAATGGCAACCATTTATATTTTAAGGCTGCAAAGCGCTGATGTATTTCACCTCTGAGATATGCTTTCATAATAAATTGAAGAAAAAAAGGCCTGCGCTAAAAGCTAACAGACCTTTTTGCTTACGGTTAGGTTTGGGTTAAAAATTTTATTTTATTCTGTGACATATTCTCCCATCAGTTTAAAAAACTTAATTGGCACCAGCGAATTACCTTTCTTAATAGTTAACTCTATCTTCCGGGTAATCTGTTTGCCATCTTTGTCAATATCTTTCAAGGTTTCTGCATAAACAATATCCTGTGCTGCAATAAACTCAGTCAACTTAAACTCTGGAACTTCAATCTCTTCTTCCTGTTCATTCAACTCTTTTAAAAGTGCTGTGTATTGCACATTAAGATCCTGAATCTGTTTGTTTAAATTATCTATCTCTGCTCTGTCTTTTGCAATGTCCAGGTTTTTAAGATCCTTAAGCAGCTTGTCCTGTTCAGGTTTGACTTTCTGTAAGGCTTTTTCCTGGCCATACTTAAAAGTTCTTGCAGGGCCACTACAGTAATCACCAAGTCTTCCTAACCAATAAGAAGTTTTACCTGATAATCTGTCATTGGCAGTAACAGTTTCTACAGCATTGGCTAGTTCTAAAATGCGTTCAAGTTTAAGTTTGTGTTTAGGCATAAAAATTTAAGGTTAGTTGTAAGTTTAATAAGTAAATCTAATCCAATTATCTAGTTGCTATTTCAAGCAAAATAATCACTACTAAAACTGCTGTTGCACCTTTCCAAAAATTTTTCTTACCCTCTTGCTTTTTTACCTCTCTTTGATAGCGTATATGAGCTACTGAATCTGCAGAAACTTTTACACTATCCATTGCAATAGGATAAGAATCATATACACTAACAACCACTGTCCGCTGTCGCATTGTGCTACAAGCGCACAGTAAAGCCAACAAGATTAAAGCTAACCATAGGTTCATCGTTTTCTAAAATGAATGGTAGGTAACTCCCACCCTCCAAAAAGAATAGTTAGTAAGAAGATAATAGCAATCAAAATAAAGATCGCCTTTACAAGTCCGGCAGTCTTTGCATCTGTTCCAAGATTAGTCAGAAACATCTGAAGTAAATAATAAAACAGAATAAAGATCAGCACAAGAATAAGTATGCTTACAAGTGTTTCCATATAGAATTTAGTTTATAACATTCCCAGATTGAACAACAACACTATTCCCAGGAGGCCCCATGTGTTTCACAAGTGGGTAACCTCGGGTATTAGTATACTTGTTATTGGTGATAGTTATCTCCATCCCGTCTGCACCTATTAAGTGCAAGGCTCCCCAGCTGGGATTGGTACCAGAACTGTTAAATGTATTGTTATTAACTACAATACCAGTGTATCTCCCATTAGCTGCGAAGTTAGCTGTCATTATAGGCGAACCGTTGAAGACATTGTTCTCAATAGTTATATTATGACATACTACTTCTATGGCTGCAGTTGAGGACCAGGTAAATCTGTTATTTCTAACAATAGTTCTGCTGTTACCTATTGCAGGTTTATGTCCAGCTAAACTCAAGCCCATAGTACTAAAATCATTTTCATAAAATTCAATGCCATCGTAAGAAGTATCGTGTAATTCTATATCTATGTTTGGCGCTGATCCATTGTTCCACATAGATGTATGTACCAACTCAAACCTATTGTTATAAAACTTACTGTTTCTTACTATACCATTTGGCCATAAAGCTTTGATGCCATAGCCTTTGTCAGTTCTGGTAGTTTTGATAAAATTATGATGGATGATAGTATTGGTAATATTAAACACATCTAACTCACCAGTAACCCAGCCAACAGATGCCCAAGAGCTATTAAGCAATTCGTTATTAGCAAATTCAGATCCTGAGGTATTTTTTAACCATGCACCGAAGTAAGTTGTTTCTTGTACTTTAACATCCAGGATCTTAACATTATCTCTGCCATCTACAATTACACCGCCATTACATTGAAAATTACCTTTAATTGTAAACCCGCTTACAGTTTGATTTCCTGCAGCTGTTGTTGTAGCCCTGGGTTGTAGCAATACAAATAATATTGCCAAACCAAAAACAACAACAAGAATTATACTCCAAAGTCTGCGCTCCCGATTCACATGCTCAAGAATAAACCTGATTAACCATAGCACCAGCACTATCACTAAAATACCAGCGCCTATACCTCGGTAAGATACGCTCATAGTTGTAGTACCACCTTTTAACTGTACCATGCCAGTTTCTGATTGCTGAGGATGGGATCCTGTGAATGTAATTATAGTTTTAGCTTTACCAGCACCAACCAGAGAAACACCTACGGGTACATTTAAAATATTTGCCGTGTAATTACCTTCTACTAGTCCTACTGTTGTACCGGAAGCAGCTGAAGACAAGGCTCCTTGTATGTTGCCTCCAGGATTAACTACTACATCAGCATCAGGAGGTAAGGGTACAGGAGGTTCTGTAATATCTGGTACAAACTCCGGATTTTTAAACTTAAAATAATCATGAAGCGCATAAGTCCCAGAAGATGCTGGATTTTTGGTGTTAGTAGCTTTTAACGTAATAGTATGTATATCTTGTGTTAACGTAGTATCAGACCAAACTAAAACTTGTTGCTTAAATGCCGGCGCATATAGATCAATAGTAGCTTTCTTAACACTATCTATTAATACATCTACTTTGCCATGTGTGGGGCCCCGCTCTGTGTACCAGTAAACTTTCTTGCTGTTAAATCGCATGGTAACAGATCCAGTAGTAGTATAAGTTAAAGTCCCGGCATACCAAGGCGCATTGTTAGATCCATCAGTCCAGCCTGCAGTATAGTTATGCTGATATCCCTGTATACCTTTAACAGCATTATCAATGATGACTGTAGAATCTGTCAGTGGCGGAATAGGTGGAATAGGATCAACATCCTCTGTTTTAAGGTACACACCTAGTTCTTTGATGGTCAGTGTATCCTGCCCAATAATATGCGCACATGGCAATGCCACCAGCACACCTAAGATTAATAATAGTTTTTTCATGATATGTTTCCTGCTTGACTGAATACGTTATAAGCTTCTACTTCTGTAGCTGATATTTTGGCTGTTTCTGACATTGATCCCCAGTTAGTAGTGTCAAGATTTACAATAACCAGGTACTTGAAGATAGGAACATAATTCCAGGGATTGGTTAACACAAGCCTGGCAAATTGTCTTTTACGGGAATCTAAATCCAAAGCAATTGTCCGTGCAGCCTTTATCATTCCCATCACTACAGAAGGTTCGTAATCATCATCCTGTAACACCTGCAGTTTTGTAGCCATAGTTTTAAATTTAGAATTTTAGAATTCTACGCGGGGAGCCCTTAAAGTAAAGATCAAATTTGCCATTTCATCATACTTTGCTCCTCCTCCGGAAGCCAGGAAATCCACTGTTGCATCCAGGTTTTCTGGTGTGATCTCTGCATCTACACCATCCCAAATCACAGCTCCTTTTTGGGTAGCTGTCATTTGAGCTATCCATTCTGAATAATCCTGTGCATTAGGATGCAAAGCTATTCCTGCTGCTATAACCCGCTTTTGGGCCCAGGTCACATCCCCGTTGGGAGCTTGCCGGAGAAAAGTTGCTATATCTCTTACCCATTGGGTGCAGATGTCTCTGTGGCGTTGGAAGTTTTCCAAAGCCTTCATTTGTTCGGGAGTGATTGCTACTGCCATAATTTTAGTATTTATTTAAAGATGAGAAATTTTATTTATAATCTTGAATTAAAACCTGTGATCGCATTACGCATTGTTACAAGATCAGCATTTGTCCATGCACCATTTCCGAACCATGCTCCTCCTACATATCGACCAGCTAACATAGACGTTGCAAATTGAATAGTTAAATTATCAGCAGTTGCCGCGCTTGAACCTTGTGCTGTCTCAGTTGAATTTACAAATGAAGTTCCAATGTTGGCCGATGCTTTTGCTCCATAAATTGTATTGTTTGCTATTGTTCCAACTTGTATAACTGCCGGACTAGCCGCAGTATAAGAATGAAGCATATCAACTCTTGGATTAGTTCGCTGTCGTATTGTATAAAGTCTACTGTTTGTCTCTCCCCACGTTCTCATTAGTTCACTATACGTTGCCTCGGCTCCTCCCACTTTTACCCATACAGCATTCAATGAGTTTGAAGAATTTGTTCCGGATAAAATTGTATCTCCAGGACCTTCCGGAGATGCCACTGAAATTCTAAAATTTGCTATCAACGGCGCTCCCGCATTACCTATACCAGTCTTCGACAAGAAGCCGGGAGTACCCGTCAACGGTGTCCATGAAGGACGCACTAAACTCAATCTTCCAAAGTCAACACTTGCCCCTTCAATTGCCCAAATATATAAATATTCAAATTTTCCTTGCTTCGCTGCTTGTGTTGCCCCAAATCCATTAATTAATCCACCTGCCTCAAGATCATAGTAAAACGTATTAAGATTAGCAATCCAATTACCAGTTGGAAAATTTTCACCAGAAAAACCATTAATAGCATAACTATCAATTACGTTCTGCAACATTGGATGCAAATCACTTCCACCCATTGAATGTCTACTCAATAAACTCATGCGGTATAATTTGCGTAAGATGCCCTCAACATATATTTATTTCCTGTAATTCTTAAAAAAGAAAGTTCAAAAGGTGATGCAGTTGCACCAGTAAGTGTTAAAACTTTT